>Ga0181525_10002366_pt1 | contig 15451 bp, 10 predicted proteins | sample PEATcosm2014_Bin_48_FD_121100 | JGI IMG/M metagenome (GOLD analysis project Ga0181525, IMG submission 121100) | Peatland microbial communities from MTU Mesocosm Facility, Houghton, MI, USA - PEATcosm2014_Bin06_10_metaG | ecosystem: Environmental > Terrestrial > Soil > Wetlands > Peat | place...
ACGGCAGCGCCGCTTTCAACGGGAGCATGAGCCGTTCCATTTCCTCGCCTCAATTTGCCGGCAGTCTGGAGGTCGACGATTTCGATTTCAACGTGCCTGCCACCAGCAGCACGCATGAATTGAAAACCCACTGGGATACTCTTTCTACGTCGATTCAGTTTTCCTTCAATGGCATCGCGCTGAGCAACGCAACCCTCCACCGCGAGGACACTTCGGCGGAATTCAACGCGTCGGCCGCTCTAGATCACGGCCACTTCACCGGGGGCAGCGTCTTTACTCTCCGCGCCAATGTTTACAACACAGACCTGGTGACGCTGCAGGCGCTCGCCGGATACAACTATCCGGTCTACGGGAAGGCCGATCTTTTTATAGAGGGCGCTGGAACATTTTCCGATCCTCACGGTGATGGCAAGATCCATCTCACCAACGGCTCCGCCTATGGCGAAACGATTCAACAATTCGATTCCAGCTTTCACCTGGAGCGGGGTGAGATCGCATTCGCGGACATGCATCTCATCCACGACGATTCCGTGGTCACGGGAAGCGCTGCCTACAATCCTTCTTCGCGAGTCTTCCATCTCGATGTCGTAGGCAACAATTTCGATCTCGCTCAAATCCGGCGAGTCAATTCCGGCCGACTCTCGGTGGAAGGGCGCGCCGATTTCGTTCTGAAAGGCTCTGGGACCTCGACTGTGCCCGTTCTGACCGCTGGGGTTCACCTCCGCGGCCTCACGCTCGATGGCGAACTTGCCGGCGACCTCGACCTGCAGGCCTTCACCAAAGGCGACGAGCTTCGTGTCACCGGCAATTCCCAATTTCAAAGAGGCTCACTGCGAATCACCGGCGGCGTGCAGTTGCACGACGACTATCCCGCCAACCTCGTCTTTACGATGGATCAGCTCGATCTCGACGCGCTCTGGCGCTCTTATCTTCACGGCCAAGTGACGGGACACTCCGCCGTGGGCGGTTCTGTTGAGTTGCGCGGCCCCATCCGGCAGCCCGATCGGTGGATTGTTGACGGCACACTGACCTCGCTTGCCATCGACGTGGACAACGTTAAAGTCCACAATCAGGATCCCATTCGCTTCGTCCTCGCCGCTCAATCGCTCAACGTTCAGCAACTCCATTTTGTGGGCGACGGAACGGACTTCACCGCTCATGGGTCGGTGCAGCTCTCCGGCGATCGCAGTCTCAATGTCACGGCAGATGGCCACATCGACCTGAAACTGCTCTCGACCTTCGACCCGGACTTTACTTCGTCCGGCCAAGTCGCCATGAATGTATTCGTCGGGGGCACGTTTGCCGACCCTTTGCCGCAAGGCACCTTCCAGGTGAGCGGCGGGGCGGTTTCCTACGCCGGACTGCCCAGCGGCTTGAGCGAACTGAACGGCTCGCTGCTGTTCACCCGCGACCGCATCCATATCGAGACGCTCACCGCCCGCACTGGCGGCGGAACCCTCGACCTGAAAGGCGATGCTACCTATTTCAACCAGCAACTGAACATCAATCTCACGGCCACCGGCAAAGATGTTCGCCTGCGTTATCCTCCGGGCGTTAGCTCTACGGCGAACGCAGAAATACATTGGATCGGTACGCGCCACGCATCCACAGTTTCCGGCGACATCAGCGTCGTAAAAATGGCGGTCACCCCCGGCTTTGACTTCAGCGCTTATCTCCAGCGCAGCGGCCAGTTCTCGGTGGTTACGGCCGCCAACTCTCCGCTCAATAATGTCAAACTCGACATTCACGTTGTGACCGCGCCTGAACTTCAGATGCGTACCGCAATCGCGCGTCTGTCTGGCGATGCCGATCTTCGTCTGCGCGGTTCCGTGGCTCGTCCCGCGGTCCTCGGCCGGGTCGATATTCTCGACGGCCAAGCTACTTTCCACGGTACTCGCTTCACGCTCGAACGCGGCGACATTACTTTTACCAATCCCGTAGCCATCGAACCGCAACTCAATCTGCAGGCCACCACGCACGTTCGCAGCTATGACCTGAACGTCACGCTTACCGGCACGCCCAGCCGCGGCCTCAACCTCAACTACCGGTCTGAACCGCCGCTGCCGAAATCTGACATCATCGCTCTGCTCGCTCTCGGGCGGACAAACGGAGAATCCGCTCAGCTGCAGGAGCAGTCTGGCCAGAGCCTGTTTTCCGATCAGGCCAGCGATTTAATTCTCAACCAGGCCTTGAATGACACGGCCAGCAGCCGCTTCCAGCGCTTATTCGGCGCGAGCAACATCAAAATCGATCCTCAGGGACTTTCTACCGAAACTAATCCCATCAGCACCGGCCCGCAGATCACAATCGAGCAGGAATTCGCCAACAACGTGTCGCTCACTTACTCCACTAATGTGTCGCAGAGTTCGCAGCAGATCATCCAGGGGGAATACTATTTCAATCGTAGCGTGTCGGCGGTCGGCACCCGCGACCAGAACGGAGTCGTCAGCTTCGATCTGCGGGTCCGCCGGCGCAAGAAGTGAAAGGCAGTGGCCAGTGGTCAGGGGTCAGTGGCCAGTAACACCGAGGTTTTACTGACCACTAGCCACGGAACACTGACCACTGCCTGAGCACTGCTCATGCCCGATCCAACCGCTGCCTGCGAACTGATGGTCGAGTCGCAACTGCGGGCCCGCGGCATCTCCGATCCGCGCGTCCTGGACGCGATGCTGCGCGTTCCGCGACATGAATTTGTGCCAGAGAATGAGCGTGGGCGGGCCTATGAGGACAACGCTCTTCCCATCGGCGATGGCCAGACGATCTCCCAGCCTTACGTCGTCGCACTTATGCTGGAGGATCTTAGCCTCAGGCCAACGGACAAAGTGCTTGAAGTGGGCACAGGTTCCGGCTACGTAACGGCGCTGCTGGCGGAGCTTGCCGCTGAAGTATGGTCGATGGAGCGTCACGCCGTGCTGGCAGGCCGGGCGCGTAAGCTGCTTGTTGAACTCAACTATTCCAACGTTCAGGTGTTCACCGGCGACGGCACGCTCGGGCTTCCTGAAGCTGCGCCCTTCGATGCGATTCTAGTATCCGCTGCCGCTTCCGCGGTGCCCACCGCGTTGCCGAACCAACTCCGCGAAGGTGGCCGAATGATGATCCCCGTTGGTTCCTCGGAGGCTCAGCAGTTGCAGTTGATCAGAATGATCGGGGGGAACTTTGTGGTTGCGCCTCGCGAGCCGGTGCGCTTCGTGCCGTTGATCGCGGGGCGCGGATGAACCTCTGGCGAAGAGAGCTAGCGGAATATCATTGGGACGGCGTACGGCGCGGAGCCCTGGGTGTACCACAGGACCCAGTCCGGAAACATTCCGAGATAAAGCGTCGCTGCGATGCACACGGCAATGGCCACACTCAGAGCGAAGGGCACCCGGGTGACGGGAACTTCTTTCCGCGACTCGCGCATATACATCATCACAATGATGCGCAAATAGTAGTACGCGCCGATGCCGCTGTTGAGTACGCCGATGATGGTCAGCCAGATCAGGTTTGCTTTTACCGCCGCGCTGAACACATAGAACTTGGCGAAGAATCCGCCGGTCATGGGGATTCCGATCAGCGAAAGCAGAAAGACCGTAAGCGTCGCCGCTAGCAGCGGGCAGCTGCGGCCCAGGCCTTCGTAGTCTTCGAGAGTGACATAGCGCTCGCCCGCGTTCGCGAAATGGCTGACTACGGCGAACGCGCCCAGGTTCATGGCGGCGTAAGCCGCGGTGTAGAACATGGCCGCCGAAGTTCCCAGAGGGGGCGCGGATGCTGTTGCAAACGCGGCCAGCACGTAACCGGCGTGCGCGATTGAGGAATAGGCCAGCAACCGTTTCACATTGTTTTGAACCAGCGCGCCCAGGTTGCCCAGCGTCATGGAGAGCGCGGCCGCAAGCCAAATCACCCAGTGCATTCCCGGCACGTCGATCACAAAAATCACGCGCAGCAAAACGGCGAAGGCCGCCGCCTTGGGCGCGGTCGACATAAAGCCCACGACCGGTGCCGGCGCTCCTTCGTAAACGTCGGGAGTCCACACATGGAACGGAGCGGCAGCGACTTTGAATCCGAGGCCCACGAACATAAATGCGACCGCCACATAGGCCAGCAATGGCATGGGCGCGGACACCAGGGACAGACGGATTTGAGTGATGTTGGTCGAGCCCGTGGCGCCAAACATCAGGGCCACGCCATACAGAAAAAATGCGGTGGCAAACGATCCCAGCAGAAAATATTTCAGCGAGGCTTCGGCGCTGGAAGCTTCGCGCCGCCGGAACCCGGCGAGCACGTAAGAGGAGATGGAGGAAATTTCAAGGGCGATGAAAATCAGAACCAGTTCGATGGCCGAGGACATCAGCGCCATGCCGACCGCGCCGAAAAGAATGAGAGCATAGTATTCGCCGGCACGGATCCTCTGCACGGCCATGTATTCATACGAACTCAGGATGACGACGGCGGCGATGGCAATGATCAAAACATGAAAGAAGACGCTGAATCCATCCACCTGCACCATGTTCCAGAAAGCCAGTCCGGGAGACTGCGCCATGAACCAGGTTGCTCCAAGAGCGGCCAGCGTGCCCAGGAGCGCAATCAGGCCCAGAACTTTCTGATTCTGCTCTTCGTCGATCAGCGGCTCCAGCACCATCACGATCATGCCGAAGACCGAGAGAACAATTTCCGGCAGGATGCGGACGTAATCGGCACTCAGCGGCAGCGCCTGCGAGTAGGCTGGGGCAAATGTCACCATCATTGACCCACCACTTTGCTCATCACCTGCGCGATGGGATTGAGCGCGGCATGTACTGCCGGGTCAATCGCACCCAGCCACAGGATTGGAGCCACGCCCATCACCAACGCGGCCGCGGCACACGGCCACACTGCCATCTTTTCGAATCCAGAAAGATCGCTCAGAGAATTGTTCACCGGGTGCGTGACCTTGCCGTAGAACACGCGCTGATACATCCAGAGCAGATACACCGCGCTCCAAATGATGCCGGTCGCGCCGAGTACTCCGTAAACTGGCTTGTCCTGGAATGCTCCGCTGAGAACGAGAAACTCGCCGATGAAACCGTTCAGCAGCGGCAGCCCCGCCGATGCCAACACGATTACCAGATACGTTGCCGCGTACACAGGGATGGACGAAGCCAGTCCGCCGAACTCGCTGATCTCGTAGGTGTGACGGCGCTCATGCAGAATGCCGGCCAGCATGAACAGTCCGCCGGTCGAAACTCCGTGCGCGAGCATGACGAACATTGCGCCGTTCAGTCCGGCCTGGGTGAAGCTGAAAATTCCCAGCACGACAAATCCCAGATGGCTGACCGAGGAATACGCGATCAGCTTCTTCATATTGGGCTGCACCATCGCCACCAGCGCGCCATAGATGATGCCGATCAGAGCCAGAATCATCACCCACCAGGCGTTCTGCCGTGCCTGCTCAGGGAACAAGCCCAGATTAAAGCGCAGCATTCCGTACGTGCCCATCTTGAGCAAGACTCCCGCCAGCAGCACGGACCCGGCCGTGGGCGCCTCCACGTGAGCGTCGGGTAACCACGTGTGGAAAGGAAATAGAGGAACTTTGACGGCAAATGCCAGAAAGAAGCCGAGGAAAAGCCATTGCGCAGCCGCCGGAAACTTCGGGACCGCGCCGCTCGCAATCTGTTCGCGAATCACAACAAAGTCGAAGCTGCCAGTATGCGCGTAGAGCCACAGGATCGCTGCCAGCATGAACACCGACCCGATCATGGTGTACATAAAAAACTTTACCGCGGCATACACCTTGCGCTCGTGGCCAAAGATTCCAATCAGCAACGCCATCGGGATCAACGTGGCTTCCCAGAAAAAGTAGAAGAGAAATAAATCGAGCGAGGTGAACACGCCGATGAGCGCCGTTTCCAAAATCAGCAGAAGGATGAAGAATTCTTTTACGCGCTCGTGAATCGATTTCCAGGAAATCAGCACGCACAGCGGGGTAAGAAACGTGGTGAGCACCACCAGCCACATCGAGATGCCGTCGATCCCCATGTGGTAGTGAATGTTCGGAGTGTCGACCCACTGTTTGTTGATCTCGTACTGGAATCCAGTCTGCGCGCGATGAAAGTAAACCGGCAGATGCAGCGACAAAGCAAACGTAAGCAGCGAAATGACCAGCGCGAAAATGCGGATGTCGCGGTCGCGGCGGGGCAACAGCATCAGCAATAATGCGCCCGCCAGCGGCACAAAGGTCACCAGCGTGAGAATGATGGAACTGAGGTCGTCGGTCTTCATCAGCCTTTCGTCCACATCCAGATCATGAAGGCAATCACCACGGCCGCGCCGGCCGCGATCCACGCGGCATAGGAGCGAATGTTGCCGGACTGCATTTGACGCACTTCGTCGGAGACGTGGCGCGCGGCATCCGCGGAGTCATTCACCGTCGCATCAATGATTTTCCGGTCAACATCCTGCCACAGGATCCGAGTCGAGCCATCCACTAGAGGTTTCACGAAGAGAGCGGCATACAATTCGTCGACGTAATACTTGTGCACGACCGTTTGATAGAAGCCGCCAAGCGAGTCCGCGATTTTCTGCGGAAGGTCGTCGCATTTGTAGTAGAGAAGGTAAGCCAGCCACCACCCCGCAAAGGCCACAAGCACTGACACGCCCATCAGCAAATATTCGGTGGCGCCGCTTGCCGCTTCCGCCGCGGGTTCTCCCGTTCCGAAGACGGGCGCGAGAAAATGCTCGAAGTGATTGCCCCACCCAACGAATCCGGCAACCAGCGAGAGCACAGCCAGGATCAGCAGCGGCACCAGCATGACCATCGGACTCTCGTGCGGCTCGCCGTGTCCATGCGCGTCGTGTCCATGCTTATCGCTGTGCGAACCGTGCGCATCCGCCGGCGCCCCACGGTAGTCGCCAAAGAACGTCATATACAACAAGCGGAACATGTAGAAGGACGTGATGAACGCGGTAATCACGCCGATCGCCCAATAAACTGGACTCACCTGATAAGCCTTCCAAAGAATTTCGTCCTTGCTCCAAAAGCCGGCCAGCGGCGGGATGCCGGCGATGGCCAGCGTCGCGATTCCCATGGTGAGGAAGGTCCACGGAATGTACGATTTCAGCCCGCCCATCTTGCGCATGTCCTGTTCGCCACCGACCGCGTGAATCACCGAGCCCGCGCCCAGGAACAGCAGTCCCTTGAAAAAGGCGTGCGTCATCAGATGGAAAATGCCCGCGGAAAACGCGCCCACGCCGCACGCCATGAACATGTAGCCAAGCTGCGAGATGGTCGAGTAGGCAAGGACCTTTTTGATATCGGTCTGCGCAATGCCTATAGTCGCGACGAAGAACGCGGTCAGCGTGCCGATGATCGCCACCACCATCAACGCGGTCGGCGCACGTTCAAAGATCAGGTGCGAGCGCGAAACCATATACAAGCCGGCGGTTACCATGGTTGCGGCGTGGATCAATGCCGAAACCGGCGTCGGACCCTCCATCGCATCAGGCAGCCAAACATAAAGCGGAATTTGCGCCGACTTTCCGCAGGCGCCCACCATCAGCAGAATGCCGACGGTGGTAAGCAGTCCCGCGCCCGCCGTCTCCGCACTCATGGGAGCAACGCTCTGAAATACCTGCACGAAATTAAGCGAGCCAAAGTGCTTAATCAGCAAAAACAATGCGATCAGAAATCCGAAGTCGCCAATGCGATTGACAAGAAATGCCTTCTTGCCCGCCGACGCCGCCGAGTCTTTCGTGAACCAGAACCCGATCAGCAGATACGACGCCAGCCCCACGCCCTCCCAGCCGATGAACATCAGCAGGTAGTTGTCGGCCAGCACCAGCGTCAGCATGAAAAACATGAACAGATTCAGATAGCTGAAGAACCGGTAGTAGCTGGGGTCGTCCCACATGTAGCCCACAGAGTAGATGTGGATGAGGAAGCCGACTCCAGTGACCACCAGCAACATGACCAGAGAGAGTTGATCGAGATACAAAGCGAAGTCGGCGCTGAAACCGGTGATGCGGATCCAGTGCGCGAGAAACTCATGGTAGGGAAGCTCGAGCGAAGAAAAGCGTAGCGCCACCCACAACGCCCACACGAAAGCCGCGCCACTAAAGAAAAGCGCGATGGTGGTCACTGCTTTACGAGAAGATTTCTTTCCCAGAAAGCCGTTGATCGCCGCCCCCGCCAGCGGCAGCAGCGGGATCAGCCACAGATTGAGGGTCGGGTTCATAGTTTGAGCAGGTTCACCTGATCCACATTGAGAGTTTCACGCGTGCGATAGACGGCGATGATGATGGCCAACCCCACAGCCGCTTCCGCTGCCGCCACCACCATCACAAAGAAAACAAAAACCTGTCCCGCCAGCGCATGCCAGTGCGCGGCAAACGCGACAAACGAAAGATTCACGCCGTTCAGCATCAACTCAATCGACATGAAAATGGTGATGATGTTGCGCTTAATCAGAAATCCAACGACACCGCAGGAAAACAAAAATGCGCTGAGCAGCAGGTAGTACGAGAGCGGTACCATCACTTTCCCTTCCCAGGCGCAGCTTCAGGAGCACTGGCCAGAACCACGGCGCCCATGATGGCGATCAGAATCAACACCGAGGTGACTTCAAACGGCAACAGAAAATCGTGAAAGAGAAGCTGCGCAATATCCTGCGGAGATCCGGGCAAAGCACCGATTGGCACCGCCTCCGTCCCCGAGTGCCGCAGCACCACCCATGCCACGAGCACGCCGCCCGCCAGCATTCCGGGCACGCCGAGAATAAGCGCGATGCGGCTGCCGCGGGTTTGCTCCTCTTCACCGGCGTTCAAGAGCATAATTACGAAAACAAACAACACCATAATTGCGCCGGCATAAACAATGACCTGCACGGCGGCAACGAACTCCGCGCCCAGCAGCAGATATTCGCCCGCCAGCGCCCCCATCACGGTGATCAGCGACAGCGCGCTGTTGATGGGATGGCGTTGCGTCAGCAGGTTGATCGCCCCCGCCACGCAAACCGCTCCGAACGCCAGAAACAAAATGAGATGGAAACTCATAAAAAAAGTAGCCAGTTGCCAGCTCCAGTTGCCAGTAACACCCACCACTTTCAAATGGCTGGCGCCTCACCACGTCCGCGCTTCTACTGGCGGCTGGCGGCTGCCTCTCTTCACCAAGCCACCGCAATCGCCGTTGCCACCAAATTTGCAATTGCCAGAGGCAGCAGAAACTTCCAGCCGAACGACATCAGTTGGTCGTAACGGAAACGCGGCAACGTCCCGCGCACCCAGATGTAGAGAAAGAGAAAGCAGAAAACTTTCGCGCCAAACCAGAACAACGGCAGCAACGACTGCAGCAGCGGAGGCCCAAACAGCGGCCCGTGCCATCCTCCGAAAAAAAGCAAAGTGGCCAGGCACGCCACCGTAATCATGTTGGCGTATTCCGCCATGAAGAACATGGCAAACTTCATGGAACTATATTCCGTGTGGTAGCCGGCGACCAATTCGGTTTCCGCTTCCGGCAGGTCAAACGGAATGCGATTGGTTTCGGCATACGCTGCCATCAGATAAATAAAGAAGCCGATAAACTGGCCGTGGAAAATATTCCACCGCGGAACGATGCCCCAAAAGTGTCCACCCTGCGCATCGACGATTTCGCGCAGACTGAAGCTTCCCGACTGAATCAGAATTCCAACCAGCGAAAGTCCCAGCGCAATTTCATAACTGACCATTTGCGCGCTGGCCCGCAATCCGCCCAGCAATGAATATTTGTTGTTCGATGACCATCCGGCCAGCGCCACGCCGTAAACGCCCAGCGAAGTAACGCCCAGAATCATCAGCAATCCGATGTTCACGTCGGTAATTTGAAACGGAATGCTGTAGCCGAAAAGCGCGATCGAATTGCCGATTGGAATCACCGAAATCGAAGTCAGAGCGAACGTCACGGCCATCATCGGCGCCGCCAGAAAGAGCGGCTTGTAAACGTGCGGCGGCGTGAGATCTTCTTTGAACAGAAACTTCAGCCCGTCTGCCGCCGGCTGCAGCAGGCCAAAAGGCCCGACCCGCGTAGGTCCCCAGCGATTCTGCATGTGGCCGACGACTTTGCGTTCCAGCCAAACCGTATAGGCGACCGCGGTCAGCAGCACGACCAGCGCGATCAGCGACTTGATCGCCGACACGAGTATGAAAACGCCAACCGACAATGCCTTCGCTTCCTTTCTTGAAATTCGGTTAGTCGGCCGCAACCTCAGCGGGCGCGACTTCATGGCTCTCGATTACGGACTTCAACGCGCGCGAATAAAGCCCCAGCGTGCCGGAACTGAAAAGGCCATCATTCGCGGGAGAAATGGATTCCGGCCTGTGCGCGACCCCAGGCCCGGCTTTCTCAAGCGATGTATGTTGGCTATTACCCGCCAGCAGATTCATCCGGGAAACGTCATAGCCGGGAACCAGCCGCTGAATCTCGTCCAAAATTGCCACGGGATCGAACGGGCTCATTTTCGGTTCCAGCGCATGAGCCTCAAGCCACACCGCGTGACGGTCGGCCTCACCGGACTGCGCTCCCCGCGATTGGCCCATGTCGGCATGCGCGCCGCCGCCGAAGGGCACGAGGTTGCGGACGTCAAAACCCATGGCATCGGCGATGCGCACAATCATTTCGAAGTCGGCTTTCGTCCCCGTAACCTCGCCGGCCTTCTTCAATAACTGCAAATCTCCGCCTGTATTGGTGAACGTGCCGGATTTTTCGTAAGCATTCGCGGCCGGAAGCACCACGTCCGCCATGATCGCAGTCTCGGTCAGGAACATGTCCTGCACCACGATGAAGCTCTTCGAGAATGCGAATGGATCGATCTTTGACCGGCCAACTGGATTCGATCCGACAACATAAAGTGCTTTCAACCTGCCGGCTTTTCCCGCATCAATCATGCCGGGCATATCGAGTCCCGGAGTCTGCGGAATTGCTCCCCACTCCTCGTGGAACTGGCTGTTTCCGACGATCGGGTGATATCCCGGAAGCAAGTCAGGATACAAACCCATGTCCGCCGCGCCGCGAGAATTGGCGTAGTCTGCCAGGCAAACAAACTTGGCGCCGGGAATTCCAGAACCAAATTTTACGATGCTGTCGAGGTCGGCACCCCGCAGTTCGGAACCAAAGACGATTACCAGATTCTGCTCGCCGCGCAGTTTGTCGCGCAGGGCGCTCCACGCCTCTTTGCTGGTGGATGAACTGACCAGCGAATCTGCCGCCGAATCGTTCCCACCAAGAAACGCCGCGACTTGCGCTTCCGTTCCGGCGGGAATCTCCGCGAAGCTCGTGGCCTGGCGCCGCAATTGGATCGGCGCGGAATTAACTACGTAGAGCCGTGCCCGGTGCAAGCGAACGTTGTTGCGAATCTGCCAGGCCAGCAGCGGGTGCTGCTCCGTGGGATCATTGCCGATAAGCAGAATAGCCGGGGCGGTGAATACTTCCGCCATGCTGGCCGTCGCATCCGGCTTGCCGCGCAGGGCAGACGCCAGAGCAGGGAAGTCGGCCGTGCGATGGTGATCCACGTTATTCGTCTTCAGCACGACGCGGGCAAACTTGGAAAGCAGATAATCTTCTTCGTTTGTCGTGCGGGTCGATCCAATCACGCCGATTGCTGCCCCGCCATCTTTATCGCGAACTTCGGCGAACTTCCTTCCGATCAAAGCAAATGCTTCTTCCCATGTCGCGGGAGTCAACTTGCCTTCCTTGCGGATCAGCGGCTGCGTAAGGCGCTCTTCATGGTTCGCAAAATCGAAAGCGTAGCGGCCTTTGATGCAGAGGAAATCTCCATTCGTGCCGCTCTTGTCGCGGTTGTCGCCGCGAACAATCTCCATTCCGGTTTCGGCGCGGCGCACGCCCAACGTGGTCTTGCACCCGTCACCGCAGTGGGTGCAGATCGTGCCCACATGCTTCATCTCCCATGGCCGCGTCTTGTAGCGGTACGCGCCAGAAGTCAGCGCACCCACGGGGCAGATGTCGATGCACATGCCGCACTCTTCGCACTCCAGATGATCTTCCTTATTAGGTGCGATGATCGAACTCACGCCCCGGTTCTGCACGCCCAGCGCCCAAACGTCCATGCCCTCGCCGCACACCCGCACGCAGCGGTAGCAAAGAATGCAGCGCGGCCGGTCGAAGAACACCACTGGCGACCACTGCTGCTCGTCCTTGTGATTCTTCGCCTCCATGAATTTCGATTCGGCGGCGCCGTAGCTGAACGTCATGTCCTGCAATTCGCACTCGCCGCCCGCGTCGCACACCGGACAATCCAGAGGATGATTCCCCAGTAGCATCTCCAGCATCGACTTGCGCGCCTGCTTAATCTCGTCGCTTTCGCTGGTAACGACCATGCCCTCGCTGATCACGGTGGTACACGCGGTCTGCAGCTTGGGCATCTTCTCGATCTTCACCAGGCACATGCGGCAAGCGCCCTGCAGAGACAGGTTGGGGTAATAGCAGAACGAAGGCACTTCGATGCCCACGGTCTTGCAGGCCTCAATCAGAAGCGTGCCGGCGGGCGCCGTGACCTTCTTGCCGTCGACTGTAAGTGTTACGTCAGCCATAAATATTGCGCGATTGAGTGATCGGGTGATTTAGCGATTGGAAAACCAGCGCACGGTTTTGACTTTCAATCGCCAAATCACCCAATCGCTCAATGACTCAATGCTTCCATTTCTTCCGCCACGCCCGCCTTCTCGTAAGGGCAAGGCCTGCCCTCTAAATGATCTTCAAACTCTTTACGGAACTTTTTCACGAACGCAATGGTCGGCATCGCTGCAGCATCGCCCAGCGGACAAAACGTTCGCCCCAGCATGTTCTCCGACAGATACTGCATGTTGTCGATGTCTTTCATCACCCCGCCGCCGGAATGAAAGCGCTGCAAGGTTTTCTTCAGCCAGTCCGTTCCTTCACGGCAGGGAATGCACCATCCACAACTTTCATGCTGATAAAACTTCATGGTCCGCAGCGCGAATTTCACGATGCACTGCGTATCGTCGATCACCACCACGCCGCCCGAACCTAGCATCGAACCGGCTTTAGCCACGGAGTCGAAATCCATGTTGACATCGACCTCATCGGCCGTCAGGCACGGACAAGACGCCCCACCCGGAACCACCGCCTTCAACTTCCGTCCGTTTGGAATGCCGCCTCCCACCTCGTAAACCATCTTCTTCAAGTTGTAGCCCATGGGCAGCTCGTACACGCCGGGCTTGGCAATATTTCCGCTCAGGCAAAACAGCCGAGTCCCGCCGTTCTTCGGAGGACCCAGGCCGGCAAACCACTCTGCACCGCCCAGAATAATGTGCGGCACGCTGGCCAAAGTCTCGGCATTATTGATGACCGTAGGCCCGCCCCACAGCCCAACCACGGCGGGAAACGGCGGACGAATGCGCGGGATGCCGCGCTTGCCTTCGAGCGATTCCATCAGCGCCGATTCTTCGCCCACTTCATACGCGCCCGCCCCGCCGTGCCAGTAAACATCGAAATCGCGACCGTTGCCGAAGATATTCTTGCCCAGAAAGCCCTTGGCATACGCATCGCGAATCGCTTTCTGCATGATGATTGACAGATATCGATATTCGCCGCGGATGTAAATGTAGCCGCTCTGCGCGCCCACGGCCAGCCCGCCGATCATCACTCCCTCGATCACCGAGTGCGGATCCTGCTCGAAGATCAGCCGGTCTTTGCACGTGCCCGGCTCGCTCTCATCGCCGTTGCACAACACATACTTCGGCTTCGCCGATTGCTTGGGCACGAACGACCACTTCATCCCGGTCGAAAACCCGGCCCCACCGCGCCCGCGCAGCCCGGAGTTCTTCACTTCGTTAATAATCGCGTCCGCGTCCATTCCGAGCGCCTTCTGCACGGCCTTGTAGCCGTCGAGCGCGAGATAGCGGTCGATGTCAGTCGCACCCTGGCCAAAGCGCCGGGTGACGACCTTTACCTCGTCGGGATGGGAAACGAGAGTTGCCATTTTGTAATTTTGTAATCGGATAATTTTGTAAATTTAGAACCTGCGATTCAAGCGCTTTCAAATTACAAAATTACCCGACTACCAAATTACAAATTCCTAACCACGTCGATACTCATCGAGAATCTTATCGATCTTCTCCACGCTAAGGTTCTCGTGAAAATCATAGTTCACCTGCGCCGCCGGAGCCCAACTGCAAGCTCCAATGCACTCCACTTCTTCGAGTGTAAATAAGCCGTCAGCCGTGGTTCCCTTGTGTCCGACGCCCAACTTCTTCGCACAGTGCTGCAGAATCTCTTCGCCGCCGCGCACCAGGCAACTGATGTTGGTGCAAACCTGCACGTTGAACTTGCCGCGCGGCTTCGTAGTCAGCATCGAGTAGTAGCTGATCACGTTCCGCACTTCGAGTTCCGTCAAATCGAGTCGCCCGGCAAGCTCCGCAATGACCTCGTCTGACAAAAAACCAACTTCATCCTGCGCATAGAGCAGAGTCGGCACCAGCGCCGACCGCTTGGTCGGATAATGCGGCACCATCTCGGCAAACCGCGCCTCGAATTCGTCAGAAAACCTCACCGGTCGATTTCCCCCAGCACAATGTCGATGCTCCCAATGGCCGCCACCACATCCGCAATCAATCCGCCCTCGCACATCTTGGGCAAGGTCTGCAGGTTCGCCAAACAAGCCGCCCGCATGTGCACGCGATAAGGTTTCGCCGTACCGTCACTAACGATGTAGTAGCCCATCTCGCCCCGCGGCGATTCGACTGCCTGATACACCTCGCCCGGCGGCACCGCGAATCCCTCCGTAATAATCTTGAAGTGGTAGATGAGCGCTTCCATCTGGGTCTTCATCTTCTCCCGGTCAGGCAGCACAATGCCGGGAGCATCCGCTTTGATCGGCCCTTCCGGCATCCCGTCCAAAGCCTGCTTCACAATCTCATTCGATTCCCGCAGCTCCCGCACCCGGCATATATACCGGGCAAAAACATCGCCTTCCTGCGCCACCGGAACCTTAAACTTGAAATTCTCATAACCCGAGTACGGCATGTCGCGCCGCAGATCGATGTCCACCCCGCTCCCGCGCAAAGTCGGTCCCGACGCGCCTAAAGCAATCGCATCCTCCGCAGTCAGCCGGGCCACGCCCTTCGTGCGCATCCCGAAGATGGGATTCCCCGTCAGCAGGTTCTCGTACTCATCCACCTTATCGGGAAATCGCCCAACGAATTCGCGAACCCGCTCAAAGAATCCCAGAGGGGGCTCCAGCGCAAGTCCTCCGATGCGAAAGTAGGAGGTCATCATGCGCTGCCCGCTGATCATCTCGAACATCTTCAGCACTTCTTCGCGCTCGCGGAAGCAATACAGAAACACCGTCAGCGCGCCAATATCCATGGCGTGCGTTCCCAGCCACACCAGATGCGAGTTGATCCTCGTCAACTCGTTCATCAGCACCCGCATCCACTGCGCCTTCGGAGGAATCTCCAGCCCCAGCAGCTTTTCCACCGCCAGCAC
>Ga0181525_10002368_pt1 | contig 15436 bp, 8 predicted proteins | sample PEATcosm2014_Bin_48_FD_121100 | JGI IMG/M metagenome (GOLD analysis project Ga0181525, IMG submission 121100) | Peatland microbial communities from MTU Mesocosm Facility, Houghton, MI, USA - PEATcosm2014_Bin06_10_metaG | ecosystem: Environmental > Terrestrial > Soil > Wetlands > Peat | place...
AAACCAAACCAACTAGCGGGTAAGTTAACCAAAAAAAATTTATTACGGGGTAAAAAACAGCCGGTTTAACCATGATGCCCATCGAACCAAACGCACTTGCCCCAGGACTGTGGACTCCAAACTCCGGACTCTGGACTCGTCTCACTCTCAACCCTCAAGTCTCCCAACTCTTCGCGGTTGAAATCCGCCGCCGTTGCAGGCAACCTGCCGCCATGAGCCATCTCGCCAAAGCGCGCCAGGTGTTTGATATTGAAATCGCCGCGCTCAGGAAAGTGCGTGCGCAACTGGACCAATCCTTCGACCGCGCCGTCGAGATCATCCTTGAGGCCATCAGACGCCGCGGCAAAATCGTCGTCGTCGGCATCGGCAAGTCCGGCAACATCGGCCAAAAAATCGCCGCCACGCTCACCAGCACCGGTTCCACCAGTGTGGTGCTCAACAGCGTGGACGCCTTGCATGGTGACCTCGGCATCATGAACGACGGCGACGTCGTCCTGGCCTTGAGCTATTCCGGCGAATCGGAGGAATTGCTGAACCTGCTGCCGGCCATGAAACGTTTTTCCGTCAAAATCATTTCGCTGACCGGCAATTTGAAATCATCGCTGGCAAAGCACAGCGACGTTTCGCTCAACGTCAAAGTTCCGAAGGAAGCCTGCCCGTTCAATCTCGCGCCGACGAGCAGCACCACGGCGATGCTCGTCATGGGCGACGCGCTGGCGATGGCGGTGTTGCAGGCGCGCGGCTTCAAGCAAAAGGATTACGCCCGGCTGCATCCCTCCGGCGCGATTGGCCGGGCAATGCTGCTGAAAGTCGGCGACATCATGCGCACGGGCAATCGCAACGCGGTGGCCGGCGAAAATCTCACGGTCAAGGAGGCGCTGTTCGTAATGACCCGCGCCAAGTCCGGCAGCTTGAGCGTGGTCAACGCGCGCGGCAAGCTTGCGGGCGTTTTCACCGACGGCGATTTCCGGCGGCACATGGCCGCGGACGAAAATCTGCTCGGGCAACCGCTTAAAAAAGTGATGACCCAAAATCCCGTTTGCATTCGCGACGATGCGCTTGCAGTCGAGGCTTTGAAAATTTTCAACGAGCGTAACATTGACGATTTGATCGTCGTGAATGCCCGGCGCGAGCCGGTGGGCTTGGTGGATTCGCAGGATTTGCCGAAGTTGAAAATTGTTTAGCTTCGCAAACGCGCGGCGCGGCGCTCAAGTTTTGTGGCTGGTGGATTTGACGGATCCTGATTCCTTCCCCGAATTGTGTGCCCGCCCGATGACGCCCATGGGATCAATTTTCACCCAGCGCAGCCAGGCCAGCGCGCCCAGCCACGAAAGCGGGTCGCGAAACATGCTGACCTTCTTCCCTTCCTTGTATGAGCGTGACCGATAGTTCACGGGCAGTTCAACCGGGCGATAGCCCTTGCGGATGAGCTTGATGAGCAGCTCGAAATCGAAGTCGAAGCGATTGCACTCAAATTCCAGACCGGAAAGACAATCCCGGCGGAAAACCTTGAACATCGTGAACGGATCGCGAAGCCGCTGGAAGAACAGGACGTTGATGAGCGTGGTAAAAAACCAGTGGCCGAAATTAAAAATGAGGCTCAAGCCGCGCTGGCCGGTGAACTGCCGCATCTTCCAGACATTGCGCCCGCCGTGCCGGGAACCGAGAACGAACGCGCTGCGCCCCGCCGCCAGGTGCTCCAGCAGGGCGTCGTAATCTTCAAGGTCGTATTCAAGGTCGGCATCCTGAATCAACACATAATCTCCGGTCGCCGCTCCGAGGCCGGTCCGCACGGCATGGCCTTTTCCGCGCGGTTGCTCTTCCAAAATCAGCTTCACCTTCGGATGGCTTTTGTATTTCAAAGCGGCATCACGGGTGCCATCGGTCGAGTTGCTCTCCACCACGACGATTTCCATCCGGAGGCCGGTCAATTCTTTGACGAGAAGGGCGTCCATCAAAACGCCGAATGTTTTCGCCTCGTTGTATGCCGGAACGATCACTGAAAGCACCGGTTGCGGCCGCAGTTCCGCCTTTCGCGAGAAAATCATGGTCCCACTGGCGACAAGCCGATGGTGCTTGGATTGCACTTTTCGAGGCAGGATGCGAGCAATCAGGCCCAAAACCGGAGTCACCACGGGAACAGGAAAGCGCTTGAAATGCATCTTGATGTAATCAAAACTGAGAATCTTCCAGCCGGCTTGAACGATAATCTCCCGGAAACCTGACTTGAAGAGTGCCGTCTGGATGGTTTGGCGGTCAAAATACGTCAGGTGCTCGGCCTTGAACTCCATCCATTTTTGCCGCATGATTCGGGCGGACCACGAATCAATCGAAGGCGTGGCAATAAACAGCGTGCCGCCGGGCTTGAGCAGACGATGGATTTCCTGAAGAAACTCAAGGGGCGCTCGGACATGCTCAATCACATCCGAGACGACACAGAGGTCGAATTGCTCCGCCGTCAGACCTGCCTGCTGCAATTCCCCGCACCGCACCTCGCCATTTTTCAGGCGTTGCCGGGCTGTTTTGCAGGCGGCGGGCGAGTATTCAACCCCGGTGACCCGCCAGCCATCGGCTTCAGCCGAAACCAGAAAATCGCCGTCGCCGCATCCGACTTCAAGCAATCGTCCGCTTTCAAAACCTCGGTAGCGGCGAATTTCCGAAAGATATAATTTGGCCGTGGCCTGCTTGATTTTGCTGACAGTGTCACGTCCGGCTTCGCTGTCGCTGCCCAGAAAATAATCCGCGTTGTATATCCGGGCCAATTCATCGTCGCTTGGCTGGGGATTAAAAAACACCAGCCCGCAATCATCGCAGCGAACCACCCGGTGGCCGCAGGCCGAAAAAAGATAGTAAACCCTCATGCCTTTGCAGACATGGCATATCTTGATCGGCTGCCGTTCCTTTGGTTGGTGGTTCATGCGGCGCTTGGAGCTTATTAAGTTTTGGATTTAACCGCAGCACATAAGGCGCTCAAGATCGCAAGCGCGAAGGCTCCGCATGCTGAAATCCAAAACAAGCAACACGACAGCCGCCAATAACGGGGCCGGTAGATAAACTCGATGTGATAGTCACCAGGCTTGTCGAGATACACGCCTTTGAACGCGCGGTTGACCGTCAGAACTTCCTTGAGTTCATTGTTAGCTGTCACCGTAAAATCTTTTGCCTGTCCTTCGGTGAGACAAACCACGCCCCCGGAAGGCGCATGAACGTCAAATGCCGTGGAGTTGGGAAGCAGCCGGTAGTTGGCCGCCGAAATTATGATTGCTTTGTTTGCGTCCTCCAACGACTGCAAGCCTGGCCGTTTTGCAATTTCGTCCGGGGACAGGGAGATAAATGGTTGCTTGCCGTTTCCCAAAAGTTGTTTGATGAACTCCTCCGTGGAGGAATTGGAGATGATTTTGTTTGAGAAAAAGGCCCTCGGCCATACCTCCAGATTTTCCAGGACTAGAAAATCGCTCCGGTCGGTGATACGGAAATCAAGCCCGTCTTCGACTTGGGTCTTGGGATCAGCCAGCAGATATTTGACGTTAAGCAGGTTTAACAGGGGCTGCGCTGCCACCGGATCCGTAATGCAGATCGCCCAGCCACCCTCTCCGCCAAATTCCACGCCCGGAATTTTCCGGATAAGATTGATAAATTCGCCATTGCTCAACGGTGCACACGAACGGATATCTTCAATGCCATAAACCGCTGAATAATCACCCAGAAAATTCCATCCCAATCCTACAACACGAAACGGGACGGATTGATTCGCCTGGATATTGTCGATTGATTTGCTCGGGGCATCCAAAACTGCTCGCGGGCCCGGGAGCGTCAGCAAATTGTCGTTGCCAAAATTATAAAGTCCAAAACGAAAATGAGGAATAAATCCTAAAATAATAATGCCAGCCCACCCGATCGCGGGTATCGGACAATTGCAATTCTTCAAATATGTGAAAAGCAATGGTGCGCCGATTCCTCCCGCCACAACGCACAAAAAATAGTCCCATGGTATGGGGCGGTGCGGAATTCCGAAGCAATACACCAGGGTTATTACTCCGAAAATCAACCCCACCCAGAGAAAATCAGCCGCCGCGCGCCGGAAATTTTCCTCCCGCGCCAGACACTTGAAGCCATAGGCGCTTTGAATTGTGAGTTGGATGACCAACAGATAGGAAAAGTCGGTATAGACGTGACCAACACGGTTCAACAATGGGATTGCCGCAAGAACAGAGGTCGGAACCCATCCAAAAATACAGCCACCCCATAGCACGACTGCGCTGCTATTCACCCAAAAGAAAGCTTCTTCCTTCAGTTGTCGCCATCTCAATGCGGAAAGAATGCAACCCGCCATCACCAACAGACTGGTTCCTGGTGCGATCGCATCAAAGGAATCGCTCTTCAATGGAAGGCGGAAAAAAAGGTCGTCAAATACGCCAAGCAAAGTCACAGGAGGAAGTTGAATGACTCGGACTTCTGAATGCACGGAATAGGCTCCGTCGAGCGCCGCCAAAAATGACATCCACATTGGTGCCGTCAGCCCCAAAAAGAGTATTGTCCCAATACTCATGCGCCCAATCACCTTTGCCAAGTCGGCAGTCTTACGGTGTCGGGCCAACGCATAGGCAATGGCCGTCAGATTCAGTCCGCCAATCAAAATCACCGCCACTTCGATATGCCCCGCGTTAAAACAGGCAAAATTGGCCAGCAACCAAACCATCCCCCAACGGATATTCCGCCCGGATTGGATGTCTAGCCAAGCGATAGCAGAGAGTAAAATCCAAGGCGCATAACAAAAGACGAAAAAGACCGGGTGATTGTTGATATAAAAAAATGCTCCGCAATACGCAGCCAGCGCGGCATAAATCAATGACAACAGACGGCTCCCCAAAAGCCGCAGGATGAGCAGAGCAAAGCCGATGCAAAAGAGGAATTTGGCCACCACAAATTTTACATCCCAAGCTCCCGCCGAGCCGCGCCCAAGGATGACAATCAATTGCAGCGGATCTCCCAGCATGGTCTCGTTCTGCCCGATGAGCGTGTCTCCCGCGTGACTGTATCGGTTCCATAGCGGAAGTTCTCCATGCTCCAGCAGACTGCGAGATTCGATAAAACCAACTGGAACCCCCCACCACATCATTGCCCCAGTGTCGCTTCCATGGTGTGAGGTATATTGATAACGCGCTGGATCCATTCCCGGAAGCGGTGGGGGCCAATCATAAACCATCGTTCTGATACATGTCGGAGAAACATAGCTCCTGCCGCAAAAGATGATCGGATAGCAATTGATGACAACCGCCAGCAAGGAAACGAGCGTGATGGCCAGAATGGGATGTCGCGCGCTCCATTCTGAAATTCGATTCGCAAATCCCAACCCTTTGGGTTCTGAAGAGGACGCCGGTTTGAAGGCGTTGGTTGGGTCTAATTTCATCAGGCCTTAATCTTCCTGTTGGAAATCCTAATTTTTGGCGGCGGTAAAGTCAAAACAAAGCCCGACCGGCATTCTCATGCGCCCATTTAATTCTATGCTCTGTGCCTTTGCGCCTTCGCGTTGGATTTTATTCCAATCCGCAATTTTTCCGCGCGCGTTTCAAAACTTTCTGCGCCAGCGTCCGTGCTTTGGCTGCGCCGTCGGTAAGAACGCCGTTGACGGAATCCAGATTTGACGCGAGTTCGGAGCGCTTCTTCCGGGCGTCGGCAAAATAATCCCAATAAGACTTGAACAACTGCTTTTTCAAATCTCCATAACCAATCTGACCGTTTCGCAATTTGTCTTCCACCCCATCAGCGAAAGATTTGATTTCAACAAGCTTCAGCAACTGAACAGCAAGGTTTTTATCAGCGTCGGGCTTGGGTTCCGTTGGCGTGCGGCTGTCCATCTTGATGGACATAATCTTTTTTTGGATAATCTTCTCGTCACCGAAAATCTCGATCGTATTCCCGTAGCTCTTGCTCATCTTCTGGCCGTCCGTGCCCGGCACCACGGCAACCTCGTCGCGGATTTGCGGCTCGGGAATCACGAACGTCTGGCCGTATTGCTCGTTGAACTTGACGGCGATGTCACGCGTCATCTCGACATGCTGCTTCTGGTCGCGCCCCACCGGCACGATGTTCGAATCATAAATCAAAATGTCCGCCGCCATCAGCACCGGATACGCGAACAGGCCGTGGCTTGGCGCGATGCCTTTCGCAATCTTGTCCTTGTAGCTGTGCGCGCGTTCGAGCAATCCCATCGGCGTCACCGTCGAGAGCAGCCACATCAATTCGGTCACTTCCGGCACGTCGGATTGGCGGAAGAAAAAGGTCTTCTTCGGATCCAGCCCGCAAGCCAGGAAATCCAGCGCCACCTCGATCGTGTTTTTGCGCCGTTCCTTCGCGTCGAACAGCGACGTCATCGAATGATAATCCGCGATGAAATAAAGTGCCTCGCCCTTTTCCTGAAGCTCGATGGCGGGCCGCATCATCCCGAAATAATTCCCGAGATGCAGCGTGCCGCTGGGCTGGATGCCTGACAAAATTCGCATGCGATGATTTTAACCGCAAAGAACACAAAGAACACAAAGAAATAACATCTCTGCGCTCTGTGCGTTCTTTTGTGGCTAAATCTTTTTTAACGACCCGGCCTGCACCTGCCACCGTTGCAAATCCTTTCCCAGCTCGCTCGGCCAGTTTTCCTCGGTGGCGGTCATAAACACCTGGCCACTGGCCTTGCGCGCGTGTTCCAGCAGCGGCAGAAAACCGCTGCGCCGTTTCACATCCAGCTCGCCCATCACGTCATCAATCAGCAGAATCGGCGGCGAACCGTGGATGCCCGCGAGAAATTCCGCCTGTGCCATCTTCAACGCGATGGCCAGCGTCCGCTTCTGCCCCTCGCTGCCGAACTGCGAGGCGGATTTCCCGTTGAGCAGCAATTGCAAATCGTCACGGTGCGGCCCGACCAGCGTGGAGCGATACGTCCGCTCCCGCGCCCGCGATTGCGCCAGTTCCACGGCAAAATCCTTCTTTACGCTCGGCTGGTATTCAATGCGCAATTCCTCCGCGTCGTTGGAGATGCGCCGATACGCCAGCCGCGCCAGCGGGGAAAATTTCGGTGCCAGCTCACGGCGGGCGCGGATAATTTCGTTGCCGAGCTTCACCAGTTCCAGCGAAAAACTCTCCAGCGCGGCCTCGTCCACCGCGCGCTGCTTCAGCAAGGCGTTGCGGGCGCGGACGGTGTGCATGTAACGCTGGAGCAGCGGCAGATAATCCGGCCGCGTCTGTGCCAGCAGCAAATCCAGAAACCGCCGCCGCGCGCGCGCCGCGCCCTTGACCAGTTGCAAATCCTCCGTGCAAAACACCACCGCGCGGAGCGTGCCGAAATAATCCGCGAGCCGTTTCACCGGCTGGCCGTCCAGCGCCAGTTTGCGTTCGCGCGCCGACCAGTAGATTTTGATTTCGTGGCCGCCCTGCCCCACCACGTTTCCGCCGGCGAAATAGCCCTTCGCGCCATGCCGGTTCATCTGCGCGCCGCCCACGCCGCGGAACGACCGCAGCGTGGCCATGAGATAAATGGCTTCGAGGATGTTCGTCTTGCCCTGCGCGTTGTCGCCCAAAAGCAGGTGGAAGCCGGGCGCGAAATCCGCGTCCAGCCGGGCGTAATTGCGAAAATCCCGCAGCCGCAAATGAGCCAGATGCACCCCGTTAAAATGAATTGGAAACGAAATCGCTGCGAGTTTTTTCGTCGGTGAAGAATTCGGATGACAATTCTTCAAAATTGTTAAAAGCTTACCCATCTTTGGAAACGCTCTGCTATTTTTTAATTCGCGCCCGCCCAACTCCAGAATGTTCGGAATTTATGGAGATAGGTGGAGCGTATGTTTGTTGTTGGGTTGCACATAAAGACCTAGCAATCGCAGAGCAAATTGCTCGTGACGCCATTGCAGAAGAAAGCTGGAATGTTGAAACGGTTGAAGAATCTTTTCCAGTCAGTCGAGACAGATATGAAGGAGACGAATCTCTGGAACATTTTGAACGCGCGTTGCGCGACGGACACGCCCTGGTTTTTCACACTTGGCCGATGGGTTGCGAAGACGATGTGGATGAAACTCCGTGAGACTAAATCGCCAACAGCAGCCGCTTGATCTCCTTCAACCGCGCCTTGGCGTCCTTCTTCGTCAGACGCGGGAATTTTCCGCCGAGCGTGATAAAATCGCCGTGGCGGGTGAGCATCAATTTGTCGTCGCTCACTTCAATGGCGGTCACGGATTTATCGCTGGCGAGAATTTTCAGTTCGCCCACGACCAGCAACAGTTCCACCGGCGGCGGCAGCGGGCCGAAACGGTCGCGCATTTCCTTCTGCAAGGCTTCGAGCGCGGATTTTTCATTCGCCTGCGCCAGCTTGCGGTAAATCTCGATGCGATGATGTGGCTCGGTGACGTAATTTTCAGGCAGTGAGGCGTGAGGCGTTGGGCTTGAGGCTTTTTCCCCCTCGCGCCCCGCGCCCAAAGCCTCGCGCCTTCCGTTCATGTCTAAAAAATCCAGTTTCACGCTGACTTCCACACGCGGTTTCACCTTCTCGCCCTTCAGCGCGCCGACGCTTTGCTTGAGCAACTGGCAGTAAAATTCAAACCCGACGGCGGTGATATGGCCGCTTTGTTCCGCGCCGAGAAGATTTCCCGCGCCGCGGATTTCCAGATCGCGCATGGCAATCTTGAAGCCGCTGCCGAGCGTGGAGTATTGGCGGATGGCGCTGATGCGTTTGCGCACATCGTTGAGCAGGCTCGCGTGGCGCGGCAACAGCAGGTAGGCGTAGGCTTGATGCTTGTAACGCCCGACGCGCCCGCGCAACTGATACAAATCGCTCAAGCCAAAGCGGTCGGCGCGGTCAATGATGATGGTGTTGGCGTTCGGGATGTCGAGGCCGCTCTCGATGATGGTCGTGGAAAGCAGCACGTCGGCATCGCCGTTGACAAATTTCGTCATCACCTCTTCGAGTTCGTCGGAATCCATCCGCCCATGCCCGACGACGATGCGCGCCTTTGGCACGAGCGATTGCAGTTTCGAGCGCATGGTTTCAATCGTCATCACGCGGTTGTGCAGGAAGAAAACCTGTCCACCGCGATTGAGTTCGCGCTGGATGGCATCGCGGATGAGGCGTTCGTCGTATTGGGTGGCAATCGTCTCGACGGGCAGGCGGTCGTGCGGCGGCGTCTGGATGGTGCTCATGTCGCGCGCGCCGGTGAGCGCGAGGTAAAGCGTGCGCGGAATCGGCGTGGCGCTCAAGGTCAGCACGTCCACCATCGTCCGCAGCCGCTTGAACTTTTCCTTGTGCAGCACGCCGAACCGCTGCTCCTCGTCAATGACGACGAGGCCGAGTTCCTTGAACGCGATGTCGCTTTGAATCAGCCGGTGCGTGCCGATGACAATGTCCACCGAGCCGCCGGCCAGATCCTTCACGACGCGCTGCTGTTCGCGCCGGGTGCGGAAGCGCGAGAGCAGTTCGATGCGAACCGGATAATCCGCCATGCGCTCACGGAAGACGTTGAAATGCTGCTGCGCGAGGACGGTCGTCGGCACGAGGATGGCGACCTGCTTTCCGTCCATCACGCATTTGAACGCGGCACGGATTGCGACTTCGGTTTTGCCGAAGCCGACATCGCCGCAAATCAAGCGATCCATCGGCTTGGGGCGTTCCTGATCGGCTTTCGTTTCGGCAATGGCCGTGATCTGGTCGGGCGTTTCCTCGTAGATGAACGAACTCTCGAATTCGCGCTGCCATTGGGTGTCGGGCTTGCAAGGATAGCCGGGTTGGGTTTCGCGCACGGCCTGGATGCGGAGCATTTCGGCGGCGATGTCGCGCACGGCTTTTTCGGTCTGCTCCTTGGCTTTCGCCCAGCGCGTGCCACCAAGGGTATTGAGCGGTGGATTCGCCTTGCCCGCGCCGACGTATTTGCTGACGAGATGCGCCTCGGTGACAGGAACGTAAAGTTTCGGCGGCTGGTCGCCGGCATTGGCTGGCGCGTATTCGATGACGAGACATTCGGTTGAAGGTTGAAAGTTGAGACCCGCGGGTTCGCCGCCGCGCGCGCCGCTGCCCATCGGTAAATCCTTCAAGCCGAGATAGCGCCCGATGCCGTGCTGCAAATGCACGACCAAATCGGCTTCCTCCAAATCGGTGAAATCAATGTCGAGCGCGGATCGGGCCGCCAGTGCGTGCGGCGACTTGAGCCGGCGCGGGCGCTGGATTTTATAGCGGCCGAAGATTTCCGCGCCGGTGACGACAACGAGTTTCGCGTCGTCGCAGATGAAGCCGCGAGCGAGGGAGCCGATATGCGCCTGCATTTTTTCCTCCGTGCCAAAACCGCGCTCCTTCCAGATTTCCGCAAACCGCTGCCGCTCGCCGTCGTTGTTGCAGAAAACATGGACGGCGAAGTCCTGCCGCAGCCAGCGGTGAAGCTGCTGGAAGAATTCGCGCCGCTGCGCTTCCGCAATCTGTGGTTCCGGCGAGTGCTCGCCCAGCGGGCGAAAGGCGTCGAGAGAGGCAAATTGAGGGTTGGCTTCGGTCGTTTCAGCCAGCTCCAGCGACGTGAAGCTGCGGCGGATTGTTTCGGCCATGAAATCCGGCCACGAAATAAAAAACGGGTCGCCTTGCGGAATCTGTTGTTCGTAGGCCTCGGCGTGGACGGCGAGCGAGTCCGGTTCGCTCAAAATGAAAATCGTTTCGCGCGGAAGATAGTCCAGCAGCGTGGCGAGCGGGGTTTCATTCTGCCTACTGCCTTCTTCATTCTTCCTTTGCTTAAGAATCCCCAACTCACCCGCAGGCGGCAAGGTGATGGAAACAATTTCCTCGCGTGAAATTTGTGAGAGCGGGTCGAAGTAACGGAGCGATTCCAGTTCGTCGCCGAAAAATTCCAGCCGCACCGGCCATGGACTGGTCGGCGGAAATATGTCCACGATTCCGCCGCGCAGGGCGATTTCACCCTTCTGCGAAACCTGCGCCTCAGGTTCGTAGCCCTGCTCCTCGAGAAATTCGATCAAATCAAGCGGCGCGATTTTACTGCCGCGTTCGAATGAGCACGTGCGTTTTTGAATCTCGCCAGGCGGGAAGGTTTTTTGCAGCAGCGCGGTGACGCTGGTGACGAGCAGAGTTGAGGGTTGGGGGTTGAAAGTTGAAGGAGCAGACAAAGCGACGAGGGTTTGCAGGCGGTCGCTGATGACATCGGCGTGCGGCAGTTTGCCTTCATGCGGAAAGGTCTCCCACGCCGGGTAAAACAGCGGCGTCGCGTCCAGCCATGTTTCCAGATCCTGTAGGAAACGTTCCTGCGTCTTCAGATTTTCCGTGACGACGACCACGGGCCGTTGCGGAGAAATCTTTTGAAGCAGAGCCGCAAAAAAAGGTTGGGCAGCTTGGGCAACCCCGGCGCAAGGCAACGCTCCGCCTTGCTCCAATCGCCGGGCGAGGGATTGCACGGCGGGAGTTTTTACTATGTCAGCGAACAGGTTGCCTGTCGCCGACGCCTGGGCGTTTTGCGGCAAGCGCGAAGAAAATCGCAGTGAAAAGCGGCTGCGTCAAGGCACCTTCGGCACAACATTTGTCACGGAGGGTGGTGGGGATGCCCTGCGCAAATAAATCTCCATGCCCGTGCCTTTCAATCTGCCGCGCGCGGCGGCATCTTTGCCCCAAAAGTATCGCGATGGATAAGGCCAGTTCTGCTCAATCAGTCCAACCATGGTGTAATTGGTCTGGTAATCATTCCACCACGTGAAGATGGTCGTGTCCGACCGGGGTTCCTGGTGCCACGAAAAATCCCGGTTCACAAAAACGACGAATTCGGGCGAGTTCGTTTCGATTTCGCGGATCATTTCGCGCTGCATCACGCTGGCAAACGGCTGCGGTTCCATCAGTGGATAGGTGTAGATGTAACCGGTGGCTGAATGGCGGCGGGCGAGAAAATAGATTTCCGGCTCCGATCCCAGCACCGCAATTTTCGCATCCGGCGGCGAGTATTTACTGATGAACGCCGCGGTCTTTTCCGCCTCTGGAAAAAGTTCGGCGCCATACAACGTATGTGCCCCCTGCGATGCGAACACAGACCAGGCGCCGCTGGTTTTGATGACGGTCAGCGCCAGCAGCAGTGCGTAAACGACGGCCGGCCACTGGCGGAAACGCATTGCGCCCGCCTTCCGACGCAACCATTCGCAGGCCCCGCTCACCGCGCAGCCTGCCAGCAGCCCCAGCGCCGGTAACGTCAGCAGAAAATAATGCGTTCGAAAATAAAATCCCGGCACCGTGGTCAAAATGGACGCCAGGCTGAAACCCAGAAGCCACCACCGCGATTGACGCAACCGTTCATCGAACCAGATCATTCCAAATCCCGCCAGGCACGGGAGCCACAATAAAAAATCTTCCGAGGCCATGGAGCGGATGCTCCACCAAAGCTGCGAACCGACGGTTGAAACAGGCACAATCGAAACGTATTGGCGCGCGTAATCCACCGTCCAAAACCAGAACTGTTGAAAAACTCCCGCGCCCCAAAGCGTCAAACAACACAGCGCCAGCGGCAGCGCGGCCCCGATTCCAAAAGCCGCTGGAATCCGCAGCGAGCGGATTCCCCCTGTCCGTTTTCGGGAAAAGCTTTCCCTTGCCAAAACGCCGAACGCCCAAATTCCGATGATGGCCGCGTGTTGTTTCATCAACATCGCCACGCCGCACATGAGCCCTGCGGCGCTGACCGTTTGCCACCGCACCGTTTGCCGGGCTTTCCACATCAGACACAGACCGGCGGTCGCGAAAAATGCGGCGAAGTGGGTGGCGTGGCCCGCCAATCCGAACAAGGCGGTGTTGGCCGCCAGGACGGCGTAGCTGGTCGCCGCCACCACGCCCGCCGTCAAATCCAGCATCCGCTTGCCCAGCCAATAAAGCATCAGCGAGGTCAGAGTGGTGATAATCGTCAAGCCGAAGTGAATGCCCGCCGGAGTCTCGCCGAACAGGAACATGATGAGCGCATACATGGCATAGGTGCCGGGAAATTTCATGTTGTAGGCAAGATGGTAGGGCGGAATGCCCTGCAACAGGAGCTGGCCGGCGTAGGCGTATTCCCCTTCGTCACGTTCCAGGGAAAAATTCAGCAGCCGCAACCGCACTACCGCCATCAGCACCAGAACCACCACCATGAACCACCATGTCCAAGACTGTTTGAAATAGCGAGCACGGCCAGGCGTTGCGGTAGAGGACGATTCCGTCATGCGCGGCCATTGTGCAAATCAATCTTCCGGGGGCAAGTGAATACGCCGCGCGTCACGGCGAATTTGTCCCGGTATTGAGCGGGTTCACCAAATTGGCGGAGCCTTGCCAGCCCTCCGCCACGGACAATTTCAGATTTTCCGGGGCGACATTTTGGTCGGTTGCGAAATTGACCTGCGTGAACTGCCGGCTGTGGTCGCTCAAAAATTGGGTGGCTTGCGATGTCCAATTCTGGGTGTAACGCAATTCCGACCCGGAATAATTCGCCGGCACCGGCGGCAGGTCGGCGGGCATCGGCGTGCCAGCCTTGGGAATGTTCATCGTGCCGACGACCCACACCCGATGACCAGCCTGAAGCGTTGCCGCCATTTGATCCAGAACAGGCCGGATGGCGCCCGGTGTCTCCATTTTCTCCCGGACCAGATCGTAGCGATGGGTGGAATGATCCTTCAGCGGCGGCAGAGTGTCCCACGACGCCGATCCTTTGTAATACCGGTCAAACGTGATGCCGCAATACCACGGACTGACAATGATGAAATCGTCCGGCCCGGCTTCCTTTGCCAATCGCTGCGCGACAAGGTCAACGTTGGTGAACCGCCAGTTCAAATCGCTGCGTGCCGCGGGGATGGCGAGGACGATGGTCATCAAGGCAAAACCAAAAATCGCCGCGCGTAAATGCCGGCTGGCCGACGGAAGTCCCAGTTCAAAAGCTGCGGCGGTCACAGCCAGCAGCGGCAGAAAATACCACGGCTCCGAAATGAGCGCGGCATACCAGAGAAATCCGGCAAATCCGGCGAATGCCGCGAGCAATGTCACGCCGGCAAAGAAGGGCAAATCGCGATTGGCCGGAGCGATAGCTGTTAATTCGTCGCGAAAGCCGGTGGATTTTTCCCTGCGCTGGATTGGAGGCCGGCGCTGCTTCCAGAAATCGCACGCCACAACCGCCGCAGCCATCAACGGAAAAAAACACCAGCGCGTTGCAGGCGCGGCGGCGAACCAGAAAAATCCTGCCACCGCAACCAACGCCATCAACAAGGTCGTAATGCCAAACAGAGGCGCGTCCTCCGTCAGACCACCGCCGACAAATCCGTCGGGCCGTTTTTGAGCAAACAGCGACACAAAACCGCAGGCAACGACCACCAGCGCGAAAAATCCCCACACCCAGGTGTATTGCAACATCGGGAAGCCGGCGGCGATGTCAAAATTGGTGAACACATACATCGGATGGAATCCAACCCGCAGTGCCATCGCCGCCGCCGGCAGGGAAACGATGCGCGTCCAGTAAGGCTGCAGCGATATCGCCGACACGGCGGCGACAGCAAGAATTTTCAACGCCGTGCCCGGGTTTTTTTGACGCGCGCAGACCGCCCAACCGCCGAGGCAAATGGCCGCGATGAAAATTGCGTTTTGAAAAAGCGCCTGCACGCTCAAGACCGCCAGCACCGCCAGCCAGCCCGCGCGCCGCCAGGTCGGTGCTTTCAGAAGCCAGCCCGCCGCCGCCGTCGTGAGCAGGATCAATACGCTGCCCAATCCAAAAGCCCGCAACGAATCGCCGAAAATGATGATGGTGCTGTTGAGCGAGAGCAACACCAGCCCAATCAATGGCGGTCTGCGATGAAGTTTCCACGCTGCCAGCCACAACGCAGCGGGCAACGCCAGCCCGATCAAAGTGCCCAGCAGCCGCAGACTCAAATCAGTCTGCCCCAGCCCGATGGCCGTCCAGCCGCTCACCATCAACGGCATCAGCACCGGAAATGAATCCTTCGACATTTCGGTCAAGGAATGGCGACCGGACAAATTGATGAGATTGACTTCGTCCCGCCAGAAACCGCCGGCGTGCCACAGGAAGTAAAGATGAAGCCAGACGACTGCCAGACTGACCGCCAGCGCCAAAATCCATTCCGGCTGGCGCGAGACTTTTTTTGCCAGCAGTCGGAGATTTGCGCTTGCCGCCATAATTCGGCGTGAAGATAAGGACGATTCCGGCTGGTGGCACGCAGAATTCGCCGAAATAGTGCTTGCAACTGGAAATCCGGCGGCTATCCTCCACGGCTCTTTAACGAAATAATTTTATGGCAAGAATTTGTGAATTAACCGGCAAACGCCCGATGAAGGGCAGCATCATCTGGCGCTCGGGCAAGGCGAAGAAAAGCGGCGGCATCGGCACGCACATCACCGCCATCACCAAGCGCAAGTTCCATGTGAATTTGCAGCGCGTGAAGGCGCAACTGCCCA
>Ga0181525_10002370_pt1 | contig 15435 bp, 14 predicted proteins | sample PEATcosm2014_Bin_48_FD_121100 | JGI IMG/M metagenome (GOLD analysis project Ga0181525, IMG submission 121100) | Peatland microbial communities from MTU Mesocosm Facility, Houghton, MI, USA - PEATcosm2014_Bin06_10_metaG | ecosystem: Environmental > Terrestrial > Soil > Wetlands > Peat | place...
ATCGCCTGATCGAAGTGGAACCCGGCATTCCGATTCTGTGCCACTGTCATTGGCAGAAGGACCGGCGAGCGCTGACGTTGATCGTTGTGCATGGCCTCGAAGGATCGAGCGAGTCGCAATACATGCTGGGAATCGCGCGCACTGGTCTGGCCGCCGGCATGAACGTGGTGCGTATGAACCAGCGCAACTGTGGCGGTATGGACCATTGCGCGCCCACGCTCTACAACTCGGGCCGATCCGAAGATGTGGCGGCGGTCGCACGTAACCTGATCGAGCACGATGGAATCCCCGGCTTCGTGTTGATCGGATTTTCCATGGGTGGCAACCTGGTGCTGAAACTTGCCGGGGAGTGGGGAAGCGACGGCGCGGCGGAGTTTCGTGGAGTGGCGGCGGTTTGTCCGGCCGTGAATCTGGCGGCGGGGGCGGATGCGCTGCACGAGCCTGCGAACCGGATTTACGAATACTATTTTCTAGTGCAGTTGTACCAGCGCTATCGCCGCAAGGTGAAGCTGTTTCCCGCGAGCTACGACGCTTCGCGCCTGCGCGGAGTCAAAACGCTCCGCGAGTTTGACGATCGCATCACTGCTCACTATTGCGATTTCACCGGCGCGGACGATTATTACGCGCGCGCCGCCGCTGCCAATGTTGTCGACCGCATCGCGCGGCCCACGCTGGTGATCCATGCGGCCAACGATCCCTTCATCCGCATCTTGCCGGAGACGCGGCAGAAGCTTCTTTCCAATCGTTACGTCACATACGTGGAGACCGAAGATGGAGGACACTGCGCGTTTTTCGGTGAGCGCGACGGCGATCCGGCTTACGATGGGCGCTGGGCCGAGCGCGAAGTGGTCGAGTTCGCCAAGCAGTTCCGGTAGCGCCCGGCATGAGCCTGGGTTTCTCGTAACCCGTTCGGCCCTTCTTGGCGCAAGGGCAATTCCGCAGCGATAATTGGGTCATTGAAAGTTAGGAGAGAGTATGGAACTTCCAGACGATGTGGTTCGCTGGGTCTCCTTGCATTTCAACACGACGGACGAGCAGCAGGCGTTGGCGCAACTCCGCTCAGCCGTGATTCACACGGGAGAGCCCGCGGGTCCGCGACTGCTGAGGTGTGTGGTTGTGAGTTCGGGAGGAGATCTCGCGCGTCTCAATCAGCAGATAAGGCAGATGCGAGTGGATTGGCGAGACGTAATCATGGCAGGTGAATATAGGTTTGAGGCGGGTAGGAACATACGAGTTCACGACTTTAACCATCCAATCGCGGGCACTTAGGGCCAGTCCCAGCAAGGACTCACACCTTCAAGATGCCAGGCTGGCCTGACCGTGCGGCCGAACTCGCGAGAGCGCGTGCACCTCAGCTGGCGCGAGCGGGACTGCGAAACCACGCCAGCATCTCGGCACCGCGCCCCTTCAGCCGCGTGCGCAGAAAGGCGAGGAGAAGCATCGCGAGAGAAATCGTCAGCAGTCCCAGCGAAGCACTTCGGATGCTCTGGCTGTGTTTGGGCAAAATGGAAGCGCGTCCATAGACGAATTCGAGGTGAACCCAGTAGACGAGCAGGGAAGCTTGCCCCAGTTGAATCAGCGGACTGAATCCCCACGGTCCGGCGAGCCGTTGCGCGAAACCCCAGCGGCACCAGGCATGACCTGCGGTGAGAATGACGAGCAGCATGCCCAGGCGAATCAGCCAGAACTCGGGGCTAGTGTGCCAATAGTCGTAGACGGCGTAGATCTGACGCGGTTGCGCGTCGAGCCAGCGCGAAGCTGCAACGAAGCCTAAGCCAGCCGCGCCCAGCAAAAAGAAAATTTGCGCTTCGTGCTGGTGTGCCCACTCGCTCTTCAGAATAAATCCCGTGGCCAGCCCGGCGAAGGCGAATGCAGTCCAGGGAAAAATTGGGAAGAGCCACGCTTGCGGCGTCCCGAGATTGTGCACGCCATTGATGTAGGATTCCAGCGGCCAGGGCAGCCAGTCGGGGCGCCAGGTCGTCCACAGCGGAGGCGTAAGCAGGGAGATCAGCAACGCCGTTCCCGCAGAGGCAAGAATGAGAGCGAGCCTGGTCTGTGCTCCGCGGTGAATCGACAGTACCAGCCAGCAGACGATGCCCATGAGCATCATCGAAAGCCCAATTGTGTTGAGCACGTCCACGCGCAGCAGGTCGCTCAGTGGCGCCCATCCCCAGGCGATGAGATATTCCTGCAGGCGGAAGAGCAGACCGAAGGCAAAAATCTCAGCGCCGCGGCGAATAGTGGCGCCGGCGATTTGCGCAGGCGGCAGATTCTTCCGCCACAGCTTTTCAGTTACCAGTGCGAACGAAATACCCGCCAGGAACAGAAAGAGAGGGGCAGGGAAGGTTCCTCCCAGCTGCGAGTACATGAAGAACTTGCTCTGGCGCGCGCTGGGGCTTAGCCAGGAGTCGTAACAATGGGTCTGAAACATCAGGACGCAGGCCAGGCCTCGCATCCAATCGATGTAGGCGAGGCGGGATGGAGCGGCGGTGGCCAATGCGACACCGCATCATACTCTATCCTGAGCTTATGATAAATTTTGCTAGGGGGCGCGTAGCTCAAACGGATAGAGCACCGGATTTCTAATCCGGTGGTTGCAGGTTCGATTCCTGCCGCGCCTACCAAGAAACAGTTGCCAGCCGCCAGTTGCCAGCCGCCAGCACAGGGCCATCTCCCCTGATTTTTCTGGCCACTGGCCACTGATCACCGATCACTGGCCACTGCCCTTCCGGTGCTCGCACGTGGCAGTGTTGAGGCATTCGTCGGCGAGCCTCAGGCGGTCGACTGGTTTGCCGCCGACGATGTGCGACTCGATGATTTCTTCGACGTCGGCCTCGGTGACGTGTCCATACCAGACGGCTTCGGGATAGATCACAAGATTCGGGCCGTGCTCGCATTGGTCGAGACAGCCGGACTGGTTGGCCCGTACTTTCCCCTTAAGGCCGCGTTCGGCCAGTTTCTGCTTGAATATTTTCTGGAGCTTCGCCTGGCCTGTGGGATCGCAGCATCCTCGGGGACTTCCCGCTGGACGCTGGTTGCCGCAGATGAAGATGTGTTTTTCGAACCTTGGCATTGCGCTTCGAAACCTTCAGCACAGAGGGCACAGGTTAACACAAAGTAACCACAAGCATGTGCTCGGTTATTCGCCGCCTCGTTTGCGTTGCCATTCCAGACACCGCCGCGATAAAATAGTACGTACACTTCTTCTCCGCTTCCATTCCAGTAAGCCTTAACAAGTATTTGTCGCGGCAAGGCGTGTGCGACCCCTGGTGTTCATACGTAAGGGCTCATACGTAAGTGTTCGTACGTATGGTATTCATACGTGCGCGCGGCGCGTCTTTGCGCCTGCGAATCCCTGTGACGGAGTTGGCATTGAAACGAGGCAAGACTGCGGTAATTGTCGGCGCCCAGTGGGGCGACGAGGGCAAAGGGAAGATTGTCGACGTTCTCTCGGAGAGCTTTTCCGTGGTGGCTCGCTACGCCGGCGGCCATAACGCCGGTCACACGGTCATCATCAACGGCAAGAAGTTCATCCTGCAACTTGTGCCATGCGGGGTGCTGAGGACCGCGTGCCGCAGCGTGATTGGCAATGGCGTGGTCCTTGATCCCATGGCGTTTCTGAAGGAAGTGGGAGCGTTGCGCGAGGCGGGAGTGAGGGTCGACGGCAATTTGTTCGTCTCGAACCGCGCCCAAGTAATTCTGCCCTACCATCGCATGATCGAACTGGCGTCGGAAAACGCGCCGGGACGGGTGAAGATCGGCACCACCTCGCGGGGAATCGGGCCGGCCTACGAAGACAAGATGGGGCGCCGCGGGCTTCGGGTTGCGGACCTGCTCGATCTGCAACTTTTGAAAAAGCACATCGAGAACGCGGTGCGCGAGAAGAACATGATCGCGCACGCGCTGTTTAATTCCGAACCGCTTGATGCCGACAAAATGTATTCGGAATATGCCGCGGCGGCCGAGAAGATTGCGCCGTTTGTGACTGACACCGCGGTGCTGCTGAACCAGGCGCTGGCCGCGGGTGAGGCAATTCTATTTGAAGGCGCGCAGGGCACCATGCTCGATATTGATCATGGCACCTATCCGTTCGTGACTTCTTCCAGCGCCACTTCAGGCGGCGCGGCCATCGGCACAGGTGTCGCTCCGAATGCGATCGACTCGGTGATCGGTCTCACTAAGGCTTATTGCACGCGCGTCGGCGAAGGTCCGTTTCCCAGCGAAGAAAAAGGCGAACTCGGCGAACAGTTGCGCAAGCGTGGCAATGAATTCGGCGCGGTTACGGGGCGTCCGCGCCGCACTGGCTGGCTCGACCTGCCTCTGCTGCGCTACGCAACCATGATTAACGGGATCGACTGGCTGGTGGTTACGAAACTGGACGTGCTCGACGAATTAGCAGAGATCCCAGTCTGCGTGGGCTACGTGGTCGACGGCAAGAAGACGATGGAGATTCCAGCGCAGGCCAGCGGTTACGACAAGCTGGAGTGCATTTATCGGAAGATGCCGGGCTGGAGGACTTCCACGCAAGGCATTACGAAGTTCGACCAATTGCCTGCGGCGGCTCGCGAATACCTGGCATTCGTGGGGAAAGAAACTGGAGCGAAGGTCGGCATGGTCTCGACCGGGCCGGACCGCGATCACACAATTTTCATGGACGAATTCGCGACGGAGATGAAGGCCGTTTCATCCCGGAAACTCTAGTCTTGACTTCCGATTGGTCGTTCACTAAGACTACTTACTAACTTCAGGTAAGGAGCGCACGATGGTGGTTCTGGCGGTGACGTGGATGGCGAAAGCAGGGCACGATGGCGATGTGCCCCCGATTCTTGCGAAACTGACGGAAGAATCTCGCAAGGAGTCCGGCGTCCTCATGTTCCAGGTGCACCGGCATAAGACCGAGCCGAGGCGCTTCTTCATCTACGAACAATACAAAGACGAAGCCGCGCTCGAAGCTCACCGTTCGACCCAGCATTTCCTGCAATACGCGCGCAAAGACCTACCCAAGGTCGCAGACCGGGTGGAAGGCAATCTATTCGAGCCGCTGGGGTAGTCTGGTGGGCTTTAGCCGGCACTCCGTCGCGCCAAAACCGCAGCGTTACTTTGCCAGTTCGTATCCCGCGAAAAAGAAGCTCAACTCAAACCGCGCCGTATCTTCGGCATCGGAGCCGTGAATGGCGTTGTGCTCGATGCTCGAGGCCCACTTCTTGCGGATCGTGCCTTCCTCCGCATTAGCCGGATTGGTGGCGCCCATCAGCTGTCGCAGGTCGGCGATGGCGTTTTCTTTTTCGAGAGCCAGGGCGACGATCGGTCCGCTTGACATGAAGTCGGTGAGCGAACCGTAGAACGGCCGGCTGGCATGAACGGCATAAAACTGCTCCGCCTGGTGCTTGGAGATTTCCAGCATTTTCATAGCGAGAATGCGGAAGCCCTGCTTCTCGAATTGTTCGATGATGTCGCCGACTGCATTCTTGGCGACGGCGTCCGGTTTCACGATGGTAAGAGTGCGTTGCAAGGTTTTCATAGGTTGTTAGTCGTTGGTTTTAGCTTATCGTTTTTCTCTCGGTACTCGGTACGTAGGTACTAGACTTTCACTCCCAGCGCGGCGACGAGCGTTTCGCCGATATCCGCGGGAGATTTTGCCACGCGGATTCCGGCCGCTTCCATAGCTTTGATCTTTTCCGCTGCCGTGCCTTTGCCGCCGGAAATGATCGCTCCAGCGTGGCCCATGCGGCGTCCCGGAGGCGCCGTCTGGCCGGCGATGAAGCCGACCACCGGCTTCTTCATTTTCGTTTTCACGAATTCCGCCGCAGTTTCTTCGGCGTCGCCGCCGATTTCGCCGATCATTATTACGGCTTCGGTTTCGGGATCGCGATTGAACAGGTCGAGCGCGTCGAGGAAGTTGGTCCCAATAATCGGATCACCGCCGATCCCGATCGCGGTCGATTGACCAATGCCGCGCTGCGTGAGTTGATGCACCGCCTCATACGTGAGCGTGCCCGAGCGCGAAACAATTCCGATCGATCCTTCCTTGTGAATCGACCCGGGCATAATCCCAATTTTGCATTTGCCGGGCGAGATTATGCCCGGACAATTCGGCCCGATCAGCCGCGAGCGCCGGTCCTGCAAAAATTCCCAGGCCTTGACCATGTCGAGCGTAGGAATGCCTTCGGTGATGCAGACGATGAGGTCGAGCTCGGCGTCGGCCGCCTCCATGATCGCATCCGCGGCGAAAGGAGGCGGCACAAAAATCATCGTGGTGTCAGCACCGGTTTTCTCGACGGCCTCCTGCACAGTGTTGAAAATCGGCCAGCCTTCGTGCGTCGTCCCGCCCTTGCCGGGCGTGACTCCGCCGACCAACTGCGTCCCATAAGCCGCGCAGGCCTTGGCGTGGAAGGTACCCTCGCGTCCAGTCAGGCCCTGCACGATCACCCGCGTTTGTTTATTAACCAGGATTGCCATAAAAATAATTCCTCGTTACTACTTTTGTCATCCCGAGCGCAGCGAGGGATCTTGGTTCTTGCTTGCGCTACCATCTGTACTGCCCTAAGCAAACACCAAGGTCCCTCGCTTCGCTCGGGATGACAAGGTGTGGGAACATTTGCCTAGACTCCCCGCGCCGCAGCCACTACTCGATCGGCCGCATCCTTCATGGTGTCGCAAACAACAAAGTTGAATCCGGAGTCCATCAGGATCTTCTTGCCTTCATCCACGTTGGTTCCCTCAAGTCGCAACACGACAGGAAGCTTGATGTTGGTTTTCTTCGCAGCTTCGACTACTCCAGTCGCCAGAGTATCCACGCGCAGAATGCCGCCGAAGATGTTAATCAATACCGCCTTCACGCTCTTGTCGCTGAGCAGGATTTCGAATGCGTGCGCTACCTGCTCGGCATTCGCGCCGCCGCCCACATCGAGAAAATTCGCAGGCATGCCGCCAGCGTATTTGATGATATCCATCGTCGCCATCGCCAGTCCCGCGCCGTTCACCATGCAGCCGACGCTCCCGTCGAGCTTAATGTAGTTCAGGCTGTACTTGGACGCTTCAACCTCGAGCGGATCTTCCTCGGTAATGTCGCGCAGCTCGCGAATATCAGAATGCCGGAAGAGTGCGTTATCGTCGAAGGTGAGCTTGGCGTCGAGCGCAAACAGGCGGCCGTCGGTCGTGGTGATGAAGGGATTGATCTCAAGTAGAGAAGCATCGGTGTCGAGGAAAGCCTTGTAGAGGTTCGTGAGAAACTGCACTGCGGGATTGATCTGCTTGGCGCTCAGTCCTAACTTGAAAGCCATCTTGCGCGCCTGAAAAGCTTCCAGGCCCATGCCGGGATCGATGTGCTGCTTCAGAATGGCATCGGGATTCTCCGCGGCGACCTGCTCAATCTCCATTCCGCCAGCGGCTGAGGCCATGAACACCGGCTTGCCTTCGGCGCGGTCGACCAGAATTCCCAGGTACAACTCTTTTTCGATGGGCAGAGTCTCCTCAATCAGCAGTCGCCGCACGATGCGGCCTTCCGGGCCGGTCTGGTGCGTAACCAACTTCATGCCCAGCATCTTTTCCGCAAGATCTCCCGCTTCGCTGACCGACTTGGCGATTTTTACGCCTCCTCCCTTGCCGCGGCCGCCCGCATGAATCTGCGCTTTCACCACGACGCCGGTCGAACCGGCGCTGAACAATTCTCTGGCGGCAGCCTCGGCTTCTTCGCGCGAAGTCGCCATCGTCCCGCGGGGCACGGTCACACCATACTTCTTAAGAATCCCTTTTCCCTGATACTCGTGGATTTTCATAATGACGCTCTTCGCTCTCTGCTCGTTAGCTAAGAATCGGTAGGAATCTGCTTGCGGCTATCGACGGAAGGCAGCAACCTTTAATTTTATAGAAGGGTGGAGGATTTGGGCAAACAGGGAGGCAGCGTCTTTTGTGTCGGTGGCACATCTAAATCCTGACCTGGGACGGCGAATACTGGCTTGAGCCGGATCCGCGGAGGGAAAAAAGTGGAGAGAATAATTTCGCTGAATGTCGCAAGACCGCGGTTGACCGTCTATAAAGGAGAAACCATCAATACCGGCATCTTCAAAAAGCCGGTACCGGACCGGGTGGCGCTGCGCAAGCTGAACCTCGATTGCGACCAGCAGGCGGACCTGAGCGTTCACGGCGGCCCTTACAAGGCCGTGTACGCGTACCCTTCCGAGCATTATGGATACTGGCGGGCAGAATTGCCGAACATGGAGTTACCATGGGCGACGTTTGGCGAGAACTTTACGACAGAAGGTTTGAGCGAGGACGAACTGCATGTGGGCGACCATTTTCGAATTGGCGCAGCCGCGATCATGGTACGCCAGCCGCGCATGCCTTGTTATAAGCTGGCGGCCAGATTTCAGCGCGACGACATGATTGAGCGATTTCTGCTCAGCGGACGCAGCGGGTTCTATTTTTCTGTGGAAGAGGAAGGCGAAGTTGGGGTGGGAGATTCCTTCGAGCTCATTTCACGGAATCATGCTGGAATAACGATTGCCGAGATGAACCGGCTTTTCGTACAGGACAGGTACAATCGCGATTTGCTGCAGAAGGCCATTGCTACGGCCCCGCTGCCGGAGAGTTGGCGCGAATATTTTTTGCCTAGATTGAAACGGTCAGCAATCGGTAACTAGCTGTCGATCCCTTCCATGGCGAGAGCGGTTATCCCTTACAATTCCGATTGATGATCCTCGACGCCCTCCATCGCATCGCCAATCACGGACAATCGCTCGCGCGCGCCGAAGCGCGGGATGTAATGGCGGAAGTGCTTGCGGGAAACTGCGCCGACGCGCAGATCGCGGCGCTGCTCGTGGCTTTGCGCATGAAAGGCGAAACCGTCGAAGAGATCGTCGGCTTCGCCGAAGCGATTCGTGCCGCGGCCACGCCGTTGCCTATTCCGTCTGCTGGTGCGCTCGATTTAAGTGGTACGGGCCGCGACGCGCTGGCAGAGTCGTCTCTGGTCGTCACCAGCGGCACGGGCGGTGACGCGAGCGGCACCTTTAACATTTCCACGGCGACAGCGTTCGTGACTGCGGGCGCGGGAGTTCGCGTGGCCAAGCATGGCAACCGCAGCATCAGTTCGAAATGCGGCTCGGCCGATGTAATGGAAGCTCTCGGCGTGAATATCCAGTTAACTCCAGAGCGCGCAGCGCAATGCCTGCGCGAAGTTGGAATCTGTTTTCTCTTCGCACCAGACCTGCATTCTTCCATGAAGCAAGTGCAGAAGGTGCGGCGCGAGCTGCGTATGCGCACCATGTTCAACCTGCTTGGCCCGCTCACGAATCCTGCCGGCGCTTCGGGACAAGTGGTGGGCGTGTACGCGCTAGAAATGGTGGAGAAGCTGGCCGAGGCGCTCAGCATGTTGGGTCTGCATCGTGCGCTTGTGGTGCATGGCCTCGACGGGCTCGACGAGATTACCATCACCGGACGGACGCGCGTGGCTGAAGCTCGCGACGGAACGGTGCGGACGTACGAAATTGATCCCGAAGAGTTTGGCATGCAGCGGGCGACGCTGGCCGACATTGCCGGCGGAGATGCTGCTGAAAATGCTGCCATCGTCCGCGCGGTCCTGAACGGAGAGAAGTCTCCGCGTCGCGATGTGGTGGTACTGAACGCCGCGGCGGCGCTCGTGGCCGCGGGGGGCGCCGATCATCTGGCGGACGGGATTTCCGTGGCTGTGAAGTCGATCGACTCTGGCGCGGCGGCGGCCAAACTGGCAGCGCTGGTTAGTTTTACGAAGCAAGTGGTCAGTGGCCAGTGATCAGTGGCCAGATAGTCTTACTGAGCACCAGCCACTGGTTTTCAATCACTTTTCAGAGAGTCGCCGGCTTCGATTTTGAATGTGTTATTCGTGGTGTCGCTCTCCGGCACGCTGCCGTCGTTGACGACGATTTCCTCTGGCGCCTTAGAAAGCTCCACCCGAATCACGCTATTACTCTTGCCGCGGACGAGCAGCCGTTGGGTGATCTCTCCACCGGCAAACCTCACGATGAGCGGAACCTCCGCTCCAGCGGTCCCCAGATTGGCGACCGTGATAGTCAGCATGTAACCGTCGGGTAAAGTTTTTCGAGCGAATGCCGACTCGACTCTGAAGTTTGGCAAGCCGCGATCGCGATAGACCCAGTCGTCAAAGAACCATTCCAAATCGCGCTGCGTCTGCGCTTGAATCAGCCGCTGCATGTAGGAAGGCTCCTTGTCCTCCTCAGGACGATAGGCCGCGAGAGCCTTCTTCAGAGCTTGATCGCCGACCATATCGCGCAGCATCCACCACACGCACATTGCCTTGCTGCGGTAAAGTTCCTCGTCGTAAGTGTTGATCAGCGACCTGCTAATCGACGAATGTTTCGCCTCATCTTCGGGTCTCGGTGGGACGGTCTTGTCTTTCCCGCTCTCAGCCGCGATGAGTGTGGAAAGGTGAGTTCCGATGTAACTAAGTGCGGCATGGCGTCCACTCTGATGTTCCAGGTAGAGAGCTTGGGCGAAGTGGGCGAGGCCTTCGCTGATCCAAGGCCGCGGAGAAGAAATGGCGGCATGGGTTAGTTGATGGGCAGCCACAAGTCCTGCCAGCTTTGGGTCCGTGCTCGTCAGAGGCGTCAACAATAACGGGCCGCTTTCGAACGGAGCAGCGTTCGGATCAGGCAGATCAGCCGTCTCCGCCTTGCTTCTCGAAGAGCCGAACCATTCGCCGATCATCGGAAGCACTTTTTCCGCGGCGTCGGCATAGTTGGTCGCTGCTGCTTCGTGGCCACGCAAAAAATGAACCGCGATCGCCGCCCGGTCCGCGACTTCGTAGTTGGCAATTACAAACGTTGGCACTACCGATCCCACCGACCGGTATGTGCAATCCGCGACGAACTGATGTTGCGCTTCATGTGCGTCCGCACACGTAGTTGCGTTCACCAGAAGTTCTGGAGGCTCGCCTTCGTCAGTCTGCACCGCGATCTCGAAGTGCGCGGTGGAAGCCGTTTCTCGTGCCCTCCAGCGGCCTAAAACCTCGGGCAGGCTCGTGCCGTCTGCGAGGCTCGCATCTTCGGTGGCTATGGGATACCAGGTGACATAGCCCACTCCGCGCACCGCAGTGAACTTCGTGCTGATCTGGTCCCAGTCGGTGCTGCGGGCGGTTGACTCCGGGGTCTCGATGCGCGTGAGGCGCGTGGCGTCGAGCGCGATGATGCCTTCGTAGGCGATCTCAAGATCGAACGTGCCTTTGGCTGGGACCGCTTCCGCTAACGTCACGATCGCTTCGGAAAGCGCTCCGCTGTGATCAATGTCGGAGCTGTAGGATTGCGAGACAAACTGCAAGGGCTTGCCGCCAGCCTTGACGGACAGCCAGTGCAGCGAAGAGGAAATCTGTAGTACAGCAATCTTTTGCGGCGTTGCCGAATCATTGCGGAGCGTGATCTTGCCGCGAACGCCCAGGCGCTGCTGATCGGGTTCGACGCGGACATTCAGATCGTACTTTGTGAAGGTGAACGCTTCGCGGTCGAGAGCTGACGCGTGCAGCGTGCAGGCGCAGAGAACACTGAGAATGCAGATTCGCAAAGAAAGCGACTTCATTTTGCGCCTGCGACAGCCTGTCGATCTTTAGCGCGCCTCTGTCTGACGATTTCATACATCACGACCGCACCTGCAACCGACACATTCAGCGAGGGAACTTTGCCCAGCATCGGAATCGAAACCAGGAAGTCACACTTCTTCTTTACCAGATCGTGCAGGCCTTTGCCCTCGGCGCCGAGAACCAGCGCGCAGTCCATGTTGTAATCGAGGGCGTCGTAGGTCTGGGGGCCGCGCTCATCCAGGCCGACGGTCCAGATATTGCGCTCCTTTAATTCTTCCACGGTGCGGGCGATGTTGGTTACCTTTGCGATAGGCAAATGTTCGCTGGCTCCAGCAGAGGTCTTCGTGACCGTTCCAGTCACGGCGGCGGCGCGGCGTTCCGGGATAACCACGCCATCGGCGCCAGCCGCGTCGGCGGTGCGAATGAGGGCGCCCAGGTTGTGCGGATCTTCCACGCCATCGAGGACGATAACGAAAGAATAGCGCCCGCGTTTGGCCTCAACCACATCGTCAAGATCGCTGTATTGTTTCGCCGAGGTGACGGCGACCACGCCCTGATGCGCGGCCCTGCCAGCCATCTCGTCGAGTTCCACACGAGTTAGAAATTTCACCGGCACGCCGAGCTTGCGGCAGTCTTCGATCATGCGCTGCAGGCGAATGTCGTGCCGCTCCTTCGCCATCCCGACCCACTGAAAAGCGCGCCCCCGCGCCTTGAGCGCCTCGGTGACCGCGTTGATACCGTAGATATAGTTCATAACGGCAGTGGCCAGTGGCCAGTGGTCAGTTGCCAGTCTTGGAATTTCCGCATGCTTCAAGTGTACCGAAAGCTGAGGAGCGCTGCGATTCAGCGCGGGGTTTGAAGGAAGCAGACGATGTCTTCTGGTTCAGGCCGCTCCGTGTAATCTTCGTTAGCAGAGGCGTAGAGCGCCGTGCCGTCGCGGTCGATGATGTATGTTGCCGGAATCGGAAGTTCCCAATTGTCGTCACCGTTGACGAACGGCAGATTCACGAATGCTTTTCGATAGACCGCTTCTTGTTCTTCCGGAATACGGTAGGTGAGGCCAAACTGCCGCGCAACTTTGTTGCCCGCATCGGAGAGCAGCGGGAAGCGCAGCTTGTGCTGGTCGCGCATGAAGAACGATTGCTGCACGGTCTGCGGGGAAATGGCGGCGAACGTCGCGCCTGCCTGTTCAATTTCCGGGAGGACGAGGTTCATCGCTTCCAACTGAGCGACGCAGAACGGGCACCAGCGCCCGCGGATGAAGCAGAGCACGAGGCGTCCTTTGGCGAGCAAGTCGGAGGAAGAGACGTTCTTACCGTCGTGGTTTTGCAGATGGAATGCGGGAGCCTTCGCGCCGACGGGCAGAATATTTGAGGGCAGGCGCTGTTGCTTCAATTCCGCGACGGCGCGGGCGTGAACGGCTTGCGTCTCCGCCGGAACGTACTTCGCGATCAGTTCCTTGCGCTCGGCGAGGATTTCGCGCAGAGGACGTGCGTCGAGGCCGGGCGCAGATTCTTCAAGGGACCGCCACTTCATGGATGGAAACCTATCTCATCCATCTTCTCACCTTACCTGTTCCCTGTGGCTCGTTCATCGTCTAAAGAAAAAGGCGCGGCCGGAAAGGCCGGCCGCGCCCCAATCGATCAGAAAGCACCTTGGCGACCGAGCCTCCTTTACGGAGTGATCTTGTACAGCACGCCATTAAACTCGGAGTTGGAACCCGTACCGCCGGTACTGGTCGTGCCATAGAGGTTGCCGGAGGAGTCCATCAGCAGATTTCCCTGCGGGTAAGTGCCATCGACGCCGTTATCGTCGAAGCTGTGCAATAAGGTCTCTTTTCCCTTGTCGTTGATTTCATACACCGCTCCATATTGGCTATAGGTGCCCCCTTGATTGGTCACACCATACAGATTGCGCTGGCTGTCCATCACCACGCCCCCGTTTGGATACTGTCCGTCCGTGGTCGCGTTGACGAAGCTGTGAATAATCGTCTCGGTCCCGCCGGGGCTCAAACGAAACACGGTGCCGACGCCGTCCTTGCCGCCGTTGTAGGTCGTGCCGTAGAGGTTCCCTTGCTTGTCCAGCAACAACTGGCCGCGCGGGTACTGGCCATCCGCGCATACTGCAGCCGCGGACGAACAGAAACTGTACAACACCGTCTCGGTTCCGCTGGGGCTGACCTCGAACACAGCGCCACAACCGGCTCCCTGGCAGAAGTTCAGGTCGCCTCCCTTGCTGGCTACGCCGTAAAGATTGCCCCGCGCATCCATGATCAGCCCGACTTCCGGGTAGCTCCCGTCGTTACCGCTGCCGAAACTGTGCAACACGGTTTCGGTCCCGCTCGGGGTCAGCTTGAACACCGTACCCATTTTATTGGCGCCACCATAGTAGGTTGTGCCGTAAAGGTTTCCCTGCTTGTCGAGAATCACGCCGCCATAGGGAAGGTTGCCATCCGTGCATGAGGGGGCGCCGCAAAAACTGTACAGGACTTTTTCCCTGCCTGCGGGCGTGATTTTGAACACCGTGCCCGCGCCGCCTTCTCCACCCTCGGAGGTTGTGCCGTACAGGTTTCCCTTGGAATCCATAACCACCGGTGAGAAAGGCCCCCGGCCATCGTTCCCGGTCTGGCCGAAACTATACAAGACGGTCTCGGTGCCATCCGGGGCTAGTTTGTAGACGGTTCCATCGCCAATTGCGCCGCCGCCGTATGTGGTGCCATACACGTTGCCGGCGGAGTCCATGATGGGGCCGCCCGCATCCGGACCGCCTCCATCGGTGCATGCGTTCCCCCCAACCGAACAGAAGTTGTAAAGAATGGTTTCGGTTTGCGCGAGCGCGGGAAGAGCCGCGGTGAGGGTTGCGAAGAGAGTTACGGCGAGCACAGCGGCGCTGCGCGAAATTTTCTGAGTGAGCGTTCTGCCGAGATTGGGTTTCATGGTCTTCTCCCTGAAATGTAGTTTGGCCTTGTGGGTTCGGGGGAGCCCGGGGTTCTGGCGTTGCGATGTGCGAAGCAAGCCGCACCCGCTGCGCCACTTTCTCAAAAGGGGAGGTGGCTGGATCTCAGAATCAAAGCCAGAGGGCCAGCGCCAAGATTATCCCTGATCAATGCCGTGGCGTCAAGGCGCAGTGCGTACAATCCCACCGCTGGATCAATCCACGCCTCGCTACATCCCCGGCAGTTTCATCCCCGCCATTCTGCGCGCAAAACTGGGCTTGCCCATCTGCTTGAACATCTTCTTCATCTGCGCGTATTGGCGCAGCAGGTTGTTTACTTCCTGCACCGTGGTGCCGGAACCGCGGGAGATGCGTTTGCGGCGGCTTCCGTTGATCACTTCGTGATGATTGCGTTCGTGCGCCGTCATCGAGTTGATGATGGCTTCCACGCGGTTAATCTGCTTCTCGTCCACGTTGTCGGCGGCTTTTTGCAGGCCGGAGAACGGGCCGATCGAGGGCATCATGCCGATGAGGCTCTTGATCGATCCCATTTTCTTCACTTGCCGCAACTGGTCGCGAAAATCTTCCAGCGAGAAGCCGTCGCCGGTGAGGGCTTTGGTGGCCATCTCCTGCGCTTTTTTCTTGTCGATCTGCGATTCGGCGCGCTCGATCAGCGAGAGAATGTCGCCCATGCCGAGAATGCGCGACACGATGCGGTCGGGATGAAACGGCTCCAGCGCGTCATACTTCTCACCCACGCCGATGAACTTGATAGGCTGCCCCGTAACCTGGCGGATGGAAAGCGCCGCGCCGCCGCGGGCGTCGCCATCCATCTTGGTAAGAATGACGCCGGTCAACGAAAGCTTCTTGTGGAACTCGTCGGCGGAGCGCACTGCATCCTGCCCGGTCATGGCGTCGGCGACGAACAGAATCTC
>Ga0181525_10002373_pt1 | contig 15428 bp, 13 predicted proteins | sample PEATcosm2014_Bin_48_FD_121100 | JGI IMG/M metagenome (GOLD analysis project Ga0181525, IMG submission 121100) | Peatland microbial communities from MTU Mesocosm Facility, Houghton, MI, USA - PEATcosm2014_Bin06_10_metaG | ecosystem: Environmental > Terrestrial > Soil > Wetlands > Peat | place...
ACATAAAACTCTCGCCCGCCGACCTTGCCCGCATCGAACAGGCGGTGCCGGCCTCAGCCGTCGCCGGCGCGCGGTATTTGCCGGCCGTGCTCGCGCATATGGACAGCGAACACGCCGCTTGAACGCCCGTTACGAAGCCGCCTCCTGCATCGCCCGCCCGGCCCGGCGCGCCCAGTTTTCCCAGGCGCGGTTAAGCGTGTAGTCGTTGACCCGCGCCACGATCTTGTCGACCTCGCCGGGGCTGAGAAATTTAATCTCGCCCATCGCCATCGCCTGCATTTGCAGCTTGGCGCCGACTTCGAGATAAACCGCGATGAAGACCGCATGGCGCACCGACCGGCCGACCACGGTGGCGCCGTGGCCGCGCATCAGCGCCGCCGGCCGGGCGCCCAAGAGCCGCGCCAGATCGCGGCCCATTGCCATATCGCTCACCAACAGCGTGGTGTCGCCGAATTTGTCCTGCGAATCCCACACCGGCACCTCATGGCCGCACGATGCGCACATATGCAAAAGCGGCTTCAGCTTGCTCGCGGTGACGCCGAACGGGATCACGCTGGGCGAGTGATTGTGCACGACCGCCTGAACGTCCGGCCGCGCCTCGTAAATCGCGCCGTGGATAAAGCGCTCGAGATAGGGCGCGCGGCCACGTTCGTCGATCGCCGTGCCGTCGAGTTTATAGGCGACGATATCGGCGGCTTCGATGCGCTCGGGCGCGCGGGCGCGCGACAGCAGATAATGATCGGGCTTGTCCGGATGCCGGGCGCTGATATGCCCGAAAGAATCGACGATGCCTTCGTTCGCCAAAATGCGATTGGCGGTGACAAGCTCTTCGACGAGAAATTCGAGTTTGCTCATGAAGGCGTCTCTCCCTGCGTTTGGGGCGCGATCCTAGAGACGCTTTCGAACTTCGCAAGGAGGCGCGGCGGCGCGAGACTTTTGCGTGGGACTGGGCGCGGGACTTAGACGCAGGACTTGGGCGGCGATCTGCGCTATGGCAGAGCGTTTTCGATTGGTGCCGGGAGTTCTTGCATGTTGCGACGTGGGCGCCTTTTTGCCGTTCTCGGCATTGTGAGCGCGGCCGCCATGGCGGCGGTGCACGGCAGCGCCGCGGTTTATCCCGACCACCCGATCCGGGTCATCGTCCCGGTTCCGGCCGGCGGCGGCGTCGACACCATCGCCCGGCTCGTCACCGGCAAGATGCGTGAAACGCTCGGCCAGCCCTTGATCATCGAGAACAAGCCCGGAGTCGGCGGCAGCGTCGGCACCGAAATCGCCTACGGCTCGGCGCCCGACGGCTACACGCTTTTGGCGTCGCAGCCGTCGCCGATCACGACCAACCCGTTCCTCTATAAATCGCTGAATTACGACCCGACACAGCTCACGCCGATCGCGCTCATGTCGCATGTGCCGAATGTGCTTTTGGTGCGCGCCGATCTGCCGGCCAAAAACGTGCAGGAGTTTATCACTTACGCCAAGGCCAATCCGGGCAGGCTCAATTATGCGTCGCAGGGCATCGGCACTACCTCGCATTTGACCGCGGAATTGTTTCAGATGCTGACGCACACCAAATTGACTCACGTGCCCTATAAAGGCACCGCCCCGGCGGTCGCCGACCTGCTCGCCGGCAATGTCGATCTCATGTTCAACGAGCTCGCGACGTCGCTCGAACTGCACAAATCGGGACGCGCGCGAATCCTCGCCGTCACGACCAAACAACGCATCGCGTCGCTGCCGGACGTCCCGACGCTGGACGAGTCCGGCGTGCCGGGCTGCATCTCCGATACCTGGCACGCGCTGACCGCGCCGCCGAAGACACCCGGGGACATCGTCGTTAAGCTCAATGCCGCCGCCAACACCGCCCTGCGTTCGGCCGATCTGATCGCGCGATTTAACGAACTCAGTATCGGGCCCGGCGGCGGCACGCCGGGGGAGCTGGCCGACCTCATCAAAGAGGAGACCCGGCGATGGGGCGACGTGATCCGCTCCGCCGGCATCCAACCGCAATGATTTTAGCGGCCTGATTTCAAGCGCCGTTAACCGCCCCGAACGGCCGCGCTCCCGGCGTCAACCAACATCAGCGGTCGCGGTTGCGCGGCGCAACGGTCCTGACACAATAGGCGCCATGAAAGTCATCATCGCCGGTAGCGGCATTGGCGGCCTCACAACCGCGCTGATGCTGCATGCGCGCGGCATCGATTGCGAGGTGTTCGAGCAGGCCGAGCAGGTGCGCGAACTTGGCGTCGGCATCAACACGCTGCCGCACGCCATCAAGGAACTCGCCGGGCTCGGGCTGTTGGAGCGGCTCGACAGCGTCGGCATCCGCACCTACGAGCTGTTCTATACCAATCGCTTCGGGCAGGAAATTTGGCGCGAGCCGCGCGGCTTGGACGCCGGCTACGACGTGCCGCAATTCTCGATCCATCGCGGCCGCTTGCAAGGCGTGATCTACCAGGCGGTGCGCGCCCGTCTTGGTGAATCGCGCATCCACAGCGGACACCGGCTTGGCGCCTTTCACCAGGACGAAGCCGGCGTCACCGCCTATTTCTTCGATCGCCACGGCGCGCACCGCGCCACCGCCCGCGGCGACGTGCTGATCGGCGCCGACGGTATCCATTCGGTGGTGCGCGAAACGCTCTATCCGAACGAAGGCCCGGCGCGCTGGAACGGATCGATCCTGTGGCGCGGCGCCATCGACTGGCCGAAATTCCTGACCGGCCGCTCGATGGTCATTGCCGGCGGCATGGCGGCCAAACTGGTGATCTATCCGATCGGCGAAGGCGCGCGGGAGGACCGCCCGCTGACCAATTGGGCGGTTCTGGTCAAGGTCGCCGAGGCCGGGGTCCCGCCCAATAAGGAAGATTGGTCGCGTCCGGGCCGCTTCGAGGATTTGATGCCGCACGTGCAGCGCTTTCGCATTCCCTATGTCGACGCCAAGGCGTTGATCGAGGCGACGCCGGAATTTTGGGAGTTTCCGATGTGCGATCGCGATCCGCTGCCGCGCTGGTCGCACGGCCGCGTTACGCTGCTGGGCGACGCCGCGCATCCGATGTATCCGGTCGGCTCGAACGGCGCCTCGCAGGCCATCCTCGACGCCCGTGTACTGGCCGATCGCCTGGTCGGCGCCGAACACCCGGCACACGCGCTGTGGGCTTACGAGCAAGAACGGCTGCCGCCGACGGCGCAAATCGTGCGCATGAATAGGGGCGGCGGACCGGAAGGCGTTATCGACGCGGTCGAAGACCGCGCGCCAGAGGGCTTTAGCAATATCGATCAGGTGCTGTCTTACGAAGACCGCAAGGCGATCGTGCGCGGCTATGCCGCGACCGCCGGCTTTGCCCGCGAACAGGTCAACAAGCTCGCCGGCGCCGCGGGCCGCTAACGGCCGCCCGCTTGTGATGGCGTCCGCGCGTCTTTACATAGTTTGTTGGCGCGAGGATCAGGCCTAGGCCTCAAGAACGGCGCTCGCGAGTCACCCACCGGCAAAACCATGGCAAAAGTTCCAAACCACCCGGAACGTCCGCGCGTCGAGCCGGAGATCATCCCGCCGGAACGGGGCGGCGGACCGAACGAGCGTGGCGCCGATTGGCCGCCGCCGCCCTATGGGTTTACGCAAAGCCGCGGCACGCATCGGTTCTATGTCAGCCGCATCGGGCCGTTCGGCTTCGCGCTCTTAATGCTGGTCATCGGCCTCCTCGCCGCGGTCATGTTGCTGATCCTCATCGGCACCGCGCTGCTCTGGATTCCGGTGATCGCGGTCATGGCCGTGATTGCCGCCTTTTCGGGTTTGTGGCGGCGGCGCTAGGCGCGCCCTTGCGGGATCGCTGCCCGGCCGAAGCCGGCATAAACCGCGCGTTAACCATGATCCCTTATGAATTAATTAACTATCTTGGAACGCTGGACGTTGCTGATGCCATGCGTTCTTGCAGGCGGATTGGCTGAGATATTTCGCGCCGATCTTTGAACAATCGGCACGCGCCGGGGCGACCGAAATAAAGTCGAGTGCCGAATGTTCGAAGCGCCGCGTCAAATCAGATCGACCGCCGTCGGCGGCGGAACTTTTCCCGTCGGGCTCCCGCCTTATTCAAAAATCGACATCGCGAAACTGTTGTCTGCGGTTTGGCACGGCCGCACGACCATTTTCTGCACCACGCTTGCAGTGCTGGCCGCGGCGCTGGTGTTCATCGCCGTTGCGCCGCACGACTATACCGCCGTCACGCAGATCATGATCGACCCCAGCGACTTGCGCGGCGCAGGCGCCGAAGCCAATCAAGCCAGCCTGATGAGCGACTCCGCGCTGCTGCAAGTCGAAAGTCAGGTTCGCGTCCTCACGTCCGACGCGATACTGCGCAGCGTGATCAGTTCGCAGCGCCTCGATGAGGATCCGGAGTTTGTCCACCCGCCGAGCGCACTGGCGACGCTGTTCGGCGGCGCAACGATCATAGGCGACCCCACGGTTGCCGCGCTCGACGCGTTGGGACGCCACGTGAAGGTCAAGCGCGCCGACCGCACCTTTGTCGTGGAAGTCGATGTCACGAGCAACAGCCCGGTCAAGGCGGCGCGTCTCGCCAACCTGATCGCCCAGACCTATCTCGCTGAACAGACCACAGTCCGCGCCGACGCCGCGCGGCACATATCGGATTCGCTGTCCGGCCAGCTGAAAGAGCTGCAGGATCGCGTGCGCGATGCGGAAGAAAAGGTCGAGGCCTACAAGGCCGGCCATAATATGGTCGGCGCCAACGGCCAGCTGGTGAGCGAACAGCAGCTTGCCGAAATGAACAATCAACTGAGCGCGGCCCGCACCCGCACCGCCGAAGCGAAGTCCCGCCTCGACCAAGTCGAACTTGTGCAACGGACCAAAGACGAGAACGGCGCATTCCCGGAAGCGCTGCAGTCGCCGACCATCAGCGCGCTGCGCGGCCAATATGCCGAAATCATGCGGCGCGAGGCCGAGCAAACGACCTCGCTCGGCGAGCTTCACCCGGCGGTGATCGATATTCAAGCGCAAGCCGCGCGGCTGCGCCACATGATCGAGGACGAAATCAATCGTGCCGCGATTTCCGCGCGGACCGAATATGAAAGCGCCAAGGAAAGCGAACAAAAAATCGCCGAAAATTTTGAAACGCTCAGGAAATCGACGATCGGCACCAACGAAGCCATGGTGGAATTGCGCGAACTCGAACGTAAGGCGCAGGCGAACCGCTCGGTCTATGAATCGGTGCTGACACGCGCGCATGAGACTGAACAGCAAGCGCAGGTCGACACCAAGAACATCCATGTCATTTCCAAAGCCGAACCGCCGTTGAGCCGTAGCTGGCCGCCGCCGAGCCCGCTTTTGGCCTTAGGGGCGATATTCGTCGGCATGGCGGCCGGCGCCGGCGTCGTGCTCATGCGGCCGCCGCCTCTGGAGGATGAGCGTACGGGACGCCCCGGCGATTTTATTCGCAAGGCGATCGGGATAGTCACGGGCGATTTGTGGCCGTTGGCCGGCACGCCGACCGTGCCGGTCCTGGCGGTGCTGCCCGATGTCGACGTGGCGTTTGGCTTAAGCGAGATCCAGAAGCCGGCCTCGCGTTTCGCGAGCGAAATCCGAAAGATTTACGAGGCAGTCCGCCTCAGTCATGCCGCGTCGGCGAACGCCAGCGTTTTGGTGCTCTCCTCCGGCGCCGAAGACGGCTCGGTGACCGTTGCGCTTTGCCTCGCGGCAACCGCGGCGGCAACCCAACATGTGCTTCTGATCGATGCCGATCTGGAGCGCCGCACGCTGTCGGCCATCGATGCCGATGACGGCGAGGCCGGTCTTGTCGATGTCGCGCTCGGACGACGGCTGTTGTCCGACGTGATCAAGCTCGACCGCGACACCAACATCAATATGGCGCCGCTGGTCGCATTGGACAGCCGCCGCGATCGCCCGATCTACGACGCCGACATCGGCCGGGCCTTCGAACAGACCAAGCGCTACGACCTGGTCGTCATCACCGCGATGAACGACGGCAACCCCAGCCTCGGCTTTTTTACCGGCCTGGCCGACCATGTCGTGCTGATCGCACGCGCCAGCGAATATGAGTCCGCGGCGTTCCGGCAATTCGTAGCCCGGATCAATTCGCGCAAGATCCGCGGCGCTGTGCTCGTCGCCGCCGCCGGGGACTGAAATTTATCGAGCAAGCTTTTGGTGCAAGTTTTTGCCGATGACGCGGCTCTGCTAATTGCCGTCACTCCGTTCGGCGTGCGCCGTAGCGCCGATCGCTCAGACCAACGCCGCATCCGCCGAACGGTTGGGATTGTTCACGGTTCCGTACAGAAACCACAGCAAGGCCGCCGTTTTGATGGTGAAGAGCGAGGTGCTGATGCACAACAGGGCAACGATATAAAACATGACAAAAGTCCTGTAGCGCCAGGCCTGCCGATCCAGGACCGGCGCGTAGGCAAACATCGCCCAGAGGCCCGCCATGCCCATAATTCCCAGATTTACCATCAGGTAGACGTAGCCGGCGTCTTCCATGACGGCATCGCTCGTCTGCAATCCAAAAACCTGCCAAACATCCAGCGTGCGCGCCAGACTGCCGGCAAACAGCAACCTTCCGGCGAGGTCGTTATCGATGGAGGCGAGATCCATTCCGCTGATGCCGGCATAAATAATCAGGCCGGATATCGCCACGAACGGCGCGGCAAACAGCATGGTCGGGCGCAAATAGGGCGCCACAATGTACAGCGCAACGGTGGCGATACACAGATTAAAACCGAACCGCGAATCGCCGAGTACCAGCAGCGATCCGATAACGATTGTCTTGACGATAAAGACCAAGGGCCTTCCGAGATCGCGTAGCAGGATCCACGCAAAGGCGATGGCGCCGAAATTACCGACCGACACCGGTTCGAGGAACAGCCCCGAGGCGCGGTGGTCGCCGAGAAAAGGCAGCAAGGTGCGCTGATCGACACGCGTGCCGCTGACGTAAAGACCTGGAAGGATCTCGGTGTCCACTCCCGTCACCGAACCGCGCGCGACGTAATAGTGAATCACGTCGAAAAATTGCAAGTATCTGTCGAGCGCGAACCATTCGAAACAGGCAACGCCCAGCGCGGCGACCGCGATCAACGCGACGATGCGGTCGGCGGCGCGAACGGCGCCGAAATATCTTCCCAAAAAGAAAAACACGACCGGTATGATAATGTCGCGCGCGAATTGCGGAGCGTATTCGTCGCGCATCACCATCACGGCCGCGAGATAGGCGCCGACCAGCAAGAGGATCGCATATTGCGTCTTACTGCGGTCCCAGGTCAGGCAAAATGACACCCCGATCAGCCCAAGTTCGACGGCGACGACATAACCGGCGACGATCGGAAAGACTCTGGTATTGACGAAGCAGAGCCCGAAATTGAACAGCACGGTGGCAACAATAATGAGTTGCGCCATGACCCGTTTGGCGGCATCTGCGTCGGCATCCGCACCGTCCACGGCGATTGACGGGTGCCATAAGGCGCTCATCGCGTGATGCCCCTCGGTTGATTAACGGCGGCCATCTCCGATAATCAGTGGACGGTGGGGGACAAACGCAACGCGCGCAGCAACTCCGGTTCGGGACCGCGATCCGAATCGCTCCGATAGAGGGCGAAAGGTCCATTGCGGAGCACAAAGACCGTCCAGCCCCAGCCTTGCCTCTCGATCGCTCCAGAGGTGTCGCCGAGCCAGCGCGCGCGCGAAGCCGGATCGATCTCGACGCCGTCGCTAATTTGCTTCATGGCGCCAAACTCGGTGAAAACGATTCGATCGGACGAAACGCCTTCGCGCGCCTGCCAAGCCGCAAGCCGTTTCATCAAAGCGTCGATGGTCGCCTTCCCGTCATTCTCGGTGAAATACCAACGAATGGCTTTTTCGGCCTCGGCGTATTGCGACTCTTTGTTGAATGCCGGCGCATTTATCGCCTCGAACCGCGCCCGCGTCGACGCCAGCGTGCGATCCACGCTGCCTTCGGCGGCCGGAAAGGGTATGCCGATGACGCCGGCTAGGAACGGCATCGACCAGGTCGCCGTTTGATGGGTAAACATATAGGGGATGTAAAAATGCACGCTGACGAAGTTGCGGGGGTCCCGCAGCAGCGGCGTGTCGAGAAGCATGGTGCCTTCGACTGTCGACCAACATCCGCCGGTCAGAAACAGCGGCAGATCGGGAGCGAGCCTCCTGATGCTTGCCACCACGACCTCCTGATACGCGGTCCAGTCCGGTCCGACGCTCGCGCGACATTCGGTCTGCGGCTCATTCATGGGCTCGAGCGCGATCGCTCCGGTTTTGATCGTGGAAAGTTCAGCAGCGATTCGCTCGGTAATTGCAAGATAATGTTCGAAATTCGGGCCGTGAAGACCGTCCAGTTGCGGTGTCGGCGCCTCGCCGCCGGGCGCCGGCGGCAACAACGTCACAATCACGCCCAGTCCATGCCGATGCAGCGCGGCGATGACGAAATGGAGCTGATCGATGATTTGGTTCCACTGGCTGCCGCGCCCGGCGAGCAGCGGGCCGAGGTCGATCATCAATCGCATGTGATCGAAGCCGTCCCGGCGCAGTTCGTCGAAATCAAAAAACCCGAGCGCGGCTTTGGCATTGGGGAAGGCTGGGTCGGCGTAGCGTTTCACCGCGCCATCCTCGACGATTCGCGGAAACTGGAAGAATTCGACCAGCGTCGCGCCGTGTCTGAATGTCGGAGCGGCGGTTTCGGCAACCACGGGTCCGGCGACAACGCCGGCAAAGATGGCCAACAGAACGGCGAGCCAGCACCGCTGCGTCAAGGCCGAACCTTTTCCGCAACCGTCTGCCAGCCGCGCAGGGCTTCCGGCTTGGTTTCGCGGTGCGCTTCAAACAAACTGCGATAGCTTTCGATCATCCGTTGCAGCGAATATTTGCGGCCGATCGCGCGCGCGAAAGCGGCGCGGATTTTGGCCGGAGCCGGCGCATCGAGCGCCTTTGCGATATTGGCGATCCAGCCTTCGGTGTCGTACGGGGCGACAAAGGCGACCGGCTCCGATCCATCGGCACGCAAGACTTCGCGCAGTACCGGGAGATCCGCCACGACCATCGGCAGTCCCGCCATCGCCGCCTCGGCGGCTGCGAGCCCGAACGTTTCCCAAACCGAAGGAAACACGAACAGATCGGCCGCGGCGTAAAGATCGGCGATATCTTCCGGCGGCAGCGGGCCGAGCATATGCACCCTATCCTCGACGCCAAGCGTAACCGCCAAAGTGTGAAACGAACGCCATTCCACGCCGCCGCCCGCAATCGCGAGGTGGACTTGCGGCAGGCAGGCCACAGCCCGGATCAGCATGTCTTGATTTTTTTGCGCGGCAAGCCGCCCGACATTGAGCAGAATCGGCTGCGCAAGCGGCAGAGCGAGGCGACGGCGCGTTGCCTCGCGCGCGCATGTCGGTGCCGGCGCATCGAGTCCATGTTCGATGAGGACGGTCGAGCGGCGATATCGCGCCGGATAATCGGCGAACTCGGCCCATGTGGCCGCGCTGTTAAGAATGTTCGCGCTGTACAGGCCGAGCGCGCCAACCAGCCGGTCGAGGCGTCGGAGCACCAGAGGCGTTTCGCGCGGCATGCAAGTTTGGTGAACGACGCGCAGCCGGCACCCGGCGAGCCAACCGACGGTGCCGACCAGTATCGAAGCCGTCGACTGGTAAGCCAGCAGGGCATCGTAGTCGCGCCGCAGGATGCGGCCCACCATGCCGAAAACACAGCCAAGTTTGCCAACCGCCGAAAGACCGAGGCCTGGATAAAGATAGACGGTCTCGAACGTCGTTCCGTGCGGAGAAAGGCCGGCTTCAATCGACGCTGCGAGTTTCTCCACGCCGCCGCGTTCACGATCGTGAAGGATTTGTAATACGTGCATGAGAGAAGGCTCTTTGCCGCGTTAATTTTTTGGAACGCCCAACCGGTGTAACTTAACGATACTCAGTGAAAGCTTTTCCAGCCACTTCTTTTCAACACAGCAATGACTTATCACGAAGAATGCTTAATACGTCGGGCCTACTTTATCTGAGCGCTCGCACGCTGTCGGCGGCGGGGAATCTTCTCGCTGTCGCCATCTTCTCGCGCATGGCCGGGCCGGCCGAGTATGGCCATTACGTTTTGATATTTGCTTGGTCTCTGATCGTTTATGGTTTCGGCGCGCAGTGGATGCGCTTTGCCTATTTCGGCGTTTACCATCCGGAACGCTTCGGCGAATATGTCGGCTCGCTGGCGCGGTTGCTGGGCTGCGGCCTGTTCGCCGTCGCGCTAGTCCTGATCACATTGGGCGTCAGCGGCTGGTTTGAGCCGGGCTTTCTGGTCGCGGTGTTTGCGCTGGTCTGCGGCATGACGATTTTCGAGGCCGCGTTCGAAGTGGCGCGCACGCTGCTCAATGCCCGCGGCGCGGCGCTGTCCATGATCTTGCGCGCGACGCTCACGGTACTGTTCGGCAGCGCCAGCCTGTGGCTCGGCGGCGGCGCCCGCGGCTTGGCGCTCGGCATCGCCGCCGCTCATACGCTCGCGGCCCTTCCCGCGTTAGCGACTTTAACCAAGGTTCGAATGTCGGATTTCTCCCGTGCCGCGTCGCTGCACATCGTCAGTTATGGCTGGCCCCTGTTCCTGTCGTTCGGCGTCACCGCGATCGGGCAGAGCATCGACCGGCTGTTGCTGGCGCACTATCTCGGCCTTGCCACGCTCGGACCCTACGGTGTCGTCGCCGACATTTTGCGGCAGAGCTTCACCGTTCTGGGCGAGGCGATCATCCTGTCGCTGGTCACGGTCGCCAAGCAGAACGCTAACCAAGGCAACCACGACGAGGCTGATAAGACTTTGAAGAAGGCCTTCAATGCGTGCCTGGCTGCCGCGACATTCGGCACGGCATTTTTCATCGTCTTCGGCACCGTGGTTTTGCAAGCCGTGCTCAAGCCGGAATTCTTCGCACCCACCGCCGGCATCGTTCCGATTTTCGCCATCGCCTTTGCATTCATGATCATGCGAAATTTTTATTTCGGCCAGGTCATCTATTTCACCAATGCAAGTTTTCTCGAACTCGTGGTCGCGCTTTTCGTCCTCGTCATCTCATTGGCACTCTCGCTCGCGCTGGTTCCTCGCTACGGTGTGGACGGCGCGGCGGTTTCGCTGATGCTGTCCAACATCTTGGGCTGCATCGCCTGCTTGGTGCTCAGCCGCCGCTGGTATAAAATGCCGGTCGACTACATCGCGCTCGGCGTGATGCCTTCGCTCGCGATCCTGTTCATGTTCGCGGCGCATACGGCGGCGGCCTTGATCGCGGCGCCGGTGCCGCGCCTGGTTCTCGACGGCGTCATGTTCGCCGTCGTCGGCGCTTATGCGATCCGCCATTTTGGACTGTTGAACCTGCCGCCGGCGGGCGCGGTTGTCCGCAGGCGCAACGGCGTCTTGGCGCGATGACCGCGTCTCACGCCATGGCGCAATCGGACGAGGCGGATCGCGTCGCGGCCCGACCCCGCCAAGTCGAATTCCTCGGCCTGCCGTTCAGTGTGTTGCCGCCAGCCGACGCGGTTCGGCAGGTGATCGAGCGCGCCGGCGGATCCTATTGCTACGTGGTGACGCCGAATGCGCATCATGTCGTCACGGTCCATGGCGAGCCGGAGCGGCTCTTTCCGATCTATCGGGGCGCGTGGCTGTCGCTCTGCGACAGCCGAATTGTCCAGGCCCTGGCGCGGTTCGAACGGCTGTCATTGCCACTCGTCACCGGCAGCGACTTGGTGGCGGATTTGCTGGCCAAACTGAACGCCGACACCGGCCCGGCGCCCAGGCTCCTGGTGGTCGGGCCGCCGCACCATGCCGGAGCGAAATTGCGCGCCGCCTATCCACGTCTGGCATTCGAAATGCTGCCGGCGCCGGCGGCGCTGGCGCACAACGCCGATTTGCGGCTGGCCGTCGCGCGCGCCTGCATGCAGCGGCAATGGGATATCGCGCTGTTGTGCGTCGGCTGCCCGGCGCAAGAACTGATTGCGTGGCAATTGGAAGAGCTCGGCCGTAAAACCGGCATTGCGTTATGCGTCGGTGCCGCGATCGATTTTCTGACCGGAGCGCGGCGGCGCGCCCCGCTCTGGCTGCGCCGGCTCAGTCTCGAATGGGCCTATCGTTTGGCGCAGGACCCCGGCCGGCTTTGGCACCGCTATTTTGTCGCGTCGCCGAAAATCTTTCGCATCTTCATGACGGCGCGAGCGGCGCGGAGCAAACGATGACGATGACGCTGCCCTTGGCGACCAGCGAAGCCGCGGTTTATGCCAACCGTTTCCGGCAAAAGCGGCTTGGCCGCTTCCTCGCGCTTGTCGACGAGATCGCCAGCCGTAAAGGGACCTGCCGCATCCTCGATCTTGGCGGCAAGCTAGCCTATTGGCAGGCGCTGGAACCGCTTTGGTGCGATCGGCCCTGTCACATCACGCTGGTCAATCTGGCCGCCGAAGCGGTCCCGGACGAACGTTTTTCAAGCATTGCGGGGGACGCCTGCGCGCTTCCCCAATTTGCCGATCTAAGCTTCGACCTGGTGCATTCCAATTCAGTGCTCGAGCATGTCGGCCGCTGGCGCGAACAGCGCGGCATGGCCGGCGAAATCCGCCGGCTGGCCAGCCGCTACTTCGTGCAGACGCCGAATTTTTGGTTTCCCATCGAACCGCATTTCCGGCTGCCGTTCATACACTGGCTGCCGGAACCGTGGCGCGTCGGGATCGTCATGCGCCGCGCTTGCGGCTTCTATCCGCAGGCGAAGTCATGCGGCGAAGCGCGCGACATTCTCGACGATGCGCGGCTGCTCGACGTGCAGGCGATGGCCGAGTTATTTCCCGACGCCGTGATCGAACGCGAGCGTTTTGCCGGATTCACCAAGTCGCTGATCGCGGTACGCTGAATTTTCGGCGGCGGCATAGCCGATCTCCGCGAGCGCGTCGCGCACCGTCAGGCACGGCATTCCCAGGGCCTGGACCGCCTCCACCGTCGTCCGCAATAGACGCGGCGAGCAGCCGATCCAACTCGGTTCGGCGGCAACGTCATGCGTATAGAAGATCAGCCAACCATTGCGCTCGCGCGTTTCGCGCAGCACGCGACCGAGCTTTTCGCCTGTCAGAGTCCGGTCGTAGAGTTCGATCACGCGCAGCATGCCGAGGTCGATGGTGCCGGCATTGATGCCTTCATAAATCCCGCGGCAGCTGTCGAAACGTTTTTGCAATTGCAGCTTGCGCGACAGCGACGCCCGGCCGAACGGATAGCAAAAATTCCGGACGTCGATATCGCCGCAGAGCCCGCGCAATAAATTCAGATTTTGCCGGCACTCGCGTTCCGCGCCCGCGGCGTCGAGCGTATCGACTCCGACATGAGAGAACGTGTGGCAGCCGATTTCGTGGCCGCGCTCGTGCAGCGCCCGAACCTGATCGCGGCCGATGACGCGCCAATGGGCGTCGGCGCCGCCACAGGTGCCACCGGCAATGTAGAAAGTGCCGCGCACGCCGCGGTCTTCGAGCACCGCGGCACCGTTGGTGAAGGCGGATTCGGGAACGTCGTCGAAAGAAAAACTCACCAGTGGTGCGCCGTTGCGCATGGCGAAGGGCTTCGAGCGGAGGTGCCTCGCTGCCTTGCGCATGACGCCTTTGCCAAACCGCGCCAGCATGTGTTGCCTCATGCGGCGGGCAGTATCGTCAGCCGGCCCTTGGCGCGCGCCGGCAAAGGCTGCAGATCGGCGACGATCTCCAGAAATCGCTCAGCGGCATGGGCCGGCGTGTAGTGCAGGCCCCGCGCCATCAGCGATCCCCGCATCGGGGTTGCCGTCAGCGCTTCATCGATGGCCGCGGCCATGGCGGCGGCATCGCCGACCGGCGTCAAGGTTCCGTAGCGGCCGCCTTGCAGAATTTCGCGCGGACCGTAGGGGCAGTCGGTCGAAACAACCGGCGTCCCGCAGGCCAGCGCCTCGACGATGGCGTTGCCCAGGCCCTCATAGACCGAAGCACAGACGGCGACGCGCGCCCGCATCAGCCAGGCAAATGGATCGGAAACCTGACCGACAAACATGACACGGCCGGCGATGCCGTGCTTGCGTGCGAAGGCTTCGAGCGCGCTGCGCTCTTGTCCGTCGCCGACCAGAGCGAGCCGCCAGGGCCGATCTTTCGGCAGCAAAGTCATGGCGCGAAGCAGCGTTCGCTGATCTTTCTCCGGCGACAGGCGGCCGACGCAGACAATGAGATCGCTCTCGCGGCCGGCCTCGCCGTTCCACGACGCGATCCGCCGCGCCTCCGCCGGAGGGATGACCGCGTTGGTGAGCATCACCGAAATCATCTCGTCGGGAACCGAAAAGTTCTGCGCGAGGTCCCGCCGCGCGCCGTCGGTAAGGGTAATGATGCGGTCGGCATAGCGATAGAACCGGCGCAGGATGCGATAGGCAATGCGGTTCTGGCGATAAGGGTCGTGGCGTTGCGCGATCGACGGGCTGCCGACTTCGCGCAACACCAGCTGCGGCCGGCGCCGGCGCGGCAGCATGCGCACCGCGATCAGCGTGCACAGATCGAGACTGGCTTCCGAACTGATGACGACGGCCGGCGCCATGGTGCGGATCAGACGGCGCAGGCCGGGGATGGCATAACGCAACTGTCTTCCGGGCGCCTCGATGACGCGAATATCCGGATCGAGCAGAGGACGCAGCGGGCCTTCGACCCGCAGCGCCAAAATAACGATGCTGACGCCCTGAGCGGCAAGCGCGTTGCACAGCAAGATCATATCGCGCTGAGCGCCGCCACCTTCGAAAGCGCGCATAACCACCGCGTAAACAGGCTCGGTCTTTTCACACCGTGACGCTACCAGCAAGGCCAGCTTTCCCCCTGCAATTGCAGCAGGAATAGCCATGATGTCGATGGCCGGATCAAGCGCGAACTGACTTCGCCGCAGCGTTTAGTCCGGCAGCGTTAATGGCCGTCCGCCTGTCACCTAAATTAACTTTAATACGCCGGCCATTGAAGGTTTTTAAGCCCTTGGTATAGCTGATCTCACGAGGGCGAAAAGTTGGCAGAACTGGAATAAAGTTCAGGCTTGAGCGTTAAGGCCAGCAGGGTATAGCTAGCAACATGGCGGCTTGGATGACCGGGCGGCATTCCCGGCAGATCATATTTGTGGTTACCGGGATTATCGCGGCCTTTGCCGCCGCGATAATCTTTTGGCGGCATGGCAGTTCGCAAGCGGCCCAGGCGGCGCCGCCGCCTATTCCGGTAACGGTTGCCGAGGCGACCCAAAGCGACGTGCCGATCTACTACGACGCGCTGGGCACAGTCGCGGCGCTTAATACCGTCGCCATACGGGCGCAGGTGACCGGACAGATCATTTCCATCGACTTTCGCCAGGGCCAGGAAGTCCAAAAGGGCGACACGCTGGCCAAGATCGATCCGGCGCCGTTCAAGGCCGTGCT
>Ga0181525_10002374_pt1 | contig 15427 bp, 13 predicted proteins | sample PEATcosm2014_Bin_48_FD_121100 | JGI IMG/M metagenome (GOLD analysis project Ga0181525, IMG submission 121100) | Peatland microbial communities from MTU Mesocosm Facility, Houghton, MI, USA - PEATcosm2014_Bin06_10_metaG | ecosystem: Environmental > Terrestrial > Soil > Wetlands > Peat | place...
CGGGTGATGACCGCGACCTGGTGGCCGGGCCGGCCGACGGTGGTCAGGGCCTTGATCAGTGCCAGCTCGCGGCCGGCGTTGGCGCCGGTGAGGATCTTGATGGACGCGGCCGCCGGGGCGGTGACCTCGGGGGCGCCGGGCTGGCGCACCTGGATGGTGGTGGGGCCGGGGCCATAGAACTCGCGCCGCAGCGGCTGGGAGGTGTCGATATCGACGCCGTTGTCGTCGTTGGATGCGCCCTCGACCTGGTAGCGCAGGCGGTACTTGCCGATCTCGACGGTATCGCCGCTTTGCAACAGGTGTTTCTTGATCGGCTGGCCGTTGACGGTGGTGCCGTTGGTCGAGCCCAGGTCCTCGAGGTAGGTGTCGTCGCCATTGGCGATCATCACGGCGTGCTCGCCGCTGACCGCCAGGTTGTCGATGACCACGTCATTGTGCGAACGGCGGCCGATCGTCGTGCGGTCCTTGGTGAGGCTTACCTCGCGCAGGACGACGCCGTCCAAACTCAAGACCAGTCTCGGCATGGCTGCCCCTTCCACGAACATCTTTGCGCCCCCATCTCAAGCCAACGGTACTACCAATGTCTCATTCTGCCAGTACGCGGATGGCATGCCAATATCGCGTGACGGGGCTACGGCGCCGGGAGGCGATGTGTGCTGTTTCCCGCACGGCATCGCAATCCGGGTCGCCGGTCGGAGAGTCTATTCCGGTGCGCCCGCCGATGCGGCAAGCGCGAGCGGCCCGGCGGCCGATTCATCGGCCGCGGCGTGGTCCGCGCCATTGACCGCACGCGACGGCGGCGCGAGCGAACCGTCGACGCGCACCAGGATCACCGAGCAATTGTCGCGCCCGCCGGCCGCATTGGCCGTATCGACGAGCCGGCGTGCCGCCTGGGCGATGTCGTGCTCGTCGGCGCCCACCATGCCGCTGATGCCTTCGTGGGTGACCATCTCGGTGAGGCCGTCGGAACACATCAGGATGATGTCGCCGGACTCGAGGTCGTAGTCGTGCACCTCGGGTTCCAGGGTGGGCGAGGCTCCAACCGCCCGCGTGACCAGGTTCTTGGCGGGCAGCACGCGCGCCTCTTCCTCGCTGATCATGCCCGCATCGAGCAATTCCTGGGAAAAGGAGTGGTCGCGGGTGATTTGCTGCAATGCACCGGCGCGATACCGGTACAGGCGCGAGTCGCCGGCATGGGCCACCCACAGGCGCCCGCCCAGGAACCAGGCCACGACGGCGGTGGTGGCCATGCCCTCGTAGAGGGTGCTGTGCAGCGCGGCCCGGAAGATGTCGTCGTTCATGGTGACCAGGGCGTCGTGCAGGGCGCGCGCCGGGTCGAAATTGCCGTCCTCGCTGCCGTGGGCCTGCTGCAGTTGTGCGCCCAGCCCGCTCAGCAGGCTGCTCACCGCCATCGTCGAGGCCACCTCTCCCGCGTTGTAGCCGCCCAGGCCGTCGGCCAGCACGAACAGGCCGATGTTCGGGTCGGCCCCGACGGCATCCTCGTTGAGGGGCCGCACGGAGCCGGGGTGACTTTTCAGCGCAAAGCGCAGGGCGAGTTCTTGGGCAGCCGGCATGGGAAAGCGTCGATGGGCGTCAGTGCGGTCCGCGCAGGAAATAGCGCGCCGGGAAAGGGTACAGCATGAAACGCCCGCCTATCGACTGCAATGCCCGGCTACAAGGCCGCTTTCAGCAGCTTGGCCAGCTCCGAAGGGTTCTTGGTGGTGCGGATGCCGGCAGCCTCCATGGCGTCGAGCTTCTCCTGGGCCGTGCCCTTGCCGCCGGAGATGATGGCGCCCGCGTGCCCCATGCGCTTGCCCGGGGGCGCCGTCACGCCGGCGATGAATCCCACCACCGGCTTCTTCATGTTGTCCTTGGCCCAGGCCGCGGCGATCTCCTCGTCCCCGCCGCCGATCTCGCCGATCATGATCACGGCATCGGTCTCGGGGTCGTCATTGAACAGGCGCAGCACGTCGATGTGCTTGAGGCCGTTGACCGGATCGCCACCGATGCCCACGGCGCTCGATTGGCCCAGGCCGATCTCGGTGAGCTGGCCCACCGCTTCGTAGGTGAGCGTGCCCGAGCGCGACACCACGCCGATGCGGCCCTTGCGATGGATGTGTCCGGGCATGATGCCGATCTTGATCTCGTCGGGCGTGATCAGTCCGGGGCAGTTGGGCCCGAGCAGCAGGGTCTTGGAGCCGGCCTTGCGCATGCGGTCGCGCACCACGATCATGTCGCGCACGGGGATGCCTTCGGTGATGCAGATGACGAGGTCGAGCTCGGCGTCCACCGCTTCCCAGATCGCCTCGGCGGCACCGGCCGGCGGCACGTAGATGACCGACACGTTCACGCCGGTCTGGCGCTTGGCGTCCTTGACCGACGCGAAGATCGGTATGCCTTCGAAATCCTCGCCGGCTTTCTTGGGGTTCACCCCGGCAACGAAGCACTGGCGGCCCAGCGCGTAGTCGCGGCAGCCGCGCGTGTGGAACTGGCCGGTCTTGCCGGTGATGCCCTGCGTGACGACGCGGGTGTTCTTGTCGATGAGTATGCTCATGCTCGCGATCCTTAAACGGTGGCGCCGGCGGGGGCAGCGCGGGTAGCGGCGACCACGCGCTCGGCCGCTTCGGCCATGGTGTCGGCCGAGATGATGGGCAGGCCCGATTCGGCCAGCAGCTTGCGGCCCAGGGCCTCGTTGGTGCCTTTCATGCGCACCACCAGCGGCACCGCGAGCTTGACCGCGCGCGAGGCGGTGATGACGCCCTCGGCGATGGTGTCGCACTTCATGATGCCGCCGAAGATGTTGACGAGGATCGCCTTGAGATTGGCACTGGTCAGCATGATCTTGAATGCCTCGGTGACCTTCTCGGCGGTGGCGCCGCCGCCCACGTCGAGGAAGTTGGCCGGGCTGCCGCCGTAGAGCTTGATGGTGTCCATGGTCGCCATGGCCAGGCCGGCGCCGTTGACCAGGCAGCCGATATTGCCGTCGAGCTGGATGTAGGCCAGGTCGAACTTCGAGGCCTGGATCTCGGCCGGATCCTCCTCGTCGAGGTCGCGCAGCGCGACGATCTCGGGGTGACGGAACAGCGCGTTGGAATCGAAATTGAACTTGGCGTCGAGCGCGACGATGCGGCCGTCGCCGGTCAGCACCAGCGGGTTGATTTCGGCGAGCGAGGCATCGGTATCCCAGAACGCCTGGTAGAGGCCGCGCAGCGCGGTGCGGGCCTGCGCCAGCGCGGCCTGCGGCAGGCCGATGGCCAGCGCGACCTCGTCGCACTGCGCGTCGGTGAGGCCGGCGACCGGGTCGATGGCCACGCGGTGGATCTTCTCCGGTGTATGCGCCGCGACTTCCTCGATGTCCATTCCACCTTCGCTGGAAGCCATGAGGCAGACCTTCTGCGTGGCGCGATCGACCACCATGCCCAGGTAGAGCTCCTTGCGGATATCGGCGCCCTCCTCGATCAGCAGGCGTTGCACCTTCTGCCCCTGGGCCGAGGTCTGGTGCGTCACCAGTTGCATGCCGAGTATCGACTGCGCATGGGCGCGGACCTCGTCGATCGAGCGGGCAAGCTTGACGCCGCCGCCCTTGCCGCGGCCGCCCGCATGTATCTGGGCCTTGACCACCCATACCGGACCACCCAGGCGCTGGGCCACGGCCACGGCCTCGTCGACCGAGAAGGCCGCTTCGCCGCGCGGAACCGGCACCGCGTAGCGGCGCAGGATCTCCTTGCCCTGGTATTCGTGGATCTTCATTTGGTATCTCCTTGGTTTGCAATCTTGTACCAGCGCGGGTAATGCTTGGCCACCACGGGGCCGTCGAGGCGCAGCGCCCGGCAGCGATCGAGGTGCGCCGGCATGCCGCCGCCTGCGATATCGGGTCGTTCCATGTCATGGCCGAAGGCCTGGACGGCGGCGGTGGGAAGCAGGGCCGCCAGTTCGGTGACGTGGGTGCACCCGATGTTCCCGCCCACGCGCTGGCGCGCGGCGGCGCGAAAGCCGTTGAGCAGGTTCAGGCCCACCAGCGCCTGGTAGACGTCGCTGAACGTGTCGCAGTTGCCGGGAAACGGCGCAGCCACCGTCTTGACCGTGACGGCAAGGATTTCGAGACGCCGATCGAGTTCGACCGTGATGACCATGTCGTGCAGCGCATCGCCGGCGGCCAGGGTGCCGGCCTCGAGCTCGATGTCCCGGTATTTCACGTCGCGGATGTTGGCAACGAGTTCCCAGACGTGATCCTCGCGCGCATAGGCGTCGATGCGGATCGAACGGGTATGAACCGGGCGGCGGTTGGTGGCGGTCATGGGCTTCGGGGAAGGCTGGAAAGGGCAGTCAGCCAGAGCGACGCGGGACCTGAGATCTTATATCAGGCGCTTATGGGTCCCGGCCGGGCGCCATTAGACCGCAAGCGGCGGATTTTCCACCTGACCCGAGTCAAGAAATGCAAAACCGTCGGGCACCGGGGCGCGTCGCAGGCCGGCCACGGATAGGAGAAGCTGGGCCGCCTAGGCCTCTTCACCGAGAGAGAGGATGCGCGCGATGACCGAGGAGGCAAAACCGCGCGCCGCCAGGAAACGCCCCTGGCGGGCGCGCTCCTGTGGCGTGCTGGCGGCCTGGCCAAACTTACGTTGCCATAATGCCGTAGCCGCCGCCGATTCGTCTTCAGCGGCCGGCAAGGACGCCGCTATGGTTTCGCGATCGACGCCACGGCGCTGCAGTTCCTGTTGCAGGCGCAGCCGGCCGTAGCGCGTTGCGCGGGTGCGCACCAGGGCCACGGCCATGCGCTGGTCGCTGAGCAGGCCGCGCGCCTGCAGGCGGTCGAGCACGCAACGGATGTCGGCGGCGCTTTCTTCGGCCTGCAGGCGCCGCTGCAGCTTGCGCTCGAGCTCGACGCGGCTGTGCTCGCGGCGCGCCAGCGCTGCAACGGCCAGGCGGAGCAGGCGCTTGGCGCCTTCCTCCAGGCCGGCATGCAGTGGCGGCGTTTCCATGGCGATGCGCGATCGGGCCGGCGATTCCAGGTGCAAGCGCCGGCCCGGCTGGCTAGGCCTCTGCAGCGCCTTCGGGGCGGGCGTTGATGCCCAGGACATCGCGGATCTTGTTTTCGATCTCGAAGGCCATGGCCGGATTGGCACGCAGGAATTCGCGCGCGTTGTCCTTGCCCTGGCCGATGCGCTCGCCGCCATAGCTGTACCAGGCGCCGGATTTTTCCACCACGTTGTGCTGGCTGCCCAGATCGAGGATTTCACCCTCGCGGGAGATGCCCTCGCCGTAGAGGATGTCGAAATCGGCCTGGCGGAACGGCGGAGCGACCTTGTTCTTGACGACCTTGACCTTGGTCTCCGAGCCGATGACTTCCTCGTTCTTCTTGATGGAGCCGACCCGGCGGATGTCCAGGCGCACCGACGCGTAGAACTTGAGCGCATTGCCGCCGGTGGTGGTTTCCGGGTTGCCGAACATGACGCCGATTTTCATGCGGATCTGGTTGATGAAGATGACCAGGGTGTTGGTGCGCTTGATGGAAGCGGTGAGCTTGCGCAGCGCCTGGCTCATGAGGCGCGCCTGCAGGCCCGGCAGCGAATCGCCCATTTCGCCTTCGATTTCGGCCTTGGGCGTGAGTGCCGCGACCGAATCGATGACGATGAGTTCCACCGACCCGGAGCGCACCAGGGCATCGACGATTTCCAGCGCCTGCTCGCCGGTGTCCGGCTGGGAAATGAGCAGTTCCTGGAGGTTCACGCCCAGCTTCTGCGCGTACTGGGCGTCGAGCGCGTGCTCGGCATCGATGAAGGCGCAGGTGCCGCCGATCTTTTGCATCTCGGCGATGACCTGCAGCGTGAGCGTGGTCTTGCCGGAGGACTCGGGCCCGTAGATCTCGACGACGCGACCGCGGGGCAGGCCGCCGACGCCCAGCGCGATGTCGAGGCCGAGCGAGCCGGTGGATACCACCTGGATGTCTTCGACGACCGCGCCTTCGGCCAGGCGCATGACCGAGCCCTTGCCGAACTGTTTTTCGATCTGCGCCAGCGCCGCTGACAATGCCTTTTGCCGCTCCTTGCTGTCCGCCACTAAGGCGCTCCTTCCGTCATCCATTGCCTGATCTCCTGCGCTGGGTACTACCGGGTGGGGGCCGGACCGCGTAGGCGCTGGGCGGGCGCGACGACGATGCGCCGCCACGCTGCCAACCGCTCTACGAGACCTGGAAGAAATTACATACTGAACAAATCACCAGTAGCACTGTAGATTTATTCAGGCCCCCCGTCAAGGCCACCCCCGGTATCGGCGCGCAGAAACGATACGCCACCGCTGGTTGCGCCGCAGCATGGCACGCTTCCGGAAAATTGCGCGCTCCGGCCCGGCGCGACTAGACTGCCTCTCGACGATGTTCCCACGCAGGCACATCGCGTTCGAGGAGATTTCGTGAGCGGCAAGAATAGCAAGGCGTTGCCATGCGCATTCTGATCGCCGAGGACGACCGCGTCCTGGCCGATGGCGTGTCGCGCTCGCTGCGCGCCGGCGGCTATGCGGTCGACATGGTCGAAGCCGGCGACGAAGCCGAAACGGCGCTGCTCGCCCAACCCTACGACCTGGTGATACTGGACCTGGGCCTGCCGCGCGTGCCCGGCCTGGAGGTGCTGCGCCGCCTGCGCGGGCGCCGCAACCAGGTGCCGGTGCTCATCCTCACCGCCGCCGACAGCATCGAGCAGCGCGTGCGCGGCCTCGACCTGGGCGCCGACGACTACATGGCCAAGCCGTTCGCGCTCTCCGAACTCGAGGCGCGCGTGCGCGCCCTCACGCGACGCGCGCTGGGCAGCGGCCAGAACCTGCTGCGCCACGGCAACCTGTGCCTCGATCCGATCGGGCGCGTCGCCAGCATCGACGAGGTCGCGCTCGAACTGTCGGGACGCGAGCTGGGCCTGCTCGAGACCCTGCTGCAGCGCGCCGGACGGCTGGTCAGCAAGGAACAGCTCGTCGATCACCTGTGCGAGTGGGGCGACGAGGTGAGCAACAACGCGATCGAGGTGTATGTCCACCGCCTGCGCAAGAAGCTCGAGCCCGGCGGCGTGCGCATTGCCACCGTGCGCGGTCTGGGCTATTGCCTGGAACGCCCGCCGGAGGCGGCGCACGCCGGGGGCTACGGCGCGGCGCATGCAGCCAAGCCCAACTGATACCGTCCAGGGCCTGGCGCTGCCGGCGCCATCGCCCGGCCCCGCGCCGGTGGCGCCGCCCCGGGGGGAAGGCAGCCGCCAGGGCGAGGCGCGCTCGCTGTTCGGCGAGATCCTCGACTGGATGTTCGCGCCGCTGCTGCTGCTCTGGCCGATGAGCGTGACGCTCACCTACCTGGTGGCGCAGTCGATCGCCAGCAGCCCCTATGACCACGCGCTGATCGAACGCGGCGAAGCGCTGGCCGCACACGTGCGCTTCGATGGCGGCCACGCGCGCTTCGAGTTGACGCCGGGGGTGCTCGACATCTACGGCAATGGCGTGGGCGAATCGGGCACGTACCTGATCGTCGACGCGGCCGGCGTCCCGCTGGCGGGCGACGCGGACCTGCCGCGCGCCCACCCACCGCTTTCGGCTGCCGGCCGCCCGGTGCCCAACGGACCCGCGGGCGATCCGCTCAATGGCGCCTTCGCCCTGCGCGACGACACCTTGCGCGGCCACCCGGTGCGCGTGGCTTACGCCTGGCTTGCCGCGCCCGCGGCGGGGAGCCCGGCGCCGGCGATGCCGTCCGCCGCGGTACTGGTCGAGGTCGCCGAGGCCCCTACCGAACGCACGCAATTGGCCAACGAGATCGTCAAGGGCGTGATCCTGCCGCAGTTCATCGTGCTGCCGCTGGCGTTGCTGCTGGTCTGGTTCGGCCTCACCCGCGGCTTGGCGCCGCTGGCGCGGCTGCAAAAGACGATCCGCAACCGCCCCCCCGATGACCTCTCGCCGATCGGCGCCGAGGGCGCACCGGAGGAACTCACGCCCTTGCTGGCGTCGTTCAACGACCTGCTGGCGCGGATGACGCGCAACCTGGCCGTGCAGCGGCGCTTCATCGCCGACGCCGCCCACCAGATGAAGACGCCGCTGGCGGGCCTGCGTACCCAGGCCGAGCTGGCGCAGCGCGGCGGCGATGCGCAGGAACTGCAGCGCAGCCTGCGGCAGATTGCCGCTTCGACCGAACGCGCCACGCGGCTGGTGAACCAGATGCTGGCGCTGGCGCGCGCCGAGCACGACGCGGGAAGCGCGGCGCCTTTGGTCACGGTCGACCTGGACCGGCTGGCACGTGCCGTGGTTCAGGACTGGGTGGCGCCGGCGCTGGCGCAGCACATCGACCTGGGCTACGAAGGGCCGGATGGCAACCCCGACGGCAAGGATCCGGCCACGGACTGTCGCATCCGCGGCGCACCGGTGGCGCTGCGCGAGATGCTCAACAATCTCATCGACAACGCGCTGCGCTACACGGCTGCGCCGGGCGGCATCGACGCGGCCGCCGTGCGCGCGCACGCCACCCACGGCGTCGTGACGGTGCGGGTGCGCCGCGACGGCGGCGCGGTCACCCTGGAAGTGGAGGACACCGGTCCGGGCATACCGCCGGAGGAGCGCGCGCAGGTGTTCGAGCGTTTCTATCGCATATTGGGCAGCCGCCAGGACGGCAGCGGCCTGGGCCTGGCGATCGTGCGCGAGATCGCAGTGCAGCATGGCGCATCGATCGGCGTCGGCCCACCCGCGCAGGTGCCGGCAGGCCCCGGATTCGGACCGGGCACGCGGTTCTGCGTGCGCTTTGAAGATCCCATCGAGGCGTCGGCCCACGCCACGCAGAGCGCTGCAAGGTCGGTGTAAGCTTCCCCGCGCACTGTTGCGCCGGCGCGCCGCGCTCGACGTGGACGGCGCATCAGAACGGCAAGGCGTGCGCGCCCGGCCGGTTCCGGCAGCGGGTCATGCAGCAGGCGATACGGCAGCATGGGCCGCCTCACCTTTGAAGAAGTGCGCTCCCCAAGGCGCCGTCGTGCACAACACCGGATTGCGTCGCATCGCAACCACAATAAGGAGATCGACTATGAGTTCTGTCGCCGGCGGCTCCACTGCCCCGCGCCAATCCCATTCCGGATCGGGGGGGATGACCCGGGAAGAGCGCAAGGTCATCTTTGCGTCCTCGCTTGGGACCGTTTTCGAGTGGTACGACTTCTACCTCTACGGCGCCCTGGCGGCGATCATCGGCAAGCAGTTCTTCACAGCGCTCAATGAAACGTCGCAGTTCATCTTCGCGCTGCTGGCCTTCGCGGCCGGCTTCGCGGTGCGACCGCTGGGCGCCCTGGTGTTCGGACGGCTCGGCGACATCATCGGCCGCAAGTACACCTTCCTGGTCACCATCCTGTTCATGGGCTTCTCGACCTTCCTGGTCGGCTTGCTGCCCAACTACGACACGGTGGGCATGGCCGCGCCTATCATCCTGATCGCGCTGCGCCTGCTGCAGGGCCTGGCGCTGGGCGGCGAATACGGCGGCGCGGCAACCTACGTGGCCGAGCATGCGCCGCAGGGCAAGCGCGGCGCCTTCACCAGCTGGATCCAGACCACTGCCACGGTGGGACTGCTGCTCTCGCTGGTCGTCATCCTGGGCACGCGGCTGGCGCTGGGCGAGGCCGATTTCGCCAAGTGGGGCTGGCGCATCCCGTTCCTGGTGTCGATCTTCCTGCTGGCGATCTCGGTGTGGATTCGCCTGTCGCTGGCCGAATCGCCGGCGTTCCAGCGGATGAAGGACGAGGGCAAGACCTCCAAGGCGCCGCTGACCGAATCGTTCGCGCGCTGGGGCAATCTCAAGCTGGTGATCCTGGCCCTGCTGGGCCTGACCGCCGGCGAAGCCGTGGTCTGGTACTGCGGCCAGTTCTATGCGCTGTTCTTCCTCACCACGACGCTGAAGGTCGATCTGGTCACCGCCAACCTGCTGGTTGCGGGCGCGCTGGTGGTCGGAACACCGTTCTTCCTGGTCTTCGGTTCACTGTCCGACCGCATCGGCCGCAAGCCGGTGATGATGGCCGGCTTCTTCCTGGCGGCCGTGACCTACATCCCGATCTTCCAGGGCATCACGCACTTTGCCAATCCGGCGCTGGAGGCCGCACAGGCCAAGTCGCCGGTGGTGGTCGTTGCCGACCCGGACAGCTGCCACTTCCAGTTCGAGGCCTTCGCCAAGCCGGGCAAGCCCACCTACACCGACTCCTGCGACCTGGTCACCGGCTTCCTGGCCAAGTCCTCGGTGTCGTACTCGATCACGCCCGCACCGGCAGGAACCGTCGCGTCGGTCAAGGTCGGCGACAAGGTGATCTCGAGCTTCGAGGGTGGGCCGCTCGACGTGGCAAGCTTCAAGGCGCAGTTCGGCGACCTCACCAAGGCGCTGGGCGCCGAAATCAAGGCGGCGGGCTATCCGCCCAAGGCCGACGACGCGCAGATCAACAAGCTGGCGGTCGGCGCCCTGCTCACGGTACTGGTCATCTACGTCACGCTGGTCTACGGACCGATCGCCGCAGCGCTGGTGGAGATGTTCCCGACCCGCATCCGCTACACCTCGATGTCGCTGCCCTATCACATCGGCAACGGCTGGCTGGGCGGCTTCCTGCCCACCATCGCCTTCTCGCTGGTGGCCATGAAGGGCGACATCTACTACGGCCTGTGGTATCCGATCGGGGTGGCGGCGTTCTCGTTCGTGGTCTGCCTGTTCTTCATCCGCGAGACCAAGGACGTCGATATCTTCAAGGGCTAGCCCCGAGGCGGGTCGCCGCCGCCCCCCTTGCGCGGCCCACCCACCGCAACGGTGCGGTGGGCCGTTTCGCATTTACCGGGGGAGGTTTGACGAGATTGATGGTTTCCCGTCATAATCAAAGGCTTGGCGGATTAGCTCAGCCGGTTAGAGCGACGGAATCATAATCCGCAGGTCCGGGGTTCGAGTCCCTGATCCGCCACCATAGTCGCGAACTGTTGCGGTTTGAGCGCAGCAGAGTCGAACGCGCTGCCGCCGTGCGCGCGAAAAGCGGAGGTTAATTATCGAGGGGGGACGGGGTCCCCCCTCGAGCTCCCTCCTGCTTCCTTCAGCTACCGTTTTCTCGTTGCCGTAAGTCGCGGCAGCGCCATTGCGCGTTTCATGGCGTGCGCCGTGGGCGCACAGCGGGGGCGCCTGGCGCCATGCCGTATTGATCGGCATAACGATCCAGCAATGCACGAATCATCTTTTGGTATGGGACGCGCGCATCCGCGGCGCGGGCCTTGAAGAAATCAACGCTGCGCCTGCTCAGCGCCAGCGTCACCTTGACGCCGTCGTCCTTGAGCACAAGCTTCTCGGGCGGCGGCAGGAAATCGGCCACGATGCGCACGCGCCCGAGAGGTTCATCGCTGTATTTTCGCGTTCGCTTCATAGATTCTCCTTCCTTTACGCCAATAACCTGCACCGATGATCCGGATAACGCTGCCGCGATAGGTAAATCGCACGGTCAGGATTGCGCCGGCGACCTTCCCAATGCAATAGAACCCCGGATATGGAATAAAGACCATACTTTCCGCGCACGCATGCCTTGCGCGACACCACATCCGGTAGCCAGGCGATCCACGGCGGGGTTCCGCGTAATATCGCCGCTTTCGCCTCCGGATGAACACCGTGCCCGCGAACAAGGTCTACGTGCGCACCTTCGGGTGCCAGATGAACGCCTACGACTCGGAGAAGATCGCCGACGTGCTGCAGGCCCAGCAGGGCTGGCAGAGCACGCCGCAGCCCGAGGACGCGGACCTCATCGTCTTCAATACCTGCTCGATCCGCGACAAGGCCCAGCACAAGATGCGCTCGGACCTGGGACGGCTGCAGCGGCTCAAGGACGCCAATCCCGACCTGCTGATCGGCGTGGGCGGTTGCGTGGCCAGCCAGGAAGGCGCCGCGCTGCTCGATTCGGCGCCGTTCGTCGACCTGGTGTTCGGCCCGCAGACGCTGCACCGCCTGCCGGGCATGATCGCCGCGCGCCGCGCGACCGGCCGCGCGCAGGTCGACATCTCGTTCCCCGAGATGGAGAAATTCGACCACCTGCCGGCGCCGCGCAAGACCGGACCCTGCGCTTTCGTCTCGATCATGGAAGGCTGCAGCAAGTACTGCAGCTTCTGCGTCGTGCCGTACACGCGCGGCGAGGAGGCCTCGCGCGGCGTCGAGGACGTGCTCACCGAGATCGCCGACCTGGCCGACCAGGGCGTGCGCGAGGTCACGCTGCTGGGGCAGAACGTCAACGCCTACCGGGCGCGCCTGGCCGACGCATCGGCCCAGCCGGTCGACTTCGCGCTTCTGCTCGAGCTCGTCTCGGAAATGCCCGGCATCGAGCGCATCCGCTACACGACCTCGCACCCGCGCGAGTTCACCGCCCGCCTCATCGATGCGCACGCCCGGCTGCCCAAGCTGGCGCTGCACGTGCACCTGCCGGTGCAATCCGGATCGGACCGCATACTGGCGGCGATGAAGCGCGGCTACACGGTGCTCGAGTACAAGGCCATTGCACGTCGGCTGCGGGCGGCGCAGCCGGCGCTGTCGCTGGCCTCGGACTTCATCGTCGGATTCCCCGGCGAGACCGAGCACGATTTCGCCCAGACACTGCAGCTGGTCGACGAGCTGGAGTTCGATTCGAGCTTCTCGTTCGTCTACAGCCGCCGTCCCGGCACGCCGGCCGCCGACCTGCCCGACGACACCCCCGAAGCGCACAAGCGCGAACGCCTGCAGCGCCTGCAGGCGCGACTCGACGCGATCGAAACGCGGATCAGCGCCGGCATGGTCGGCGGCGTCGAGAAAGTGCTGGTGGAAGGCCCGGCGCAGCGCAACCCGGGCGAGCTCACCGGCCGCTGTTCCAACCACCACACCGTCAACTTCCCGGGGCCGGCGCGGCTCGTCGGCAGCGTCGTCGAGGTGCGCATCACCGAGGTCCTGCGGCACACGCTGCGCGGCGCGCTCGCCGATGCGCCGGCCGGTGTTCGCGCCGATGCCGGCGGCGCCATGGCGCCTTGCGGCGACCGGGCCACCGGAGGCGCCGCAGCGTGACGGCCTCGCAACGCAGCGGGCGCGGCGCGCGTCCGACGGCACCGGTGCCGAAGGGGCCGCGCGCGAAGAAGGCCGCCGGCGCCGAGACCGTGTTGCAGTTCTCGGCCGACGCCGACAACCAGCGCCTGGCCCACCTGGCCGGCGCTCTGGACGGCAACATCCGCCAGATCGAGAACGAATATGCGGTGCAGATCCGCCGGCGCGGCAATGTCTTTCGCATCCAGGGCAGCGCCGAGGCGGCACGCTCGGCGCAGGCGCTGCTCGAACGGCTGCATGCCCAGGCGCAGCGCCCGGTGTCGCTGGAGGACGTGCAATTGCAGGTATTCGAACAGAAGCGCTTTGGTACCCGCGGCCGGGCCCCCGCCGCCGACATGGCCGCCGAGATCCCGAGCGGCGCGTCCGGCGGGGCCGACCGCCTGGCCCTGCGCACGCGGCGCCCGGAACTGCACGCGCGCACGCCGGTGCAGCAGCAGTATCTCGAATCGATGCTGGCGCACGACATCAGCTTCGGCATAGGGCCGGCCGGGACGGGCAAGACCTATCTTGCCGTGGCCTGCGCCGCCGACGCGCTGGAACGCGACGCGGTCGAGCGCATCGTGCTCACCCGCCCGGCCGTGGAGGCCGGCGAACGCCTGGGCTTCCTGCCGGGCGACCTCGCGCAGAAGGTCGATCCCTACCTGCGGCCGCTGTACGACGCGCTGTTCGACCTCATCGGTTTCGACAAGACACAGAAGCTGCTCGAGCGCCAGGCCATCGAGATCGCGCCGCTGGCCTACATGCGGGGGCGCACGCTCAACCATTCGTTCGTCATCCTGGACGAGGCCCAGAACACGACCCCCGAGCAGATGAAGATGTTCCTCACCCGCATCGGCTTCGGTTCCAAGGCCGTGATCACCGGCGACGTGACCCAGACCGACCTGCCGCGCGGCAGTTCCAGCGGCCTGATCGAGGCCCAGCACGTGCTGCACGAAGTGCGCGGCATCGGTTTCACCTACTTCACGGCAGCCGACGTGGTGCGCCATCCGCTGGTGGCGCGCATCGTCGAGGCCTACGAGCGCGCCGAAGCGCAGGCCGGTGGCGTGACGGCGTTGCGCGGCCGGCGGTGAAGTCGCCCACGCTGGCGCTGGCTATCGTCGGCGCCGCCGCGCACGCGGACCTGCCGGCCCGAGCGACCCTGCGCCGCTGGGTGCTGCGGGCGCTGGAACACGACGCGCAGTTCACGCTCGTCTTCGTCGGCACGGCGGCCGGGCGCAGGCTCAACCGCGAGTATCGCGGGCGCGACTACGCCACCAACGTACTGACATTCGCGTACGACACGGCGCCCGGCGGCCCCGGCGCGCGGCCGCCGCTCAGCGCCGATATCGTCCTGTGCATGCCCGTGGTGCGTCGCGAAGCGCGGGAGCAGGGCAAGCGCCTGCGCGCCCACCTGGCGCACCTGGTCATCCACGGCGTGCTCCACGCGCAAGGCCATGACCACGAGCGCGAACGCGATGCGCGGCGCATGCAGCGGCGCGAAACGCGCCTGCTGGCCTCGTTGCGCATTGCCGATCCCTACGCCGGCGACGACTGAAGCCGTCGCGGCGGGGCCAGACGGCCTGCCGCGCCACGCCCGCGCGCAGACGCAGGTGGCTGTTCGGCAAGGGAAATATCCATAGTTTGCACTTGCTCACTTCAGCAAATGCGCGACGCACGCGCAAATAAGGCGTGGCGCGGCAATGACGCGCTCCTGGGGCTCCGGTATTCTCACCCCCATCTTCACTGCCGGGCGCAACCGCGCGCCCGACTGCAATGTCCGACCCCCATCCCGGGCGCACCGCTCACGCCCAGCGCCACCGCAGCCTCCTCGAGCGCCTGACCGCCTTCATTTTTCGCGAACCCGAGAACCGCGAGCAACTGCTGGAACTGCTCTCCGAGGCGCACGGCCGCAACCTGCTCGATGCCGATGCGCTCTCCATGATCGAGGGCGTGCTGCAAGTGTCCGAACTGCGCGCCCGCGACCTGATGATCCCGCGCGCCCAGATGGACGTCATCGACATCGACGAGCCGGTGGAGTCCTGGATGCCGCACGTGCTCGAGACCGGGCATTCGCGCTTTCCGGTCATCGAAGGCAGCCGCGACCACGTCATCGGCATCCTGCTGGCCAAGGACCTGCTGCGCTACTACAACGAACAGGCGCTGGACGCGCGCGCGATGCTGCGGCCGGCCGTGTTCATCCCGGAATCGAAGCCGCTCAACGTGCTGCTGCGCGACTTCCGCGCCAACCGCAATCACATCGCCATGGTGGTGGATGAATACGGCGGCATCGCCGGCATGATCACCATCGAGGACGTGCTCGAGCAGATCGTCGGCGACATCGACGACGAATACGACTTCGACGAGCAGGACGAGAAC
>Ga0181525_10002377_pt1 | contig 15422 bp, 16 predicted proteins | sample PEATcosm2014_Bin_48_FD_121100 | JGI IMG/M metagenome (GOLD analysis project Ga0181525, IMG submission 121100) | Peatland microbial communities from MTU Mesocosm Facility, Houghton, MI, USA - PEATcosm2014_Bin06_10_metaG | ecosystem: Environmental > Terrestrial > Soil > Wetlands > Peat | place...
CGCGCTCTCCGGCCGCGACGAGCGCTTCGTCAAGGAGCTCAATCCCGGCCGCAGTCAGCGCCGCCTGCGAGGCGCGGCCGTCGTTTTCATCGCGCTCGCGGGTCGCAATGCCCCGCTTCTCAAGCGGAAGCAGCGCTCGCGTGACGCCGGAGGGCGTGAGGCGTAGCTCGCGCGCCAGGTCGGTTGGCCGGCGAGATCGGTCGGCGGCGGCTCGAATGGCCAAGAGTAGCCGGAGCTCGGCAAAGCTGAGGCCCTGGACCTCAAGGAAGCGGGTGGCCTCGGCATTCGCCGTGGCGAGGGCAAAGAGGGTCTCGAGGGCGTCGGTAGGCATCGCGCTCAATATACGTGAGTACTCACGTACTTGTCAAGTATAGAGAAGCGGTGTTTTATGCTTGACGGGGACCCCAACACTCGCTAAGATGCTCGAGTTATGCGCACCACTTTGCAAAAAGCCGAAGAGACGAAAGCCGACTGGTACATCGTCGACGCAGCCGGACAACGTCTGGGCACGCTCGCCGTTCGTATCGCGCGCGCGCTTTCCGGCAAACATAAGCCGACCTGGACCCCGCACATCGACAATGGCGATCACGTCATCGTGATCAATGCCGAGAAGGTCGAACTGGGCGGCAACAAGTGGGATCAAAAGATTTATCGTAACCACAGCGGATTTCCGGGCGGACTCAAAGAGAAGACCGCGCGCGAAGTGCACGCCAAGCACCCCGAGCGTCTGATCGAAGAAGCCGTGCGCGGCATGCTCGCAACTAATCGCACCCGCGACGTGCAACTGCGCCGTCTCCGCGTGTACGCGGGAGCCGAGCACGGCCACGAATCGCAAAAGCCGCAGCCGCTGTTCTAGGAGTTTACGTGGATAGTAATACCATTCAAGCCACCGGCCGCCGTAAGCGTGCCATCGCCCGCGTGAAGCTCGTGCTCGGTCAGGGCGTCATTACCGTCAATAAGAAGCCGATCGAAGAATATTTCCCGCGTCCGCAGCTGCAGCAAATCGTTCGTCAGCCGCTTGAAGCAACGCAAAGCGGCGCCCGCGTCGATATCACGGTCAAGGCTGAGGGCGGTGGCGTTACCGGTCAAGCCGGCGCCGTGCGCCACGGCATCGCTCGCGCGCTGGTCGAAATGGACCCCTCGTTCCGCGAGGTCCTGCGCAAGAATGGTTTCCTAACGCGCGATCCGCGTGAGAAAGAATCGAAGAAGTACGGACGCAAGCGCGCCCGCAAACGCTTCCAGTTCTCGAAGCGCTAATTCGTATACCGCCCATGCGTCGACCGGCCGCGTTTGCTCTTTTGGCAATCGCGGCCGGTCTTTTTGCTTGTCTGTGGCATCCCTCGCCGCAGTGGGTGGAGACCTCGTACGCCAACGGTTTCTATCCCCAATGGGAGCGCGCGATCTATCAGCTCACGTCGCGTCTTCCGTGGTCGCTCGGCGATATCGCCGTGCTTGCCGGAGCTGCGTTGCTGATCGCGTGTCTGTGGCGCCGGCGTTGGCTGCAAGCCCTCGCGGTGCTCGGCTTGTATGCGTTTTGGTTCGAGGCAAGTTGGGCGTGGAACTATAACCGCGCACCGATCGAAACGCGCGTGGTGTATCGTGCGGAAAACGAAAACGACAACGCGTTGCGCGCGCTGCGTTTGCAAGCGATCGCCGAGATGAACCGTCTCGCGCCCCTCGCGCACGCGCACGCCGGCGACTCACTCGATTACGACGAGATTTACCGCGATTGGCTACCGGTTGTACGAGCGGGTGGCGACGCGTGGACCCCGCTTGCGTATCCGCCGAAGCCGACGCTGGCGGACCCGTTCATGAACGCAACCGGCACGACCGGCTATATCAATCCGCTGACCTTGAACTCGCATCTGGCGAGCGATCTGTTATGGTTCGAACGCCCGTTCACGCTCGCGCACGAGTGGAGTCACGTTGCCGCCTACGCGCGTGAGGACGAAGCCAACTACCTTGCCGTCGTGACAACGACCCGCTCGAGCAGCCCGGTGGAAGCATACTCGGGCTGGTTCGAATTGTTCTTGTACCTGCCGCCGCTCCAGCGCTATCCGAAGTCGATGTTCTCGCCGCTGGTGTGGAGCGACTTCGCCGCGATCCGCAAGCGCAACGCCGAGCGCATCAACCTCAACCTCGCGACATTTTCCTGGCACACGTATAACCAGTACCTTAAGAGCAATCACGTTGCGACCGGGGTCGAGAACTACAATGAGGTGACGCGCCTCTATCTCGGCATCCCACTCGACCCCAGGGGGGTTCCGGTCCCCAGGTCCTAAATACGCGAACAGACGTTCGTCATGATTATCTGGCTATTCTCAGTCGAAATCGGTCTACTGATTTCCGGGTACCCCGCTACATAGTGAGAAAAGTGAAATACAGCGTCCTCGCCCTCGCGATATCCCTGGCCGGCATGACCGCTTGCGCTCAAAAGCCGGCGGCGCCGCCGCCACCGTTCGTCGCAACTACCGTCGCTCAAATCGGGTCGATCGCGCCCTCATCGACCATGTCGGGCATCGTCGCACCGTACGAGAGCGTCGCGGTTCAGAGTACGCTGACCGAACCCGCCGACACCGTCAACGTGCAGGAGGGCGACCGCGTAACCAAGGGTGAGGTGCTCGCGCAACTCGACACCGCCGATCTGGTGGCCGAGCTCGATTCGGACTTGGCAACCGCTCAAAGCGATGCGGCGAATACGGAACACGCGGTGTTCTCGGGAAACGAAACGATTACGCAGGGTAACCAGAGCGTGAGCGCGGCGCAGGCCAACTTGGACCGCGACCAAGCGATCCTCGCGCGTGACGAGCAGTTGTACAAACAAGGCTTTATCTCGCTGCAGCAATTTCAAGCCGATCAGGCAACCGTACGCAACGACCTCTCGACGCTGCGCAGCGCGATTGCGACGGCCCAGGCGAACGGGCCGAGCCTAAACGCACCCGGCCTTCAGTCGTCGAGCGTGGCGCAAACGAAGGCGCAGGAGCAGGTCGCGCTCGCGCAGGCGCAACAGATTCGCGTGCAAATTTCCAAGGCCGCCATCGTTTCGCCGATCGACGGCGTCGTGGTTAATCGCAACCTGAATCCCGGCGAATATCCGGGCTCCCGCCAGATCTTCACGTTGCAACAAGTCTCACCGATCTACGCCATTCTGCGCGGGTCGAGCGATCAAATCGCAGGAATTGAAAGCGGCGTTCCCGCGACCATCACCGCGACGGGGATCGCGCACAAGATGGTTGGCACGGTGGTCGGCGTGTTGAACGAGATTCAACCCGGCTCGACACAATTTCAGGTGAAGGTCGTCGTGCAGAATCCAACGGGCGCGTTGCGCCCGGGTATGCCGATTCAAGGCTCCGTCGCTCTGCCGCCCGCGCGCGGCGTCAAAGTTCCGGTGACGGCGTTTACCGACGACAATCACGATGCGCTTCAGATCGTGCAGTCCGATAGCACGGTGAAGACCGTTCAAGTCACGGAAATTGCGAGCGACGGCACGACTGCGGTCGTCTCGGGGCTTTCCGGCGGAATGCGCGTGGTGAGTAACGGCCAGTCGAGCGTCGGCGACGGCGAGAAGGTTTCGCTCCAGCAGTGAAATTCAGTTTGACCCGGCTCTTCATCAATCGGCCGACGCTGGTCTTCGTGCTGGTGTCGATCATGATGTTTGCCGGCATCATGAGTACCATTACGATCGTCAAGGAGCTCTATCCAGACGTAAGCCAACCAACGGTCACGATCTCGGTTCAGTACAACGGCGCGTCGGTGACCGAAATGCGCGACGAGATCGTGCAGCCGATCGAGCAAAACCTCGCCGGCACGCAAGACCTGCAAACGATAAACTCGGTCGTACAACAGGGGTCGGCATCGATCACGGCCGTCTTCGACATTAAGTCGGACACCGCCACGGACCTCGCGCTCACGAACAAGGCCGTACAGGCCTCCGAGAAGTACCTCCCGACGAACGTCACGCCTCCGACCGTCAATCTCTACGATCCAACCGAATCCACCGTCGTCGTGCTCGCGATGTATTCGCAGAAGCTCACCATCGACGAAATGGCGTTGTATGCCCAGAACGTGATCGCCCCACAACTGGAGCAAGTTCCCGGCATTTCATTTGCTAACGTCGGCGGTCTCGTGACGCCGGCCTATGAGGTACAGGTCGATCCCGTCAAGCTGGCTGCGAATAATCTCACGCTCAACGACGTTATTAATACCGTTGCCAACGACAATCAGCGCGTGCCCGGCGGTTTCGCTTACGAGTCGAACCGCCAGACCACGATCGACGTGCGCGGTGACGTGAAGTCGCTCGACGACGTGCGCAACCTGCCGATTATCGTATCCGGTTCGAGCGGCGCCTCAAACGCCCAGCAAGGACAGGTCGAGAACATCAACGGCGGGCTATCGAGTTTGCCCGGGGCAGTCGATCCGTGGACCGCGAGTAACGCGACCGTGCGCGTGGGCGACGTCGCAACGGTGAAATCCGGCTTCGAGCCGCGTCAGCAGATCGCGCACATCAGCGGGAAGCCCGGCCTGTTCATTCAGTTGCAGAAGACCTCGCAAGCGAGCGAAGTCGACGCTTCGAACGCGGTGATCGCGGCGCTCCCTAAGGTTGTCAAGCAGTTCCCCGAGATTTCGTTCCGCGTCATCCACGTACAGTCGGAGTTTACCGAACAGCAGATCGATATCGTGGTAAAGACCCTAGCGGAAGCCGTGCTGCTAACGGGCCTCGCGATGGTCTTCTTCCTGCGCTCGTGGCGCAGCGCCATCGTCGTATGCGTGTCGATCCCGACGTCACTAGCGATTGCGATGACCGCGATGAAGCTCATGGGCCTCACGCTCGATACGGATTCGCTGCTGGGCATGTCGTTGGTCATCGGCATATTGGTCGACGACTCGACCGTGGTGCTCGAAAATATCGAGCGGCACTTCACCGAGCTCAAGCAGCGAGCCGAGGATGCTGCGGTGAGCGGTCGCGAGGAAATCGGTGCGGCTGCGGTCGTGATTACGCTCGTCGACGTCGTGGTCTTTTTCCCGATCGCGTTTATTCAAGGGCAAGTCGGGCGCCAACTAAGCGAGTTTGCGATCGTCGTCGTTATCTCGACCCTGACCTCGTTGTTTGTATCGTTTACGGTGACGCCGACGCTTGCCGGGTTGTGGGCGCTTAAATCACATTGGAAAGCGTGGAAGGCCGTCGACTGGTTTGGCGACCGATTCGATCAACTGCGGAAGTGGTACACGGAGCGCGCTCTGCCCTGGGGTCTCGATCACGGGAAGTGGGTCGCGGTGTTTTGCCTTGGAACCTTCGTTGTAGCGATCGCGCTGATTCCGCTCGGGGTCGTCGGCGAGGAGTTCATCCCGGGAATCGACCGTGGCGAAATCTTCGTGCAGGTCAGTTATCCGATCGGCACGCCGCTTACCACCGTTGAAGACGGCGTGTTTAAATACGAGAAAAAAATTCTTGCGAACTCGGATATTTTTGCAAATACGGCGGTGGCAGGTGCGTACTCGGCGTCCTTCGGCGGCTTCGTGTCGCAGACGAACGTGGGTCAGATTCACGTGTGGCTCAAGGACGGCCACAAGAAGTCGACCAATTATTGGGTGTCCGAGTTTAGAAAGCTCGCAGCGCAGACGTTCCCTCCCGGCGTAACGGCGGTGGTGGTTCCCTCGACGGGAACCAGCGGCGGCAATTCGCAACCCGTCGACTTTCTCGTCACGGATGTTAGCGGCGGCGATCCAACGCCGTACGCGCAAAAGGTGCTCGACGCGCTTAAGAGCGTCAAGGGCGCTACCAGCGTCAATAGCAGCGGCACCTCGCTGACGCCCGAGATTTCCATCATCTTCAATCGCGAGAAAGCGCAAGCGCTCGGCGTCGACGTCGGCCAGGCCGCGGAGGCCGCCGGCGCGGCCTTTGGCGGCAACGTTGCGACTCAGTTCGAAACGACCGCGGGTCTCGAACAAGTGCAGGTTATTTATCCGCCGCAGGATCAGACGGACTTGGAAACGCTGCGCAACGTCCCGATTCGTTCGTCGACCGGGTCGATCGTGTATCTAGGTGACATCGCGACGTTCGAATCAACGCCGACCCCACCGTTAATGACGCGAACCGACCGCAACACGGTCATCCATGTCGATTCGAATATCGCGCCGGGTTCCTCGCTCTCGAGTGTGGAAAACGCTCTCGAGAAGAAGATCCCCGCGTTGCACTTGCCGCCGAACATCGTGGTTCGCCCCGCACCGCTCGGACAACAGGACTTCATGCATCAGGCCCTGGTGGGGATGGGAACCTCGATGGTCATCTCGGTCATCTTGGTGTACTTGCTGATGGTAGCCCTGTACAACAGCTACCTCTCGCCGTTCATCATCATCTTTTCGGTCCCGGTTGCCGCCATCGGCGCGATTGGCGCGTTGGTCTTGACTCGCAACACGCTGAACCTGTTTTCGTTGATCGGGACGATCCTGCTGATCGGCATCGCGACGAAGAACGGCATTCTACTCGTGGACTATGCAAATACGCTCCGAGAACGCGGGCGAGATAAGCTCGCAGCCATCAAGGAAAGCGCGCATACCCGATTCCGTCCCATCGTCATGACCAGCTTTTCGGTTATGGCGGGCAACCTTCCGATCGCCCTCGCGCTCGACCCGGGTTCGAGTTCCCGCGCGAGCCTAGGCGTCGTGATCATCGGCGGGGTGCTCAGTTCGCTCGTACTGACGCTCGTACTCATTCCGAACGTCTACATGTGGGTCGCACCGTCCGACGAACACTATCGCATCGGCAAAGCGAAACCACCGCAGGCCAGCGGCGACGCGCCCGAACCCGAGTTGCTGCCGAGTCATTGACGCGTCGTTTGCGACAGGAACACGAACGTCAGATACTGTTGCAACGCCCATCCGACGATAACGCCGAGCACGATCGAGGTACCCACGATCGCGAACGCCGTTTTCCGATCCCAGATGCCGATCCGGTGGTCGCGAATCCATGCGTTGCCTATGGCGATTCCAAACGCGACGGCTAGCGCCACGCCGAATCCGTAGCAGAAGATCACCATCGTCTCAGAAATCGCCGTCTACCTCGAAACAATCCGGTAATACGGGAGATGCTCCGCGGCAACACGCGGGGCCTACCGTAACGACATGTTCGATGTTATAGACGGACTCCGTGGTGGAATCGATGCTGCGGAGCGACGGATATCCGACGCCCAAACCGCGGTAGCACGCGCGAACGCCGGCGGCCGATCTGCCGACGCGGCGATGGCTCAAAGTGCCGAGGCGGCGATTTTTGACGAAGCGCTGCTGAGTTCGCTGCGCGCGCGCCTCGTGGAAATTAAAGCGGTGACCAGGTGAGCATCGATCTCATGAACGCCGCGGCCAGCGGAATGGACGCGCAACGCGCGGCGCTCGACGTAGCCGCGCGCAACGTCGCCGCCGCGGAGGCTGCCGGACCGGGCGCCGGCTACGCTCGGATGATCCCTCAGTTTCACATCGAGGACGACGGCGCCGGCGCGATCGTGCAGTTTACCGGAACGACTCAGGAGCGCGGAACCAACGTCGATATCCTGACCGAAATGATCGCGGTCATGAGCGCGTCGCGCTCGTACGAAACGGACGCGTCGCTCTTCGACGTCGGAAAGACGCTTGCGGAGAAGACGATCGATATGGGGCGTCTCCAGTGAAGGTCGAGCTGCTGACGCCCGACGTCGCGCCCGGAAGCGTGCCGCCACGTGCGGCCGGCGCGTTCGATTTCGCCGCACTGCTCGACGATGTCGGTTCGGTGCTCGCCCGCGCGAGCGACGCCGAGAACGAGTATGCGAGCGGCACGGGACGGCTCGGTGAGGCGATCTACGAGCGCGCGCGAGCCGACGTCGTGCTTTCCGTCGCGACCGCCGCCGCGCAACGCTCGGCGCAGGCGCTCAACACCATCCTCAACATGCAGATATAGACCGATGACCGTTGACGCAGTGATTCGCGCCCTTGGTTCGGTACCGCGACCCATACTTCTCGGCACGCTTGGAGCTGTTGCCGTTGGTGCTCTTGCAAGCACCGCCGTGATTGTGACGCATGCGCCGCGAACGACACTCTTTGCGCAAACGCTACGGCCCGAGCAGGTGAGCGAGGTCCAGGAGCAACTGGCGCAGTGGAACGTCCCGTTCACACCGCTTGCCGACAACGTGATGGTCGATGCTCCACGCCGTAACGAGATTCTGCTGCGTCTTTCGATCGCAGGCGTTCCGCACGAGCACATCTCGAGCACCGAGGAAGCGCTCTCGTCCGTCGGCGCTCTTACGCCTCAAACGGTTATCGACGCGCAAACGCGAAGCGGTCTGTCCGGCGACATCGAGCTCGCGTTGCGAAGCGTGGCGGGGGTCGACGACGCGCGCGTGATCGTTGCACCTGCCGCCACAGCCGAATTTGCCGATGAGTCGCCGCGCGATGCGAGCGCGAGCGTGCGGCTCGTGCTCCATCCTGGAGCGACGCTGTCGCGAGAGTCCGTCGCCGGAATCCGCTCGTTCGTAGCTGCGAGCGTTCCCGGACTCGATCCGGCTCGCGTCACGCTCATGGACGATCGCGGGGTTGCGCTTGGCGACCGGGCTGGTCAGAGCGACGACGCCGACGGACTCCAACGCTCGCTGCAGTCGGCACTCGATGCCGTTCTGGGCTCGGGAGCGTCGATCGTACGGGTCAACGTGCTGTATGCCGGCACCGCGTCGGAGACGCACGACGTGCGTCGTGTTCCGCTTGGCACGGCCGCCATCGATCGAACGGCCACAAACGAAGCCTATGCCGACGCATCCAAACACTATCAGAAGAGCGACGAGCACGACGCCAAGGGAAGCGAAACGCACGAAACGCTGGTCCAGTCGTCGGCGGGTTCGATCAGCCGCGTTTCGACCGCAGTTGTCGTCGACGCTCAACGCAGTCTCGAGCTCCCGGCGATTCGTGCGATCGCTGCGGCGACCGTCGGATTCAATCCACACCGCGGCGATTCGCTCGAGGTTGAGGCCGTGAACTTTCCCCGTGCGCCCGATGCTCGGCGCGATGGGTGGTTTCTCGCCTACGGCGCCATCGTGCCGCTGCTGCCGACGCTTGCGATCGTGGTTGCAGTGCTTGCACTTGCCCGTGGCTGTACGCCTCACGTGGTAAAGCTCGCCGCTGCGTATGTCGAACGCTCGTCGAGCGCTCGAACGTTGCAGATGGTCTCGGGCTATGCTCCGGCCCACGTTCGAGGCGCTCTCGCGAACGAACCGCCCCACGCTGCTGCAGCCATCATCAGCGCACTGCCCACGGCGACGGCTGCGGCGGTGCTCGAACTCTATCCGCAGGAGGAGCGTGAGGCCATCGTTCGCCGCATGCAGCGTGCGAATGCGCCATTGATTCCCGACGTCGCGGAGATCCTCAAACGACATGCGTGAGGCGTTTATACCGCTCGCGCTGTGGCTAGCTCCCTGTCGCGCGAGCGACGCCGGCGATGAATCCTGCGCCGCGACCATCGAAGAGTCCGAGCCCGCGGTTCCGGCACCGAGCGTGCCCGACGTCGATGCCGTCTTGAGGGAAGCCCGTCGTTTCCGCGCGGCTCTCGCGGATGCACTCGAAGAGTCTCGCGAACTGCTGCTGCGCGAGATTGCGGTCGAGGTAATTGCACGGGAGTTAGAGGTTCGGGACGTCGACGTTCGAGCCGTCACCGCGCGAGTCTGCGAGCGTTATGCGATCGAAGCCCCGGTTGTAGTCCGCGTGCATCCCGCGGATGCTGCGAGCGTGCAATTGGAGTATCCCGTTCTGGAAGACGAGGAGCTAAAACGCGGGGACGCCGTCGTTGAGATCGCTGCGGGCGCGATCGATGCCCGATTGGGTGCGCGGCTGGACCGCGTGCTGCGGGCCCTCTCGTGATCGCGTACGGAACCGTTCGCTGCGTCGAAGGAGGTTTCGTCGACGTCGCCATGCCCGCGCTTTCGATCGGCTCCACGATTCGCATTGCGCGCGATGTCTGTAGCGTGCTTGCAACGGTCGTGGCGGCGGATGGACGAGGCGTACGCGCCGAAGCCCTCGGATCGACGTACGGGATCGCGTGCGGTGCCGCCGTGGTAGAGGAAGTTTCGCGCGGGTCGCTAGCAGGCTTGCCGTTGCGACGTGCCGCCGTTTGCGAACCATTCTGGAGCGGCGTGCGCGCGATCGACGCCCTGCTAACCCTTGGCCGAGGGGCTCGGGTGGGAATTTTTGGCGGACCGGGACTGGGCAAGAGCACGCTGTTGGAAACGATCGTGCGTGGCGCCGCTGCCGACGCGGTGGTCCTTGCGCTCGTCGGAGAACGCGGACGCGAAGCGCACCGCTGGTACGCCTCGAGCGATCGCCGCACGACGATCGTGTGCGCGACGAGCGATCGTCCCGCTAGCGAGCGGGTAGGAGCCGCAAACAGCGCGTTCGCGCGGGCCGAAATGCTGGCGCGTCGTGGGTTACACGTGCTGCTTGTGCTCGACAGTTTAGCGCGATTCGCTTTCGCGGTGCGCGATATGGCAATCGCGCGCGGCGAAGCCGTCGGGCGGGCCGGCTTTCCGCCGAGCGTCTTTGCGGAGATGGCCCGCCTACTCGAGCGGGCAGGCTCATTTGAAACCGGTTCGATCACGGCGGTCGCCACCGTTTTAAGTGATGGCGAGGATCGCGACCCCGTGAGCGAGGCGGCGCGCTCGTTGTTAGACGGTCACGTGCAGCTCTGTCCGCGCCGCGCTCATGCGGGCCATTTTCCCGCCATCGACCTGCTCGCGAGCTCCAGCCGCACGATGTCCGAGGTCGTCGACCGCGCGCATCTCCGTTCCGCCGCGACGGTGCGAGCGGCTTTGGCTCTACTAGAAGCGAGCCGCGATGCGCGGGCCGTGGGCATCGAGCCGGCGGATCCGGCTACCCGTCGCGCGATCGAGGCGGAGCCGGTACTCGACGCCCTCCTTCGGCAAGGATGGGCTCCCGAGCCGCCCGAGCGGGCGCTGGAGGCCCTTGCTCGAACCGCCGATACCTTGGAAGGACCGTATGAATATCAGTTCTGACCTTTCCGCGCTCGAGCAGCGGCTTACCCAGATCACCGGCTCGCCGATCGAGCTGCCCGGCCTCCCGGACGGCGACCAATCCGCATCGTTTGCGGCCATGGTGCAGGCCGAACTTGCGGCAGCAAACGCCCAGGGGGGGACCCCCGGCGTCGGAACGGGTGCCGATCTCGGCGCGATCGATGCGCCCGCCATGGTGCCGCCCGCGCAGATCGATGCGCTCGTGAGCACCAACGCGACGGCGCAGCAGGTCGACCCCGCGCTGATCAAGGCGATCATTGCCAACGAGTCGGGATTCAACGCCAACGCCACCTCGAAGGTCGGCGCCCAAGGGCTCATGCAGCTCATGCCGGGGACGGCCGCGGGACTTGGTGTCACAAATTCATACGATCCCGCGCAGAACGTTATGGGCGGGACGAAATACATCAAGGGCCTGCTCGATCGTTTCAACGGTGACGTTAAACTTGCAATCGCGGCCTATAATGCCGGCCCAGCTGCAGTGGAGAAGTACGGCGGGGTCCCACCCTATGCCGAAACGCAGAACTACGTTCAAAACGTCCTCGCAAGTTACCAGAAATATCGCTCGCAGCCGTAGGGGCGCGCGCACTTCGAGCCTCCTAATGGCCGCATGGCTCGCGTTCACGGCGCAGGCTGCCGCGCCCGTGCCGCCGCTTGCAACGATCCTCAAGATGCACCTCGCCGCCATGGCTTCTTTGCAACTGCACGAGCCGAAGTCGCACGAAATCGTCGGTACGATGGCGGGCATCGGGCTCACGGGCTCGTTTCACGAATGGCAGGACGGAACGAGCACGCGACGCGACGAGCGCCTCGGATCGCGTACCGATAGCGAGTTACGCATCGGCGGACGAATCTGGGTGATGGATTCGAGCGGTTCGGTCCGCGAGCTCACCGGGCTCGACGCGCGGCGCCAGCTTACCGAGGATTTTATCGACTCGGATTCCTTTGCGCGACACCCGGAGGATGCAACGCTGCTCGGTGCGGGCGTGCTCGCGGACGGGCGTAACGTATATCGTTTACAAGTTGCGGCGCCCGGCGGCGAAACGTACACGGTGGCGATCGACGCGAACACGTGGTTCGTCGATCAGCTGTCGTACCTCGAGCACGATGCTCCCGAAACCATTACGTACTCCCAGTATCAAGTCGTGGGCGGCATGCTCATTGCGGGCACCGAGATCGACTCGGAGGGCGACGCACAGTACGACATTACCTCGCACGTGACGAACGTGGTGTATGACGAGCCGATCGATCCCAAAACCTTCGTCGTCGCGGCGGCGACTACCGTGGACAACACCAAGCCGGTAACGGTTCCGCTCGAGTTGCAAGGCGGACTCATGTTTACGACGGTTACCATCGCTGGGAAACCGTACCATTTCTTGATCGATTCCGGTTCGCAGGGCGACGTTCTCGACCCCCAGACTGCGTCGGCTCTGGGTTTACATCCCGAAGGCACGATTGAAATTAGCGGCGCGACGCGCACGGCGGGTCTTGGGATCGTCCACACGCCCGACATGTATCTCGGCAACGTGAAGTTGCCGGTGCACGAGGCGTCGGTCGTCAACCTCGGCCAGTTTGGCGGCCCCTATCACATCGACGGCGTACTCGGTTTTCCGTTTCTCGCCTCCGCGGAAGTGCGGATCGATCCGGAGAGAGCCGAACTGACTATCGGGAAACCGGGGTCGCTGCCCATCGACGGCGATCGCATTGCCGTGGACACGGACCGCGAGCTCCCCGAGATCCTTGGCGCGATCGACCGCGTCCAAACGCGACTGCTTATCGATACGGGCAACACGACGGAACTGCTCCTCTTTCGAAGTTTCATCGACGACCACAAGGGCATCGTTAATCTCGGGAACGCGAGGGCCGTGCCGAATTTTGGCGTGGGGGGCTCGACGAACGCCGTTGCCGTCACCGTTGACGAGTTGCAAATCGGACCGATCGGGCTGTACAACCGCTACGCTAACGTCATTTTGGCCAGCAGCGGCGCCTTCGCCGATAAGAATGACGGCGGGAACGTCGGATTCGGTACCTTGCGTAATTTCGTCATCACCTTTGACGTTGCAAACCGCGCAATGTATTTGCAGCGAGGCAGCAATTTCGACGACGGACGGTATCGCTCGCGTACCGAGCCCGACCTTCAGATCCATCCGCCGCGGACATAATTCGGAAAAAATCCAGCTACACCGCGGGAATGAACGGCGCGCATCATAAGGGCATGATGTCGCAGCAAATCGGCTTTAGCGTTCTGAGCGCCCCGCTTGCCGCCGTCGATCGGCGCGCACTCTCGCAGGCCTGGTACTCGGCGCTCCATCTGGCGCGTGACGCTTCCCCGGTCGAATGTCCGGCAGTTCGCCAAAAATCAACGGCGAGCGGTGGTTCTGCAACGGCCCCGCCAAGGCAGGTACGGCATGCGGGACCTGCCGGCGCTGCACCGATGCCGCCGCGTGCGATGCGAGAAAGCATCGCTGAGCGAATCGATTGTGGCGTCGATCGTCGCGCCGCGCGATCGCCGCTTGCCCGGAGAATCGAGCGCGAATTTTTGCGGCCACTTCGGCCCGCGCGACGAGCCACGTTTTCAATCGCCGGCGATGGTTCGCGCGTGCACGTCACGCTGCAAGGCTCGGGTCCTCACCTGCGGCTCGTTGCCGTGTGCTCCTCCCGGTTGCGCTCGACGGTCGCGCGCGCCATCAGCGAGGCGCGATATGCGCTCGCGAGTCGTGGCATCGCACTAGAACTCGTCGTTCGAGGGACGCAACCGTGCAAGTGAGCGCATCGACCGAAAGGGCCCTCGATTACATCGGACAGCGCGCACGCGACGTGCAGAGCGCCTTCGCGCCCGGCGCCATTCCCGCGTTCGGGGATGTGGCAAGCGACAGCAACGGCGTCGTGGCCTCGTTCGATCCCATGCACGTCGCGCTCCCACAGGGCGCTTACCTCATCACCCGGGACGCGAACGGGCGGCCGCTGTATACGCAGGACGGTTGCTTGAGTGTGCGCGATGGGACCGTGGTGGCAGCGAGCGGTTCTCCGATTCTCGGTTTTGCTCCAAAAGACGGCTCGTCGCTGGGTTCCATATCGATCGATCCAGTCGATCGGGCGCTTGGTCGTATGCAACGCCTTCGTCTCGAGACCGACGGACGCGTGGTCTACGACCGCGCCGTCGTCGACCCGCGCACCGGTGCACGCGAACTACAGTCCGTAACGGTGGGTCGTGTGGCTCTTGCCCGCTTCCCGATCGCTTCGAAATTGAACGCGGTCGATGCGACGCAGGCAAGTGCACCAGCCGGGGTCGTGCCGCACATCGGCGCCCCGGACGACGGAAACTTCGAGCCGGTAGCGCCGATGCGACGTAACCTTAGCCACATCGATTTCGATCGTAGCCTGCAGAAGCTCAAGGACGCATACACCGCCTTCGATGCCGTCGCCGCCGCGCACAAAGCGCAAGGCAATCTCAGCAAGACCACGATGGATTTATTGAAATGAGGTTTCTGGCGTTTTCGCCGCAATCGACCCGCGTCGGCTCGCGGACCGTTCGGAACGGTCTCTTTGAGGATCGCTCCTTGCTGCCCGTCAGCGCGGCCTGCGTTGTCGCGAACGGGGTGCGAGAAACGCTCGGGAAGTTGCTCGGCACCCCGGCGTCGGTTCGGCTCTTCGAGCCGTCCGTTCCGAAGACCGACGGATGGAAAGCGATCGGAAACGACGCGCAGATCTACGGCATACGCGGGTCGCACGCCGATGGCGCGATCGTGGTAAGGACCGCCGACGCGGCGCTGCTTGCGGGCGCCGCATTCGGTGAAGCGGGGTACGAAGCGCCCGCTCTTTCGGATATCGAGCGCATCGTGCTGGCTCGATTGGTCGACGCTCTCGCCGCCCAACTCGCCGCGGTGTGCGGCACCTCCACGGAAGCTCCTCGAGTCATCGCAACCTTGGCCGGTTTCTCCACCTATTTCGAGGTGCAGATCGTGGACCCGGTGCAGGCTCGGATCGGGATCGCCCTCGCTCGGGAACCGGTGGAGCAGCAACATCCGACCCTTGGGCTCGATGACCTACGCGGTGTCGAGCTCGACGTCGCCGTTCGTCTACACTGCGGCGACGTTGAGGCGGCCACCCTCGCGACCCTGAATGTCGGCAGCGTGATTCCGCTGGGGAATGGAACTCGGGCCACCGACGGAATTGCGTGCCTAGCCGGGAGGCCGCTGGGGCGTGGCGAATGTGGCGTTCTCGGTGGCCGGTACGCATTGTCAATCGGGACCTCAATCGACGAAGGGAGCAACGAGCCATCACTATGACGATCGACCCCAACAAGATCAAGGATCGGGGCAATCTCGATGTGCTGCTCCACGTCCCGCTCAGCGTCACGGCCGAACTCGGAACCTGCAAGATGTC
>Ga0181525_10002378_pt1 | contig 15411 bp, 15 predicted proteins | sample PEATcosm2014_Bin_48_FD_121100 | JGI IMG/M metagenome (GOLD analysis project Ga0181525, IMG submission 121100) | Peatland microbial communities from MTU Mesocosm Facility, Houghton, MI, USA - PEATcosm2014_Bin06_10_metaG | ecosystem: Environmental > Terrestrial > Soil > Wetlands > Peat | place...
ACCATAGGCAGAGACGTTGTGGCGAACGTCGTAGTCGCAGCCGGCATATTGCCGGCTCAGCTCCCCGGGTAAAGGCGACATCAATCCTTGGGTGGAGAACGAGAGCAGGCCGCCGTTCGATACCTCGTCGAGGCAATGACTGAAGGTGTAGTTAGCGCGCAGAGTTAGTCCTCGCCATTGCTCGGTATAAGCAGTTTGGAGTCCTGTGTAACCGCTGTTAGCGTCGGTGCGAAACTCATTGACATTGCCAAAGCGCTGATCGAGCGGTCTCCGATACGGAAATGGAGCAAAGCATCCATCGCAGACGGTCTGGTAGCCGTTCAGCTGCACCTGGAAAGGCTCATGCAGGCCTCGTGTGCCGACAAAGTCGGTCCGCAGATTTCCATGCACCCCCATCTGCTGCTCGATGCCCAAATTGTATTGGTAGTAGTACGGTGTCTTGAGTGTTCCGCTCGGGAAGGTATTCAGGCTGACGGCCAGCGGGCAGGCAGGCGCGCCTGGCAGCATGCCCGCGCAGGGAGAGCCGCCGAGACGGAAGATTTGCTGGAAGGAATTGTTCGCATTCACCGCCGCATCGACAGCGCTGCCGGCTACTCCGGGAGCGATGCCAAGGCCGCCCACCTGGCCGCCGATGCCGCCGACGAAGGTCGGATCGTTAGGCGCATTCATGGCGCCGAGATCGGCAATCTGCATAGGGATGATGTCGTTGAAAACGCCGAATCCGCCATGCACGTCCGTGTGCGGACGCAGCTGATATGCAAATGAAACTCGTGGCTGGTAGATGAAAAGCGGCGTGGCGGGAAACAGCTCGTGGACGCCTCCCAACAGAACCTGGTTCAGTGGTTGATCGGTGTCGTGGGATGTGTCGAGGAAGGATCTAGCCGTGCGCGCGAAGAGGTTTTTTCCGCTGGTGACGTTGGTGTTCCAGGTGACGCGCATGCCATAAGTGACGGTGGCCCTGGCGATTGGCTTATAAGTGTCCATCGCATAGTATTCGAGATTGCCGGACGAAACCCTCTCTTTCAGCGAAACCGGAAAGCTCTCGCTGGCCGTGTAGGCAGCGCCATACGTGAACTGCGCAAGATCATTGAAGGTCACGGTTGGCGCTGTGCCTTCGCCGAGGTCGTAGTTGCTTGTGTCGAGACGCCGCGTGTTGATACCGCACTTCCAGGAGTGCTTTCCGTGCGTCCAAGTCAGGTTGTCATTGATCTGCCATTGGGTAACTTTGCGGCCTTGCGGGTAGGTATTGTTATTACCGCCGATGGTCGTGAAGGGAACGCTGTCGCTGGCAGACGCCAGCACAATGGGGAAGGTCTCGAGCGCCTGAGAGTAGTTATTTGGTTCGAAGATGCTGGAGTACCAGCTAGCACCAGGATTGAATTGGTTGACGAAGGTCGAGGTGAAGAGATGGGTATAGCCCAAAACCAAAGTGCGCTGGGGTTGAGGCGAGTAAGAGTTGAAGAGAGTATTCACGGGATCGGTATAGGCTGCCTGGAGCCCTGTGTCCTGCTGGAAGCGATACCAGACACTGTTGTTGGCGTCGATGGTGTGATCGATCTTCACCACGATAAGGTTTTCGCTGTCACTGTTATTGAGTGAAGCCTGGCGCTGGCTTGCGCAGCCGTCGCCGTTTGTACCCAGGGGGCAACCGACGATGGGAACGGGAGAGCCGCCCGATGCGGGCAGCAGGGAAAACATCTTCCGGTAAAAGGGGATTTCCGCAGGCTGGGCGGGAAGGGCTGTGCCTGTGACCGGGTCGGTTCCGCCAGTCGCGAGCTGCCCCAAAACGAATTGCCGATAAGCCGGCGTTGGCAGGGTGATCTGGGACACGAGCGGGAGCGCAATGCGAATGCCCTCGTAATGCGAGAAGAAGAACAAACGGTCGCGCCGAATCGGGCCACCGATGCTCACACCGAATTCGTTGACGGTGGATCGAGGTTTCTTCGCGATACTGTCCGCGGTGTCGTTTGCATGAAGGAAATAATCCTCCGCATTGAACAGGGAGCCGTTCCATACTTCGTATGCGTCGCCGTGGAACGCGTTGGCGCCTGATTTAGTGAAGTAGTTAACCTGCGCTACGGCGTACCTTCCCTGATCGACGGAGAAGGAGTTGGTATTGACCGTCGCTTCGTCGACAGCGTCCAGGCCGATGACGAGATTCGTGGAGAGACCGATGTTCAGTCCCAGCCACGGATCGTTCGTATCGTAGCCGTCGAGGATGTAGCCGTTCGAAGTGGCAGGCAGCCCATTGAACTCCACATTGCCGTAGCCGCCGGCGGCTTTGGCATCGTTGGACGAGCCTGCCGTATTCATCAGCGCACCCTGTGCGAACTGTGCAATGTAAGTGAGGTCCTGCCCTGGATTCGGCAGCTTCTCGATCGCCTTCGCTTCGAGCGTCGTTGAAGTATTCGGATTTTCCAGACTCAGGAGTCCGGTGGGTGCGGCTGATACCTCGACCGTTTGCGCAGTGGCCGCAGGCGAAAGAGTGAAGTTCACGGCGATGGTTTGACCCACCGCAACGGTCGCAGGCTGCGACTCGGCGGGCGCAAAGCCTTCCGCCTGTACAACAATCCGCCAGGTGCCAGGATTGACCTGGGCAAAGAGAAAACGCCCGTCGGCGTTGCTTTTGGCGGTTCGATTTGATCCGGTGTTTACCTCCCTGGCCGTCAGGGCAGCATTGGGGATGACGGCTCCGGTGGCATCGCTGATGGTTCCGCTGAGCGCGCTGCTCGTCCCGCTTTGCGCGTATAAAGCAGACGGGTTAACCGCGGTTAACAACAGCAGGAGTGCGAGGTTCTTTGGGCTTCGCATCGGCATGGACGGCAGCCTCCTGGGACGGGAAACGTTGGGGAAAGGGGAGGAAGGAGGTTCGGGGTTCGGATTTAGGCTCGCCTAAAAGATTAGGTTGACCTAAAATGAGAAGAGTGTCAAGCCGCCGGGAGATGCCGGACCATGCCATCGGGCCGCCGGGTTAACGCCAACACGGAATCAGTGGACAATTACCTGAAGGCGATCCTCGCCCTCAGCGGGCCGGAAGAGCGGCGTGTATCGAGTACATCCCTGGCCGGCCGGTTGGGAGTTGCGCCGGCATCGGTGACGAATATGCTGCAAAAGCTGGCGGCGTCTCCGTTGCCGTTGGTTGAATACGAAAGACACCGCGGAGTTCTGCTGTCGGCAGCAGGCAAGCGACGGGCTCTTGAGGTGCTGCGCCATCATCGCCTCATCGAGACCTTCCTCTACGAGGTGCTGGACTACCCGCTCGAGGAGGTTCACGAGGAAGCGGAGCGCCTCGAACATTTCATATCAGAACGGTTCGAAGAGCGGATCGCCGCGAAGCTGGGCCATCCCAAGTTTGATCCGCACGGGCACTGCATTCCGGCAATGAATGGAAAAATGCCGAAGCAGATTTCGAGGCCACTGACCGAACTTCCCGTGCCGGGGACTTTGGTTGTCGACAGCATTTCGGATCGCGATCCCCTCTTGTTGAAGCGGCTCAGGGCTCACGGCATCACACCGGGCGCGCGGTTACGCGTGACAGGTCGCCCCCCGGACGATTTTGTTTTGCGCAGCAGCGGCGCGACCAAGGCTCTGCGTCTCTCTCGCGATCTTGCAGGCGCAGTCCGAGTCCGTTCCTCCCATTAACGAGAGAGGGACAGGGAGGGGCGTGGCTATTGATGGAGCAGCGCCTCCGCAGGCTCCTGGGAGTTGCGGGGTTGGGGGCGAAACGACAAGGTGGGGAAGGAGGGGCCGTTTCGGGGAGGCAGGGTTACGGCAGGGTGTCGCACACGAAAACGGTATGTTGCGGGAGGGGCGCGCGGGGGTAGAATTTCGGGCGGAAGTGACCTGGGATTCACAGGAGGGATGAGGCCGTGATGACGAACTGGATGGGTTGGGCGGGGTTTGCGGGCTCTGCCGTTTTGGCTTTGGTGGCGGGATGTGGGGGGGGCGGGTCGGGGAGCGTGCCGCCGCCGCCGGTGAACGCGATTACGGGCGTGACGGTGTCGCCGTTGACCGCGACGGTAACGATTGGGACTACGGCGCAGTTTTCGGCTACGGTGAGCGGGACGGGGACGTTTGCGACGACGGTGACGTGGTCGGTGGCGGGGCCGTCGGGATGGACGGGGAGTGTGGGGTCGGTGGATAAGACGGGGCTGTACGAGAGCCCGTTTCCGGCTCCGGCGACGGTGACGGTGACGGCGACGGCGACGGGCGATGCGACGAAGAGCGGGTCGGCTACGGTGACGCTGGCGGCGCCGGCGACGGCGGCGGGGCCGGCGCTGACGGTGGATGCGGGGAATGAGACGCGGGCGATTAGTCCGCTGATTTATGGCGCGAACGGCTGGCAGCTGGACGCGGCCAGCGCGGCTGCGGCGAACTTCACGGTTCTGCGGTGGGGTGGGGACGCGACGTCGCGCTACAACTACAAATTGAACACGACGAACTCGGCCTCGGACTGGCACTTTGAGAATTTCACGGGGCAAAACGGGGCGTATCCGAACCCGGGGACGACGGCCAACTTCACGGATTTCGTAAAGGCGACGGACGCGGCGGGCATGGCGGCGCTGGGGACGGTTCCCGTGCAGGGATGGGTCTCCAACAGCAGCACGGGCAATTCGGGCTCGTCGCCGGCGTGCAGCTTCCCGCAGTCGACTTATCCGAACCAGCAGAACTACGACGGAGAGTGCGGCAACGGAGTTTGCCCGCAGGGCGCGACGTGCGGGACGGTGACGTGCACGAGCTCCGGCGGCTGCTCGCTGTACGGCAACGCGCAAACGCCGTCCATTACCAGCATTCAGGCGACGGCGCCCGCGTGTACGATGACGAGCCTATCCAGCGGTTGCGCGAACGGAGTTGCGACGTGCATGGTGCAGACGTGCACGCAAGCGGCGATGCCCACACCGGCGGGGGCGACGCAGTCGTGGGCCGATGCCACGTGGGCGGGGGGCTGGGTGAACAGCTTTGTGCAGAGTCCGAGCTATGGCACGGGGGCAAGCGGCAAGGGCGTGGCGTTGTGGGATCTGGATAACGAGCCGGCTTGGTGGGACGGGGTGCATCGGGATGTGCATCCTAACCCTTCGACGTACGATGAGGTGACGTGGGGCGGGATCAGCACGGCGGTGGCGATCAAGACGGCCGATCCTACGGCGGAAGTAAGTGGGCCGGTTATCGATTATTGGTGGAATTATTTTTATTCGAAGCAGGACATTGAGAATGGGTGGGGGAATGGGCCGTGCTACGAGCCGTGGGACCATCCGACGGATCGGGCGGCGCACGGCGGGGTGCCGATGATTGAGTACTATCTGCAGCAGTTCAAGGCGGCGGAGACGACTTATGGGAAGCGGCTGCTGGACTACGTGGATATTCACGGATATTTTGCGGCGGATTATCCTGCGGGGAGTGGGAACGGAGTGGGGCTGACGACGGCGGGGGACACGGCGGAGCAACAGGTGCGGCTGAACTCGACGCGGGCGCTGTGGGATCCGACTTATACGGATTCGAATTATCCGCAGCCGAATTACACGACGGATGCTAACTACACGGCGAATTGTACGACGCCGTTGCAGGCGCCGCAGGTGATTCCGATGCTGCAGTCGTGGGTGGCGAGCAGCTATCCGGGGACGAAGACGGCGATTGACGAATATAACTTCGGGGGCCTGGAACATATTAATGGTGCGCTGGCGCAGGCCGATGTTCTGGGCATCTTTGGGGAGTATGGGCTGGATCTGGCGACGCTTTGGCCTACAACGCAGTATGCGAATCAGGGTCCGGGAAACATGGCGTTCGCGATTTACCGGAACTATGACGGGGCTAAGTCGACGTTTGGGGATATGGCTCTGGCTTCGACGAGCGCGAACCCAGGGCAGCTGTCGGTGTATGGGGCGCTGCGAAAGTCGGATCAGAGCGTGACGGTGGTGGTGATCAACAAGACGTTCGGGGCGCTGACTGGTACTTTGTCGCTGAAGAATCTGACGGCGACGGGGAACGCTCAGGTGTTCCAGTACAGCGCGGCCAATCTGGCCGCGATTGTGGCGCTGCCGCCGGTGGCGGTGACTCCGCCTGTCAGCGGAACCAGCACGAGTACGATCTCTGCCAGTTTTCCGGCGTCTTCGATCAGTCTCTTTGTCATTCCGACGCAGTGAGGAGATGCAGCAATCTGGTATGTGAAAATGCCCCGACCGGGAGCCCTTCGGGAGCCGGGCACGCTCGCGGGCCTTTTCGCTGACTCCCACACCAGATTCCTTTATGCGAATTGGAATGAATCGGAATGAAAATGCGGAACGGAGCATTCGTAAGCAACTGATTTTGTGGTGGCCAGGGACGGGATCGAACCGCCGACGCCGGCCTTTTCAGGGCCGCGCTCTACCACTGAGCTACCTGGCCGCCGGAGGGATCCAGCCGGAGAGGAGTTGCGTGGGAACATCGGCTATTGCCGCCGCGCTCACCCGACAACCTCAGCAAGTATAACAAACCGAACCCGCAGCCTAGCCCTCCGCTGCCTCCTCCCGGCGCATCCAATTACAGGTCGCCACAAGGAGAAAACCCATGGCCGCCAAGCCCCAACAACAGCCCGAAGACACTATCGCCCGCACCGCGCCGGACACCTGCTCCACCCCTACTGACCGCTCGGCGCCGGCCGGCAGCAAGTCCTCGCTCGGCGCCAAAAGCGATTGCAACGGCCGCCCCACAACGGACGACTCCGTTGTTGAAGCGATGGACGAGCAGGGTCCTCTCGCCACGCCTCAACGCCCGGAGCACAGCTCCAATCGCCGGTGATCCGCTGCCGTTGGGCGTGCAATGGAGTTTTAAGCAGTCTTCTGCGCAGAAAAAGGGACGCCCATAGGCGCGCCCAGCCATCCGCTTACCGTTGTCCACTATGTTGCTGAGCGCCGACCGTCGGGATTACCGCACCAGCGTCAACACGCCCCGCACCACCACCGCCAAACCCATCCACAGCAATCCGCTCAGCAGCAATCCGCATATTGCGCCGCGCGCCGGAGACATCATATCCCGCTCTGCTTCCTCCGCATCGGTCAGCCGATATTCCGCTTCTGTCTCATGCCAGTGGCCGAATGCATCCAGCCCGGCGCCGTAACGAACTGCATCGATGGGAATCACCATTGCCAGCTCCCGCGCTCTGCCCAGGTTCGGAACAAAACCATCGTCGCAAAGGCGCTCAAAAGTGGATGTGACGAGGATCACGCTGCACCCGCCCAGCGAAAAATGCGTTGTCAGTTGCCTGTCCCCTGGAGTTGTCAGTCGCCTGTCCCCGGTTGCCAGTGACCTGCAAGCGGAAGTTGCGGACGCGATTAGGGTGGTGGACGCACGCTTCGCCGATCATGAAGACCAACCTCAGAATATGTTGAATGCCACGCCGCAAATGCGCGAAGTGGAACGGAGGGAATTGCCTTCGACTAAGGTGGCTATCAGGCGGACGCGCTCAGACGTACTCAAGCCATTCATGCACGCAATTATGCATGATCAGCTCAAGCATGTCTGGGAAAGTTTCCTTATAGCTGGCTGGACGAAAACAAGGGGACTCTGTCTTCCTCGCACTTTTTGGAACGGGTTCCCTGTCCCCATTGCGAGGGATCGGCACGCCCCATGCGTGACGTCTTCGGAAAAAAAGCCAAGACATCTTTCGATACGCGCAGATGCGCTGGCCGACGGCTCAGTTTCCCAGGCTTTCGTGCGCTTGTCGATCTTCCCTTCATATCTCACCTCGTTGCCTACGCAGCCGCCGTGAACTCCGTGAATACTGATTCCATCACCTTTGCAGACTCACGGCTGTTCACCGTGTACGTAAGCCGGACATACAAACTCCAAATTGATTTCCATAAATCGCCCTGATAATCCAGGCAGTTCACGTTTAGGCCAGCCTGCTGTGCAATGCCGTGATAAATGGGCCGACCATGAGAGATGCTGTGCTTTGGATCGAGGAATGGCTTGATCTTGGTCTTAATCATACTCACTGAACTCTTCGACATCATGCCAGATTTCAGTTCCTTAACGGCTATATCCGCAGCCAATGTCTGGAACGATTGGATTCTGCGAACGTCGCGAGCATCAAATCTCGCCAACTGCTGCAAATAAGGTTCCACCCGACCACGGGTTGCATTCGCTTTCCTGAGCAATTCCTCATATGCCTCAATGATTTCGTGGGCAGCCTGATAGTCCACTACCCTCCCACTCTCGTCCCGTTTCGGAATCTGAGGATCAATCGGGCCAAGCTCCGAAGTCGGACCAAGCAGAATTTGGTCAGCGCCGAAGCAAATCATCGTGGCAGCTGATTTTGCCATCTTCGGAACGATCACCGAGAACTTACCTCCACCGCAGGTCCGAAAGATATTTACGATGCGTTCAGCCGCGACGCCATCGCCCCCGCCGGAATTCAGAATGAGAAACAACTGCCGCCCTCGCATCTCGGTGTTGCGCAACACTTCCTCGATCATGTCGGCGTCGCTGTTCTCTATTGCCACGGGCCACACGAATGAAGTGAAGAACGCGACCACCCGAGCCTTGATACGCAGAGTAGCTTCAATCTGTTCCTCGATCTGCGTGTACAGTGGCTCTCGAATGAGGTGCGATTGACGTGTTTCGGACAGCAGCTCGCTGTACGTATTGGCCGTGTTGACGGGCATCTGGCTACGCTTTCTTCCAGCGCGCCTCCGCAGCTTTTCTGGCGATTTCCTTCTTTCGCCTGTCGGAAAGCTTGGCGGCGTGAGCTTTGCCGCCCTTTATACCACCCTGCCGCCCGATTGTCGCCAGATACTGCGAAACGGCATCTCTCTCAGGTAATGTCCCGGTTGATTCTTCTGGCACTCGGTGACCAGCTTTACCGTCAGAGCCGCAGCCTGATTCGCGTCTTTCGGCATCTTGCTTAGGCGCCTCATGCATTCAGTATGTCACGCTTGCAGGCACTCGCACGATACTCCTTCCTTGAGCGGACTAAGCAAAATGAGTCACACCCTGAGAGCTGGACCAACCTGGAGTTGTCAGTTGCCTGTCCCCTGTTGCCAGTGAATGCCAGTCTGATAGAGAGGTGAACTGGCGACCGGGGGACGGAAAACTGGCGACAGAAAACTGGCGACTGGGAACTGGCGACTGGACCAACCTGTAGTTGTCAGTTGCCTGTCCCCTGTTGCCAGTGAATGCCAGTCTGATAGAGAGGTGAACTGGCGACTGGGAACGGAAAACTGGCGACTGAAAACTGGCGACAGAAAACTGGAAACTGGAAAGATCGGAAGGCGTTCCGCTTCGGGGTGACCCTAGGCGCGCAGCCGGCTCCGCAGCTCCTCGGGAATCCGGTCCTGCAAGACCCGCGCCTGCTCCATCGCCATGCCCGTCAGATACACAGGAGCGGGAGTCGCAATGGCCACCAGGATCCACGCCGCCAGGGACGCCAGCAGTCCCAGCACGGCCGCAGCCTGTAGTGTCAGCACGACAATGCGGTGCTCCAGATGCATCACCACCGCCGCACTCCGCAGCGGCTCAACGTGGTGGATCACGGCCAGCGCCAGCAAAAACGCGACAATGCACAGGGTGCTCAGGCCGATCAGAGCAACATCGATGGTGCGATGCATCCTCTGCCGTGACCGGCAAAAGACACAGGTGGTCAGATGTTCCTCATAATCGGTGCGCATCTCGGGAGAAATCCCCGAAATGTCGTAACGCCAACTCGATAATATGTCGCCGACGACCGAATCGGTGCAGGTGCTCATCGTTTCAGGTCCTCATTTTCCCCTCACCTCGCCCAAGCCCGGCCGAATGCCCTGAGGTGAGAATCCAACGAAAGGGGCGGCTCCAAATCAATTATAAACCTGTTTGGTTACAGGACAATAGCTTCCAGAGCCCTGTCCTGCTCGGCGAGCATGAGATGGTTCGCCAGCAGACTCATCCGGTCCCGCAGCGCCCGCTCCGCGCTGATCCGCGCCAGCTCGGGAAGATTATTGTTCTCCGACAAGTGAGCCAGCACGACGTAAGCGGCCCCGCCGTCATAGCCCTTTGCCAAAAACTCCGCTGCGGCGTCGTTCGACAGATGCCCCACCCGTGACATCACCCTCTGCTTGACCGACCACGGGTAAGGCCCGTCCCGCAACATGTCTACATCGTGGTTAGATTCGAGCATCAGCACGTCGCAGCGCCGAAGCTGCACACTGACGTTAGATGGCATATACCCCAGGTCGGTCGCAATAGCGATGCGAACCCCGTCCGCCTCAAACACAAACCCCACCGGATCGGCCGCGTCGTGCGGGATCGTAAACGGCGTTACCGCAATATCCCCAATCCTGAACCCGTTTCCGGACCGGAAATATTCCACCGAGGGAAGGGAAGTGGGATCCCGTTCCGGGGAAGCAGCGGTCTCCGCGATCGCCTCCTCTACGGCGGCCTTCTCCTCCGCATCCGGCTCGGCGGTGATGTCCGCCGAACATCGAGCCGGACCAGCGGCTATCGGATCGCAGCGCTCCAATTCCTGCTCGCTATTCCCTGATCCCTGCTTGTTTTCCTGAACGCTGTCCGGTGAACGCTGAAGGCTGGCTTTTCGCTGTTCGATCCACTCCGCATAGGTAATCCGCTTCTGCGGAGTCATCCACCGCACCCACGCCCGATGCGTCGGCTCGGTCAGATACACCGGAATGCCCAGCTTCCGCGCCGTCACCGCCATTCCCTGCACGTGGTCCTGGTGCTCGTGCGTGATGAGAATCGCGTCCAGGGCCACGGGCTGCTCACCGGCGGCCCGCATCCGCTTGATCAGCTCGCGGCAACTCAGGCCCGCATCCACCAGAATCCGCGTCGTGGCACTGGAGACAATGGTGCTGTTGCCCCTGGAGCCGCTGGCCAGCACCGTCATCCGCACCATGTTGCGCGCACCATGTTGGGAGCATACGCCGGATCGATGTGGAAGGTGTGTACCATTCCTCGTGTCAGGTCCCCAATCGGGTACCACGGCCAGGGCCTGAATTCCCATTCCGGGCAAAGCCCCAGGGGCCCCGGGATCAGTCCCCTCCAGTCAATGAGCGGTATCATCTACCTATGGCAAGTTTCCGCATCTCCGAAGCCGAAGCCGCTCGCGACTTTGCCGCGGTCCTGGCGCGAGTCCGTGCAGGTGCGGAAATCGTTATCGAAAGCGACGCCAATCCGGTCGCCGTCATCCACTCGCCCGCTCCGCCACGCCGCTCCATTTCCGATTCGATTGCCCTGGCTGAAGCTCGCTCGAAGGAACTGGGCTACAAGCCCATAATGGACGCCGATTTTGCCGCGGACCTCGAAGAGATTCTCCGCAATCGCAGGCCGCGCGACACCTCGGCATGGGAATAATTCTCGATACCAGCATCCTGATCGCAAGCGAGCGGCGCGGCGAGGCCATCGAAGACGTTCTTCGTCAGATCAGAGCCGTGCACGGCGAGCTGGACATTGCGCTCTCCGCCGTCAGCGCTGTCGAACTCACGCATGGCATCTATCGAGCCCAAACAGACGCCTCGCGTGCCCGAAGGCGTACCTTTGCCGAAGGCGTCTTCCATGATCTGATTGTGCATCCGGTCAATCTGGATATCGCACGGCTGGCCGGAAGGATTGAGGCGGAGCAGGCAGCGCTGGGCAACACGATTGCCTTTCAGGACCTCCTCATAGGCGCTACAGCCCTTCATCTGGGCTTCGAGGTCCTGACTCTCAACGTCCGCCATTTTCAGTCTATTCCGGGCCTGAATCTCGTCGCACTCTGACCTCAATAGCTATAAAACCCCCGCCCCGACTTTCTCCCCAGCCATCCCGCATCCACCATCCGTACCAGCAAGGGACAAGGCCGGTACTTCGGATCTCCGAGCCCCTCGTGCAGCACGCGCATAATGTCCAGGCACACATCGAGCCCGATAAAATCCGCCAGCGTCAGGGGCCCCATCGGGTGCGCCATCCCCAGCCGAAACACCTCATCCACCGCCGCCGGAGTCGCCACCCCCTCCATCACCGCAAACATGGCCTCGTTCAGCAGCGGCATCAGCACCCGGTTCGACACGAACCCCGGCGCGTCGTTCACCTCCACCGCCGTCTTGCCCAGCTTCTCGGCGAGGGTCGCGACGGTTTCGTAGGTTTCCTGCGAAGTCTGCAGTCCGCGAATCACCTCGACCAGCTTCATCACCGGCACAGGATTAAAGAAGTGCATCCCGATCACGCGCTCGGGCCGCCCCGTCACCGCCGCCAGTTTTGTGATGGAGATGGACGAAGTATTCGACGCCAGAATCACCTCCGGTTTCGCGATCCGGTCCAGCTCCTCGAACAGCGCCTTCTTCACTTCGAATTTTTCTGTAGCCGCCTCCACGATCAAATCCGCCTCGGCCAGGTCCGCGCGATCCAGCGTCCCCTCGATCCGCGCCAGCGCATCGTCCATATCAACGAGCGAAATCTTCCCCTTCTCCGCCTCGCGCCCCAGGTTCTTGCGAATCGTCTCGAGCCCGCGATCCAGAAACCGCCGCTCCACGTCGCACAACACAACGTGCAGCCCGCTCCGTGCAAACGCATGGGCAATCCCGTTGCCCATCGTTCCCGCCCCCACCACCCCAACTGTCCCGATCTCAGTCATTGCGAATTACTCCAATCCTCGCTCGCGAAGAACGCAATCTCACCGGGCCGGCTCCCTTGAAGGCCCCCTGAATACCAACAGACCAAACCATCCGGCAAACACCGCGTACGCGACGAAAGCAGCCCACAGAACCCTCGACCCGTGGGCGGCGGCCACCGCCCGGAGCAGCGTTGCCGCGACCACGAAAAAGTGAACCAGATTGCCCAGAGCAACAGGGCGGCTGTAGATGCCGCCGATCGCGGTGCCCCTGGCCGTCCAGTTCACCATCGCAAATCCCAGATAGAGAGCTCCCGCCGCCTGAACCACCAGAACCGGGAAGAGGCGTGCCTGGCTCCCACCCCATGCGAGAACCTCCTGGGGCGCGAAGGTCATCAGCAGGCCCAGCATCAGCATGAACGCGGCACTCGAAATCATCAGGATTCGGGTCCGCATCTTCGTTGCCACTCTCGCTTTCCGCGGAGAGAACCCGCGCATCCACCCGCACCGCCGGCGATTACCGATTACGGATCGCTGTTCGCTGACCGCTTTTCAGCTGACCGATCCCGGCTACAGGCTACCGCCTACCGGCTGCACCTGGGCCACCACACACGTCACGTTATCCCGCCCGCCCGCTTCATTCGCCGCATCCACCAGCATCTCGGCCGCGCGCTCCAGATCGTCCCCCGCGCCCAGCACCCGCGCGATCGCATCCTCATCCACCTCGCGGGTCAGGCCATCGCTGCACAGCAGGAAGACGTCGCCCGGCGCGACCTCCATTTCCCGCACATCCTCGGTCACCGACGGCTGCGTCCCGATCGCCCGCGTAATCACGCTGCGAAACGGCGAACGCGCCCCCTCCTCGGCCGTCATCGTCCCCAGCCGTATCTGCTCATCCACCAGAGAATGATCCTGGGTCACGCGCTCCAGCCGGCCCGCGCGCAACAAATAGCACCGGCTGTCCCCGGCATGCGCCACCAGCGCCGGACAAGATCCCGCGCCAGAGCTTTGCTTTGCGCCCGCACCCGCCCCCAGCAGCAGAGCCACCAGCGTGGTTCCCATCCCATACAATCCGGGCTCACGCTCGGCCCGCTCGAGCACCAGCCGATTCGCCTCCGCGATCGCCTCATGCAGCTGTTCCCGCCGCGACAGCTCTCCCGGCTCGGCGCTCATCCGCTCCAGCACCACATCGACGGCCATGCGGCTCGCGATCTCGCCCCCCGCCGCGCCACCCATCCCGTCGCACACGATATAGATGCCGTGCTCCGGCCTCAGCCCAAACGCATCTTCATTGCTGCTGCGCACCCGCCCCGTACTCGTCCGCGCCGCCGCTTTCGCCGTCATCATTGCCTGGGTTGTGGAACCAGATTCACGATACACGAATCACCCCTGTCATCCTGAGCGAAGGTTGGCTCGCAAGGCGAGCCAGCCACAGTCGAAGGACCTCCCGAGCGTCAGCAATTCCGGCGAGCCTGCTCGTCGGAATTCGCGAGGGACTACCGGCTCCGGCTTCCAGCTTCGCTGTGCCCTCCGTCACCGTACCCCCACCCTGCCTCTTCTACAATCACCCTGAGGAACCACTATGCCGCGTAAGCCGCTGATCGCCGCCAACTGGAAAATGTACAAGACCCCCGCCCAGGCCCAGGAATTCTTCAGGAACTTTCTTCCCCTGGTGGCCAATCACGACCGCGACGAAATGGTCGTCTGCCCCTCCTTCACCTCGATCTCTGTGGTCATCGCCGCGGCCACCGGCTCCGGCGTCGCCATCGGCGCGCAAAACATGCACTTCGCCGACGAGGGCGCCTACACCGGCGAAACTTCGCCGCTGATGCTCAAAGCCATCGGCGCCACCCACGTTATCCTCGGGCACTCCGAGCGCCGCCAGTACTTCGGTGAGACCGACGCGCTCATCAACAAAAAACTCAAGTCCGCCCTCCATCACCAGTTCATCCCCATCGTCTGCGTCGGCGAAGTCCTCGCCGAGCGCGAAGCCGGCAAGACCGATGAAGTGCTCACCCGCCAGACGTGCGACTGCCTCGCCGGCCTCGCCACCGGCATCCATGCGAGCCAAGCCAGCCCCATCGTCATCGCCTACGAGCCGGTCTGGGCCATCGGTACTGGCAAAACCGCTACTCCGCAAATGGCCTCGGAAGCCCATGCCCACATCCGCGCCGAAGTGGCGAAGCTCCTCGGCGAGGAGACCGCCGAAAGTATCCGCATCCTCTACGGAGGCAGCGTCAAACCCGACAACGCCACAACGCTCATGAACGAACCCGATATCGACGGAGCCTTAGTCGGCGGAGCCAGCCTCGACCCTCAATCCTTCGCAAAGATCGTCAATTATTGATGTCGCGTCGTAACTGCAAGTCGACACAACCGGAACCCAGGAAATCTCTTAGCGGCATTTGCTGAGATGATCTATGTTGACGGCATGGACGGTCCGCACACCGGCGCAGCCGGTCGAGCGATATTCCACAGGAGACAGAAACATGAGCAGAGTTTGGTTCATCACGGGTGCCGGGCGCGGCATGGGCGTGGACATCGCTAAGGAGGCGCTGGCAGCAGGCTATAAAGTAGTCGCCACCGGTCGCAGTCCTGACAAGGTGACCGAGGCTCTGGGAAAATCCGGAAATCTGTTGATCGTGAAGCTGGACATTACCAAACCCGCTGACGCTGAATCCGCCGTTCAAGCGGCCGTGGAGAAGTTTGGCCGCATCGATGTGCTGGTCAACAATGCCGCAAACTTTTATGCGGGCTATTTTGAAGAACTGACGCCGGAGCAGATGGAGCGGCAAATAACAACCAGTCTTATCGGCCCCATGAATGTCACCCGCGCCGTTCTGCCGGTCATGCGTAAGCAG
>Ga0181525_10002379_pt1 | contig 15395 bp, 15 predicted proteins | sample PEATcosm2014_Bin_48_FD_121100 | JGI IMG/M metagenome (GOLD analysis project Ga0181525, IMG submission 121100) | Peatland microbial communities from MTU Mesocosm Facility, Houghton, MI, USA - PEATcosm2014_Bin06_10_metaG | ecosystem: Environmental > Terrestrial > Soil > Wetlands > Peat | place...
CGTCTATCGCCACGGCGGTGGCGAGGACGTCGAGCCGGTGCGCTTCACCACGACGGTCACGTTCGAAGCATTGGAAGCCAAATCCGGCGGCAAAACCCGCATCACCATGCGGATGGATTTCCCATCGGCGGCCGAACGCGACCGCGTCATCAAGGACTATGGCGCCGATAAGGGTCTTGCTCAGACGCTGACGCGGTTGAACGGCTACGTCTCGGCAAATGTGGATGAACGGGTTCGCGCGGCGCCGCGGGCAAGAATAAGTCAATAACGAACAACGGAGTGTGTGATGCAGATTAATCCGTATCTGAGCTTCAACGGAACGTGCGCGGCGGCGTTCAAGTTTTACGAAAAAGTGCTCGGCGGCAAACTCCTCATGATGATGACCTATGGCGAAACCCCGATGGCGGCGCAGACCGCACCGGAAGCGAGGGACCGGATCGTCCATGCCCGACTGGCCGTAGGCGACATGCTGCTGATGGGTGCCGACGCGCCGCCGCAATTTTACGAGCCGATGAAAGGCATGGTGGTTACGCTCGGCATCGAAAAGCCGGACGAGGCCGACCGGCTATTTAAGGCGCTTTCCGAGAACGGAACAGTGCGCATGCCGATCCAGGAAACATTCTGGGCGCAGCGTTTCGGCATGCTGATCGACCAGTTCGGCACGCCGTGGATGGTCAATTGCGAACGCCCCGCGCAGTAAGAGGTTTATCATGAGCGCCGCCGGCCAAACGAAGTCGTTCGCCGAACGCGAGATCACTATCACGCGCACGTTTGATGCGCCGCGCGCGCTGGTGTTCAAGGCCTGGACCGACGCCAAAGAGCTGGCGCAATGGTGGGGCCCGAAAGGCTTCACCAATCCGGTCTGCGAGATCGATCCGCGCGTCGGCGGCGCATTGCGCATCCACATGCGCGGCCCCGACGGCAGCATCTATCCGATGAAGGGTGAAATCCGCGAGATCATCCCGCCGGAACGGTTCGTCTTCACCAATATCGCGGTCGACGCGGCGGGCAACCCGATCATCGACGGGCTCACCACCGTTACCTTTGCCGACGAGGGCGGCAAGACCAAGCTGACCTTGCACACGCGCGGCAGCGCCCTGGTCGACTACGCCGCCGCTTATCTGCAAGGCATGGAGATGGGCTGGACGCAGAGCATCGATAAGCTCGAAGCGATGTTGGCGCGCGGCGCTTAATTCCCCTCGCCCGCCTTCGCGGGGGAGAGTAAATTGCCGCGATGAACGCGCCTGAATCCAGGCTGCCGACATTTCACGCGCCATTCGCCCCGCCGGACGAACAGCTGGCAACGGGACTTCTCGCCGACGCGGCCCGCGACCGCGCCGCGGAGAGCCGCGTCGACGCACGAGCGCGGCGCCTGGTCGAGGCCATCCGCGCCAAGGCCACCGGCCTCGGCGGCGTTGAAGACTTCCTGCATGCGTTCTCGCTTTCGACCAAGGAAGGCCTGGCGCTGATGGTGCTGGCCGAGGCGCTGCTGCGGGTACCCGATGCGGCAACCGCGGACCGGCTGGTCGAGGATAAGCTTGCCGCCGGCCGCTGGCTCGACAGCGATGTCAGATCGACGGCCATCCTGGTCTCGGCGTCGGCTTGGACGCTCGGCGTCGCCGCCCGCATCATTCATCCCGGAGAGACGCCGGAGACTATCCTCGACATTCTCGCCCGCCGCCTCGGCTTGCCGGCGATGCGCGCCGCGACGCGGCAGGCCATGCGGCTCCTTGGCTCGCATTTCGTCATGGGCCAGACCATCGCGGACGCGCTCGGGCGCGCTCACGCGGAATTCCGTTACTCGTTCGATATGCTCGGCGAGGGTGCGCGCACGGCGGCGGACGCCGAGAAATACTTTGACGCTTATGCCGCCGCGATTACTGCGATCGGCGGCAGTGCCGGCAAAGCGAAGCTTCCGTCCCGTCCCGGCATTTCCGTAAAGCTTTCAGCTTTGCATCCGCGCTACGAAGCGATCTCCCGCGACCGCGTGCGGAAAGAGCTGACGCCGCGGCTGGCCGACCTCGCGCGCTTGGCCAGGGAGTACGACCTTCAATTCACCGTCGACTCCGAGGAGGCGGACCGGCTCGAACTTTCGCTGGAGATCGTCGGCGCCGTGCTCGACGATTCGTCGCTTGGCCACTGGGACGGTTTCGGTCTCGCGGTCCAGGCCTATCAGAAGCGCGCGTTGCAGGTGATCGGCTGGATCGAGGACATCGCAATAGCAAAAAATCGTCGTCTGACGGTCAGGCTGGTCAAGGGCGCCTACTGGGACACCGAGATCAAGCGCGCCCAGGAGCGTGGCTTGGCCGATTATCCGGTGTTCACGCGCAAGGCCATGACCGACCTCAGTTACATGGCTTGCGTCAAAAAGCTCCTCGCCGCACGCAATCGCCTGTATCCCCAATTCGCCACTCACAATGCGCTTACCGTCGCCGGGGTGATCGAAGATGCCGGCGGCATCGATGGTTTTGAGTTCCAACGGCTCTATGGCATGGGCGAAGCGCTCTACAATGCGCTGCTCGCCGAATTTCCCGGCGCTGCCTGCCGGATCTATGCGCCGGTCGGCGGTCATCGCGATTTGCTCGCTTACCTGGTGCGGCGGCTCCTGGAGAACGGCGCCAACTCGTCGTTCGTTTCGGTCGCCGCCGACCCGGCCGTGCCGATCGCGGAAATTCTGCGCCGGCCGCAAAGCTGGGTTGAGGACGCGAGTGCGGCTCGCAACCGGAAAATTCCCTTGCCGCGCGATCTCTATCGGCCGGAGCGGCAAAACTCGGCAGGAATCGAATTCGGCGATCGCGCCAGCCTAGACGCGCTTTTGCGTGAAGCAAGGGACGCCACAATCGCGCAGGCGGAAGCCGCCCCACTGATCGGCGGCGTCGCGCAGTCGGGCACAGAACGCTTTCTTTATTCGCCCATCGATAGTGCCGCCATCGGCCTTGTGCGCGAGGCCGATGAAGCGCTTGCGCGCACCGCGGTTGCCGCCGCTGCGGCGGGCTTTGCGGCCTGGGCGGCGACGCCGCTGCAGCAACGCGTGGCGGTTCTCGAACGCGCTGCCGGACGGCTTGAATCAAACCGCGGCCGGCTCCTCGCGCTGTTGCAGGGGGAGGCGGGTAAAACGCTCGATGACGCGCTCGCGGAGCTGCGCGAGGCGGTCGATTACTGTCGCTACTACGCCGCGCAAGCGCGAACCACGCTCGCGCCCCAGGTCATGCCGGGACCGACCGGCGAGAGCAACGAGCTGCGCTATCGTGGCCGCGGCGTGTTCGCCTGTATCAGCCCGTGGAATTTTCCGCTCGCCATCTTCCTCGGCCAGGTCGGCGCCGCGCTCGTGGCCGGCAATTGCGTCGTCGCCAAGCCGGCCGAACAGACCCCGCTCATTGCCGCGCTCGCTGTCGAGCTCTTGTACGAGGCTGGGGTGCCGGCAAGTGCGCTGCATTTCGTGCCCGGAGATGGTGCGATCGGCGCCGCTTTGGCCGCTGATCCGCGCATTGCCGGGGTCTGCTTCACCGGCTCGACCGAGGTTGGCCGGTCGATCAACCGCTCGCTCGCCGCGCAGGACGGGGCGATCGCGCCGCTCATCGCCGAGACCGGCGGCATCAACGCCATGATCGTCGATGCCACCGCTCTGCCCGAGCAAGTCACCGATGACGTGATCGCGTCCGCCTTCCGCTCCGCCGGCCAGCGCTGCTCCGCGCTGCGGCTGCTCTGCCTGCAAGACGACGTTGCCGACCGCATGCTCGACATGCTGATCGGCGCGGCCCGCGAGCTGAAAGTCGGCGACCCGCGCGAGATCGCGACCCAGGTCGGTCCGGTGATCGACGCCGAGGCCAAGGCCAGGCTCGAAATCTGGATCGCGGAGAAGGAGCGGGCCGGCCGCGTGCATTTCCGCTGGGACCGGCACGGCCGGTTACCGGACACAGGAACCTATGTCGCGCCGGCCGTTATCGAGCTCGATCGGGCGAGCGATCTCGGCCGGGAAGTCTTCGGTCCCGTACTCCATGTCGTGCGCTGGCGGGCGGCGGATCTGGACGCGCTTATCGATGAGATCGCGGCCAACGGCACCGCACTGACGCTCGGCGTGCATTCGCGCATCGACCTGACCATTGGCCGCATCGCCGCGCGGCTTCCGCACGGCAATGTCTACGTCAATCGCAATATGATCGGGGCTGTGGTCGGCACTCAGCCGTTCGGCGGCACGCATCTGTCCGGCACCGGCCCGAAGGCCGGCGGGCCGAACTACTTGCGGCGTTTTGCGGCCGAGCAAATCGTCACGATCAACACGGCGGCGGCCGGAGGCAATGCCGGCTTGTTGTCCCAGGATGACTAAACGATCGCGAGGGCATCGGTGTAACCGGATCGAAACCGTTGGCCGGCCACCAGAATTAACACAATGGCGACAAGATCGCTGTATTGTGATGGGCCATGGCTGATTCGATTTCGAGGCTTTACCAAGCCGCCCATGCCTGCCGGCACGACGATCCGTCGACCTCGCGGACGGCGCGGTTGTTGCGCTCTGGCCGCAGCAAGATGGCCAAGAAGCTCGCCGAAGAGGCGGTCGAGGTCGTGATCGACGCCATGCATGGCGACCGCGACGCCGTGGTCAGGGAAAGCGCCGACCTCATCTATAACCTCGTCGTGCTGTGGGTCGCCACCGGCATTCGTCCCGAGGATGTCTGGAAAGAAATGGACCGGCGCGAGCGGCTGCTCGGCATCGCCGAGAAAGTCCCCAAGAAGCTGCCGGAAGATTTTCCACGCCGCAAAATTGTGATTCTCGAGGGTCGCCGCGCGCGCAAGCGACGCTGATCAAATCTCGCTCGGTGGACAGCGTTATAGCGCGCCGCTAATGAGCTGCCATGCTCCGCCGCCTTTACGACTGGTGCGTCGACGCCGCGGGTAAGCCCCGTGCCGCCTGGATCCTTGGCTGCGTTTCCTTTGCCGAGAGCTCTTTTTTTCCGGTGCCGCCGGATGCGATGCTGATCCCGATGGCGCTGGCGCGGCCCGACCGCGCCTTTCTCTTTGCCACGGTCTGCACCATCACCTCGGTGGCCGGCGGGCTCCTCGGTTATTTCATCGGCGCGGAGCTTTACGCCACCCTCGGGCAGTGGCTCATCAGCCTTTACGGCTACGGCGATAAGGTCGAGGCGTTCCGCGAAGCCTATGCGCATTACGGCGCGTGGATCATTCTACTCAAGGGGCTCACGCCGATCCCCTACAAGATCGTCACCATCACGTCGGGGTTCGCCGGTTTCAACATCGGACTATTCATTGTTCTGTCGCTCCTCACCCGCGGCGTGCGGTTTTATTTGCTCGCCTTCCTGCTCAACCGCTATGGCGACCGGGCACGTCACATTATTGAAAAGCGGCTGGGGCTCTGGACGGCCATTTTCCTGATCGTTCTTGTGCTTGGCTTTGTCGTTGTGGTGCGCCTATTGTGACCTTGTTAGCGCCTAATTTGGTGGCCAAGATCGCGGGAATGCCTGCGAACAAGTGACGGCGAGGGGCCGCGGCAGAGTAGCCACCGGAATTTGGCCATGACGTAGTGGCCGTGACGGAGTGGCCGTGACGCCAAACAATCGCACGCCGAACAAGTACCGAAGAGCGGTCCAAGGAACGGCTCAAGCAGCGGCCGTCCGCTGGCTCGTCGCGGCGGCGTTGACGACGGCAACAGCTGGAATTGCGCTCGCCCAGAGCAACCAGGCGCCGCCCGCCGGCGCGCCGGCGGTCCAGCAGCCGCCCGCACAATCGCCGGCTCAATCGCCAGGGCTCGTTCTTCCGCCCCAGCCGCCGCCCGCTCTGCCCGGGGAGCCGACCGAGAAGCGCGGCTTTCTGAATAATTTCGGACAATGGTGGGACAAGTCCGTCGCCGACTTCAAGGCCAAGTGGCAGGAGCAGCAGACCAAGCTCGACGCAATAAACAAGCAGTCAGCCGATAACGCCAAAGATGCGGCCACGGCAACGCAGCAGGCAGTGAAGAATGCCGCCAACGCCATACGGTTGCCGATTTCGCACGTAATCGAGGTCCAGGAGACTTGCCCGTTGGCCGGAAACGGCGCGGCCGATTGCGCGATTGCGGCGACAAATGCGTGCAAGGGCAAAGGTTTCAATACCGGGCAGCCGCTCGATGTTCGCACCGCGGAGAAATGTTCGGCCTCGCTCTGGGTGTCGGGTCAGAACCCGGCGACCGCCGATTGTCCGGAGGAAACGGTCGTGCTGCGCGCCGCCTGCCAGTAAGCCGCCCCGCCGCGGGCAGCCCTTCGCTTCGTCGCAAATGTGCTAAGTCTCCCTGCCGTAAAAAGGGGGAGCCCAGCCGCCATGATGTCCGATGCCGATCGCAACAAAGCCGCCGATACTCTCCTCGCCGCGGAGAAGGAACGCAAACAGGCGGTGCAACTCACCAAGACCTGGCCCGGCATCACCATGGAGGACGCCTATGCGATCTCGACCGAGGTCGCTAACCGGAAAATCGCGGCCGGCGCCAAGCTCATCGGCCACAAGGTCGGCCTGACTTCGAAGGCGATGCAGCGCTCGTCGCAGATCGACGAACCGGATTACGGCCATCTCCTCGACAACATGATGATCGCCGACGGCGCCCGCGTCCCGCACGAGAATTATTGTCTGCCGCGGGTCGAGGTCGAGCTTGCGTTTGTCCTCGGCAAACCGCTGCGCGGTCCCGGCGTCGGATTGACCGACGTTTTGCGCGCCACCGAATATGTCGTGCCCGCGATCGAAATCGTGGACGCGCGGTTGCAGGATCCGCGTAAAATATTCGACACGGTGTCCGACAACGGCGCCGCGGCCGGCATCGTCGTCGGCGGCCGGCCGGTCGGCCCGCTGGAGGTCGATCTGCGCTGGGTCGGCGGCATCATGTACCGCAACGCGGAGATCCAAGAGACCGGCATCGCCGCCGGGGTGCTTGGCCATCCCGCGCTCGGCGTCGCTTGGCTCGCCAACAAGCTCGGTCAGCACGGCGTGACGCTGGAAGTGGGTCATCTCGTGCTCGCCGGATCGTTCACCCGCGTCGTCCATGCGCGCAAGGGCGACACGCTGCATGCCGATTTCGGCAGCCTCGGCGGCATCGCGGTGCAGTTCGTCTGACGCCAAGCGGGGCGTATTGAACATCCCCCGCCGCGGCGCGATTATGTACCGGGCGACGCTTGGCGCAATGGCGGATCGGCTGTGTTCTCGGCTCTGTTATCTCGGAATTGCAGGCGTTGGATTCTGGCTGCGGCCGCGGCCGTTTTGCCGGCGGCCGTGTTGCATGCGGCGCTGCCGACCGAGCCGCCGGATGTCACGGCCTCGAATTCGCTCGCCGGTCAGCTTCTGATCGCGTCGCCGCAAATGCGCGAACCGTTCGATCACGCCGTCATCCTGATGGCGCAGCACAGCCGCGACGACGGCGCGCTCGGCATCGTCATCAACCATCCGATCGACAGCCGGCCCATCGCCGACGTGCTCAAAGCGCTCGGCGCCGATGCCAGCGGCATCAAGAACAACGTGCGCGTCTTTCTCGGCGGACCGGTCAGTCCCAATATCGCCTTCGTCATTCACAGCGCCGACTACCGCCGTGACGACACGGTGGACATTGACGGCCGGGTCGCGCTGACCGACGCGGCCGAGGTTCTGCGCGATATCGGTGCCGGCAAGGGGCCGGGGAAGAGCCTGGTCGCTTTAGGCTATGCCGGCTGGGGGCCGTCGCAACTCGAGGACGAAATCGCCAGCGGCGCTTGGATCGCGGTACCGGAAGATCCGGCGGTGGTATTCGACGACGACCGAACCAAGGTGTGGGCCGACGCGCTGGCGCTGCACAAGACCGGCCGGTGAAAGCCGCACAGGGCTTGCCGTCACATTCGTTAATTTATTCCAACCGATTGTTAACGCCTCCTTGCTAAAGCTGCCGCCTGGCTCGCCCAAAACCTTGCGGGCGGCGCAGAGGTGGTTGTGGCATCGATCGGTTCGCACCACGCGCGTGTCGCGCTTGAGCGCACCGTCTCGGCCATCGCCAGCGCCAGACGCGCGGCGCTCGCCGAGCGGTATGCGACCAGTTCGCTGGCGGTCGAGTGGCGATGGTTCGCGGAACTCATACCCATCGTCGACGAATGGCGCGAGCTTGCGGAGCACGCGCTCGAACCCAACGTGTTTTATGAACCCGCCTTCGCGCTTGCGGCCGCGGCCGTCTACGGCGGCGACGTCGGCGCCGTGCTGGTCTGGTCGGGGACGCAGCCGCGCCGGTTGCTCGGCTTTTTTCCGGCGCGCGTCACGACGCGCCGTTATGGCGTCAAGCTGCCGGTCCTGGTCGGCTGGACGCATCCTTATGCGCCACTTGGCACGCCGCTGGTCGAGCGCGAAGCGGCCGAGCCGGTTGTCGCCGCTTGGCTCGCGCATATCGCCGCCGATCCGTCGCTGCCCGGATTGATGCTGCTGCCGCTCATGGCCGAGGACGGCCCGTTCGCGGCAACGCTCGGCTCGATATTGAGCCGCACCCAGTTGCCCGGCGCCGATTTCGCCCGCCATCACCGGGCCTTGCTCGAGCCGCAACGGGATCGCGCGCATTACGTCGAGACCACGCTCTCGACGCACCGCCAAGGCGAACTGCGCCGGACCTCCCGGCGTTTGACCGATCTGGGCGCGCCGCTGTTCACGGCGACTGCGGAAGCGACCACGATCGCCGCCGCCATCGAGGATTTTTTTGCGCTCGAGGCGAGCGGCTGGAAGGGCAAGGCGGGTACCGCGGCGGCATTCCAAGACAATGTGCGCGGTTTCGTCATGGCGGCGCTGTCCGGGCTCGCCGCGGAAGGCAAAGCCGCGATCAACCGTTTGCTGCTTGACGGCCGCGCCATCGCCGCCGCGATCACGCTGCGCAGCGGCGACACGGCGTGGTATTGGAAGATCGCCTATGACGAAAAGTTCGCGCGTTATGCACCCGGCATATTGCTCACTGCGGCACTGACCGAGGAGCTTGCCGAGAATACGGCGATCGCCCGCACCGACTCCTGCGCCGGCCCCGATTCGATATTGGATTATATCTGGGGCGAGCGGCTGAGGCTGTGCGACCGCCTGATCGCGGTGCGCCCGGAAGCGCCATTTGCGCGCGCCTGCCGGTTGGAAATGCTGCGCGGCGCCGCCGGCGCCGCGGCTAAATCGATCTGCAACCGGTTTCGCGCGCGGCGTTGACTTTCGCGGCCGTTTCCCGCGTAGCTTCTCGATCACGGGAAACGCATGATGGCCAATCCGATTACAATCCGCATGGGCGGCTACGGACCGCCGACAACCTCATTCTCACGTTCGCTCAAATTGATCGGCGATACCTTGCAAGCCGCGTTCGGCGATCGCATCGACGTCAAGTACGTCTGGAACATCATGGATTTCGGCTATCGCGCCGAGGACATTTTATGGCTAGTCGAGGACGGCGTACTCACGCTTGGCTATCAATCGTCGAGCTACCTGACCGACCGCGTGCCCGAACTCGGTTTCGTCGATCTGCCGTTTCTGTTCGACCGGCGCGACAAAGCGCGCGCGGCAATCGACGGCGCGCTCGGGCGTTCGCTCGCCGCAAGTATCGAGCAGCGCGTGAATTACCGCATCCTCGGCTGGTTCGAGAACGGCTTTCGGCATATTTCCAACCGGCTGCGGCCGGTGCGCGTGCCGAGCGATCTCAACGGCATGCGCATCCGCGTGCTGCCGAGCAAAGTGCAGGCGCGGACCTTCGAGCTTCTAGGCGCCATACCGGTCCGTTGCGATTTGACCGAGGCGATTGCCGGCATCAAGGCCGGCACCCTTGATGCGCAGGAGAATCCCTTCGCCAATACCGTGACCTACGGTGTTCACAAATTCCACCATTTCCACACCATCACCAACCACTTCTACATATCGCGGCCGATTTTCTTCAATCGCACGCAATTCGACGTCTGGCCGGAGGATTTGCAGCAGGCCATGCGCGAAGCGGTCAAACACGCGGTCGCGTTTCAGCGCGATCTTGCCATCGAGGAAGACCGCGAGGCGCGCGCCGCGATCGAAAGCGCAGGCTGCGAGATCATCGCGCTGACCGCAAACCAGCACGCGCAATTCCGTGACGCCGTTGCGCCGCTATTGAACGAGGCGCGCGACACCTACGGAAGCAAAATGTTCGGGATGATCTAGCCGCGATGCTGGTCGGGGGCGGCGAGAATGAGCGTCCAATACACTTTGTATTTTGACTTCGGCGTGTACGCGGCGGCGATGCCCATCCGGGTCACGCCGTTATTGAGCATATTGGCGCGGTGCGGCGGTGAATCGCGCCAACCGGAGAAAGCTTCAGCGAGCGTGTGGTAGCCGGCGGCGATGTTCTCGACCGCCACGCTTGCATCGAAGCCGGATTTGCGGACGCGCTCCTGGAACGGATGGGCGGCATCGTGATCGAGCTTGTCGCGCGCCGCCATGGCCTGCGCCTGCTCGCCGGCGAGCCGCATCAGTTCGGGATCGAGCGTCACCGGCCCCAACCCGTTATTGCCGCGATAGCCGGAAATCATCGATTGCGCCGCGTCGGCATCCAGCGCGGCGTCCGGCTGCGCGAGGTCCCGGTAGAAGCTCGGCTGTCCGGTCGGCGGAGCGTTGTCGGCGCAGCCGAACAGTGCGGCGATACCCATCGCGGCGCCGCAGACGAGCAGCGCAACAGCTGGCCGGTTCATCGAGAATTCCCCCGAGCGACGTGAATAGTGTCGTGAGAAAGGTATCGGAAGCGTGAAGGCCGGTGACACTGGAATAACCGCCGGGCATCAACTACCATCGCTGGCAATCAATATCCTATATCGCGCACGGAGGAGATGTCCCATGGCCGATCGGCTGGCCGCCCGTACGCCGGGCGCCAAGCGCGCCGGTGCCGGCGAATACCTGTTCAATCTAGCCGACGTCAATCACATCCTCGGCGGACCCGATTACTCGACGGCGAACGGCTCCTGCGTCGAGGGCGACCGCATGATCGTCGGGCTGATGCGCATGCCGGCCGGGACCGGCGCCGCGCCGCATTCACATCCCAACGAGCAATGGATTTACATCCTTGAGGGCACGTTTCACGCGACGATCGGCGGCGAAGCGATCGAGGCAAAGCCAGGCTCGGCGATTTACGTTCCCGCTGATGTCACGCATTCGGGAAACGCCGGCGCCGACCACGATGTCGTTTTCTTCACCGTGAAGGATGCGTCGCACAGTCTGCACGGCGTGAAAGCCAAGACTTAGACCAAGAAGCAAGTCGGGAGCGGCGAATGTGGCGGCTGGGAATCCTTGTGGCTTCAATCGTCTGCCTCGCTACCGGTGCTGCCTTCGGCCAGGCTGCGGATAAATATCCCGCGAAGCCGGTCAGGATCATCGTCCCCTATGCGCCGGGCGGCGCCACCGACATCGTCGCGCGCATCCTGGCCGATCAATTGGGCAAGAGCCTCGGCCAATCCTTCTATGTCGAGAACAAGCCGGGCGCCTTCGGCATTATCGCACTCCAGGACATGGTGCGCTCACCGGCGGACGGCTACACGCTGATGATCGGCAATGTCTCCACCAATGCGATTACGCCGATCATCTACGAGCAGAAACTCAATCTCGATTACTTGAAGGACGTGGTGCCGATTACCGATACCGTCGATATTCCGGCCTTCCTGATCGCGGCGAAGACGTTTGCGCCAAACAATGTGAACGACTTGGTCGCCTATGCGCAAAAGAATCCCGGCCAAATCCGCTACGGCACGGTCGGGCCGGGCAGCTATCCGCATTATGATATGGCCTATTTCGCCAAGCGTGCCGGCGATCTCGACATGATCGCGGTGCCCAACAAAGCCGGCGCCTCCGGCGTCATCAACGACATGCTCACCGGTTCGACCCAGGTCGCGTTCCTCAACGTTGCAAGTACTTTGCCGCAAGTGCGCGCCGGCAATCTGCATCCGCTCGCGGTCGTCGATCACGCCAGGCTGCCGGAATTTCCCGATCTACCGACCATGAAGGAGGCCGGCTTTCCCGGAGTAGGCACCATTGCCTGGCAGGGCTTGTTCGCGCCGGCCGGCACGCCGAACGACGTGCTGCAAGCCATCTTCAGCGCCACGGTTGCGGCGCTGAACACGCCGGAAGCCAGCGCCGCGTTCAACAACCAGGGTTTCAATAAGGTACCCAACGCCTCGCTGAATGATGCCAAGACCTGGCTCGCGCAACAGCTCGACATCTGGCGCAAGATCACCAGCGAAGTGAAAATCGCGACGGAATAGAGCCCGCGCGCCTTATCGGCCCGCCGCGTAACCTTGCATGCCGCGCGGGTTGGCGGCGGCGCGGCGGCGGCGGCCGTCGCGCGACGCGGCGATGAGCCGGCCTTCCGACCAATCCGGGCCGACTTCGACGAGATGCCCGCGCCGCCCCAGTTCGGCGATGGTCTGTTTCGGCACGCGGCCTTCGACCACCAGGACACCGGGCCGCGACGTGCGTGGCCAGAACGAGCTCGGGAAATGTTCGGAATGCCAAGCCGGCGCGTCGATCGATTCTTGTAAATTCATGCCGGCATGAACGTGGCGCAGGAAGAGCTGGGTGATCCATTGATCCTGGCCGTCGCCGCCGGGCGAGCCCCAAGCGAGATAAGGCTCGCCGTCGCGCAGCGCCAGCGTCGGCGACAGCGTGGTGCGCGGCCGCTTGCCGGGCGCTAGTGCCGCCGGATGCCCTTCTTCGAGCCAGAACATTTGTGCGCGCGTGCCGAGGCAGAAGCCGAGCTCGGGAACGACGGGCGAGGAATGCAGCCAACCGCCGGACGGCGTCGAGGAAATCATGTTGCCGGCCTGATCGACGATATCGAAATGCACGGTGTCGCCGCGCATGCCGCCGAGCCGCCCTACCGTCGGCTCGCCGGCGCCGGCCGCCATCGGCACGGTCTCGCGGCGAAGCTTCACCACGCCGCCGAAGCCTTCGATCGAACCCGGGCGTAATTCGAGCGAGGCGCTCTCGGTCACGAGTTTCCTGCGTCCGGAATTGTAGGCGTCCGACAGCAGCGTCGCCATCGGCACCTCGACAAAATCGGGATCGCCGTAAAACGCCTCGCGGTCGGCATAAGCGAGCTTGGAGCATTCGACGAGAAGGTGGATAAAATCCGCACCCACAGGATCGAGGCCGTCGAGATCGAAACCCTTGAGCAGCGCGAGCTGCTGCAGCATTACCGGACCTTGGCCCCAGGGTCCGGTCTTGCACACCGTGTAGCGGCCATAGTCGTAAGTGAGCGGCGCTTCGGTGTGCGGCGTCCAGCGCGCCATGTCGTCGGCCGTCAGCACGCCGCGATGCCGGGTGCCGCTGGTATCCATGATGTCCTGGGTGCGGCAGAAGCGGTCGATGGCTTCGGCAACGAATCCGCGGCTCCACGATCGGCGCGCGCGCTCGATTTGCGCGACGCGATCGCGTCCCGCGCTTTCGGCTTCTTTGACGATTCGGCTATAGGTGGCCGCGAGTGCCGGGTTGGCGAACAAACTTCCCGCCGCGGGCACGTTGTTGTTCGGCAGATAGACCGCGGCCGAGGTCGGCCAATGCTCGCGGAACAGCTCCGCCACCGTGCCGATGGTGGCATTGGCGCGCTCCAGGAGCGGATGGCCGTTTTGCGCGTAGCCGATCGCGGGCGCCAGCACCTCGGCAAGCGGCATGGTGCCGTAGTCGCGCAGCAGCAGCATCCAGGTTTCGAACGTGCCGGGCACAACAGCGGCGAGCAAGCCGGTGCCGGGTACAAGATCGAGCCCTTCGGCGCGGTAATGCGCGATGGTCGCACCGGCCGGCGCTACGCCTTGTCCGCAGATCACCTCGGTCTTGCCGCGCCGTACGTCGTGAACAATGACTGGGACGTCGCCCCCCGGGCCGTTGAGGTGCGGCTCGATCACTTGCAGCGTGAATGCGGTCGCCACCGCAGCATCGAACGCATTGCCGCCTTTTTCCAGAATCCCCATGCCAACGGCCGTGGCGATCCAGTGCGTCGATGTCACCACCCCGAACGTGCCTTCGAGCTCCGGCCGTGTGGTGAAGGCGCTCGGATTGATGTTGGTCATAAAGGTTCTCTTATTGCGTTCGCTCATGCGACGGCGGCTTCCGGCCGGTTGCGCGGGCCATATTGCGCCGTCTTCGGCCGGCGCATAGAGACTATAACCCGTCGAATGTATCCGGCCGGGCTTACGGCTGCCAGTGTGGGAATGCCAGTGGCACAAGCAGCTCTCAAAGTGGGTTTGGCCGGGCTCGGCGCTGTGGGTCTTGGTGTGGCCCGGCGGCTTGAGGCCGGCATTTCCGGCGTCGTCCTTGCGGCCGTCGCGGTCCGCGACCAGGAGAAGGCGCGGCGCAATCTGCCGCAGGTCGGCGACGGTATTCCTGTTGTCGCCGTCGAAGCATTGGCGCAATCGTGCGACATTGTCATCGAATGTTTGCCGCCCCAGTTGTTTCGCGGCGTGGCGTCTTCGGTGATCGAGGCTGGCAAGATTTTCATGCCGCTGAGCGTCGGTCAGCTTCTGGAAAACTGGGATCTGGTCGCGCGTGCCAAACAGACCGGCGCGCGCATTCTGGTGCCGACCGGCGCGCTGATCGGCCTCGACGCGGTGCGTGCCGCCGCCGAGGGAACCATCCACTCCGTCACCATGATCACGCGCAAGCCGCCGAGCGGCCTCGATGGCGCGGCCTATCTGGTCGAGCGCGGCATTTCACTCAAGGATCTCAAGGCGCCGCTCAAAGTGTTCGACGGCAGCGCGCGCGAAGGTGCCCGCGGCTTTCCCGCCAACGTCAATGTCGCCGCGGCACTGAGCCTTGCCGGCGTCGGCCCGGACAAGACGCGATTGGAAATCTGGGCCGATCCGGCGATCGATCGCAATACCCATCGCGTGGAGGTCGAGGCCGACGCCGCGCGCTTTTCGATGACGATCGAAGGCGTTCCGTCGGAAAATCCACGCACCGGCCGCATCGTGCCGTTGAGCGTGATTGCGGCGCTGCGCGGGCTCGTTTCGGAGCTTAAGGTCGGGACCTAGCGCGGCAATAGCGTTGGTCAGGCGGCAACGGGCCGCTCGGTGCCCTTCACAAACATCCGGTAGCCCGAGCGCACGTTCGGCCAATAGTCCCAGATCGCGTAATGCTGAACGCAACGGTTGTCCCAAAACGCGATCGAATGATCGGTCCAGTGAAACCGCATGCTCCAATGCGGTCGCGCGATGTGGTCGTAAAGGAATTCGAGAACACCGCGACTTTCGCCTTCGGGCACCTCGTTAATGTGACTGGTGAATTCGCGGTTGACGAAAAGCAGCTTGCGGCCACTTTCGGCGTGGCGAACGACGATCGGGTGGACCGAGACCGGATAGACATCTGCATTCTTGTCGAAGACGCGAGAACCGTCGTGCGTCGCGGTCTTGCCCTCGAGGTAGGTCTTCATCCCCGGGCTC
>Ga0181525_10002380_pt1 | contig 15394 bp, 13 predicted proteins | sample PEATcosm2014_Bin_48_FD_121100 | JGI IMG/M metagenome (GOLD analysis project Ga0181525, IMG submission 121100) | Peatland microbial communities from MTU Mesocosm Facility, Houghton, MI, USA - PEATcosm2014_Bin06_10_metaG | ecosystem: Environmental > Terrestrial > Soil > Wetlands > Peat | place...
ACGGCGCTCGAGTACGGCGGCGTCAAGATTCCCGCGTCGCTCAAGGCGAAGATCGCCACCGCCAAGGCGGGCATCATCGCCGGGACGATTTCGGTCAACCCGAACAGCTACCCCGCGGTTAAGTAACAGCCTCATCGCTTCGGCGATGTCGACAAAGGCCCGGGGGAGACCCCGGGCCTTTGTCGTGGCCTACGATGAACCTCCATGCAACTTGAACTGCGCGGGATAACCAAGCGCTTCGGCTCGTTCACGGCGAACGACCGGATAAGTCTGAAGGTGGAACCGGGTCAGATTCACTCGCTGCTGGGTGAGAACGGGGCCGGAAAGTCGACCCTCATGAACGTGCTCTTCGGGCTGCTCCGGCCCGACGAGGGCGAGATCTTTATCGACGGCGTGGTCACGCCGATCAACGACTCCGGCGAGGCCGTGCGCCGCGGCATTGGTATGGTCCACCAGCACTTCATGCTGGTGCCGGTCTTCACGGTCGCCGAGAACGTCGTGCTCGGCTTCGAACCGAAGAAGTCCTTCGATCGCATCGACTACCGGGCCGCGGCCGCGGATATCCGGCGCCTCTCCCAGGAGTTTCGTCTCGACGTCGACCCCGACGCGGTGATCGAGAACCTGCCGGTCGGTCTCCAACAGCGCGTCGAGATCCTCAAGGCCCTCAGCCACGACGCCGAACTGCTGATCCTCGACGAACCTACGGCGGTCTTGACACCTCAGGAGATCGACGCGCTGATGGAGATCATGCGATCGCTCGCCGCGGCGGGTAAGTCGATCCTCTTCATCACGCACAAGCTCAAGGAGGTGAAGGCGATCGCCGACGTCATCACCGTGATCCGTCACGGCCAGGTCGTCGGCACGGCCGAGCCGAGTGCGTCAGAGTCCGAACTCGCCTCGCTGATGGTCGGGCGCGACGTGCAACTCACCGTGAAAAAATCGGCCTACGACCCCGGCGACGAGGTCCTGGAGGTCCGCGATCTCGTCGTGCTCGACGACCGGGGCCTGGTGGCCGTGAACGGCGTCTCGCTCGACGTACGGGCCGGCGAAGTCCTCGCCCTCGCCGGGGTGCAGGGCAACGGCCAGACCGAGTTCGTCGAGGCGCTGGTCGGCATGCGGCCGGTCGTCTCGGGGACCATCACGCTCCAGGGCCGCGACATCACCAACCTCTCCCCCCGCGACGCGCTCGACGCGGGGCTCGGCCACATCCCCGAGGATCGCCAGCGCGACGGACTCGTGCTCTCGATGTCGGTCGCCGACAACCTCGTGCTGAACACGCCGCGACGAGCACCGTTCGCGCGCCGTGGCACCCGCAACCTCGCCGCCGTGAAGGAGAACGCCGAGCGACTGGTACGCGAGTTCGATATCCGCACGACGTCGATCGAAGCGCCCGCGAGTTCGCTGTCGGGCGGCAACCAACAAAAAGTGATCGTCGCGCGAGAGCTCTCGCGCAACATCGAGTTCCTCGTGGCGTCCCAACCCACGCGGGGTCTCGACGTCGGATCGATTGAGTACGTGCACCGTCAGATCATCGAACACCGCAACCGAGGTAACGGCTCGCTCATCGTCTCCTCGGAACTCGACGAAGTGCTGGCCCTCGGTGACCGCATCGCGGTGATGTTTGAGGGCCGGATCAGTGGCGTGGTCGACCCGACGACGAGCCGAGAAGACATCGGCCTCTTAATGGCCGGCCACACGACCGAGGTCGCCGGTGTCTGACGTCATCGCGGACGACGCCGTACCCCAAGGTTCCGACGAACCAGTCGACGAGGGACCCTTCTGGACCCGACGGACCTCGGCCCTGTGGGTCCGCTACACCTCGAGCAGCCCGATCGTCATCGCCGCCCTCGCGCTGTTCTTAGGGCTGGTCTTCGGGGCAATCATCATCGCCGCGACGACCCCCGCCGTCCTCGACGCCTGGCGTTCGATCTTCCACCACTGGAGTGGCCTACCCGTCGCGATCAAGATTACCTTCGACAACGTGGGCGCCGCCTACCGGGCGATCTTCACCGGCTCGGTCGTCGACCCCCAGGGCTTCTGGCACTCGCTCACGACCGGTAAGGGGTGGCCGAACACCCTGACGCCGATCTCCGAGACCTTTACGTACGCGACGCCGCTCGTGATCGTCAGCATCGGGGTAGGCATCGCGTTCCAAACGGGCCTCTTTAACATCGGCGCCAACGGCCAGGCCGTGATTGGCGGGATTGCCGGCGCGGCGATCGGTTCGATGCTCCACATGCCGACGATCCTGCACCTCCCGCTCACGCTGCTCGGCGGCATCGCCGGGGGCATGCTCTGCGGAGCGGTGCCGGGTCTATTGAAGGCGTACACGGGGGCCCACGAGGTGATCGTGACGCTCATGTTCAACTACGTCACCTACGCCTTTCTCCTCTACGCGGTGCTGTCGACGCCGTTCCAGCAGCCGGGCCAGTCGAACGACATCGGGCGAACGATGGACCCCTCGGCGATTCTCGCCCCGCTCTTCGGCGTGAAGTCCGGCCTGCGCGTAAGTTACGGCGTCTTCGTGGCCGTCGCGGTCGTGGCCTTCGCCTGGTGGCTCCTCAATCGTTCCTCGATGGGCTTTGACTTTCGCGTAACCGGCGCCAACCCCGCGGCCGCCCGGGCGTCGGGGATCAACGGCCGTCGAGTGATCGTCGTGGTCTTTCTCATCTCGGGCGGACTGGCCGGACTGGCGGGCCTCGTCCAGGTGGCGAGTACGACCCACTACGTCGACGGCGGCTTCCTCATCGGCAACGCCGGCATCGGATTCACGGCGATCACCGTGGCCCTGCTCGGGCGAAATCGTCCCATGGGGATCGTCTGGGCCGCGCTGCTCTTCGCGGCGCTGGGGGTGGGGGGACGCAACATGCAGGCCTCCACGGGTATCCCGCTCGATCTGGCGACGGTCATCCAGTCAGCCATCGTGCTCTTCGTCGCCACCCCGGTACTGGTGAAGGAGATCTTCCGACTACGCGCCGCACCGACCACGAGCGTGCAACTCGCGACCAAGGGGTGGGGTTCGTGAGTCTCCTCAGCGCCACGCCTGCGGCGACCTCGACGCCGCTCGTCAAGAGCGCCCGCACCCGGGTGATCGCGGTGATCATGGCGGTGATCGGTCTCTTCGCTCTCTTCGTCTTCGGTCTCGGCAGCACCGTGCGCTCGCACGCCGCGCTCTCCTTCACACCGCTCAATATCGTCAACGCGCCCTGGCAGATCGGGTCCCTCACGGTGGCCACGCGCTGGACCGACATCGTGCTCGCGGTGATCATCATCGCCCTCGCCGCCGAGATCTTCCTCCGTCAACCCCAACGCGGCGTCATGGCGCGTTTCGGGATCGCCGCCATCTTGTTCCTCGTCACGCTGTTGTTCTGGGCCGCACGGACCGACGGCCCTTCGGTGGTCAATTCGGTGAACGTCACCTCGATCCTGGTGGGCTGCTCGGCGACGGTCATGGTGCTGGTCTTCGGCTCGCTGTCGGGGGTGATGTGCGAGCGCTCGGGCGTGGTCAACATCGCCATCGAGGGCCAGTTCATCGCGGGCGCCTTCCTAGGCAGCATGATCGCCTCGAGCACGGGCAACTTCTTCTACGCCGCAATCGCCGGGGCCGTGGTGGGCGGACTGATCGGACTCGTCCTCGCCTTCTTCGCGCTGCGCTATCAGTCCGATCAGATCATCGTGGGCATCGTCCTCGTCACGATGTTGGGCAGCCTCTCGTCGTACCTGAACCTGCAGGTCTTCACGCCCTACCCGAACTTCAACACGGGCAACCTCGCGCCGAACCTGGCGATTCCGCTGCTCTCGAAGATCCCGATCATCGGGCCGGTGTTGTTCAATCAGTCGGCGTTCTTCTACCTCATGATCGTGTTGGTGGCGGTCGTGAGTTTCGCGCTCTTTAAGACCCGCTACGGCCTGCACGTCCGCGCGGTCGGTGAACACCCGCGCGCCGCCGCCACGGTGGGCATCAGCGTGGTGCGCGTGCGCTACATCAACGTGGTCTTGGGCGGAGCGATCGCCGGTATCGGCGGGGTCGCCTTCATGGCGACCCAGGGACAGTTCCAGGTCGGCTACACCTCGGGACTGGGCTACATCGCCCTGGCCGCCTTGATCTTTGGACGGTGGCGCCCGTCGGGTGCCGTGGTGGCGTCGATCATCTTCGGGCTGTCGGTCTATCTCTCCTACGAGCTCGTCACTTACCAGGTGCCGATCTCGCTCTACTTCCTCCAGATGTTCCCGTACCTCATCACCATCGGGGTAGTCGCCGGACTGATCGGACGGGTGCGCCCGCCCGCCGCCGACGGCCAGCCCTACCTCCGCGACTAGCCGAACGCCCCCAGGCCGCCGACGACGCGCGCCGCGGCCTCCATCGCGATCGCCAACGCCTGCGCCGGCGCCACGCCGTGGAGACGTGCGCCGAGGTACGCGCCGGTGGCGGCGTCCCCGGCGCCCGTGGTGTCGAGCACCGCGACGCGGTGCGCGTCCACGTGAAAGCGTTCCTCGCCGATCGCACAGAGCGCCCCCTTGGAACCCCGCGTGATCACGACCTCACCGAAGAGCCGCGAGAGCACGTCGGCCGCCTCCTCCACGTCCTCGGTGTCGGTGAGCTCGAGCGCCTCCTCCTCGTTCGCGAAAATCTCTGCCGCGTGGGTCGCGGATCGTAAGAAGACCTGGGAGGTCATCGCCCGCAGCGGCGCCACGGAACACACGTCCACCGACGTCGAACTCGAGTGCTCCTTCGCGTGGCGCAGCGCCCCCTCGGCGATCGCCCGGGTCGCGGGATCGAGTAAGAGGTAGCCCGAGACGTGCAGGTGATCGAAGGGCGCCGCCAGTTGGGCCTCGACGAAACCCGCGCTCAAGAGTGAGTTGGCGCCGCGATCGGTCAACATCATCCGCTCTCCGCCCTCGGCGACGATCGACACGACGGTCCCGGTCGGCGCGTCGACGACCTCGAGGGCGGAGGTGACCTTCGCACTCGTGAGGGCGTTGGCGAAGATCTCGCTCGAACTGTCGCGACCCCGGGCCCCCACGTAACAGGTGTCGTGACCACTCAGACGCAGCGAGACGGCGAAGTTGGCGCCCGAGCCTCCTCGCGCGACGCGGATATCTGAAGGCGTGTCGCTGGTCGGTGCGATGGGCCCGAGCGGGCGCACCACCACGTCGAGCATCACGTCGCCCACCACGACGACGCGGCTGGCCACTAGGGAAGGGCGTTCGCCAACGACGTGGCGATCTCCCCCGCCAGCGCGGCGTTCGCCACCACCAGGTCGCGGTTCACCAGCACGCTCACGCCCGCGGTGTGTCGCGCGAACTCGGCCAGCAAGGCCGGCGTGACCGCCTTGCCGCTCACGCCGTCGAGCTGGGTCTTCTCGAGGGCGCTGGCGAGCGCCTCGTCGTGCAGTCGCTGGTCGAGTTCGCTCTCGGGGGCGACCGGGTTGGCGACTAAGAAGCCGGTGGTGGAGAACTCGCGATGACGAAGGAACGCGGCGGCCGCCTCCTCGGCGCTCGCCACGGCCCAGTCCAGCGTGTAGCCGCTGTCGCGCCGGTAGAAGCCGGGAAACTGCCTGGTCGCGAAGCCGACGACGGGCACGCCCAACGAGTCCAGCCGCTCGAGCGTCGCGGGGATGTCGAGGATCGACTTCACGCCCGAGGCGACCACCAGCACCGGCGTGCGGGCCAGCGTCGTCAAGTCGGCCGACTCGTCGAAGGTGGTGGTGGCGTGGCGATGCACCCCACCGAGGCCACCGGTGGCCATGACGTCGATACCCACTCGGTGCGCGACGGTGATGGTGCCCGCGACGGTCGTCGCACCGTCGGTGCCGGTCGCCAGCGCGGTGCCGAGGTCGCGCGCGGAGAGTTTCGCGGCGTGGCGCTCGGGGTCCGCGAGCGCCTCGAGCTGCTCTGCGTTCAACCCGACGACCACGCGGCCGTCGAAGACGCCGACGGTGGCCGCCGTCGCGCCGCCCTTTCGGACCGACGCTTCACACTCCCGCGCCACCTCGAGGTTGATCGGTGCGGGAAGGCCGTGCACCACAATGGTGGTCTCGAGCGCCACGACGCCGCGACCCTCGTGGAGCGCGGTGGCGACCTCTTCACCGATGGTGACCGGAGAGAATCGAAAGTTACTCACGCAGCGCAAAGTGTACAGTGAGGTCGTGAGTTCGGCCCTCGAGATTCCCTGGGCGGAACTACGATCACTCGCCCGCGCCGCGGCCGCGCGCGCGTACGCACCGTACTCGCGCGTCAGCGTCGGCGCGGGGGCGCTCTGCAGTGACGGGACGATGGTGGTCGGCTCGAACGTGGGGAACGCGAGCTACGGTCTCACCCTCTGCGCGGAGTGTTCGCTAGTCAGTGATCTGGTGCGCCAGGGCCGCGGTCGACTCGTCGCACTCTCGGTCGTGGCGGGTGACGGTGAGCCGTTGACGCCGTGTGGTCGCTGTCGCCAACTGCTCTTCGAACACGGCGGCGCGACACTGTTGGTGGACGCGGGCGACGGGCGCGCCCCGACAGCGTTGGGCGACCTGCTCCCGGGCGCCTTTGGACCAGAGGACCTCGGTAGTCGGCGCAACGCGTGAGGAGCTTTTCCGCGGTCGACGTCATCACCACCAAACGCGACGGCGGCGTCTTGAGCGACGACTCGATCCGGTGGGTCCTCGCCGCCTACCAACGCGGCGAGGTCGCCGAGGAGCAGATGTCGGCGCTGCTCATGGCGGTGTTCTTCCGGGGACTGAGCACCACCGAGTTGGCTACGTGGACCGACCAGATGATTGCGTCGGGCGATCGCCTCGACCTGCGCGGCCTCTCTCGTCCGACCGTCGACAAGCACTCGACCGGCGGGGTTGGCGACAAGATCTCACTCATCCTCGCGCCGCTGGTCGCCGCGTGCGGGGCGGCGGTCCCGCAACTCTCGGGGCGCGGCCTCGGCCACACGGGCGGCACCCTCGACAAGCTCGAGTCGATCCCCGGCTGGCGGGCAACGCTCAGCAACGACGAGATTCGCGCCCAACTCGAGGACGTTGGCGCCGTGATCTGCGCCGCCGGCTCGGGACTCGCGCCGGTGGACCGACGGCTCTACGCACTGCGCGACGTCACCGCGACCGTCGCGTCAATCCCGCTCATCGCGTCGTCGATCATGTCGAAGAAGATCGCCGAAGGCACGGGCGCGCTCGTGCTCGACGTCAAGTTCGGTAGCGGGGCCTTCATGACCGACGTCGATCGCGCCCGTGAACTCGCGCACACCATGGTCGGTCTCGGCCTCGACCACGGCGTGAAGACGGTCGCGCACCTCACCCCGATGCAGACACCACTCGGTCGAGCGGTGGGGAACGCGCTCGAGGTGACCGAGTCGGTCGAGGTCTTACGAGGCGGTGGGCCACCTGACGTGCGCCAGCTCACCTTGGCGCTCGCCACGCTGATGCTCGAACTCGTCGACCTTCACGTCGACCCGGCGACGAAACTCGATGACGGCTCGGCCTACGAGGTCTACGAACGAATGATTCGCGCGCAAGGCGGCGACCCCGACGCCGACCTCCCGGTGGCGCCGCTTCGCCACGTCGTGGTGGCGACTCGCTCGGGCTACGTGCAGCACGTCGACGCGCTGACCGTGGGGGTCGCGGCGTGGCGGCTCGGCGCGGGGCGAGCGCGTAAGGAAGACGGGGTCAGCGCCAGCGCCGGCGTACTCGTCCTGGTTCGCGCGGGCGACCACGTGGACGCGGGCGAGCCGCTGTTCGAACTACGGGCCGAGGACGGCGCGCATCTCCAGCGGGGCCTCGACGCGATTGGCGAAGCGGTCGGGATCGTCGACGAGGTGCCCGTGTTCTCGCTGCCACCGATTCTCAACGTCGTTCGGGAGTGAGCAGTCGAGATGGCTAGTCTGCCCCTATGACCGCGCTCACGCCGTCGCTCATTCGACGCGCGCCCAAGGTGCTCCTGCACGAGCACCTCGACGGGGGACTTCGACCGGCGACGATCATCGAACTCGCTAAGGAAGCCCACTTCACGGGCTTGCCGACGAGTGACCCCGACGACCTCGCGGCCTGGTTCGTGGTGGACGCGCCGGGCAGCGACCTGGTGCGGTACCTCGAGGGCTTCGCGTACACGACGGCGGTGATGCAGACGAGGGAGCGACTCGAACGCGTGGCCGCCGAGAGTGCCGTGGACCTTGCGCGCGACGGCGTCGTCTACGCCGAGGTCCGCTTCGCGCCCGAGCTCCACGTCGACGGCGGGCTGGGACTCGAGGACATCGTGCGCGCGGTCCTCGACGGATTCGCCCAAGGCACGAAGGAGGCGGCCAACGAGGGTCACCGGATTGTCGTGCGCACCATCCTCTCGGCGATGCGTCAAGCCGCCATGAGTGAGACGGTCGCTCGCCTGGCGGTGAACTTTCGCGACGACGGGGTGTGCGGCTTCGACATCGCCGGACCCGAGGACGGCTTTCCCCCGACCAAGCACCTGCGCGCCTTTCACCTCATTCAGCGCGAGGACTTCCATCTGACCATCCACGCCGGTGAGGCCTTCGGCCTCCCGTCGATCTGGGAGGCGGTGCAGTTCTGTAACGCCGAGCGGCTCGGGCACGGCGTGCGGATCGTCGACGACATCAACGAGGTCGAAGGGCACGCGGTGCTCGGACGTCTGGCCAACTACGTGCGCGATCGTCGCATCCCCCTAGAGGTCTGTCCCACCTCGAACGTCCATACCGGGGTGGCCACGTCCATCGCGACCCACCCGATCGATCTCTTAAAGCGACTGCGCTTTCGAGTGACCCTCAACACGGACAACCGACTCATGAGCGGGATCTCGCTGAGCGATGAGTTCGTTAGGTGCACCGAGGCGTTCGGCTGGACGTTAGAGGACATGGAGTGGCTGACGCTGAACGCCGCGAAGAGCACGTTCTACGAGTTCGACCAGCGTCTGGCGATGATCAACACCATCATCAAACCCGGCTACGCCGCCCTTCGCTCAGAGTCGCAGTAGTTCCGCCACCCGCTCGCGTAGCACCTCGGTCACGTGGTCGTCGGCCTCGTACTGTTGAGTCAACGAGAAGCTTCTCGGGGGCGTCACCTCGATGTAGGCCTTGAGCTTGGCTTCGGTGCCGGAGGGGCGAACGATGACGCGCGCCAATTTGCCACACTCGAAGAGAAGGCCTTCGGTGGGGGCGAGGCCCCGCCAACCGGCCGTGAGGTCGACCACGTCGGTGACGGCGAATCGACCGAACGCCGTCGGTGGCGCGGCGCGAAGTCGCTCGAAGACCCGTTGAACGGCCGCTACCCCGTCCGGGCCCTCCGCTCGGATCGACAGTTGGGACGTCGAGTGCACGCCGTAACGCTCGTCGAGCTCCCGGAGGCGAGCGCCTAGTGAGGAGCCGCGTCGGGCTAAGGAGTCGGCGAGCGCACAGAGGGCCAGCGCGGCGGACATGCCGTCTTTATCGGCGACGAGGGGGTCCACGGCGAAACCCAACGCCTCCTCGTACCCGAAACCCAGGACGTCCGGTCGCGCGGCCCGCGCGATCCACTTAAAGCCCGTCAACGTCGTGGCGCAGCGCACGCCCGCGTCCTCGGCCATCGCGGCGAGCATCGTGGAGGAGACGAGGGTGGTCGCCACGACCGCGTCGCTCTCCTTGACGTCCTCGAGCAAGAAGGAAGCGAGGAGCCGGCCGATCTCATCGCCGCTCAACTCGCGCCACGGCCCGCCCGGCCAGCCCACCGCCACCCCGAGACGGTCCGCGTCGGGGTCATTCGCGATTATCAAACTGGAGTTCGACGTATCGGCAGTCTCCTTCGCCAGGTCCAGCGCGCCGGGCTCTTCGGGGTTCGGGAACGGCAGGGTCGGGAAGGTGCCGTCAGGCTCGAACTGTCGCTCGACCATCGTCACGTGCCCGTAGCCCGCCTCGCGAAAGAGTCGCGCCATCACCTCGCCCCCGACCCCGTGCAGGGGCGTGTACGTGATGGCGAGGTCACTACCACCGGGCACGCCAAAGCGCGAGACCAGGTGCGCGCGGTACTGGTCGAACACGGCGTCGGGGATGACGTGATGGCCCGACGAGGACCGGTCGGCGAGGGTCGCCACCCCGGCGTTACTCGCGTAGCGCTCGACGATCGCGTCGTCGGGGGGCACGATCTGCGCGCCGTCGCGCGCGTAGAGCTTGTACCCGTTGTCCGCGGGTGGGTTGTGGCTCGCGGTGATCATGATCCCCGCGACCGCGCCGAGGGACCTCACGCAGTAGGGCACGAACGGGGTGGGCAACGGCCCGGGCATCTCGTGGACGACCGCCCCCGCGCCGAGGAGCACGCCGACCACCTCGTCGTTGAAGCGCTCGGAGCCGCGCCGCGCGTCGCGACCCACCACGATCCCTGCGGTGCGGTCGAGGCCGATCTCCTCGAGCCACGCGAGCACCCCCTGGGTCGCGCGACGGACGGTGGCGCGGTTCATGCCCGCCGGACCCGCCATCTCGGGACCGCGCAGACCGGCCGTCCCGAAGGTCAGCGGCGCGGCGAAACGGCGAAGGAGCTCGCGCTCGTCCTCACTCTCGAGCAGCGAGCGCAACGTGGCGCGATCATCGTCGTCCGGATCGTCCGCGATCCACGAGGTCACCTGCTCGCGCAGCGACGCGTTCACAGCGCGGGCAGTAGGTTCGCTAGCAGTTCACCCAACGACGTGGCGGCGCTCTGACCGGTCTCGAGCACCTCGGCGTGGCTGAGGGCGACCGTCGTCACGCCGGCGGCGTAGTTCGAGACGAGACCGAGCCCGAGCACCTCGGCGCCGAGGTGACGCGCGGCGATCGCCTCGAGCACCGTCGACATGCCCACCACCGTCGCCCCCATGGTGCGCACCATCTCGATCTCGGCCGGCGTCTCGTAGTGCGGGCCGCGAACGCCGACGTACACGACCTCGTTCAGTCCGGGCACGGTCTCGTGCACCACCCGCCGGAGCCGCGCGCTGTAGAGGTCGCTCAAGTCGACGAAGCGACCGTCGTAGCCCTCGGGTGGCGACGGACCCTCCAAGGGCGAGGTGGCCGTGAGGTTGATATGGTCGCGGATCACCACCACGTTGCCGGGCGGTATCGAGAGGGACAGGCCGCCGCACGCGTTCGTCAGGACCACCTTGTTCGCCCCCGCGGCGATCAGCGTGCGTACCGGGTGCACGACGTCACTCGCGCGGTGGCCTTCGTAGAGGTGTACGCGTCCGGCGAGCAAGGCCACCTTTCGCCCGTCGACGTCGAGGGAGAGGACGCGACCTACGTGGCCCGCGACCGACGGCGGCACGAAGCCACGCAACGTGGAGGTCGCGACGTCGCTGAAGGGCGCGCCGAGCGCGACGGCCCCTTCGCGCCAGCCCGAACCCAACACCACCGCGACGTCGTAGCGCTCGACGCCGCTCTGCTCGCGAAGTTGGGCGGCGGCGAGCTCGGCCAGCTCAAAGGGATCCATCTACTGACCGATCGTGTGCCACACGGTGGAGGTCTCGACGAAGGCGCGCAGTCGAGCCAGCGCGTCGCCGCGACCAGGGCGCAGGACGCGCTTGATGGACCCGGCGGCCACGAGCGCCAGTTCGTCGGCGAAGGTCTCGTCGACCCCCGCGAGATCCAACCCGTCGACGTCCTCGTGGGCGGCGAGGGTGGGCGCGAGCTCGCCGGTGAAGCCCGTGACGATGTTGAGGACCCCGTCGGGAAAGTCTGCGGTCGCGGTCATCTCACCGAGGAGCACCGCCGGGGTGGGACGTTGCTCACTGGCGATGACCACGACGGCGTTACCCACCACGATCGGCGCGAAGACCGCCTCGACGAAGGCCTCGAGCGAGGAGTCCTGTTCGGCGACGACCCCCACCACGCCGCTCGGCACGGGCAAGGAGAAGTTGAAGTACGGCCCGGCGACGGGATTCGCCCCGCCGAGTACCTGAGCGACCTTGTCGGTCCACCCGGCGTACCACACCAACCGGTCGATCGCCCGCGAGACGCTGAGTTGGGCCGAGGGCCGCCTACGACCTTCGGCGTGCGCGACGTGCTCGGCGAGTTCGTCACGGCGCGACTCGGCCATCTCGGCCAGGCGGTAGAGCACCTGACCACGGTTGAAGGCGCTCTGCGCCCACCAGACGGCCTGCGCCGCCCGCGCGGCGACCACCGCGTCGCGCACGTCCTTGCGCGACCCTTGGGCGACGTTCGCCAGAAAGGCGCCACGGGCGGTGGCGACCTCGTAGCTGCGACCCGACTCCGAGCGCGGGAAGGCTCCGTTGATGAGGAGCTTGTAGGTCTTTTTCACTTCGAGGCGCTCAGGTGACATCGAGGTACGCCTCCAGACCGTGTCGCCCGCCCTCGCGGCCGAAGCCGGACTCGCGCACGCCCCCGAAGGGGCTGGCCGGGTCGAATCGGTTATACGTATTGGCCCAGATGACCCCGGCGCGCAGGCGCTGGGCCACCCAGAGCGTGCGGCTGCCCTTCTCGCTCCACACCCCGCAGGCCAGCCCGTAGGTGGTGTTGTTGGCCTTGGCCACGGCCTCCTCGGGCGTGCGAAAGGTCAGGACCGAGAGCACGGGACCGAAGATCTCCTCGCGCGCGATCCGGTGCGACTGGGCGACGTCGGCGAAGATCGTCGGGGCGAACCAGTACCCCCTGTCCGGGAGCACGCACGTGCTGGTGTAGCGCGTGGCGCCCTCGCGCTCCCCGTACGCCGTGAGCTCGGTGATCTTCTCCAGTTGGGCGGCCGAGTTGATGGCGCCCACGTCGGTGTTCTTGTCCATGGGGTCACCGACGCGCAGCTGATCGACGCGACGAACTAGGCGACGCAGGACGTCGTCAGCCACGGACTCTTGGACGAGGAGACGGGAACCGGCGCAGCACACGTGGCCTTGATTGAAGAAGATCCCGTCGATGATCCCTTCGATCATCTCGTCGATCGGCGCGTCGTCAAAGACGATGTTGGCCCCCTTGCCACCGAGTTCGAGGGTGAGGTGCTTGCGACTCAGGGCCACGCGCTGCTGGATGAGCCGTCCGACGTCGGTCGATCCGGTAAAGGCGATCTTGTCGACGCCCGGGTGATCCACGAGCGCCGAACCCGTCGTCCCGTCCCCCGTGATGATGTTCACCACCCCCGGTGGCAGTTCGGCCTGCTGGAGGACCTCGGCGAGGAGCAGCGCGGTGAGCGGCGTGGTTTCGGCGGGCTTCAGTACGCAGGTGTTGCCCGCGGCGAGCGCCGGCGCGAGTTTCCACGCCGCCATCAACAGCGGAAAGTTCCAGGGGATGATCTGACCGGCGACCCCGAGCGGATGAGGGTTCGCGCCGAACCCGGCGAACTCGAGTTTGTCGGCCCAGCCGGCGTAGTAGAAGAAGTGGGCCGCCGCCAAGGGAACGTCGATGTCGCGGGACTCCCTAATCGGTTTACCGTTGTCGAGCGTCTCGGCCACGGCGAACTCGCGCGATCGCTCCTGGATGAGCCGCGCAATGCGAAAGAGGTACTTCGACCGCTGCGCGCCGCTCACCTTGGACCAGGTGGTCTCGTACGCTCGCCGGGCCGCGAGCACCGCCGTGTCGACGTCGGCGATCGAGGCGAGGGCCACGTGGGCGAGGACCTCCTCGGTGGCCGGGTTGGTCGTCACGAAGGACTCGTGGGACGAGGGGTTCGTGAAGGCGCCGTCGATGAAGAGCCCGTAGGCGTCCTGGAAGGCGACGACCGCGCGCGACTCGGGTGCGGGGTCGTAGGCCATCGCGCCGAGACGAGAGTCGCTCAGGTCGCCCATCAGTCGCCGCTGAACTCGTCGGGGCGAACGTAGACGCCACGACGCTGCTTCTGTCGCTGCATCACGAGGTCGTTGAGCAGCGACGACGCGCCGAAACGAAAACGCTCGGGCGTCAACCACGACGAACCCGCGGTTTCGTTCACCACCACCAAGTACCGCAACGCGTCCTTCGCGCTGCGAATGCCCCCGGCGACCTTGACGCCCACGACGTGGCCCGTCGACTCCGCGAAGTCGCGAACGGCTTCGAGCATCACCAGGGCGGTCGGTAACGACGCCGAGACGCCGACCTTGCCGGTGGAGGTCTTGATGAAGTCGGCCCCACCGAGCATCGCGATCCAGCTGGCGCGACGCACGTTGTCGAAGGTCCGCAGCTCCCCGACCTCCAAGATCACCTTGAGGTGCGTCGCGCCGCAGACCTCCTTGACCGCGACCACTTCATCGAGGACTTGGCCGAAGCGACCGGCGAGGAAGGCACCGCGGTCGATCACCATGTCGATCTCGTCCGCCCCGCCCTCCAGCGCTTCGCTGACGTCGAGCAACTTCACCGCGAGTGACGCGCGACCGGAGGGGAACGCCGTCGCCACGGCGGCGACCTTGACCGGCGACTCGCCGAGCACGCGGCGCGCGTGAGCGACGAGGTCGGGGTAGACGCACACCGCCGCGACGCTGGGTACCTCCGGGTCCAGGGCGTCGGGCCGCATCGCCTTTGCGCATAACGACGTCACTCGGCCGAGGGTGTCGGCCCCCTCGAGCGTCGTGAGGTCCACCATTCGAACGGCGAGGTCGAGGGCGGCCAGTTTGGTCGACTTCTTTAACGATCTCGTCGCCAACTTGGCGGCACGGGCCTCGGCCCCAACCGCGTCGACGCCGGCGAGGCCGCGGAGGAGGGCGCGAAGCTGCTCCTCGGTGTCGAAGGTCGGAAGTGAAGATTCTCCCGGGAGCTGCACCCCGCGGTCGTCCCTCGTGACCAGTCGAAGTGGGGCCATACTCACCCGAACACGCTAGCAATCGGAAGCGTTCTAGATCTCGTGTGCACCGTCTAGGTAGATGGGTAGCTCGCCGGCGCCGAGTCGCTGCGCGAGCGAGGGCGCGGCGCCATCCTTCTCACTGACGACCGCGTCGCCGCTCAAGGTCCAGGGGATCGCGACCTCGGGATCGAAGGGATCGATCTCGAGTTCCATCTCGGGCGCAAAGGGCGAGGAGAGCAGGTACGTCAGTGCCCCGAGTTCACTCGTGACGCAAAATCCGTGCGCCACTCCTCCGGGCACGAGCACCGATCGGTCCTCGTTACTCGCGAGGTGCACGACCTCGACGCGACTGAAGGTGGGCGAGCCAATGCGAACGTCAACGAGCACGTCGTCGAGTTCGCCGAAGGCACACGTCACCACCTTCGCCTGCCCGCCGGGAGCGAGTGAGTAGTGCAGACCGCGGACCACGTCGCGTCGCGACATGGAGAGGTTCGCCTGGACGACCTCGAAGTCGACACCGCTCTCAACGAAGTCGACGCGCTTGAACCACTCGCGGAAGAAACCCCGCTCGTCGGCCCACACCGTCGATTCGAGTACGCAGGCGCCGAGAATCGAGAGCGGGCGTAGCTTCACGCGGGGCCCTTCAGCGGTCGCCACCACGCCTCGTTCTCTCGGTACCACTTGACGGTGCGTGCGAGACCTTC
>Ga0181525_10002381_pt1 | contig 15393 bp, 15 predicted proteins | sample PEATcosm2014_Bin_48_FD_121100 | JGI IMG/M metagenome (GOLD analysis project Ga0181525, IMG submission 121100) | Peatland microbial communities from MTU Mesocosm Facility, Houghton, MI, USA - PEATcosm2014_Bin06_10_metaG | ecosystem: Environmental > Terrestrial > Soil > Wetlands > Peat | place...
CGCAAAAAACATGCTGAACGCGTGGCGGCAAACCAATACCGCAGCGGCCAGGCAATCAAATACTACATCCTGATCGCCATGCTGGCGTCGGCGAGCGGCGGGCTGCTGGCGGAAGTTTTGCGCTGGCCGCGCGAAAGACCGGCGGCGGGTTTGGTGGTGCTGACGGCGAGCTTGATTGTGACGCTGTGGTTCGCCACTCGGAAAATGTTGAGCGGCTGGAAGCAAACCGCCGAATGGTTCGCGGGTTTGATTTGTCTCGGCACGGCGCTGGGATTTCTGGTGCGGCCGGAGGCGATTGTCGTGTCGTCATTGCAGACGGGTTTGCTCGATCCGATTCCGCTCATTCATCGCTCGATGAATCTGGTGATTCTGACCGCCTTCGACGGAATCGCGACGGCGTCCCGGATTTACATCGCGGCGTGGTCCATCGCCGCCGTTTTTTTCGCCGCGCTGCTTTTGAATTTGTGGATTCCCCGGTTTTATTGCCGCTTCATCTGTCCGCTCGGTGCGCTGTTCGGCGTGCTGGCGCGCTGGACGCCGTGGCGCATCGGCAAGCGTCAGGGTGAATGCACCGGCTGCGAGCTGTGCGAAAACAATTGCGAAGGCGCGTGCGACCCGTTCGGCAAAATCCATTCGCACGAATGTCTGTTGTGCATGAATTGCCTCCGCGCCTGCCGTCAGGCGCAAATCACCTACGGTCCCAACCGTTCGGCGGCGGGCGTAATTCCGTCTCCAGGAATTACGCGGCGCGGATTTTTGACGGCGGCGGTTTCCGGACTGGCGGCGGTGCCAGCCGTGCGGCTCGCCGGATTGACGAATCAAAATTGGAATCCCGGCGTAGTTCGCCCGCCCGGCGCTCTGGCGGAGGAGGATTTTTTGCAACGCTGCATCAAGTGCGGCCAGTGCATGAGAGTTTGCCCGACAAATGTGATTCAGCCCGCCACCCTGGAAGCCGGGCTGGAAGGTTTGTGGACGCCGCTTCTGAATTTCCGCGTCGGCACCAGCGGCTGCCAGCTCAATTGCATCGCGTGCGGCAACGTTTGTCCCACGTCCGCCATCCGCCCGCTGTCGCTGGATGAAAAACTGGGTCGCGACAAATTTGAGGATCGCGGGCCAGTCCGGACGGGCATGGCGTTTGTGGATCAGGGACGCTGCCTGCCGTGGGCGATGAACAAGCCGTGCATCGTCTGCCAGGAAAATTGTCCGGTCAGCCCCAAGGCAATTTACATCCGCGAAGAATTTCAAGTGGTTCGAGACGGTGCGCGAACCATCACCAACGCCACGGCGGACGGCCTGTCGCTCGACGGCGCGGCGCTGCCATCGGGCGCTTTGGGCACGGGTGATTATTTTGTCCGGCTTGAGACCGCAGCCGACGAACGACATTTAATCACGGAAAACTCCGGCCGGGACGTGAAGCTTGACGGGCAGTGGACCGCGGCGCTGTTAGCCGGCGACAGGATTTCCATTGAGGTGCGCCTGCAAAAACCGTGCGTTGATCCCGCGCTGTGCATCGGTTGCGGCATCTGTGAACACGAATGTCCCGTGAGCGGCTTGCGGGCCATCCGCGTCAGCGCGGAAAATGAATCGCGAAACAAACGGCACTCGCTCATGGCGAGGGCTTGAACCAAACACAAAACAAACTATGAAAAATAATAATGTTTCCCGCCGGGACTTTGTCAAAGCGCTTGGCGTTATGGGAGCAGGTTCCATGGTGGGCGCGGGACAGGTCCTTGCACAAACCAACGCCTCGCAACCAGCCATCCCGGAAATCGCCAACCAGCAGGCAAAAGTATCCACTCGCATTTTCGGCCAGACGGGCGTTCCGGTTTCCATGCTCGCACTTGGCGGCATCTTTGACATCAAGTCCAACCAGCTTGTCTTGAAACAGGCATTAGACTGGGGCGTAACCTACTGGGACACAGCCGCCGGTTACAATGGCGGCAACAGTGAAGGCGGCATCGGCTTATATCTGGAAAAAAATCCACAGGCCAGAAAGGATATTTTCCTGGTGACCAAGCATGACGGCGGTGAAATGACCGACGCGTTGAACCAATCGCTGGAGAAGCTCAAGACCGATTACGTTGACATGTATTTTTTGCATGGCATCGGCGACACAAGCCGGTTGGATGACAGCTTGAAGTCATGGGTTGAAAAGGCAAAGGCGGACAAGAAAATCCGCTTCTTCGGTTTCAGCACGCATTCCAACATGGAAAACTGTCTCCAAGAAGCCGCGAAGCTGGGCTGGATTGACGGCATCATGCTAAAATGTGATTTCCGACTGATCCAGACCGACACGATGAAATCGGCCTTGGACGCCGCAACGAAAGCCGGCATTGGCCTGACTGCAATGAAAACCCAGAGCAAAAGCCCGATTGCGACCGAAACCGAGGCGGACTTGAAAATGGGCGGTTATTTCATCCAAAGAGGCTTCACCCAGCAACAGGCCAAACTCAAAGTACTCTGGGAGGATTCGCAGATCGCCTCGATCTGCTCGCAAATGCCGAACTTAACCGTTCTCCATTCAAACATCTCAGCGGCCCTGGACAAAACCAGTCTTACCTCAGCGGACCACGCCGCATTGCGAAAATACGCCGCAGCAACACAATCTCACCATTGCGCCGGCTGCACGCAATTCTGCGAAACTGCGCTCACTAATCAAGTGCCGGTGGGCGACGTGATGCGCGCATTGATGTATCACCGCAGTTACGGAGACCAGAAATTGGCTGAAACCGTTTTCGATCGATTGCTAGCGACATCTCGGCGAAACTTGTCCAATTTGGATTATGCCTCTGCCGAACAGGTATGTCCGCATCGACTGCCCATCGGACAACTAATGCGGGAAGCCGAAGAACTGTTCGCGTAATTTCGGCCTCGAATTTTTAATTGAACTTCGTTAGCCCGTCCACTGCGGATTGCGGGGAGTGCCGTCGAACCTGGTGGAGGTTTTGAACTGTTCATAGTTGCCCGTAGCCGCCGCATCGGCAGTGCGTGCAAGCATGGCGGAAACTTCCTCAGGCTTCATCGGCGTGAATGTGTGCGCCGCTTTCACGGCCTGATCCAGAAGCTCCATGCTGTCAATGCCGGTAATCACCGTTGAGGTCGGCAGGTTCATGGCATAATGCAGGCATTCGATGGCGCTGACGGTCTGGCTGCTCAGGATTGCACCAAAGCCCATGGACTTCATGCCCAGCACGCCCATGCCTTCCTGAACCAGCTTGGGAACGACCTGATGTTCGAAGCTGCGGAAATGTGCGTCCATGACATTCAACGGCATTTGCACGGCGTCAAAACGGAATTTGTTTGTTCCGGCGACTTCGAGCATCCGCAGGTGGATGGACGGATCTTTGTGGCCGGTGAAACCGATGAAGCGCAGCTTGCCCGCCTGTCTGGCTTCCAACACAGCCTCCATCGCACCACCAGAGGCAAAAATCGGATCAGGATCCGTCATGCGGACAATTTCATGGAACTGCAACAGGTCCACATGGTCGGTCTGGAGGCGTTTGAGCGACTCATCAATCTGCTTCGCGGCAAGCGCCTTGTTGCGGCCGTCAATCTTGGTCATCAGAAAAACCTTCTTTCGATAGCCGTCGAGCAAGGCCTTTCCCATGCGTTCTTCACTCACTCCGCCGTTGTAATCCCAGCAATTGTCCATGAAAGTGATGCCACGATCAATGGCGCTCCGGACAATGCGGATGCTTAACTGCTCGTCGTCCTGCGTGCCAATGTGATAGCCGCCCAGCCCTATTGCGGAAACTTTTTCTCCGGTGCGTCCCAGTGGCCGAACCGGAAAGTCATTTTGCGATTCCGCACTCCAGAGCTGTGGACCGGCGGCCATCGCTGCACCGGCGGCCACCGCCATTTTTACAAACTCCCGCCGGCTGACATACGGGAATACAGGTTTGGAAATCCCGCTTGTTCTTTTCATGAATGAATGTTTATTTCCAATTTCGCATTTTAGCAACTGGAAAAAGCTTTTCAGATGAAACGAGCTTTTTGGATTGTCTTAAATGAAGCTGGATTTATGATGCGAACGAATCGCCATGGGTTTTATCTCCACCGTTTCGTAATTGTAGGGGAAATCGCCCAAGATGACGTGATTAAAAACCATTTTGAGCAGCCATTGAAAGCATCCTTATGACAACCGCCGAAGCCGCCCAACTGCTGGAGCAATTCCGCGCCGGAAGAGTTCCGCGCGAAAAAGTCCTGCACGCCTTCCAAGCCGCGCCTGTGGCCGACCTCGGCTTCGCGCAGGTGGACACACACCGCGCGCTCCGGAAAAATTTCCCCGAAGTCATTTTTGGCGCCGGCAAGACGCCGGAGCAGGTCGTCAAAATTGCCGCCAAACTTTTGGAACTCCGCCAGCCGGTGCTCGTCACCCGCATCATCGCCGAACACGCCCGAGCGCTTAAGAAAAAATTCAAGCTAGCGGTTCATCATGAACTCGCCCGCTGCGTGACCATCGAAAAAAAGCCGTTGCCGAAACGCGCCGGCTTCATCGCCGTCGTCTGCGCCGGCACGAGCGATTTGCCGGTGGCGGAGGAATCCGCCGTCACCGCCGAAATCATGGGCAACCGCGTCGAACGCATTCACGACATCGGCGTGGCGGGCCTGCACCGGATGCTGGCGCGGATGGACCGACTGCAAAGCGCGAATGTCATCGTGGCCGTCGCCGGCATGGAAGGCGCGCTGCCGAGCGTGCTGGCCGGGCTGGTGGCCAAGCCCGTCATCGCCGTGCCCACGAGCATCGGCTACGGCTCGAGCTTCGGCGGCATCGCGGCGCTGCTGGCCATGTTGAACAGTTGCGCCAGCGGCGTGACGGTGGTGAACATTGACAACGGTTTTGGCGCGGGCTACGCCGCGAGCCAGATCAATGCTTTAGCCACAGATGAACACAGATGAACACAGATGAAACACAGATTCTGTGACCGGCGGCAATTTTTACCATCAGTGTTAATTTGTGTTCATCTGTGGCTGAAATAAATTCTCCATGAAAATTCTTTATCTCGACCTCTTCAGCGGCATCGCCGGCGACATGTTTATCGCCGCGCTGCTTGATCTCGGCGTGGACGCCGCCAAACTCGAACGTGAGCTGAAGAAGCTCAAGCTCGACGGCTATCATCTGCACATTTCGCACGGGCAAAAATCCGCCATCGCCGGCGTGAAGTTTGATGTCCACCTCGCGCATGACCACGAGCACGACCACCACGATCATGGGCACGATGAGCAAAGAAATTTTGCCGAAATAAAAAAATTGATTTTGCGCAGCCAGCTTTCCGCTTGGGTCAAACAAAAATCCATCGCCGTCTTCCAGCGCATCGCCGAAGCGGAAGGAAAAATTCACGGCCTGCCACCCGGCGAAGTGCATTTCCACGAAGTCGGCGCGGTGGATTCCATCGTGGACATCGTCGGCGCAGCCATCGCGTTGGAACTGCTTGGCAAACCGCGCGTGTTCGCCTCGCCGGTCGTTGAAGGCACCGGCTGGATTAATTGTGTGCACGGACGTTTTCCGGTGCCCGCGCCGGCCACGCTGGCGATTCTTGGCGCGCGCGGCATCGGCGTGACGCAATGCGACGAGCCGCACGAACTAGTCACGCCCACCGGCGCGGCGATGCTCGCGGAATTTGCCGAAAGCTTCGGCGCGATGGAAAATCTCGTGGCGGAAAAAATCGGCTTCGGCCTCGGCACACGCGACAACGAGACGCGGCCGAATGTTTTGCGCGCGGTGCTTGGCTCGCAGTCCAAAGTCCAAAGTCCAAAGTCCAAAGCTGGCGGCGCGAGAGAACCATCAACCATCAACCATCAGCCATCAATCCTTTTGGATTGGGAGACCGACCGCGTCGCGGTGCTGGAAACCAACTTGGACGATTGCGCGGGGGAAATTCTCGGCAGCTTTGTGGAAACGGCTCTGGCCGCCGGTGCGCTGGATGTTTTTCACACGCCAATCCAGATGAAGAAAAACCGGCCCGGCGTGCTGCTCACCGTGTTGTGCGCGGAAGCGGACGTGGACAAATTCAGCGAATTGCTTTTGCGCGAGACGACGGCGTTCGGCGTGCGCAAAACCGTTGCCGAACGGCGCAAGCTGCGGCGCGAATTTGCCGAGGTGACAACGGCGTTCGGAAAAGTCACCGTGAAAATCGGCAAACTTGGTGGTAAAGTAATTCAGGCCGCGCCGGAATTTGAATCGGCCAAAAAATTGGCGGCGCAAAAAAAAATGCCGGTGAAATTCATTTACGAAGTGGCGGTTCAAGCCGCGAAAAGTTTGAAGTGATGAGCGAAGCCAACCACAAGCTGGAAAAGCTGCGGGCGTTGCTGCAAAGCTACGGCTCATGCCTCGTGGCGTATTCCGGCGGCGTGGACTCGGTGTTCCTCGCGCGCGTCGCCCACGACGTGCTGGGCGACCGCTCGCTCGCGGCCATTGCGGATTCGCCCAGCCTGCCGCGCCGAGAATTGCAGGAGGCGCTCGAAATCGCGGCGAAATTTAAATTTCCGGTCCGCGTTCTTCAGACGCAGGAATTCGCCAACGAGAATTATACGGCCAATCTGGCGAACCGCTGTTATTTCTGCAAGCACGAGCTATTCGAGGAATTGACGCCGCTGGCTGGCGCGGAAAATTTCGCGGTGATCGCCTATGGCGAAAATGCCAGCGACATCGGCGATTTCCGGCCGGGCGCGCAGGCGGCGGCGGAGTTTCAAGTGCGCGCGCCGCTCAAGGAAGCCGGCTTGACGAAGGCGGAAATCCGCGAGCTGTCCGCCCAGCTCGGCCTGCCGACGGCGGACAAACCGCAGATGGCGTGCCTGAGTTCGCGCGTGCCCTACGGCGAAACGGTGACGCTGGAAAAACTACGCATGATCGAAATGGCGGAATACGCATTGCGCGATCTCGGTTTCCATGATGTGCGAGTGCGGCATCATGAATTGCAAAAGCTAAGCCTTGCCCGCATCGAGGTTGGCCCGGCGGAAATGCAAAAAATATTGGCGAATGGCGTGGCGGACCAAATCGCCGGGGCGTTGAAACATATCGGCTACGCGCACATCACTTTGGATTTGCAGGGCTACCGGCGCGGCAGCTTGAATCAAGCGTTGTAACCCGCGGCGTAAAGTCCATTTTGGATTTAGGAAGATAGCATCTAGCGGGCGCGGTGGAATTGGAATCCGCACGATGTTCAATCGGCGGGACTGATGCGAACCTCAATTTCGTCGTAGCGATTCATTCGATAGATGACGATTGAAATTATCCAGCTTGCCGCGAAGACTCCGATAATAATAAAACCGATGACACCGAAGTTATTGTTCAGTGTGCCAATTATGTCCCAGACGGCACCCTGCATTTTAAGTTGTCCGCCAATCAGGCCCAGCACCTCGATCCCGCCGATCAGCAACGCCACCACAACCGAAACAAAGGTTACGGTCATGTTGTAATAAAGTTTGCGGATCGGTTTGACGAAGGCCCAGCCATACGCGCCGAGCATCAGGATGCTGTCGGTCGAGTCGACCAATGCCATGCCGGCCATGAACAGCGCCGGGAAAATTAGTATTGACCAGATCGGGAGTCCTTTGGTCGCTTCCGTCGCCGAAATTCCGAGCAACCCCACTTCCGTTGCCGTGTCAAAACCCAAGCCGAACAGAAATCCGACGGGATACATCTGCCAGCTATGCTCAATCAACTGGAACAAATTCCGGAAGATCCGTCCGAAGAATCCGCGCTGGGCAAGAACCAGATTGAGATCCTCATCAACAAAATTGCCCCCGCGCTTGACGTGTTGAAAGGTCCGATAGACTGAAATGAGGACGATGATGTTGGCGAGAGCGATGGCCAGCAGGAAGAATGCGGAAACGGCGGTCCCGATCATTCCACCAATAGATTGAAAGAGATTTAACCGGCCCTTAATCGCGACAGACGTCAGGGCGATCACAACCGACAGGCCAAAAACGATGGTCGAATGGCCGAGCGAAAAAAAGAAACCGACGGCAACCGGCCGCTTCCCCTGCTGCATCAATTTGCGCGTCACGTTGTCAATTGCCGCGATGTGATCGGCATCCACCGCATGACGAAGGCCAAACGTGTAAGCCAGGAGCGCCGTTCCCAGCAGGACCGGATAATGATGAAACGCAACCAGCGCCCAGATCCATGCCCCGGCATTGATGCCAATGAGCAACGCATACATGGAAAAAACACGACCGCGCAATCTGTCCGGAACATCAGAAATCAGCGTTGAAACCGAATCGGGAGATGAAGTAATTGGTGCCATGTAAATTAACGCAGATGGCAATAATCGGGTTTCAGCAACTTATGCACCTTTAGCAAAGCAGTGCAGATAATCGCCGTCGTCTTGCCATCAGTAAAACCATCCGTTTTGTGCATGTTTCAATTTTCCGTCTTTGCCGTAGCCGCGCAATCAAAATCTTCACACGTTTCTTGCTTTTCGTAACACCAAAATTGCCATCCGCAGCCGGGTTGACGTGCGTATTTACTTTGTTAACGTCTTGCACGTTGCATGAAAAAAGAAATTGCCACGCGATTCACCGTTTCCCTGCCGCCCGCCCTGCTCGATCAACTGGATGAAATGACGCATGAGAAGGGCTACGATAACCGCTCACTCGCGGTCGCAGACATGATCCGCGCCCAGATTGTCGAACATCGCCAGAAATCCGACTCCGGCGAGATTGCCGGCACCATCACGCTGGTCTATGACCATCACAAGCCGCATTTGCAGGCGAGCCTCACCGACATCCAGCATGACCATCACGACGCAATACTTTCCACCGTCCACGTCCACCTCGACCACCACAATTGCCTGGAAGTTTTGATTGTGCGCGGCAAGGCAAGTATCATCCGCAAGATTGCCGATGAACTCATAGCCGCCAAGGGCGTGAAACACGGCAAGCTCACCGTGACCACGACGGGAAAAGATCTGCCGTAGTAAATCAAATTGTTTAATCCCGCGTAATCGCAAACTCCTCTTCTGCAAATTTGCAAGCCTACGCGCCACGTGTCTACATTTTAGCACTTCAAATCAAGACAAATTTGGTTGTGCATTTGCCAATTTCAGCGTAGCTGGCAAAGACAATTGCAATTAATTTTTTCCGAAACAACAATCCCTTTAATGAAGAATTGGCATTCCGCCATTCTCAAAAAGGAAAGGCAAGATATGCCAATTCAAAAAGGTCCGTTGCTCGTTTGTGACAAGACCAACCGGGTGGTCGGGCTAAATCGCAACTGCCGCTGGGTCCGATGGTTTTTTCCCATCCTCGGGCTGGCCGCGCTCATCTGGTATCTCGTCCGGGTCATTCCCAAGCCGTCCCGCGCGGAATATCCATGCCAGCAGGTCGGCGCGCCCATCGCCTTTGGCGGAGCCGCCTATTTTTTGAGCTTCTTCGGCGTTGTTTCCGCCTTCCGCAATACACGGAAATTTCTGTATCAGCACCGTTACTCGGCGGCGGCAGTTTGCCTGATGATCGGGCTGGTGTGCTCTGCGTTTATCACGAACATGAACGAAACCAAGGCATATGCCGAAAACACCGGGACATTCACCCCGTCCATGGGACCAAACCAGCCCGTCGGAAAAGCACGCGGAATTTTCCCGGGCCGCGTAGCCTGGAGTTATGATTTGAGCGCCTGCAATTGGGATGGTTCTTCGAGGTATTGGTGGTCCAGCAATTTTAATGATCAGGCCAAGATCACAAAGATCCTGAATAATGTCATTTGCTCGGTCGCGGGACAGCCGTCCATCAGCAATGCCTGGGATGTTTTGTTCCGATACAAAAACGGCGGAACGCCGTATGTGAAGGGTGAAAAAATCGCCATCAAGCTCAACTTGAATAACGGCGGCAAATCGAACGCCATTGACGCCTCGCCGCAGTCGGTCTACGCGTTGCTGGACGGACTGGTCAACGAATTTGGAGTGAATCAGGCGAACATCACCCTTTGCGATCCGGCAAGGGAAAACAAATGCTCGGCGATTTCAAATTACTGCCATGCGGCATTTCCCAATGTGGATTATGACAGCAACCTCGGTGGCTTCACGCCAAACGCATTTTCATACTCCGCCCCCGGCCCGACCGAAACCTCCATGTCCACCATCATCGTTAACACCAAATACCTAATCACGATGGCGCTGCTGAAGCGGCATTGCACGCCGGCTGAAACTTATCAAGATGGGGTTGATAAAACGGATTATGGCAACGCCTCCGTCACCATGATTTTCAAAAGCAACTGGGGCATCATCGGCAACAAGCGCGCCTCCCAGCACAAGCTGCTTCACGACTGGGATTATCCCATGGCCAGCTATAACCAGCTCGTTGACATGTATGGCAGCACGAACATCGACGGCAAAACCGTCCTGAACATCATTGACGGACTCTATTCCGGTGACCGATGGAACAGCCCGCCGCACAAATGGCAGCTAGCCCCGTTCAATGGCCACTGGCCGTCCAGCTTCTTCGCCTCGCAGGATCCCGTCGCGCTCGAATCGGTCGGGCTGGATTTCCTGCGATCAGAAATGCCGCTGATCAAGAACGCTGACCGCCATCTTTACGAGGCGGCACAGGCTGACAATCCGCCGTCAGGCACGGTTTACAAACCGGACGGCGTCCGCCTGCAAAGCCTCGGCGTGCATGAATACTGGAACAATTCCATAGACAAAAAATACAGCCGCAACCTCGGAACTGGCAAGGGCATCGAGTTGGTTACGCTTGAACCGGCAAGCGTCGCGAATCCCTAAACACCGCCGCGAAAATTTGAGAAGCTCTCATTAATGGGCTAATATGTCGGGAATGCTTCCACTTTGGGCACGACGCCTGCACGCTCATCTGGCTGATATTCTGCCGTGAGCCAGTTCACGGTGTAGGTGGTCTTGCCCGCCAAGGCAACGCATTCGAGCATTTCCCATTGGGTCACGCCACAGGTCGCAAAGCTGTGCCGGTAAAAATGCCATGTTTCCAGCGCGGTCGGCCATGGTCGCAAACCAATGCTCATTTTTCTGTTCAACATCTCCCTCACTTTGCCCCAGTCCGCGTCGTTGAAAACGAGACGGTCTGGCACAATCCGCTGCCGCAATTTTGCGGCAGTGGATTCGTGTTTGACGGTGACAAATCCGTCGAGCGCATCCTCCGTCGTATGCAGCAGCAGCAGCGGCGGCTGGAAAGTGACCTGGATGTAAGTCTGGTTTGTCAACGCGGTCACCGCGTCGAGCAGCGAGGGGATTGAATTGGTGAGCTTCGCGTGCGCACGCCGGAAAAAATAAAATTCATCCGTCGCGCCCGGCATGAAGACAAGCGCCTTCACGACGCTGTTGGTTTGAAATGCATTCAACATCAGCGACACGCAATTCGTCCGGTTCAATTCCGTTAACCCGCTTTGCGGGATGTCGAGCGGCATCGCGCTCAGGGCACCTTGCCAGCTTTCGGCGGCGGATGCGGCCCTGGACAGCCATGCAATTAGAATGAAGATGCGCGCGATTTTCATAACGACAATTGGAAAGCCCGCTCCCGGAGCTGGTTGTTCCAGCGGTTAAAATAACCGAACAGCCGGTAAAGCTCCTCCATTTTTTTTAACAGTTCGCCGCGCGTGTCAAAATGATTCTCTATCCATTTTTCATCCAATGTCTTTAATTCATCCGTCAATTTATCCCGCATACCGTCGAGTTTTCTTTGGAACGGGTTCAACTGCCCGATCCATTCCTGGGCGCGTTCAAACAACCGGACTTGCAGCAGCGGAGACGTCGCCCTGTTTTTTTTTGCAAGAAAATCATCGGCCTTGTGGCAGACCGACGCGATCCCGGCAAACAAATCCGCGAGCGCGGCGGGAATCTGCTGGATGTCCTTCGGCCTGGAACCGAGTTCGAGTTCGAGCAGATGTAGCAGGCGCAGCTTGGGTTCAAGAAGGCAGTTGTAGGCGGCGTTCAACTCCGAAAACTGTTTTGCGGCTGCGGATTTGTCGGCTTTGCTGGAGGAATGAATCTTGTCGGGATGGATGCTTGCGGAAAGCGCGCGGAATTTCTCCTTGAGCAGATCAGGCTCAACCCACGGGCGGCGCGGCTCGTTCAATAATGCAAAATTGTCCGTCATGGAAAGACCATCAACAACCAGCTTTCAACCAATCACGCGCTGAAACTCTCACCGCAGGAACAGCTCGTGGCCGCGTTCGGATTTTTCACCTTGAACCCGCCGTCCTGCAACGCCTCGATGTAATCCAGCTCGCTGCCGGTGACGTAAAGCGCGCTCTTGGGATCCACGACCACGCGAACGCCACCCGATTCAACCAGAATGTCGCGGTTGGCCGGCGAGTCCTGCAAATCCATCTTGTATTGCAAGCCGGAGCAGCCGCCGCCGACTACCGCCACGCGCAGCACGCCACTGGGGCGCCCCTGCTTGGTCAGCAGTGACGAAACTTTTTTGGCTGCGTTTGGTGTGAGTTTCACCAGCCGCTCGTCGCCGGTTCGGAAAGCCGGCGTAGTCGTTGGTTTGCTGGCAAGGTTGGCAATCATTTTTAACTGGCAACAAGGTAGCCGTCTACGCAGCCAGCGTCAATGTGCCTAAATCCTAATCATCCTCTTTATCATGCTCGTTCTCGCAATGGGCAATTGAGGATGAACATAATTTCTAAACATCCGTGTTTATCAGTGTCCATCCGTGGTTTATTCTTTGCGCATGAAACTGATTTCGTGGAACGTCAACGGCCTCCGCGCCGTGCTCAAGAAAAATTTTCTGGAATTTCTCGACGCCGAACAGCCCGATGTGCTGTGTTTGCAGGAAACGAAATGCACGCCCGACCAGGTCGAACATCTTTGGCCCGCCAGCTACACTACGTTCTGGAATTGTGCGGAAAAGAAAGGCTACTCCGGCACGGCCATTTTCACGAAGGAACGTCCTCTCAATGTCACACCTCACGTTGGCATCGTCGAACATGACCGCGAAGGCCGCGTGCTCGCCGCCGAATACAAGGACTTTTTTCTCGTGAACGTTTACACGCCCAACTCCAAGCGCGAACTGGAGCGGCTGCCTTACCGTCAGGTTTGGGACAAGGATTTCCTGCGTTACCTGAAAAAACTGGAGAAGAAAAAACCCGTGATCTTTTGCGGCGACCTCAACGTGGCGCATACTGAAATTGACCTCGCCAATCCCAAGGCCAACGTCCGCAACCACGGGTTCACCATCGAGGAGCGCAACGGCTTCACCGCGTTTGTGGAAGCCGGCTTTATGGACACGTTCCGCGAATTTGTAAAAGGGGGCGGGCATTACACATGGTGGAGCGTCTTCAGCGGCGCTCGCTCGCGTAACATCGGATGGCGGCTGGATTATTTTCTGATCTCCAAGGCACTGCGCCCGCGATTGAAAAGCGCCTGCATCCTGCCGAAAGTTTTGGGCAGCGACCATTGCCCGGTGGGGATTGAATTGTCCTGAACTTGCCCGTTCCGCCAGTTTTCTTGAGTGGCCATTAAACGCATCCTTCAATGGCGACAAAAAAAGTGTGATCCGACTTTCACCTTTTCGGTCAATGTGATCATCTCAACCTAAATCACGCGTATGCACCGTGCAATCGCGCCAGGAAAATTTTGTTTTGAGTCGCATTTGATTGAAGCGACTCGTGAACTGCCGGTTGTTCCAATGTTAATGAATCATGCCAGCCACCACCGCCGGGCGGCTATGAGCGACCAGATGGCTTCCACAAGGCCGAACGGCCAAGCACCTTGCAGAAACCCGTAGATTGATCCAAGAACGCAGGACACGGCGAAGGCCAAAACGAACCACCGGCTGCGAGCCTCAAGCGTGTAGCATACCACCATCGCAGTCACTGCGAACAAGCCAAAAAGTGTTAATTTGTCCATGATTACATTCAGAAATTTTTTGGCCGCATAACGACTTGCATCATGTGAACTTTATAAATGCAGTCTCAAAGGGATCATGCCCGAACGGATAAACCCCGCCTTCTCGTAAAAGTGGATCGCCGCGTTATTTGTCGAATCCGTCAGCAACGTAATTCGGGTGCAACCTTCTGAGCGCACTTGATTGATTGCCTCATGGAGCAACTTTGCGCCGACATTTTTCCTCCGCCAATTTGGACGCACAACCATGTCCTCAAGCCATGCTGCGGGACCGCCTTCAGCGGTGCTGACAGTAAATAATATGCTCAACATGCCGATAACGGATTTCCCTTTGGTCTCACAATAAATACGTCCAACCTCCGGCTGATCCAAAATGAGGCGAAGTCCTCTTAACTGTAGCATGGCATCAGGTTTGAAATCAGCTTCCTGCGCGAACAAAAGTGTAAGCAATTTGCAAAGCTGGTCGGCGTCAGCAGCCGTGGCTTGCCTGATTCGAACCTTTTTAATGGGATCCTGCATACCGCCATTCAAATCAATTTTTAACCTCCAATGGCCGTCATCACGCGCTGTGGCTGATAATTGTTTCGGAACAGATGCTCGGACGGCTTTTGAACGAGCGTTTCGCGGATGAACTCATGCAAACGCACAGTGTCAATCGTCGGCCGCAATGCCGGCTTTAGATCCGTTTCCAGATGATTGCCGAGACACGGACGCAGCTTGCCGTCGCACGTAATCCGCATTTTGTTGCAGCGCTCGCAAAAATGCAGGTCGCTTAACGCGCCGATCAGCCCCACGGTCGCGCCGCGTTTTTTCAAGCGAAAATATTTTGCCGGGCCAACGCCAAATGATTTTGCGAGCGGTTCCAGTTCATCTTCGCGCTGCAATTTGGCGAGTAGTTCCGTGACCGGGAAAAAATTCTTTTCGCTCAACATTTCCGTCAGGCTCACTGGCATCAATTCGATGAAGCGGATGACGATGTCATGTTCCGCCGCAAAATCGAGCAGCCGGAAAATTTCGCCGTCGTTTTTCCCGCGCATCAGCACCGTGTTCAATTTCACCGACTCAAAGCCGAGTTCTTTCACGAGTTTGATGCCATGCAAAACCGGTGCAATATCGCCGTTCGTGATGGCGTGGTAAATCGCCGGATCAAGCGCGTCGAGGCTGATATTGATGCGCCGCAAACCCGCATCGAACAAAGGTTTTGCCAGTTCCGGCAGCCGTGTGCCGTTCGTCGTGAGATGGACGCATTCCACGCCCGGCGTGGCAGTAAAATCGCGGATGAATTCCACCACGCCCGGACGGATCAGCGGCTCGCCGCCCGTCACGCGAAAGCGCTTGAAGCCCAGCGAAACGGTCGCCTCCACAATGGCGAGCATTTCGTCGAAGGATAGAATTTCTCCGCGCGGCAGCCAGTTTGAATAATTCTCCGGCAGACAATACAGACAGCGCTCGTTGCAGCGATCCGTGACCGAGATGCGCAAATAATCCACCGTGCGTCCAAAAGAATCTGTTGGGTTCAAATTCATTTTTTCATCAACCATCAACTGTTTTTCCGTGCGGGTCTTCGCCG
>Ga0181525_10002382_pt1 | contig 15392 bp, 14 predicted proteins | sample PEATcosm2014_Bin_48_FD_121100 | JGI IMG/M metagenome (GOLD analysis project Ga0181525, IMG submission 121100) | Peatland microbial communities from MTU Mesocosm Facility, Houghton, MI, USA - PEATcosm2014_Bin06_10_metaG | ecosystem: Environmental > Terrestrial > Soil > Wetlands > Peat | place...
GAGGACAAGGGCTCCAAACGCTCGTTCGATCCGCAAGTGAAGGTAGGTCTCAAGGCATTTGATCTGGCACAGCGCAATGGTCTGATCGTGCGCGCGATTGGCGACACGATCGCACTGTGCCCGCCGCTGATCATTACTGAGGCGCAGGTGCAGGACGTTGTCGCGCGGCTCAAGACGACGCTGGATCAAACGGCCGCGGCGCTCAGCACCGACGTCAATCTACAGAAGCGCTACGCGTAGGCGCGATCGGCTCGCGAGCTAATCGCGCTGGTCACGGCGAAGCTTGCCCTCCGCCTCTTTGAGACGCCAGGCCTGATCAATCACATACGAATGCAGGGCCTGCGCATCGGCCGCCGACAATACGTCGTCGAAACGGCCCATGCCCTTGCCCTGATAGGCACCGCCGAGCACGATGTCACCGAAGAGCGCATGCGTGGCCGCGCTCATGTATCGAAGGTCAGGAAAATTCCCGCGAGCCATCAGATGACAGCGCGAGCAGTAGCGGTTGAATAACACTTCGCCAGCCGCAATCTGTGCGGCGTCGGTAGGCCGCGCTGGCGGCTCAGGCAGCGTCGGTTCGGTGTAGAGCGCGGGCAATGCTGGCGCGGGTCCGCCTACTTTAAGGGCGATGACACGGCCCTCATTGCCGTAGCGATAGTCTGCGGATTGCGGATCCAGTGCCGCGCCTGCTGTGACCTGACCGCCGCCGTAGCCCGCGACGATCGCAATGTACTGCACGCCGTTGACGCGATAGGTTATCGGCGCGGCCATCATTGAAGTGCCGAGCGCGATGGTTGCCAGCCGCGCTCCGGTATCGGCCGAGTAGGCATTGAGATTGCCGCTCGCATCGCCCTGAAACACGAGCCCGCCTGCGGTCGCGAGCACGCCGCCATCCCAGCTCGACGCGGTCTGTGCTTCCCAGACGACGCGGTGTTGCGCCACGTTCCAGGCACGCAGAAAGCCGCGCGAGGCCATGTTGGTTTTCAACCCGTTCGCGAGCTGCGTGATCGGCGGCAGCTCCCCGTATAAGGAGCTCATGGCTTGCGGATCCCATTGCTCGGGCGCGAAGGCCGGCGTCGTGAACTGACCCTGCACAAGTCCGGCTCTGCGATGGCTCGATTCCACCAGCACGTTGCCGGCCTCGATCACTGGAATAAACGTCAGGCCTCGCTCCGGATCGTAGGCCATGGGTTGCCAGCTGTGCGCGCCGGCCTCCGAGGGAAACACGAGCACGGGCCGCTGCTCGTAGTCGGCGCGCGCATCGGCCAGGGGCTTGCCCGTCTTAGGATCAATGCCGCGCGTCCAGCTGACGAAGGCGAAATTATGCGCCGACAAAAGCTCGCCCGTACGCCGGTCGAGCACATAGTAGAAACCATTTTTCGAGGCCTGCATGAGCACGGCTCGATGCTGCCCATCGAGCTCGACATCCGCCAAGATGATTTTCTGCGTGCTGTCGTAATCCCATCGATCCCCAGGTGTCGTCTGGTAATACCAGGCCATCGAGCCATCGTCGGCATGAATGGCAACGATCGCGGCGGTGTAGAGTTGATCACCGCCGTGCAGTCCGCCCAGGTGCACGTTGTAAGGTGCGGCATTCGCGGTACCGATGTAGATGAGCTTCAGCGCCGGGTCATAGGCCATGCCGTCCCAGACCGTGCCGCCAATGCCATCGTTCCATCGATGGTGCGGATCCCAGGTCTTTACGGCCGCCTGAAGCTGCGGCTGATCCTGGGGTCCTTCCGCCGGATTGCTCGGCACCGTGAAGAATCGCCAGCGTAACGCCCCGCTCTGCCGATCGAAGGCGGCTACATATCCGCGCACGCCGGCGAAATCGGCCCCGGAACTGCCGATGATGATCAGATCGCCAGCCAGTAAGGGCGCACCGGTGATCGTATAGGGCTTGTGCGCCGAGCGCTCAGGCAGCGTATCGACTTTCCAAATCAATTGGCCGGTACGCGCATCGATTGCATGCAGCCAGCCGTCGAGCGCGCCCACGTAGAGCCGCCCTTCAAATGCCACGAGGCCGCGATTGACCGCATCACAACAGGCATATCGCGCCCACTGGCCATCGATATGCGGGTCATAGGTCCACAGCTCCTTGCCGCTCGTCGCATCCAGCGCGTAAACGCGCCCGAAGGTGCTGCTCACGTACATCACGCCATCGATCACGAGCGGCGTGGACTCCTGCCCGCGCGTGCTGCCGAGGTGATAATCCCAGGCAAAGCCCAGCTGCCCCACATTGCCCGTATTGATGTCTTTCAGCGGCGAATAGTAAGTGCCATTCGCATCACGGCCCGGCGTCAGCCATTGATCCGGCTCTGCGGCCGCGAGCCGCTCGGCGCTCACATCGGCCGCCTTGACGGGCGGCAGCTGCGCCGTCGTCGGCGCAGTGCTTTTCTGTTGACAGGCGCACAGCGCGGTAACTAACGCCACCGTCAGCGCCCAGGCGCGCGCGTCCAATCCCCGTTTTGCCATCGCGTCTTCCTCAACGCAGCAAAGGCTCGATGAGCTGCGCGTCGTCGTTCTTTGGACTATTGACTCTGGAGCTGACCGGCCAGGCCACCATCGAGTCGGAAGGATAAGGCTTTAGCGCGGCGCGCGCCTGATCGATAGGCCCGGTCAGCCACGCATCGATGTCCTGGCTCTGCAGGATCGCCGGCATGCGCTGCCTGGCATTGTGGATCTCGGCCAGCAATGCATTGGGTGGCATCGTGATGATCGTGCAGCTCTGGATCACGCTGCCATCGTCGGCGCGCGATGTGTCCCAGAGGCCGGCCAAACCGAATACCGGCTGATCGGCGCACGTGATATAGAAAGGCGTCTTGCTGCCATCCTCGTTGACATGCCACTCGTAGAATCCGGTGGCCGGCAGGATGCAGCGCTGGCCTCGCGCCCACGGACCGCGCCAGCTGGGATTAACCGCCAATTTCTCAATCGCAGCGTTGATCGTCGAGTACCGGGGTGGCACGCCCCTGGCGAAAAAGGGCACGAGGCCCCAGCGCAACCGGACGCCTTCGCGCTCGCCATCGGCCATGCGCACGACCGGCACAGGCTGGGATGGCGCCACGTTATATGAGCGCAGAAATTCCCATCCGATCCTGTGCACCCGGAAGATGCGCTCGGCCTCTGCCTCCGCCGGTGTCACGTAGCGCCCGCACATGGTCTGCCTTGGATTGTAGCTCCGCCCACGATACTGTATAGATATACAGTATCGCTTGCGAGAACATCTCACAATGGGCACCCGTGCATTTCGCTGTCCGCTCTGCGGCAGCGGGCTTTTCCGCTCCGTCGTCGTGCCCCGAGCGGATGGATCGCAATACCTGACCTGCTTTTATGAGTGTGCCGGCTGCAGCGTCATGTTCATCGATCCGAGCGCCTTCAACGCCAATGAACCCGGCCCGCCCAGCAGCGCCGGGGTCAAGCTGCCGCCGGCATCCCCGTCAATGTCGCTCGACAACTATAGCAAGGCCGGGAGCGGTGAATCAGAGCGCTGATTGCGCCTCAACCGCGATTGGCGGCCCCCTGGTACAGCGCGGTTACCCGAGGTTGATCGATCTGCCTGACGGCGTCGGCCAACGCGTGCTCATAGCATTTCCGCCAAAGCGCGTGCCGCGCCAGTGACGGGTCATCGAGCGGCTCGCACACTTCGGCGGCGGCAGATTTGATGCGACGAAATAGCACTCGCGCGCCGTCAGCCGTGTTCAGATTCAGTTCTGCATAGCGCACGGTTTTGGTTGGGACATCATGGGAATCAGCTGATTTCTGCGGCGCGCCCGCCACACACCCTGATAATGCAAGCGCCAAAAGACAGTAATTTATTTTCTGCATGCCAATCTCCACTGTTGGATGTATTGCCAACAGCGGCAGTATCGGCACCTATGCCTGGTCTGACCCGGTGCGATTGCGTCGTTGAATAACGCACTGTACTGGCTCAATTACCACCACAGTTTGCTCAGATATCGTGGCTGCGCTCTGAGCTCTAACGTTACGATGCGCAGTCGCTTCATGGGTATGTCGTTATCGACATGAGGGTCTGACGTGTTTCAAGTGGTTCGTAGCTCCTCGATACCTCTGGGCGATCAGCTGGTAGAGAAAGTCACCGGCCTGATTCAAACCGGCCGGTTGCCAGAGGGCTCACGACTGCCGTCCGTACGACAACTCGCGCAGCGCGCCGGCGTCAGCACCTATACGGTCACGCAGGCGTTTGAACGCCTGAGCGCTAAGGGCTTGGTTCAATCACGACCGGGATCGGGCTATTTCGTTGCGCGGTTGCGCCGCGTACCGGTGCCCGCGCGCGTAGAGCTTGAGGCATCTGCGAGCTTTTATTCCGTGCTGGGGTTTGCGAGCGGATTTCTCGAACAAGACAAGGTCATCGTGCCGGTGGGCTCGGGATTTCTTCCGGCGGCGTGGCTTCAAGAAGCAATCCCGCCCTCGATCCTATCCAAGTTGGGCAGGAGCGGAGCTGCATTTGAGTCGGCGAAGGTGAAAGGGGACGCCGGACTGCGAGAGCTGCTTGCAGAGCGCCTGCGCACAGCGAGCATTCCGGCCGCCGCTTCTGATCTCATTGTCACCTCTGGGGCCTCTCATGCCTTCGATTTGATCGTACGGGCGCTGCTATCCCCGGGCGACGCCGTGCTCGTGAATGATCCAAGCTTCTTCGTGCTGCACGCACAACTCAGATCTCACAATCTGCGGCTGATTCCGGTGCCGATGCTCGCTGACGGCAGTGATCTGGAAGCGTTGGAAAACGCGGCCAAGCTGCATCGGCCGCGCATGTTTTTTACTCAATCCCTGCTGCAAAATCCCACCGGTAGCAGCTCGTCGGCAGCCAACTGCCACGAAGTCCTCAAGATCGCCGATCGCTACGATTTTCTCGTGACCGAGGACCACATGCTCAGTGACCTTGCCGGCGCCGGTGCCATAACTCTGGCGCAGATCGATGAGCTTAGACGCGTAATTTACGTCGGCAGTTTCACCAAACTGCTGGGGCCGGGGCTGCGGATCGGCTACATCGCGGCTCAAAGCTCGCTGATCGCGCCAATCTTCAAGGCGAAGGTTCTAAACCTGCTGTCCGGCTCGGCATTGTGTGAGAGTGTAGTGCGCGAAGTACTCGCGAGCGGGAAATACCGCCGGCACATCGTGCATCTTCGAGATCGAGTTGCAAAGGCCAGGGCTGTGAGTGCCTTCCAACTCAGGCAAGTCGGGCTGAGCATCGAGAGCACGTCCAGCGAGGGTATGTTTCTTTGGGCAAGGATTCCACCCGGCATGGATCCAGACCGTTTGGTCGTTGCTGCTCAGGCGCAAGGCATCCTCTTGGCAAAAGGCTCATTGTTCTCGCCCACAGCACAATGCCAGGACTATTTCCGGCTTAATGTGGCGTACGCGGCAGATCCATTGCTCGTGAGCTTTCTAAGCGAGCAGTTCAGCGCAGCCGCGTAATCGTTCTCAATCCTCATGCTGGTGATTGGCCAGATTGGCCTCACGCAGATCCAGCTCCCGCTCGAGTCGGCGCCGACCTTCATCTTTCAACGTGCCTTGACGATAGAGCTGATTAACGCGGGCTCGCTCGGCCGCGATCAGGGCCACGTAGATTTCATCAGCGAGCGCGGTTGGACGCTCAGGATCCGCATGCCGGGGCGCGTGATCAAAATGCTTGAGACGATCCCGCAGCTCTGATCGAAGGGGTCGGACGATCTCATCGGGCAAGTCTCGCTCGGCGGCCAGCGCGCTCAGATGCTCGATTGCCGCCTCAATACCCAGTCGGCGAGCGACGAGCTCCTGTGCCCTGTCGGCGTGCAGCTCGCGCTCACCGGCATTAGCGAGGCCGAGTACCCGGATGATTGCCGGCAGCATTAAACCCTGACCCACGAGTGTGACCAGGATAACCGCGAAGGTCAGAAAGAGAATCAGATCGCGACCCGGAAATGGCTGTCCATCATCCAGCGTGAGCGGGATCGCCAGTGCCGCGGCCAGAGATACGATTCCGCGCACGCCGGTGAACCCGAGCACGATCGGCCACTGCCAGGGCGGCGATGGATCCTTGCGTGCTATCGCGGGCACCAGCCAGCGCGGAAGGTAGGTTGCAGGGAAAATCCATATAAAGCGCGCCACAATCACGACCGCGCAGACAACGATGGCCGAGTCCGCCAGTACGGATGTCGAATAGTGACCACCCAAGCCCAGAGCTAAGGTGCGCGCCTGCAGCCCGGTTAACAGGAACACGATGCCCTCGACCATATACACGAGCACATCCCAGAAAAAGATTCCCTGCAGCCGCGTCGTGGCGCTGATGATGTCAGGGCCGTTCCAGCTCACATACAGGCCGGTCACGACTGTGGCCAGAACGCCCGAGCCGCCCAGATGCTCCGGCGGCCAATAGGCAACGAAGGGCGTCAATATCGAGAGCACAATCTCGATTTGCGCATCGGCAACCCAGCGACGCAGGCGCAACATCAGCCAGCCGATCGCAAGACCCCATAGCACCTCTGCGCCGATGATGAGCACAAACATTCCGGCGGCCTTGTCTAATGAAAATGCTCCGGCGCTCACGGCCACTATCGCGAAGCGATAGAGGATCAGCGCGGTCGCATCATTCGCGAGACCCTCGCCTTCCAGAATGACCAGGATGCGCCGCGGCAGTCCCAATCTGCGCGCGACCGACAAGGGCGCCACCGCATCCGGCGGCGAGACAATCGCGCCCAGGACGAAGCCGACGGGCCAGGAAAATCCCAGCAGCCAATGCGTTGCGGCCGCGGCAGCTACGGTTGTAAAGACCACGCAACCGATCGCAAGTAACGAGATCGGCCGCAAATTGAAGCGAAACTCCTTCCAGCTCATCGCGACCGCGGAGGAGTAGATCAGCGGCGGCAACACCAGCAACAGCACCAGCTCTGGAGCGAGCCGTATGACCGGCAGCCCCGGAATGAGCCCGAAGGCCACGCCGGTCATCACCAGGAGAATGGCTGGCGGAATGCTCGAGCGTTTTGAGACGACGCCGACCGCCGCCAGTACGACCAGCAGGAAAAGCAGGATCTCGATTTCACGCGTTATCACAAGTGAGCCGTTTTAAGTGAGCCGTCTTGCCGCGTCGCGACGATGAACAGTCTTGGAAATGGTAGCAGCACGCTACCGTCCGCCAATGCCGGGTAGGCAATTCTTATCGCTGCCGTGTAGCGCTCGAGGTAGTCCGCTCGCTCCTGCTCATTGAGGGGCTCGAGAAATGGCCGCAGGCCGCTGCCCTTGAACCACTCGACTACGGCGGCCGCTCCACCGGCGAGCGGGTGATGATAAATCGTGCGCCACACATCCACTCTGCCGCAACAGGCTCGCAATAGCCCGTAGTACCAGTCGGCACTGGCCATGCGAGCTCGTTTGGTCGCGGCGGCGGCGAGCTTGTCGGCCCACGGCCCCTCGACGGCGATCTCGCGCATGAGGCGGTGTGCCGGCTCATCCAGGTTGTCCGGCATCTGCACGGCGAGACTGCCGCTCGGGGTGAGTTGCATCACCAGCGATGGAAATAGGGTGTCATGCCGAGGTACCCATTGCAGGACCGCATTGGCGAGGATCACATCGAACGGACCCGGGTCATTCCAGGATTCGACGCCGATGAGCTCGAAACGAACCTGAGGCAGCCGCGCTCGTGCCGCCCCGATCATATCGGGCGAGCTATCCAGACCAGTGACGACGGCGTCGGGAAAGCGCGCGGCCAGCAGCTCGGTGGAATTGCCGGGGGCGCAGCCGATATCCACCACGCGCCGCGCCTGGATCTGCGGTAGCGCCGCCAGTAAATCACGCACCGGCCGCGTACGCTCATCTTCGAAGGCTGCATATTGCCTGGCAGACCAACTCATCGCTCGCCTCGCATTGGCGGAAAGAACCAGATAGCCTTGGACGCATAACTATAAGACGATCGGCGATTCAGCATGAGCGGTATGGTGATAGAACGCGGCGTTCGCTGGCCCGGCTACTACACGGTCGTGCTGTTGCTGAGTGCGGCCGTGTTCATTTCGTATATCGATCGCACCAACATCTCGGTCGCCGCGATAGCAATGCAGGGGCAATTCGGCTGGAACGAGACCCAGAAAGGCCTCGTGCTCTCGTCGTTTTTTATCGGCTATCTGCCATTGATGATCGTCAGCGGCACGCTCGCCAATCGCTACGGCGGCAGGATCGTACTGGGTCTGGCGGTCATCTGGTGGTCGCTGTTCACGGCGCTCACGCCGCCAGCCGCGCTGATCTCGCTGCCGGCTCTGCTGTGCGCGCGCATTGCGCTGGGTCTGGGCGAGGCGGCTGTCTACCCGTCCGCATTCAACCTGATCGGGCGCTGGGTGCCGACCCTGAATCGCTCGCGCGCGTGCGCGCTGATGACCAGCGGCGGTGCCCTGGGCACCGTGATCGCGCTCCCCGCGTCCGGCTGGCTGGTACATGACTACGGCTGGCCGATGCCGTTTTATGCCTTTGGCGTGGTGGGGCTGCTGTGGGCGGCGTTCTGGTTCGCGCGCGTTCGCGGCGACCCGGCTGCAGAGAGCGATTTTGCCGCGCAGCCGGCGGCGCGCGCTGCGATCCCGTGGCGCGCATTGCTGAGCGCACGAGCGGTCTGGGCCATCATCGTCGGGCATTTCTGCTACAACTGGTGTGCCTATGTGCTGCTGGCGTGGCTACCCAGCTACTTCAAGAGCACCTTCGGCGTCACGGTCGTGAACGCTGGGATGTTTTCGGCCGGCCCATGGCTCGTCGTATTCCTGATGGCCAATGCGGCGGGCTATTTTGCCGACTATCTGCTGCGTGCCGGATACCCTGCAACGCGCGTGCGCAAGCTCGTGCAAACCGGCGGCCTCACGGGCGCAGGAATCTTCCTGTTGCTACTGCCGGGAACGGCCTCGGTCAGCACCGCAGTGATCCTCATGTGCATTGCCGCCGGATTGCTCGCCCTGTGTCAGGCCGGATTTGTGCCCAACTGTCTCGACGTTGCTCCGCGCCACGCCGACGTGCTCTATGGCATCAGCAATACCTTTGCGACGCTGCCGGGCCTGTTTGGGGTATTTGTTACCGGCTGGCTGGTAGATCGCACCGGCAGTTTTGCCGCGGCACTGGTCCTGACCGCCGGTATCGCGATGTTCGGCGCGCTCTTTTACCTGATATTTGCATCCGGCGAGCGCCAGATCGCATGAGCACTTCGGCACTCCCGCTGCTGCCGCGACCGCCGATCGTCGTCGTGATGGGCGTGGCGGGCTCCGGCAAGACGACGATCGCACAGTTGCTGGCCAAGCGCTTGGGTTGTGCGCTCCTGGAGGGCGACAGCCTGCACTCGGCCGAGAATGTCAGGCGCATGGCCGCTGGCATAGCGCTCACCGACGAGGACCGGCATGACTGGCTCATAGCGATCGCCGAGCGCATTGCCAGCGCTGCCCATAACGGCGAAGCCCTGGTTGTGACCTGCTCGGCCCTGAAGCGACGCTATCGCGAGATGCTGCGCGGCGATGTCGCTCATCTGGTCTTCGTCTATCTGAGCGGCGACAGGTCGCTGGTTGAAGCCCGCGTGAATGAGCGTCACAATCATTTCATGCCCGCCTCGCTGGTTGAAAGCCAATTTGCGGCGCTCGAGGTCCCGCTCGCCGATGAGCCGGTCATCTACTGCAATATTGAGCTGACGCCACAGATCATCGTCGAAGCCATACTCGAGCAGTTGCCGCGCACGATGCAGCGGGCGATTGACACCCGTGCCGTACGCCGATAACGCCGCGTTGACGCAGACTTAGGAGAGCCTCAAATGCAAGCCAGCGAGGACAAGCAACCCGGCGACGGTTTATCAGTGGCTTTGGCGCTGGTGACCCGCCTGATCTCAGCCTTCGGCTCGATCGTTGAAGGGCGCATTGGGCAGGTGGCCGCCCTGGAACGTCGAGGGATCCAGCGCGCGGCCAGCGTGTTTGCGTTTGCTTTTACCGCCGCGGTATTCGCCTGTGCTGCCGCCGGTTTTGCCGCCTTCGCGGTGCTGACGACACTGAGCCCGGAGCATCGCGCAGCCGGGTGTGCCTGTATTGCAGTGGGCTTCGCACTGCTCACGGCGCTCGCCATATTGCTGGCCCGAGGCGGCGCCCGGACTGGTTAGTAATAACCGGCTGCTCCTGCCGGCGTAAGCATCAACACTTTCGGACCGTTTGCAGTACGCGGTATCTGGCAGCGGAATTTGGCTGGCTTTACGACCAGAAGGTCGCAACTGAGCTCATCAAGAATGCGCTCAGCGGTGCTACCGATGAGCAGCCGCCTGAAACCGGTGCGCGAAACGGCGCCCATGACGACGATGGCGCTGTTGCTCTGTTGCGCCGCCTGCGCAATGGCGTGGACGGGATCGTTCGCAATCAAATACCGGCGCGATGCCGCGATTCGTGTCCCTCGAAGCGCTCGCGTCAAGCTGGCCTGGGCAGAGCGCAGCGCCAGTCGTTGCATCTTTTCTTCCATTTTTTTGAAGAGACCAGGCGTCATCAGCCCTGACTTGATCGCCTCGCGCGGGACCGCGCCGGATACGTTACCGATGGGTGCGCGTGCATAAGCGTGCACGGCGCTCAGCTTGCCATGCAGCGCTTCGCTGATCGTGCGTGCCGTGCGCAAGATCTCCTTATCAAGCAGTAATGGCTTCGCGTGCGTATGCGCGGGATCGATGGCGGCGAGCACAGTAGGATGACGGTACGGGTGTGGATTCTTGACCAGCAGGACCGGTGTCGGGCTCTGGCGTACGAGTTCCCAATCGGTCAAGCGCAGCAGCCAGGGCGCTGTATGTCGACCCGAATGCCGGGACGCAACGATGAGGTCGGCCTTTGCACTGAGCGCCTTGCGAATGATGGCTTCGTGGCTCGGAAAATCCCATTCAGCTGTCACGGTCACTCGGATGCTGTGCTTACGCAGTTGCTCGGCAATGACCTCGAGTCTGGTCAAAGCGTTGTGTCGCAGATCATGCTCAACGCGCTCGAGGCTTTGATCGGCGAGACCGGATACGTCTGCGTACAATGGCGTTGCCAGCGCATGGAAAAGCTGCACTTTCGCATTGCAGGCACGGGCAATCTGTGCGGCTTTGAGTACCGCGGGGTATGAGGTCGCCTGAGTATCCTTTACGGCGACGAGGATGCGGCGAATGGCAGACATTGTGGCTCTCCTGAATACGACATCTATACACCCCTGCAGTTAATTTTATCCACCCATGCGCCCGGTTGTCCGCCCGTACTAAACTTCGGCCACGGGGAGGCTTTCTGATGCTTGCAGGCATGGAACCGATTGAACTTGCGGGCCGGCTGGGCTTGGCGCTCGCGATGGCTATATTCATCGGTGTGGCTTTTGAAGAGATCTATAAGCGCAATGAGCCGGCCAATCCAGGGGGGATTCGGACCTTTCCGATGCTGGCGCTCCTGGGCAGCATGCTGTTTTTGCTCGAACCCAAGTCGATGTTGCCGTTTATCGTCGGTATGTCCGGTGTGGCCGCCTGGCTTTACGCCCGTATTCGGACCGCGCCTGCCGACCAGATAGATCCGTCCAGTCTGGTCATCCCAACGGCTAATCTTCTCGCGTACTCGCTCGGACCGATAGCCATTACTCGGCCACCCTGGGTCATTGTGGCCGCCTCCGTGACGGCAGTGCTGCTGCTCGAGGGTCGCGACGCACTGCATGCGCTGGTTCGCACGGTGGCGCGCGAGGAGGTATTCACGCTCGGCAAGTTTCTTATTCTGGTCGGCCTGATTCTGCCGTTGGTACCCAATCACCCGGTCGTCAGTTGGACACCGATCACGCCGCTACAGGCGTGGCTGGCGCTGGTGGCCATTTCGACGCTCTCGTATATCAGCTATCTGCTGCAGCGATATGTTCCTAGAACAGGGTCGTCCCTGCTACCAGCGGTTCTCGGCGGCATCTACTCCTCGACCGCTACCACAGTGGCGCTGGCTCGTCAGCAGAAACAATCTGGCGTGCCCGACTCGCGACTGTCGGCCGGCATCGTCACGGCCACGAGCATCATGTATTTGCGCATCGGTATCGTCGTTGCGATCTTTGACGCGCAATTGGCATTGTTGCTGTTGCCGGCATTGTTGGGTTTATTCCTCGTGGGTGCTGTGATCGCAGCCTTCGAGTGGCATCGGCGTTCGACGAGTGCGCCGAGCGCGGCCTTACCTACGACGAATCCACTGCAGCTTCCGACTGCGGTCGCGTTCGCGCTCATGTTTGTCATTGTCACCATTGCTTCCGCCTGGGTGCGTGCTCACTACGGTCAGACTGGCGTGCTGGGCCTTGCGGCCATTGCCGGCGCCACCGACGTCGATCCATTCGTGCTGAGCCTCGCGCAAGGCAGTGTTATGGGAATGACGCCTCACGCCCTGGCCGCGGCCATTTTGATTGCAGCCGCATCCAACAATGCCCTCAAGGCTCTCTACGCGGTGCTGTTCGGCAGCCTGAAAGCCTGCGGGCGCCCCGCGGTGCTATTGCTGGCTCTGGCCGTCTTGGGAATTGCGGTGGCTGCGAGCTATTTGCGCTGAGCCACGCCGCGCCGTTCAACGGCGGCAATCTGCAGAATCCCGCTAATTTATCTAAGGATCAACGACAGGATCGGCCGATCCTGCCTGCTCCGTCGGCGATTGGTTAGTCTCCGTCATCACACGTCGCTTGCCGCGGTTGATGACCAGTCGCACCGCATCGGCTCTTGCATAATGACCTGCCGGGTCTGCGGTGGCCTTGGCCAGGGTTATTGCCGCAGGATCGAGATCGGCATAGAGAATACCCTCCTCGTCCTCGGCCAGAATATTGCACAGCGAGCGGCCATCCGGTCCATAGATAACCGTGAAGCCGCCGCCGGGTTTATCGGTCCGAGGATTGAGCAAGTGGGCCTTCTCGGGCGTATCGCACAGCAGATCGAACATCTCCTGCGAGATCACCGCGCAAGGCGCAAGCACGAAGCAGCCTCCTTCCACCGCGTAGATCAAGCTGGCCGCGTTGTTGACCTCCGGTCCCAATGCATAGGCAATATCGCGATAGATCGACAGGCTCGGCCAGGAAGCGACGTGGACTTCCTCGTGTTGCGCGTACATCGCCATCTTCATGAGCGGCTGCACGTGCTCCCAACAATTGAGCGCGCCCAGTCTTCCGAAGGGGGCATCAACCACCACCAGGTCCGAGCCGTCGCCTTCACCGAATACGGTGCGTTCTATATGCGTGGGTTTAAGCTTACGGCGGGTCAGAAGCAGCTCGCCGCGCGGATCGATAATGGCCTGAGCCATGTAGCGACTGCCCATAGCTCGCTCGGAGAAACCCATGACAAGCGTGACACCTGCCCGCTTGACGATGCCTTGCAATCGGCGCATCTGCGGTGAGTCCACGGCCAGACTGTTGTCGTGGTAGCGCGGGAAGAAGGCCAACGCCTGCGCGGGCGTACCCAGATAGATGAACCAGGGAAATCCTGGCAACCAGGTCTCCGGAAAGGCCACCAGTTGCGCCCCGGCGCTAGCCGCTTCTTCGATGAGTACGGCCGCCTTGTCGATCGAGGCTTCCAGGTCCATGAAAACGGGAGCGGCCTGCACCGCCGCGGCTTTGATCGCTTTCATCCGCGCGCGCGCTCCGGTAGTTGCGCATCCGCTTCAGGCTGAGCGCTTTTCCTGCGCGTCAATAGAAAGTAGAGCGAGCCCGGAACGACGATTCCGACTATCCAGGCCACGTCAAACCCAAGTTGGCTGGCAATGCGGCCGGTGTAGAACTCCTGACTGATAAATGGGATCTGGCAAAGGCAGCCGATCGTATAGCTAACCAGTCCGGCGGCGTTGAAGCGCCCGTAGCGGCCATCCGGCGTGAATAACTCCGCAGGCACATAGCGGCCTTTTCGGATCCAGTAATAGTCGACCAGGTTGATGGCTGACCACGGAATCAAAAACGTGACAATGAAAAAGATGAAATTCTCATAGGCATGCAGAAAGTCATTGCTGGCGGCACCAGCAATCAGACCGCCGATTGCCGACAGCGCCACGATGAACGCGGTACGCTGGAAGCGACTTGCTGTTATTTGCCTGAATAGGCTGGTGATGATCGTGAGGCTAGACATCATGGCGCCGTAGATATTGAGCGCATCGATGTTGGCCAATCCGAAAACCAGCGTTATCAAAGTAATTGATCGCAGCCATCCGCTCATGCCGCTCGCAACGCGCGCAGTGCCGGTGATGGCATCGTCGCCGCCAACCGCGATCTGAATGCCAGCACCCAGCACCATGATCCAGATCGCGCTGGCGATCGTGCCTGCATAGGTATACCAGAAGGTTTCTGCGGTCGAGGTTTCAACCGGTAGATAGCGCGAATAGTCGGCGACGTACGGGCCGTAGGAGATGTAGTAGGCAGCGACGATCGAGACGACGAAGAAAAAGGCCTTGAGCTGAAAGTGCGCGGCCGGGAGCGCCGCAGCGATCGTAAAGGCGTGCCAATGTCCTATCAGGCTTGCGGTCAGCAGGCTAAACACGACGACATAGATCGGCGTAATGATCCACCCGACCCGATGCATCAGGTTGTAACCGAACAGGACCAGCACGAGCGATAGCACGGTCAAGAGCACCACGCCGACTCCGACACTCATTCCGGATAACAGATTGAGGGCCTGTGCTCCAAGTATTGTTCCGCCGGCGTAATAGCCCAGGTACATGGCGATCACGATGATCATGGGCAGATTGGCACCATAAAAGCCAAACTGCGCACGGCTCTGAATCATCTGCGGCAGACCAAGCCGCGGCCCCTGAGCGGAGTGATAGGCCATGAACACGGTCCCAATGAGCGCGCCGACAGTTATCGCGATGCTGCCCCAAAGCAGACCCAAGTCGGTTGTTCCAGCGATTGCGCCCGTAGCCAGTGTGACCGCCATGGCGTTGGCGCCGAACCAAAGGGTGAACAGATCTCTCGGATGACCATGACGTTCGCTACGCGGAATGTAGTCGATACCGTGCCGTTCGAGCTTGAGGACCTCGGTGCTGGGTTCACCAGGGTCTGATGGTGCCGTCGTAATTGTTGACTCCCTTGGTGGCTTTCTGCTGATCGAGCGCGTCGATCACGGCGATCATTTTGCTGATGCTTTCGCTGGTAGAGATTCCATTTACTTTGACCTGATAGTCCTGCTGAAAGGCAGCGAGCATATCGGTATCGACACTGCCCGGAGAAACCACGGCAACCACGACGCCTCGGGATTTCAGATCGTTACCGAGTGCTGCCATGCCAAGGTTCAGCGCCGCTTTGCTCATGCTGTAATAGTAGGGTACCTGGCCAAGAAGCTCGACGACGGGAACCGAGCCAAGCCCGCTGGTAATGGCGATGATTTTCTTCTGAGCGCTGGCGCTTACATTGTCGCGCAATGCCTCGGACACTGCCAATACGCCGAACACATTGAC
>Ga0181525_10002384_pt1 | contig 15384 bp, 12 predicted proteins | sample PEATcosm2014_Bin_48_FD_121100 | JGI IMG/M metagenome (GOLD analysis project Ga0181525, IMG submission 121100) | Peatland microbial communities from MTU Mesocosm Facility, Houghton, MI, USA - PEATcosm2014_Bin06_10_metaG | ecosystem: Environmental > Terrestrial > Soil > Wetlands > Peat | place...
AACGACTGCACGAGCTCGCGCACCACCTCGGTGACGGCGTCCGGCGTGGACGGGGACGGGGTGGCGATCTTCTTCCGGTCGGCGAGCAGCTTCCCGGTAGCTAGGTCCACCGGCGCGCCCTTGATCCCCGTCCCACCGATGTCGATCCCTAGTGCCTGCATGTCCATCCTTCCCACCAAGGAAGTTCACGGTCCGCCCAGGGTTTTCCCTGAGTCTTCCCTGAACCTGGTTCGCCGCCGGCCCTGTCGGCGGCCAATACGACTATTATCGAAGGTGCCAGAAGAGAAAGGGGCCTCGTTATGAACTGGGCCAAGATCGGCGCTGTTGTGATCGGCGGGATCGTCGTCTTCTTCATCCTGGACACCGTGGTCCACATGCTCCTCGGCATCCTCGGCGCGCTGCTGTTCGTGGCGGTCATCGGAGGCGGCGGCTACGTCGCCTACAAGCTGGTGAGCGGTTCCCGGCGGCGCGAGATCCGCCGCGGCCGTTATTAGCCGCGACCCGGGCTTAGCGGCGTCCTGCCGTTAAACGCGGGCGCCGCCAGGCGACGAGCTTCCCCGCCTCCCGCGGGAAACGTCAGCGCCGCCAGGCGGTGAGCTTCGCAACCGCTTCGTCCGGTCCGTCCAGGGCGACATGCGCCGCCCGGCCCCGGCCCATCGACCACAGGGTCAGCTCGGCCGGGGAGCCGGTGACGGTCACCGACGGCGTCGCGTTCTTCGCGACGATCAGGTCGAGCTTGCCTGGCTGGTCACCGGACGGCGGGGTCTCCCGGGCGAGCACCACGCCGGCCGGCGCCGAGCGGAGGAACAAGCGCATTCCCTTGAGCCGCCGCCACAGCATGTCCGACAGGCCCGTGTCGAGCGGCCGCTCCGTCCAGTCGTCGGCCGCGCGCCGCACGTCCTCATGGTGCACGAACAACTCCACGCCGTTCGTCGCCTCGTCCGCGCCGGGGATCGCGAACACCGACAACTTCGGCGGCCCGGACCGGAACAGCGCGACGAGTTCGGCGTAGGAGTAGCGGTCAAGGAACTGCCGCTGCACCCGCGCGGTGTGCCCGGCCAGCGGGCCGCCCATCACCCCGGCGGCGGCGTCCGGGCGGCGTTCCCGCAGCACCAGGTGCGCCACCAGGTCACGGGTCTGCCAGCCTTCGCAGAGCGTCGGCCCGTCCGGGCCCGTCTCATCGAGCAGCGCGGCAAGCGCCGCCCGCTCCTGCTGCGCATAAGTCACAAGAGCATCGTAGGCCCGATGCGGCCTAGCCGGGCAGCCGCCAAGGTGCCTGCCCGTGGCCAAACCGCGGCGGCACCTGAACCGGCGCCCGACGGCCCGGTCAGGCTCCAGGGGAGCGGACGAGGAACACCACGCCGCCGGGCCGGACGCCGCCGTCGAGGGCGAGCAGGGCGTCGAGGGCGCTAGCGACCGCGACGACGTAGCCCCTGCTCTGCGGGAACGTCTTGGAGCTCACCATGACCAGGCCGGCGTGGGACCGGCTGGCCGCGCGGTAGCGCGCGTCGATCGGCATGAAGTCCTTGATGCTGGCAGTGACGAGCGCGCGGCCCGCCTCGGTGGCGCCGATGAGAACGTCCTCGTCGGCCAGGCCGGTGAACTCGGGGTCGGCGACGACCGCGCGCACGTCGTGTCCCTTGGCGTTCAGCTGGTCGGCCATGGCCCGCGGGAACATCTCGTCAAGCAGCAGCCGGGACGGCACGGCTCACCCGCCGAGCAGTTCCCGCTCGCGCCGCCACGCCCGCTCGGCGATCTCCTCGGCGGCGTCCGCGGCGGCGATCTCCGCGTCGATCTCCTCCGGGTAGGCGGCCCAGTAGCCCGTGGCTACGCGGATCATGCGGACGGGCACGCCGGTGTTCTCCGCGAGCATCGCGAGCAGCTCCTGCTCGCCGAGTTCGGGCTCGGCGGCCCGCGCGGACCTGACGGCCCGGACGACCTCCCACACGTCGGGGCCGGCGGCCAGCCCGGCCCGCCGGCCGGTTGGTCCCGGCCGGAAGAGCACACCCGGGTGTTCCATCATCCGCAGCCCTTCGTCCACCAGCATGTTGGCGGCCGCCGACAGCGACAGGCCGTGGTTGACGGACACGAAGGCCTGCAGCCGGTCGGCCACCGTCATGTCGAATCGCACGGGAGTCGGCGCCTTCTTAGTCACGACTACATGGTAGTCACATAGAGTTGGTTTCTCAAGCTGTTCGCCGCGAGGCCGGCCCGCAAACCTGTTGCCGCGGCGGAGCGGGCAGACCATAGGCTGTAACCGTGCCCCCGGACCGGGGCGGCAAGCCCGATGAGGAGCCCCACCATGACAGAGGCAGTGCGCCCGTCGAACCTGGACCCCAAGATCGCGTCCCGGCTCAAGCGGGACGCCGACGGCCTGGTCCCCGCCGTCGCGCAGCAGTACGACACCGGCGAGGTGCTGATGGTCGGGTACATGGACGACGAGGCGCTGCACCGCACGCTCACCACGGGCCGGTGCACCTACTGGTCGCGCAGCCGCCAGGAGTACTGGGTCAAGGGCGACACCTCCGGGCATCAGCAGTGGGTCAAGTCGGTGGCGCTCGACTGCGACGGTGACACGGTGCTCGTCAAGGTTGACCAGGTGGGCGCCGCCTGCCACACCGGCGACCGCACCTGCTTCGACGCCGACGTGCTCGACAGCGTGAGCGGCGAGCGACCGGAGGCGGCCCGCGCATGAGTGGCGCGCGGCCGGCGGGACAGCCGGGGGGGCGGGCGGGACAGCCGGGGGGGCGCGAGTACGGCCTCGCCCTGCTGGCCGGGGCCGCCGGGGCCGCGCTCATCCTCCTGGCGCTCAGGCAGCGGTGGGCGCAGGCGGTCTTCACCCCGCCCAAGCCGCTTACCTCGCAGGTGGTCGACGTGTCCGGCACCGACCTCGTGCCGCTGGCCGGCGCGCTCGCCCTCGCTGCCCTGGCGGGCCTGGCCGCGGTCATCGCCACCCGGGGAGCCCTGCGGCGGGCCGCGGGCGTGCTGCTCGCGCTGTTCGGCGCCGGCGCCGGCGCGGCCGTCATGACCTCGGTCACCGCCGCGACCGTCATCAACGTGGCCGCGTCCAAGGTCGCCTCGCCCGGGTCCGCGGCCTTCTCCGGCGCGGCCGGGTCAACCACGAGCGGCTCGACCGGCGGCGGCGCGCTCGTCGTGTCCGGGTCGACCGCGCAGGCGTTCATGACCGGCACGCCCTGGCACGTCGCCGTCCTCGCCGGCGCGCTGCTTGTGTTCATCGCGGGCCTGGGCACGGCGCTGCGCGGCCCCGACTGGCCGGTGATGTCCGCCAGGTACGACGCCCCGGGAACCCGGGACGCGGCCGACCGGGCGGACGCGCCGGGCGCGGGGGGCGCATCGCCGCACCCGCTCGACGCGGCCACAATGTGGGAGTCGCTCAACGGCGGCGAGGACCCGACCGCGGACGATCCGGCGGAAAACACGCCGCCGCCCGCGCGCCCAGCTCGCTGACCAGCGCAAAGCCGCACGCCCAGCCCGCGCAAACTCCGGATCGCCGGCCAGGGAAGCGGCCACCGGGGGCGCCGTGCCCCACGTGAACGTAAGACCAATGCATAGCGAAGGCAAACTTCCGGGGGGCCGCCGGGAGCCTGCCCGCGAGGCAGCTAGCATCGGTGGCGCAACATTTCCGATTTGAGGAGACGGCGGAATCGCGGTGACTGTGCTCGACGAGATCCTCGAAGGAGTACGTGCCGACCTGGCAGAACGCCAGTCGCGCGTCTCGATTGAGCATCTGAAGGACCAGGCGAGGAGGGCCCCGTCTCCGCTCGACGCGCTGGCCGCGCTCAAGTCCGAGGGCGTCAGCGTCATCGCCGAGGTGAAGCGCGCCAGCCCGTCGCGCGGCTCGATGGCCGCGATCGACGACCCGGCCGCGCTCGCCGGCGACTACGAGGCGGGCGGCGCGCGGGTGATCAGCGTGCTCACCGAGCAGCGGCGGTTCGGCGGGTCCCTGGACGACCTGGCCGCCGTCCGGCGGGCCGTGCAGATCCCGGTGCTCCGCAAGGACTTCGTGGTCAGCTCCTACCAGCTGTGGGAGGCCCGAGCCTACGGCGCGGACCTGGTGCTGCTGATCGTCGCGGCGCTCGAGCAGTCCGCGCTCGTCTCACTGGTGGAGCGGGCGCTGTCCATCGGCCTGCTGCCGCTGGTCGAGGTGCACGCGGACGACGAGGTGGAACGGGCGGTCGACGCGGGAGCCACGGTCATCGGGGTGAACGCGCGCAACCTGGCCACGCTCGAGGTGGACCGGAGCATCTTCACCCGGCTCGCGCCGCGCATCCCCGAGGGCATCGTGAAGATCGCCGAGTCCGGCGTGCGCGGCCCCCACGACCTGCTCGCCTACGCCGCGGCCGGCGCCGACGCGGTCCTCGTCGGCGAGTCCCTGGTCACCGAGAAGGATCCGCGCGCCGCCGTGGCCGACCTGGTGACCGCCGGGTCCCACCCGGCCCTGCGCGGAGAGCGCCCCTAAGCGCGGCGATGCCGCGCTTGCCGACGCCCGCCACCTGGCTTTAAGGTCAGCCGGCGCGCGGGGGGCGGGGCGGTTTTTGCGCCGTCCTCCCGTGGGGAGGCTACGGAGGGGCGAAGCCCTTCCGTGACCGGGGGGTGCAGGGGGGTCGCCCCCCCGCAGGCAGTAGGGTTGCGGCGTGAGTACCGCACCCGCAGAACCCGACATCAGCCCAGTTCCTGACCGCAGCGGTCACTTCGGCGCGTACGGCGGCCTGTTCGCACCCGAGTCGCTGATGGCGGCCATCGAGCAGCTCGCCAAGGAGTACGAGGCCGCGCGGAACGACCCTGAGTTCACGGCGGAGCTGACGGACCTGCTCAAGAACTACGCCGCGCGGCCCACTCTGCTCAGCGAGGCCAAGCGGTTCGGCCGCGAGTTCGCGGGCGGCGCGCGCGTCCTGCTCAAGCGCGAGGACCTGGCGCACACCGGGTCCCACAAGATCAACAACGTGCTCGGCCAGGTGCTGCTCACCAAGCGGATGGGCAAGACGCGGGTGATCGCCGAGACCGGCGCCGGCCAGCACGGCGTGGCGACCGCGACCGCGTGCGCGCTGCTCGGCCTTGAGTGCGTGGTCTACATGGGCGAGGAAGACACCCGCCGCCAGGCGCTGAACGTGTCGCGGATGCGCATGCTCGGCGCGACCGTCGTGCCGGTCACCGCGGGCACCAGGACCCTCAAGGACGCCATGAACGAGGCGTTCCGGGACTGGGTGACCACCGTGGACGACACCCACTACTGCATCGGCAGCGTGGGCGGCCCGCACCCGTTCCCGATGATGGTGCGCGACTTCCAGCGGGTCATCGGCATCGAGGCGCGCCAGCAGGTGCTGGAGCTCGCCGGGCGGCTGCCGGACGCCGTCGTCGCCTGCGTCGGCGGCGGCAGCAACGCCATCGGCATCTTCCACGCGTTCATACCGGACGAGGGCGTCCGGCTCATCGGCTGCGAGGCCGGCGGCGACGGCGACGGCCGCCCCGAGCGGTCGGCGGCCACGCTGACCCTGGGCACCCCCGGCGTGCTGCACGGCATGCGCACCTACGTGCTGCAGGACGCGGAGGGCCAGACCCTCGACACGCACTCGATCTCGGCCGGGCTCGACTACCCGGGTGTCGGGCCCGAGCACTCCTGGCTCAAGGACGCGGGCCGCGCCGAGTACCGCAGCGTGAGCGACAGCGAGGCGATGGAGGGGTTCGCGGCCCTCTGCAAGACCGAGGGGATCATCCCCGCCCTTGAGTCGGCGCACGCGGTGGCCGGCGCCATGCGACTCGGCCGCGAGCTCGGCCCGGACGCCCTGATCCTGGTCAACCTGTCCGGCCGCGGCGACAAGGACGTGGCCACCGCGTCCGCCTACTTCGGTGTGTGAGGATTGAGCCTGAGAATGAGTACCGTCGCCGTGGCCTTCGAGAAGGCCGCCGCCGAGGACCGCGCCGCGCTTGTCGGCTACCTGCCGGCCGGCTTCCCCGATAAGCAGACCGCGATCCGGGCCGCCCTGGCCATGGCCGAGGCGGGCGCCGACGTCATCGAGGTCGGCCTGCCCTACTCCGACCCGCTGATGGACGGCCCGGTCATCGCCGACGCCGTCTACCGGGCGCTCAAGGGCGGCACCAAGATCGCGGACGTCTTCGACCTGGTGAGCGCCATCGCCGACGCGGGCACCGCCGCGGTGGTGATGACCTACTGGAACCCGGTCGACCACTACGGCGTGGACGCGTTCGCCCGCGACCTGGCGGGCGCGGGCGGCGCGGGCCTGATCACCCCGGACCTGACCCCTGAGGAGGCGCAGCCCTGGCTCGACGCGTCCGACGCCCGCGGCCTGGACCGCGTCTTCCTGGTCGCGCCGTCCTCGCCGCCGGCGCGCGTCGCGGCGATCACCGGGCTGTGCCGCGGCTTCGTCTACGCGGTCAGCCTGATGGGCATCACCGGGGCCAGGGACGCGGTGAGCTCGAGCGCGGCCGGCGTCGTCGCGCGCATCCGCGAGCACACGGACCTGCCGGCCGCCGTCGGGCTTGGCGTCTCCACCGGCGCCCAGGCCAGGGAGGTCGCCGGGTTCGCGGACGGCGTGATCGTCGGCTCCGCCTTCGTCCGCCGCCTCGCCCAGGCCGGCACCCCGGCCGAGGCGGTCGCGGCGGTCCGCGACCTCACCGCCGATCTGGCCCAGGGCGTCCGCCGGGGATAACAGCAAGAAGCGTTGGCGCTCGCCAGGCAATCCGATGATGGTGGATAGTTCTGCACACTCCGGTGTGCAGAACTATCCACCATCATGCTGGAACCGTTTCGCCGTCCTCCCGATCCCGGATAACAGCAAGAAGCGCTTGCGCTGCCTCGGGCGTCGGCGCGCCGCTTGCCATTCCGCCGTGATTCAGCTCACCCCGCACGCGGCGCACGGTGAGAATTTCCCCACATTGGCACCGGCATTCCCGCGGCGCGGTTATACGGCGTTACCGGGAGTATCCCGGGGACACCGTCGCAAGGGACCGGGCGGCCGCCCTCGCGGCGCCGTCGCGCGGCGCCCGACCGGCCAGGGAAATTGGCGGTTTCGGCCTGTTTTGGCTGGGTATCGCTTTCCCTACCAGTTCTTCCCTGGGGCTCCGCGCCCGCGGTGCCCGACGACGCAACGGTGCTCGTCGGCGCGGTCATCCACCAATTGGGCACGCGTCACATGCGCATCAAATCCCTACAGAATGCTCACAAGCCGGCTCTGGAAAGGGATTCACCACTCATGTAATGTGGATGTAACTTACTTACACCGCAGCAGGGCCAGCGTCGTCCCCACCGCAGCAAGCGCAGTACAGCGGAGATATGACGACAGGAGTGTTGATGGTGCCTGCCGCAACCGAGGGACCGAGTCCCTCCCGTGTTGCCCTGCGTCCCGGCGACCTGCCGGAACGCCAGGATGTCCGGGGCTCGCTTTACGACAGCCGGTTCGAGCACGACGCCTGCGGCGTCGGCCTCGTCGCCGACCTGCGAGCCAGGGGCGGCCACGGCGTCGTGGCCAATGCCTTGCGCGTTCTTTGCAACCTCGAGCACCGCGGCGCGGCGGGCGCCGACCCCGACACCGGCGACGGCGCCGGCATCGTCACCCAGGTTCCCGACGCGTTCTTCCGCGCGGTCACCGGGTTCGAACTGCCCGAGGCGGGCGGCTACGCGGCTGGCCTGGCGTTCCTGCCGCTTGACGAGGCAGAACGCGCGCGTGCCTGCGCCGAGGTCGCCGTCCTCGCCGCCGACGAGGGGCTGACCGTCCTCGGCTGGCGTGATGTCCCGGTCGATGTCGCCGCCTGCGGCCTGGGCGCGCGCGAGGCGCTGCCGCACCTGGCGCAGCTGTTCGTGGCGGGCACCGCCGGGGAATGCGGCCTGGTGCTCGACCGCCTTGCCTTCTGCCTGCGCAAGCGGGCCGAGCACGAGGCCCGGGTCTACTTCGCGAGCCTGTCCTGTCGGACCATCGTCTACAAGGGCATGCTGTCCGCGCCGCAGGTCGAGCCGTTCTTCCCCGACCTGTCCGACGAGCGGTACGAGAGCAACCTCGCCCTGGTCCACTCCCGGTTCTCCACCAACACGTTCCCGTCCTGGCCGCGGTCGCACCCGTACCGGTACATCGCGCACAACGGCGAGATCAACACCGTGCAGGGCAACCGGAACTGGATGCGCGCCCGCGAGGCGATGCTCGAGTCGCCGCTGATCCCGGCCTCCAAGTCGGGCCGCGGCATCGAGCGGCTGTTCCCGATCATCGACCCGGACGGCTCGGACTCCGGCTCGTTCGACGAGTGCCTCGAACTGCTGCACCTCGGCGGCCGGTCGCTGCCGCACGCGCTGCTCATGATGATCCCCGAGCCGTGGGAGAACCATGAGGAGATGGACGACAAGCGCCGCTCCTTCTACCAGTTCCACGCCGCGCTGATGGAGCCGTGGGACGGGCCCGCGCTGATCGCGTTCACCGACGGCACCGTGATCGGCGCCGTGCTCGACCGCAACGGACTGCGCCCCGGCCGGTACTGGGTAACCGCCGACGGCCTGGTGGTCTTGGCCAGCGAGGTCGGGGTGCTCGACATCGAGCCCGCCCGCGTGGTGCGCCGGGGCCGCCTCCAGCCGGGCAGGATCTTCCTCGCGGACACGGCCGCGGGCCGGATCGTCGAGGACGAGGAGGTCAAGGCCGAGCTCGCGGTGCAGCACCCCTACCAGGACTGGCTGCACGCAGGCCAGGTGCACCTGGATGACCTGCCCGACCGGGAACGGCACGTCCCCTCCGCGGCGGACCTGCTCACCAGGCAGCGCACCTTCGGCTACACGGAAGAGGAGCTGCGCGTCATCCTCTCCCCGATGGCCCAGGCCGGCGCGGAGCCGATCGGCTCGATGGGCACCGACACCCCCGTCGCCGTGCTCTCGGACCGCCCGCGGCTGGTCTACGACTACTTCACCCAGCTGTTCGCCCAGGTCACCAACCCGCCGCTGGACGCGATCCGCGAGGAGCTCGTCACCTCGCTGAGCACCACGACGGGCCCGGAGCAGAACCTGCTGGAGCCCGGCCCGGCGTCGTGCCGCCAGGTCGTGCTGCCGTTCCCGGTGATCGGCGAGCAGGACCTCGCCAAGCTGGTGCACATCAACGACAACGGGAACATGCCCGGCTTGGCCGCCCACGTCGTCGACGGCCGGTTCGACCCGGCGGGCGGCGGCGACGGCCTGCGGACGCGGCTCGCCGAGATCTGCGCCGAGGTGACCACGGCGATATTCAACGGCGCCCGGCTGATCGCGCTCTCCGACCGCGAGTCGTCGTCGGCTGCTCCCAGCCGGCTGGTGCCGATCCCGTCGCTGCTGCTCACCGGCGCGGTCCACCACCATCTCATCCGGGAGAAGACCCGGACCCGGGTCGGCCTGATCGTCGAGTCCGGCGACGCGCGCGAGTGCCATCACATCGCGCTGCTCGTCGGGTTCGGCGCCGCGGCGGTCTGCCCGTACCTGGCGATCGAGACGGTCCGCGACCTGGCCGCCCGCGGTGAGCTCGCCAGTGCCGGCGGGCCTAGTGCGCACGACAAGGCGGTCACCCCGGACAAGGCGGAGCTGAACCTGATCAAGGCCCTCAACAAGGGCGTGCTCAAGGTCATGTCCAAGATGGGCGTGTCCACCGTCGCGTCCTACACCGGGGCGCAGATCTTCGAGGCGATCGGCCTTGGCGAGGACGTCATCGGCACCTGCTTCACCGGCACGGCCTCGCGGCTGTCCGGTGTCGGGTTCGACGTGCTCGCGCAGGAGGCGGCGCGCCGCGCCGCGGTCGCCGGGGCGGGCGCGGGAAGCGCCGGCCTCATCCACCGGCGGCTGGAGACCGGCGGTGAGTACCAGTGGCGCCGTGACGGCGAGCCGCACCTGTTCAACCCGGAGACCGTGTTCAAGCTGCAGCACGCCACGCGCAGCCGCCGCTACGAGATCTTCAAGGAGTACACCGCGCTGGTCGACGACCAGTCGGCGCAGCTCAAGACGCTGCGCGGCCTGCTGCGCATCAAGGGGATCGACGCGGGAGCGGGAAGCGCCGCTTCCTCATCGATCCCGATTGACGAGGTGGAGCCGGTCGCGTCGGTCGTGCGGCGGTTCGCCACCGGGGCGATGTCCTACGGGTCCATCTCCGCCGAGGCGCACGAGACCCTCGCCATCGCGATGAACCGGCTCGGCGGCCGCTCCAACACCGGCGAGGGCGGTGAGGACCCCGAGCGGTTCAGCCCCGACCCGGGCGGCGACCTGCGCCGGTCCGCGGTCAAGCAGGTGGCCTCCGGCCGGTTCGGCGTGACGAGCGAGTACCTCGTCAACGCCGACGACCTGCAGATCAAGATGGCGCAGGGCGCCAAGCCAGGCGAGGGCGGCCAGCTGCCAGGGCACAAGGTGTACCCGTGGATCGCGAAGACCCGCTACTCCACGCCCGGCGTCGGCCTGATCTCACCGCCGCCGCACCACGACATCTATTCGATCGAGGACCTGGCGCAGCTCATCCACGACCTGAAGAACGCCAACCCGGCCGCCCGGGTGCACGTCAAGCTGGTCGCCGAGGTGGGCGTCGGCACGGTCGCGGCGGGCGTCTCCAAGGCGCACGCCGACGTGGTGCTGATCTCCGGGCACGACGGCGGCACCGGCGCCGCCCCGCTGACCTCGCTCAAGCACGCGGGCGCGCCCTGGGAGCTCGGCCTCGCGGAGACCCAGCAGACGCTGCTGCTCAACCGGCTGCGCGACCGGATCGTGGTGCAGGTGGACGGCCAGCTCAAGACCGGCCGGGACGTGGTCATCGCCGCGCTGCTCGGCGCGGAGGAGTTCGGGTTCGCCTCGGCGCCGCTCGTCGTCTCCGGCTGCGTCATGATGCGGGTCTGTCACCTCGACACCTGTCCGGTCGGCGTCGCCACGCAGAACCCGGAGCTGCGCAAGCGGTTCAACGGCAAGCCGGAGTTCGTGGTCAACTTCTTCGAGTTCATCGCCGAGGAGGTGCGCGAGTACCTCGCCGCCCTGGGTCTGCGCTCGATCGAGGAGGCCGTCGGGCGCGTCGACCTGCTCGACACCGCGCTCGCGGTGTCGCACTGGAAGGCGGCCGGGCTCGACCTGTCCCCGGTGCTGAAGGCGCCGGAAAGCGCCGAGGGGTCCCTGGACAAGCTGATACTGCACCAGGTGACCGCGCAGGACCACGGCCTTGACCGGGCGCTTGACAACACGCTCATCCAGCTCGCCGAGGGCGCGCTCGAGGAGGGCCTCCCGGTCCGCCTTGACCTGCCGATCCGCAACGTCAACCGGACCGTCGGCACCATGCTCGGCTACGAGGTGACCAGGCGCTGGGGCGGCGAGGGGCTGCCCGCCGACACGATCAGCGTGTCGTTCACCGGCTCGGCCGGCCAGTCGTTCGGCGCGTTCGTGCCGCGCGGCATCACGCTGCGGCTCACCGGCGACGCCAACGACTACCTCGGCAAGGGCCTGTCCGGCGGCCGGCTGATCGTCGCGCCGTCCCCCGACGCGCCGTTCGACGCGGAGACCCAGGTCGTCGCGGGCAACGTGATCGGCTACGGCGCGACCGGCGGCGAGATCTTCCTGCGCGGCCTGGTGGGCGAGCGGTTCTGCGTCCGCAACTCGGGCGCCCTGGCCGTCGCCGAGGGCGTCGGCGACCACGGCTGCGAGTACATGACCGGCGGCCGGGTGGTGATCCTCGGGCCGACCGGGCGGAACTTCGCGGCCGGCATGTCCGGCGGCGTCGCCTACGTGCTCGACCTCAACCTGGCCCGGCTGAACCGGGAAATGGTCGACACCGACCCGCTGGATGAGTCTGACATCGAGTTCCTCGCGGAGACGGTGGCCAGGCACAAGGCCGAGACCGGGTCGGCGGTGGCCGCCAGGCTGCTCGCCAGCTGGGACGCGGCGGCGGGCCGGTTCACCAAGGTCATGCCGCAGGACTACAAGCGGGTACTGCGAGCGGCGTCCGCCGCCGAGCGCGAGGGCCGGGACGTCAACGAGGCCGTCATGGCCGCGGCGCACGGGTAAGGGTGTAACGAGGCAATGGGTGACCCCAAGGGATTCTTGAAGACTGCCCGCGAGACACCGCGGCGGCGACCCGTCGACGTCCGGATCGGTGACTGGCGCGAGGTGTACGAGCCGCACCAGGCCGACCGCACCGAACGGCAGGCGGCCCGCTGCATGGACTGCGGCATCCCGTTCTGCCACAACGGCTGCCCGCTCGGGAACCTCATTCCCGAGTGGAACGACCTGGTCTACCGGTCGGACTGGGCGGCCGCGGCCGACCGGCTGCACGCGACCAACAACTTCCCCGAGTTCACCGGGCGGCTGTGCCCCGCGCCGTGCGAGTCCGCGTGCGTGCTCGGCATCAACGCGGACCCGGTGACGATCAAGCAGGTCGAGGTCGACATCATCGACCGGGCCTGGGCGGACGGCGGCGTCCTCCCGGTCGTGCCGCTCACCCGCACCGGGTTCACCGTCGCGGTCGTCGGCTCCGGCCCGGCCGGGCTCGCCGCCGCGCAGCAGCTGACCCGGGCCGGGCACCAGGTGACCGTCTTCGAGCGGGACGACGCCGTCGGCGGGCTGCTCCGCTACGGCATTCCCGAGTTCAAGATGGAAAAGCGGCACCTGGACCGGCGGCTCGCGCAGATGGAGGCGGAGGGGACCAGGTTCGTCACAGGCGCGCCGATCGACTCCGCGGCACAGCTCGCGGGCTTCTCCGCCGTGGTGCTCGCCGGCGGCGCCCGGGTCGCCCGCGACCTTCCGGTGCCAGGGCGCGACCTGAACGGCATCTACCAGGCGATGGAGTTCCTGCCGCTGGCCAACCGGCACGGCCTCGACTCGCCGCTCAGCGCGGCGGGCAAGCACGTGGTGATCATCGGTGGCGGCGACACCGGCGCGGACTGCCTCGGCACGTCGCACCGCCAGGGCGCGGCGTCGGTCACCCAGCTGGAGATCATGCCGCGGCCGCCCAAGGCGAGGTCAGCCAGCCAGCCGTGGCCGACCTACCCGATGATCTACCGGGTCTCCTCCGCCCACGAGGAGGGCGGCGAGCGCGTCTACGCGGTCTCCACCGAGGAGTTCGCCGGCGACGCGAACGGCGCGGTGCGGGCGCTGCGGCTGACCGAGGTGGCCTTCGAGGGCGGCCGGTTCGCGCCGGTCCCAGGCACCCGGCGGGAGATCCCGTGCGACCTGGCGCTCCTGGCGATGGGCTTCACCGGCGCGGAGAAGCCGGGGCTGCTCGAGGACCTCGGCGTCGCGTTCGACGCCCGCGGCAACGTGGCCAGGTCCGCGTCCTACGAGACGTCGGTGCCCGGGGTGTTCGTGGCGGGCGACATGGGCCGCGGCCAGTCGCTGATCGTCTGGGCGATCGCCGAGGGCCGCAGCGCCGCGGCCTCCGTCGACCAGTACCTGCGTGCACTCGACCGGCCCGACCTCCCGGTCGCGATCGCGCCCACCGCGCGCCCGCTCACCTGAGCCTTCGCCGGGCCGGCGGCCGCGCCCGCGTCCGCCGGCCCGCCCTGGACGACCCGCGGGACACCTCAGATAACAACAGAATGACATTTTCCCAGATAACGGGCAAACGCCTGCACAATGGGAGCTTGAACGCGGGGGCTCTGGCTGGGGAGCGGCGAAATGGTGCACGCTGCGGTACGCGCGGGCCGGACGGCGGGCGTGACGGTGCCTGGCCGGCTCCGGCAGCGGCGACTTGACCTGGCGACGACGCCGGGCCGGCTGCGGCTGCTGCTCGGCGGCCTCGTCCTGCTGAGCCTGGCCTGGGGCGGCCTTGCCGCCTTCAGCGTCAGCCACTACGCGGCGGCGGCATCGAGCGTGGTCAACGTGCGCGAGCCGCTGAGCCTCGACGCGCAGCAGATCTACTCACGGCTGTCGGACGCCAACGACGCCGCCGCGACGGCGTTCCTCACCGGCGGCCTCGAGCCCGCCGCCACCAGGCAGCGCTACCTGGCCGACATCGCCGCGGCGAGCAGCGCGATCGAGAACGTGACCGCGCAGGGCGGCGCGGGCAGCGGGGCGGCCGCGCAGGACCTGAGCACGCTGGCCCGTGACCTGCCCGTCTACAGCGGCGAGATCGAGACCGCCCGCGCCGACAACCGGCTCGGGCTGCCGCTCGGCGCCGCCTACCTGCGCGAAGCCTCCGCCCTCATGCGCGGCACGCCGCAGGTACGCGGCATGCTGGGATATGCCCAGGACCTGTACGCCACCGAGAACGCGAGCCTCAGCGGCACCAGCGCCCAGGCGACCGGGCTGCCGCTTATCTGCGTCACCGCGGCGGCGGGGCTCGTCGTGGGCTGCGCGCTGTACGGGGGAGCCCGGTGGCTGCGCGGCCGCACCAACCGGGTGTTCAACGTGGGCCTGCTCGCCGCCGGCGCGATCGTGGTGCTGTCCGTCGGATGGCTTTGCCTCGCGTTCGCCGGCGTACGCAGCGACCTGCTCAACGCACAGGCCCGCGGCCTCGCCACGGTCCAGGCGGCCGCACAGGTCAGCATCGCGGCGCAGGAGGCGCACGCCGACGAGAGCCTCACCCTGATCGACGACACCGGCGACGACACCTACCAGTCGGACTACGCGGACAAGCAGCATGCCCTCGGGCCCGGGCCGGGCACGCTGCTGAACGGCGCAACGGCGGCGGCGCGGGGGACCCCGGCGGAGCCCGCGGTCGAGAAGGCGGCCACCGACGCGCAGCTCTGGTTCGCCGCTCATGCCAAGGTCCGCATCCTGGACGACAACAACGGCCACGTCGCGGCCGTCGCGTCCGTGCTCGGCACCGCGGACGGCGATGCCGGCCAGCGGTTCACCCTGCTGTCCGGCGACCTCACCACCGCGATCAACTCCGACCAGGCCGTATTCAACTCCACCGCGCACTCGGCGGCCGGCGCCTACACCGGCCTGGCGCCCGGCGTCGCCGTGGCGGCACTGATCATGGCGGCCGCCTGTGCCTGGGGCCTGGGCCGCCGCCTCGCCGAGTACCACTGACCAGGGAGGGCAGCGGAGTGAACCGCTTCAAGACCCGGCCCGCCCGGCCGCACTCGGCCGGGATCAGGCCGCGCCTGCTTGCCGCTGCGCTCGCGCTCGCCGCGCTGAGCGCCGCCGCTGGCTGCTCTGCCACCGCCGCGCCCGCGCCCGCCGCCAGCGCCGCCGCCTCCACGCCAACGCCGGCCGCGTCCGCTTCGTCGGCCACGAGCACGGGCGCGGTCGCCAGCGCGGGCGCCAGCACGGGCGCCACCTGCAACCCCTACGCGTCGAGCCTGGCGCCGCTGCCCGGGACGCCGCAGGTGACTCCCGGCTCGTTCATGGCGACGATTAAGCAACGCGGCCACCTCGTCGCCGGGGTGGACGCGAACACCTACCACTTCGAGTACTTCAACCCGCGCGACGGGAAC
>Ga0181525_10002385_pt1 | contig 15381 bp, 16 predicted proteins | sample PEATcosm2014_Bin_48_FD_121100 | JGI IMG/M metagenome (GOLD analysis project Ga0181525, IMG submission 121100) | Peatland microbial communities from MTU Mesocosm Facility, Houghton, MI, USA - PEATcosm2014_Bin06_10_metaG | ecosystem: Environmental > Terrestrial > Soil > Wetlands > Peat | place...
ACCCCAACGCGATACCAGGCCACTCCAGCCGTCACCGGCGAACCCGGCACCCGCTACTGACCAGCAGCAATTCTCTACGCGCTCAGGCGATCATCGACTTTGCACGCGCCCTGGGCTAGCCGCCTCAACTGCCGTATGGGGGTTCAACTCGGTTTTATGGGGGTTCAACTCGGCGGCAAGGTCATCTGGGCTGGTTCACAGGGGCTGCGGCTGCTGCGGAGGGGATCATCGTGGCCGGTGGGGCACGGGCACGGCCAAAGCCACGGTGACCGCGCTGCGGTCGCTGCTGCGGTTCCTGCACGCTACCGGGCGGGCGCCGCATCCGCTGGCGGCGGCGGTGCCGTCGGTGGCGGGCTTCCTGGCACGCGCCGAGGTCGGTGGATCTCACACGACGTTGCGACCATTTGCTGTCACCATAGGTAACCGCTGTTCCGGAATGGTAAGTCTCCCTGCCGAATATTTGGGTGGTGGCTATAAGGTTCGCCCACGTGATCTGGACGCGCATATTCACCGACTATGGCTCTACACCGCGATCGGCCGGCACGTCGTGCTGGTGATGGCCGCCCTCGCCGCCTGCGCCATCACCGCAGCCCTGCTCAGGGACCGCACCGATACCCAGGCACCACCCCCCGGTCAGGCCCGATCAGTCGCCGCCCGCCGAGCCCGGCATGATCCCGCTGACCATCCCGGAGATCAAGCGACTGCTCGCTGCCCTCACCACCCGGCCCCTGCCGCCCTGCCACGTCATCCACTGACACGCATGGACCCGCCGCCACCAGGCCCGCCCACGATGATTCCACAAACGCGCCAGACTCGCCCGCGACGCCGAACCCTCCCCGGTCAGCTAGCGAAATGCGGCTGCCTTTTCCGATGGACAATTTGAATATAAGGTGATTTAATAGGGGCATGAAACATCTGCAAACGGTTCGTTCACTGCTCAGCCGATTCTCGGTCGTACTTATTATTATTGGCGCCCTGGTTGTTACCGACCTCTTTATTTCCGGATCAGCCCGAGCGGCCGCACCGGCGGCACCGGCGTTCGTGCAAGTGGTGGCGGCCCAGCCGCAGACCAACCAGACCACGGTGACGGTAACGTATACCAAGGCGCAAGCGGCCGGTGACACCAATGTGCTGGCGATTGGCTGGAGCGATGTGACCTCGAACATCACGAAGGTGACCGACTCGAGCGGCAACAACTACGCGGTGGCGGCGCCGACGGTGCATGGTTCGGTAACGAGCCAGGCCATTTATTATGCGCCAAATATTAAGGCCGCGGCGGCGGGCGCCAACACCGTAACGGTAACGTTTAATACGGCGGCGGCGTATGTGGATCTGCGGGCAAGCGAGTACAGCGGGCTGGCCGCGATGGCGCCGTTTGATGTGGCGGCGTCGGCCACGGGGAGCGCCAGCACGGCCGCCTCGCCGTCGGTGACAACCTCGTATTCGAGTGAGCTAATCTTTGGGGCGGGCGATACGTCGGGGGTGTTTAGCGCCGCGGGGACCGGCTTTACCAAGCGAATTATTACCAACCCGGACTCGGACATCACCGAAGACAAGACCGTGAGTGCGATCGGCTCATATAATGCGACGGGCAAACAGAGCGGCGCGTGGGTAATGCAGGTGGCGGCGTTCAAGGCGGCGGGCGGGCCGCCGGACACCACGCCACCGAGCGTACCGACGGGGCTGAGTGCTACCGCGGTTTCATCGACTCAGATCAATCTATCGTGGACGGCTTCCACCGATAATGTTGGCGTAACCGGCTACGACGTTTTCCGCAATGGTACGCAAGTAGGCACCACGACCACGACTAGCTACCAGGATACCGGCCTCACAGCCGACACAACCTACAGTTATACAGTGGCGGCTTATGATGCTGCCGGCAATGTGTCAGCCCAGTCGACTCCAGCCAGTGCTACTACCACTACCACTACCACTACTCCAGTTGCCTTCGTCCAAGCTGACGACACAGGCACCATTAACGGGAACACCACCAGCATCGGTAGTGGCCAGTCCAACCAAGTGCTCGCTCACGACACCGGGATCGGCCATACTGTCGTTCTCATCATTCAGACCCTGACCTATCCGAACGTCACCGAGACCGATACCGTCACCAGTGTCACCTCAGGGATGGGCACCTTTCACTTCGTCAACTCGTACAATGATGGCGCCGACAACGAGATATGGATCTGCACGGACACGACCGGCGCAGCCGACACGATCACGGTCACCACGCCGACCAATGCCTGGGACGCCTTCGCCGTGGAGTTCAACGCTCCCGCCACTGGCTACGTGAATGGTGGTGGCCAGGTCTTTGATCCGCCCTACCTCGGTGATCAGAGCTGGACCGTTTCACCGGGAGCGGCCGGAAACGTCGCGGTTGTCGCAGTTGACACTCAGGATGCCTACAACACTGGTCCTGCGGCACCCTGGACGTACTACAACTCGGGGTATTGGTCGTTCTTCAACGGGACCTCGGCGGCTTGGCAGGTGGCCCCATCGTCAGCTCCTCTCACCGCCACCTGGCAGACAGACGGGGGAGAGAGCAGCTCTCAGGGTGTGGTGCTTGAGTATTAGCAGGCAGCCACGTGAGAACGTGATGTCGCCCGACTTCGACGCCCGAAGCCCCGAGGTCGAAGCCTACTGCGCATTCACCAAGAGGTCTCCGCGGCGGATCGCCGTGCCACAAAGCCCTCGTCGCTCAGAAGTTCCTTGATCTTCATGTCCACGAGACCGTCGACGCGCTCCATGAGCTGCGCTGCGAAGATGAGCCGATCTAGCCGAAACCTCGGTACCTAGCTCTCATCATTGAGCAGGCCTGATTAAACAGATCGGGGTGCGTCTCGGGAATCTGCGAGTGCGCGACTTTCTCCATGAATGATCGGGGATCTTCACTGAAAAGATGAACGTATTCGGTGCCGGCTCTGTGCAAGGTGAGCCATGCCAGCAAAGCTGTGGGCATGCTGTTCCTGCGCATAGCGGATAGCACGTCAGCAACTATCTGGGTCAGTACGTCACGTTCATTGTCCTCTGCTGGTTCTGCACGCAGCGCGGATAGTGCTCCTTCGAGTATGAGGTTGAGCATCGTGTCATCCTGTCCCGAAACCTCTATGGCAGCTTTCAGGTACCGGATCACTGTGGTTGCCGGAAGGCGGGCTGTGTCGAGTTGCAGGAAGTCAAGGACCAGCTTGACTGCGCCGACTTGCATGTGTACGTCCCATAGAGGGCGGGAACTGAATATTATCGAGAGCCGATCGTACGCGCTGGCCAGGACACTATCGTCGGGGTCAAGCACACGAGATAGCCACAGATCTATCAGGTCATGGGCTATGGAGGAGGCTCCGCTTGCCGAACCGCGGAAGGTGGTAATGCTGGCCCCGATCCGGCGAAACACCGGATCTGCTCCGGCACCGGATGCACGCCGTTATGAGCGCGCAGCGCCGTTACCAGCGCAGCCGGCAGCGATTCTGCCAGCAAGGCCTTCGGCACCTCGGCAGGAACCAAGACGAACACCCCGTCGCCACGGTCCTCGTGACCGCAGTTATCCCACGGGACCCCCGCACGATCAAACGCATCCTGCATCGCGCGGTACAAACCGTCGCGGACTGTCACCTGATGGGGATTGGTACGGCGCTGATCCCCAAACCCCTCAACGTCAACGACCACGATCGCCCGGTGAACGGCCAGCCTCCGGTCTTCCATCGCCCCACCGCCATATGACAAGGCAGAAACTAAGCTCAACTAACCCAGCCTAACCGCAGGCGGCACTGCCACTTTTCTGGAGCCAGCAAGACCACCACGCATTCCCCTCTCCTGGAAGTGAGCCCGCAGAGCGATCCGTGGCAGACCGAGCAACCCGGCCGACATGCTCGGATACCCATCTGGCCAGAGGCCACGTCACCTCGGCGTGCAGCCGGTCATCTCGGCGGCCGGGTGCGAATCAGGCGGCTAAAGTAAGTGCGCTCTACCGTGTTGCCGAATCTACAGTCGCGCGACAGAGTTGCCGAGGAGCGGTTACTGGAGGTTATTCCCGAGATCCAAGGAAGCCACGGATTCGAGCGGATAACGAAAGTCCGCTTAAGAAACGACCCTCGTATGGCCTTTGACCGTCAGGCGCAACCAGAACGACCTGATACGTATGGCCAGTTGATGAAGTATCGGCACCAGCTTGGCCACGCCGAACGGTGGTTCGCGCTCACGTCGAAGCCACGATTCGTAACGACCACGTGGCCGTTCTCATCCTCCGACTGGGCCGCCTTGGCCGGCCGCTGCGTTGCTGGAAGGGAACAACCCGCGCGCCGAGGGGGGCCCGTTCAGCCCTCATGCCGATGGCCGCGAAACTGGGCGTATGGATGTCACAGACCTGGACGCCGACCCGCTGCGCCAGCTCTCCGCGTGGCTGGACGCGGCCCGCGCGGCTGGCCAGCCGATGCCGGAAGCAATGACCATCGCCAGCGCAACCAGCGACGGCGTTCCGTCGGCCCGCCTGGTGGTGCTGCGCGGCCTGCGGCGAGGACTGGTCTTCTTCACCGACTGCCAGAGCGACAAGGGTGCAGAGCTGGCGGCGAATCCGCGGGCGGCTGCCGTGCTGCACTGGCTCGTTCCGGCACACCGCCAGGTACGCGCGGCCGGGCCGGTGGAGCTAGTGAGCGAGGAGGAAGCGGATGAGTACTGGAGCACGCGCGCCCCCGCCGTCCGTCTCAGCGCGGCCGCCTCGCGGCAAAGCCGCGTCGTCGCCAGCCGGACGGTCCTGGAAACGCAGGTCCGGGACATCCTGCGGCGCCACCCCGGCGGAGCCGATATTCCCCGGCCGCGGCGCTGGTGCGGCTTCAGGGTGCTGCCGTCCCGCGTCGAGTTCTGGCAGGAATCCCCGGACGGCCTGCACGACCGGATCCGCTACCGCCGGGCAGGCAGCGGCTGGATCACGGAGCGGCTGTCGCCGTAACGATCGACAGCCCTCGGCAACGAGAAGGTCACCACCATCAAGCTGCCCTGCCCCTCACCTGCTGTCACAGTCCGAGAAGCGCGGAACCAAGCACCGCGCCGGGAACGCTCCAAATCGCCGACGTCGGGACCCGCGCCGATGGCCGGCCGGAAGGCTCAGCCGGAGGCGCCGACGCCAGGGTCGGTGACGCCGAAGGCGTCCCCGAGGCCGGTGAGGTCAACGGGGAGCCGTGCCTGCTCAGGTACGAGGCCCAGGAACGGGCGCATCGCTTCGAGGGCGGCAAGGATTTCGCGGCCGACCTGCTGCGCGGAACGCATCGCATCCACGGAAACCAGGATTCCGCGGTCGCGGTACCACGCGAGGATGGGGGATGTCACGTCCTGGTAAAGAGCAAGGCGCTGGGCAATGATGGCTGGCGTGTCGTCGGAGCGGTGCTCGAGCGCGGCCCGCGCGAGCAGCCGGCGCATCAGTTCGGCGTCGTCGGCGTGCAGGTGCAGTGCCACATCCGCGGTCATCTGGAGTTCGCGGCCGATCAGGTAGGCAGCACGGGCCTGGTGCATGTTCCGCGGGATTCCGTCGAGGACAAAACCGCCGCCGGCCGCCTTGGCCGCGACCATCGCCTCCCGCAGCATGTCGAGCACGACCTGGTCGGGAACGAGTTCGCCGCGGTCGAGATATGCCTGGACGGCTAGGCCGAGATCGGTCCGCCGCGCTACGTGATCGCGCAGTAGTTCACCAGTCGAGATGCGCGGAATGCCGAAATGCGCGGCGATCAGCGCGCCCTGAGTCCCCTTGCCCGCGCCCGGGGGCGCGATCATCAGCACTCGCATTACTCATCTCCTCCCGTCATCATCCCGCCCGCGCCAGGAAACGCGCACGCCGGACTCCCAGTTATGAGCGACAGAAGCCGAGGACGCTCGTGTTCATGCCTCACGCCATATCGGTTCGGGTACGGGCCTGGTTTCGGATGCTGGCCACGCTCGGTCAGGGCCCGGGCCGGGGCGGGCGCGTACGATGGTGGTCGTGAGCCAAGCGCGTCAGGAACCCGAGCCGATGGCCGACCAGTTGCCGACCATCGAGGATCTCGCTCGGGCGCAGCATGCTGAGCCGGTGGCTGATCCTGGGGAGCTGGCGGCCGACATCTGGGAGTCGGATGCCGAGCTGGCGGCCTGACCGGCCGTGCGTGACCTCGTCATTGATACCGATGCCGCGTCGTTGCTTCAGAAGCAGCAGGCGCCGCCGTGGGTTCTTCGCAATGTTGACGGTGCCCGGGTCTGGCTGACCTTTGTCACCGTGGGAGAGCTGGCGAAGTGGGGTGTGGTCCGCCGGTGGGGTGAGGACCGGCGCCGCCGTCTGGACGACTGGACGGCCGGCCGCCCGGTAATTCCGCATGACACGCAGATCTCCCGGGTGTGGGGTGCGCTGGCCGAATGACACCTGGATCGCGGCGTGCTGCCTGCGCTACCAGATACCGTTGGTGACGCTCAACACCGCCGACTTCAGCGACTTCGCCGGGCACGGCTTGGTGCTACTCGGCGGCAAGGAGTAGCGCCTGCCGGGACCCGATGATGGCTGCAGGGGCTGCTACCGGGCGGCTCCGGCGACGTAGGCGGCGACGATGTAGGTAGCATGCCGGTCGAGGCTGCCCCGGGCCCGCTCTGGCGGACCGCATCGTGGTCCGCGGATCAGCATGCGACGCGGCGCGGCGGGCGATCTTGCGGACGACCCTGCCGGCGCCGTGCCGGTCCAGCCGCCGACCGTCGGCGGCCAGGAACACCGGGCCGTCGGTGCGCTCGCCGACGGCCAGATCGATCGCCCGGGCAGTGCGCGGCGCCAGCGGGATGGTCACCACCTTGCCGCCCTTGCGGGTGATGGTCAGGGTCCGGTGCCCGCGTTCGAGACCCAGATGCTCAATGTCAGCCCCAGTCGCCTCAGATATCCGAAGCCCTCAAGCAGATGCGCCAGTTCTGTAAGCTGAGCCGACGGGATGGTCCGCTTTCCTTCCCGCTGAAGGGGTCTACTCCGGGGCAATAGTCCGGCAGCCGCGTCCTCAGACGGCCTGGTCTGGTGATCCATTCGTTGATGCGGTGACGTACCTCCCACGGCGGCTGTCACGATGCGACCAGGACTGGCTGGCGTCTGCCGTCCGAGGGTGGAGGAAACGGTGAGCAGCGACGTGGTCCGGCGGCGGGCTGAGATCGAGGGTGTGATAGCGGGCCGCACCTTGTGCGATGAGTTGCGGGATGTGGCTGCGACCGCGGGTGATGCCAGCGCGTACTCCGACGAGGCCGGCACCGGGGCCGTGGCCGGTGCCGGCTGGCGGTCCCTGACCTGGCAGCAGGCCAGGCAGCGGGTGCTGGAGGTGGCGGCCGGGTTCGCCGCGCTGGGGCTGGCGCCCGGCGAGCGGGTCGCGCTGATGCTCCCCAACCGCAGCGAGCATGTGCTGGCCGACCTCGGGGCGGTGCACGCGGGCGGCCTGGGGGTGACGCTGTACGCCACGCTGGCGCCGGAGCAGATCGCCTACGTGGCCGCCGACTGCGACGCCAGGATCGCGGTGCTGGACGGGGCGGCCGAACTTGCCCGCTGGCGCCCGGTCCTGGACCGGCTGCCGGGGATCACGAAGGTCATCGTCCGTGATCGGTCCGCCTGCCCGGCCGATGACCGGTACCTGACGTGGGATGACCTGGTGGCGCTGGGCCGGGAACGGCTCGCCGCCCAGCCCGGTGAGATCACGGCCCGGGTGGCGGCGATCAAGCCCGATGACCCGCTGGCCCTGCTGTACACCTCGGGCACCACCGGCAACCCCAAGGGCGTCCTGCTCACGCACCGCAACATCCTCTACGCGATGGCGGCAGCCGATGCGATGGGGGTCATCAGCCCGCGGGCTCGGTGGGTCTCCTACCTGCCGCTGGCGCACATCGCCGAGCGCATGTTCAGCGTTTACCTGCCTATCCACGCCGTCGGTCACGTCCATTTCTGCCCGGACCCTGCACGGCTGGTGCAGGTGATCGGGAAAGTGCGCCCTACCGCGTTCTTCGGCGTGCCCCGGGTGTGGGAGAAGATCAGGACAGGCATCCAGGCCCTGCTGGCGGCCGAGCAGGACGAGGGCAAGCGGGCCGCCGTCCAGCAGGCTATGGACACCGGCCGCCGATACGTGGACAGCTGCCAGTACGGGCATACCACGTCACCGGAGCTGGCGGACCGGTTCCGGGCGGCCGACGAGCAGGTGCTCGGGCCGATCCGCAGCCTGCTCGGCCTCGGCGAGGCCAGCTCGGTCTCCAGCGCCGCGGCCCCGCTGCCGCCGGACGTGGCGGCCTTCTTCGCCGGGCTGGGCATGACGATCCTTGACGTGTACGGGATGACAGAGACCACGGGGGCCTTTACCGCCAACACACCCGCCGAATTCAGGCTCGGAACGGTGGGCCGGCCAGCCGCCGGGATGGAGGTCAAGGTCGCCGATGACGGCGAGATCCTGACCCGCGGGCCCCTGACCACCCCCGGCTACCATGGCCGGCCCGACCTGACCGCAGCGCTGATCGACGGCGACGGATGGCTGCATACGGGGGATATCGGAACGATCGACGCGGACGGGTTCGTGTCGGTGACGGACCGGAAGAAAGAACTGATCATTACCGCAGGCGGCGAGAACATCGCGCCCGCGGCGGTCGAGAACCTGCTGGTAGCCCATCCCCTGATCGGCCAGGCCCTGGCCTACGGTGACGGCAGGCCGTACCTGGTGGCCCTGCTCACGCTGGACGGCGAGGCCGCACCCGCCTGGGCCCGGGCCCGCGGCATCCCGGCCGGCTGCCTCGCGGCGCTGGCGTCAGACCCGCAGGTGCTGGCCGAGGTGGCGGCCGGTATAGCCGCCGCCAACGAACGGCTGGCCCGGGTGCAGCAGGTGAAGCGATGGCGCCTGCTGCCCGTGGAATGGACAGCCGAGACCGAGGAACTGACCCCCACCCTCAAGCTCAAGCGCCGCGTCGTGCACGCCAAGTACGCCGACGTCATCGAATCCATGTACGCCGGATGAGATACCGGCTGGATAAGCCAGTAACCAAATCACGTCAGATCTACCTTCTGAGGAGGACTTTCATGGGCTCACCCGAGGACAGCGTCGCTGCCTTCCACGACAAGCTCGCCGCCGCCTGGAGCGCGAACGATGGCACTGCGTTCGCTGCCTTTTTCGCAGATGACGGTTCGCTCATCAACCCGTTCGGTGAACGAGCAGACGGGCGCCAGGCCCTGACGGCGATGTACAGCGAGTATTTCGGTGGAATGCTGAAGGGAACGACGACATCGATCAGCTTGGCCCGTGTGCGGCCAGTCGAGCCCGATCACGCGTTCGCCGACGCCGAGCAGACGATCTACGCGGCAAACGGGGATGTCCTGATGGCTCTGCACGTCGTTAATCTTCTGCGCAAAGACGGCGATAACTGGCGGCTAGTTGACAGCCGGCCTTACGCGTTCCCCCCACCTCCCGCCTGACGACGCTCCGGCAACGGTTATGGACGCCTTAGCATCAGGAAGTTGGCGCGCCAGTAGTCACCGATGCCGAAGTGCGGGACATCGCCACCGCCGCGCCAGCGCCACGCCAGGCCGCCGCGGGATCTGTCACCGGCATCGGTGACGTACCAACCGCAGGCGGGACTTCCGCTGGGACCGCGGCGTAGCGGTGCGCGTGCCGAAGTGGGTGGTCATCGATGAGTGCCGGAAACGAAGCCGCGTCGGCAAAGCGCGCTGAGCTGCCGGGCGGGATGCGGCCGGATGGGCCGCTGGCCGCGCGTGCACTGGTGCCCTGGCCGGCCGCTGCCGCCACCTTGCTTGCCCCGGTCGGGCTTGTCGTCGCCAGCGTCGCGATCCCGCCGGGCGTGGACGAACTGCCGACCAGCGACGCGAAAACCGCCCGTATCCTCGACATCGTCGCCTCGCACGGCGGCAGCGTGTAGCTGGGCTTCCTGGTCTTCGCGGTCAGCATGATCTTGCTGATCCCGGCCATGGCCAGCGTCCGCGCGGTGGCCACGCGGGAGCTTCTACCCCCTCATACCACTCGGGGCGCTGCTGCTCGGACTTGGCCTATGGCGGGGCAGGGGCCTGGCGCTCGAGATCGGCTTCGTCCTGATGTCTGGCGGCCACCGAGGGGGTCGGCCGCGGATCATAGCGAGGGCGGTAACACCGCTGATACCAGCCACAGGGAAGATCAGGACCTAACGAACGGCCGATCTCCGGGATCAAGATCTCGCTTGCCAGGCATGCCGTCTCCTTGCAGGGGATTGCATTCAGGCCCCGGAGTTCGCGTATCGGGCCTGACGGTTGCGGATGGCTACTGCGTCCCTTCAAACGGTAGTCCTGGGCTGGAAACGTCGGTAGCGGGAACCGCGCATCCGGCGAATCTCCTCCAGGATGCGCGGAGTCCCGCCAAGACCCACCGCCAGATGCCGTAAGGACAGCCGCCATGGCCACCGACCCAGCAACCGTCCAGCAGCCCACCCACCCCCTGTACGCACTGACGACATACGAGCTGGCCGGCTACCGCCGCCAGCTCGAGAGCGCCCTCGCATGCTTCGACAGGACCGACCCCGTGCCCCCGGCGCGGGACGACCTGCGGGCCAGACTCGACGCCGTGATCGCCGAGCAGGACGACCGCGCCCGGCTGGCCGCCCGTGTCTGACCACGACCCCCGCGTGTCGGCGGCCACGCCAGACGATCACCACCGCCCGGCCGGTCAGCTCACTGTCCGCCAGCTCGACCTGTACGCCAGCCAGCTCGAACGGTGCCTGAAGGCCCTGGGCACCGATGCTCCGATCCGTGCCGACGTCCAGCGCGAGCTGGCCGCGGTCCGCGCCGAGCAGGACGCACGCGCCGAGGCCGGCGGGCACCACGACCCCGGCCGCCCGCACGACGTCAGCGGGCTGACGGCCGGCCAGCTCGATCGCGCCCGGCGGGAACTGGCCGCGAACCTGGCCCTGGCCAGGCCCGACTCCCCGGCCCGCGGGCCGATCCTGGCGCGCCTCAGCGCCATCGACACCGAACTAGCCGGCCGAGCCGGCGCCAGGCCCGGGGACTGACCAGGCACCCGTTTCACCCTTGATGCTCGGCGCCGGGCTCCTGTCCTAACCTCTGTAGCGCCATTTCGACCGCCTTGCAGCCCCTACCAGGGCCATATACGCTGGTACCAACGGTGGCGGCCGGAAGGAACTCGTCATGAAATTCAATCCTCCGCCGGGATGGCCATTACCTCCGGGATGGTCGCCGCCGCCAGGGTGGACGCCAGATCCTGCTTGGCCGCCTGCGCCGCAAGGCTGGGTGCTGTGGGTCGAGGATGAGGAACCGGAAGCAGCCAGCCAGCCGGGTTCTCGTCTCGATGACGTCCTAAGGCGTTCGGTTCGCTGGGCGCAGGCGCGCACCGGCCACGCCTCGTCGGAAGAGCCTCCGGTAGTCGCCGAGGAGGTGGCTGGCGCCGGGAGATGGGCGGGCCTGGCCAATGCGAGCATGGCCTTCGCGCTGGCCCGGTCCGGCGTGCCCGGCGCCGAGAACGCGCTGGGTCTCCTGCGCGCGCTCTACGACATCGAAGACGATCAGACTCGCATGCTGCATTCCGTCGAGCGCAACGTCCGGCTGCTCCAGGAGGGACCATTTCTCGCCGGACGGTTGCTGCTCAGCGAGGCGATCCGACTAGGGCCAGGCGACCCTGAGTATGGGCACATGCTTAGCGCGGCAAAGGACAAGTTCTACGACGCTCAGCCTCTCGCTAGCTCGGTGCAAGGCCGCGCGGTGGTCGAAATGAACCTCGGCCTGGTGTGGCAGGCGCTCGGGCGGCCTGAGAACGCCCGTCATTGGATGCAGCAGAGCTACGAGTCTGCTCGCGTCGTCATCGCCGCGCTGGCAAAGCAGGCTGGCGACGTCAAGATTCTCCACAGCCGGTGGAGCACGGCTGCCCTTACGTACCTGTATCCCGCCGGCGTGTTCGTGATTCCCGCGAAGCTCAAGAAAGTCTGGGGTTCCGAGCGGGCCCGGGATGCCATCGGGGCATTCCTGCCCTTCGTCAACTGCGTCGCCACCTCCTTGAACGCCCTCAGCGAGTCAAGCCCCGTTCCGGCGCTGGAACTCACCGGCTCGCAGGCCGACGGTTTCACCCTTGGCGAGATTCCCGCCCAGCGGGCTCCAGCTCAGCGGGCGGCGCAGCGTAAACCCCCGGGCCCGGCTGCTGCGCCAGCCGAGCATCCGGCCGAGCCGCCTGACCGATGGTGGGATAAATGATGCGGCCCTTACCCGCGACCTCCAGATTCCCGCGACGAAACGCTGCGTCTTGTCTGTGGCTAGCGGCACGCCGCGTTGCGCTACCATCGGCCGCGATCCTGTGAACCTGGCGCCTGCGTGGCGCGTCCTACTCCTCACGCACTGTTCTAGCAACCCACCCCGAAGGACGAACTGACTCAGATGACAGCTACCGAACCGGGACGGCCAGCCGAGGGCACCGAAAATCCCCCCGGGCCTGGCTGCCCGGATGGGCGGCTCCTGGCGCTCAGGTGCCTGGGTGTCCCTCAGGTGATCACGCGGGCGCCGATGAGCAGGCGCCGCGCGCTCGCGCGGCGGCTGGCCGCGTTCTGCGCCCGGATCCGGCCGCGTAACACGGCCGAGCTCGCGTCCCTGGTCCTGCACATGGGCGAGGAAATCGACCGGCGGGAGCGGATGCTCGACGTCGCGCTGCGCGCCACGGGCGAACTTCCCGGCGAGTCCGCCTCGCGTGCTTCAGCCGGCTGTCGGGCCGGGCAAGCCATCTGACGTGGCCCGGCCTGGCGGGCAGTTTTGTAGGTGATCAAGATCGTTTAGCGGGTTGGGCTGGTCAGGCGGCTGATATCTGGTTGCGCCGTGCGTGCCAGATCTGGTCTTCGGGTGCCTTGCATCAATAGAACAATCTGCGCGGCAGCTAATGGGATGCGGGGGTGAGGTCGGTCTCCTGCTCTCCCCAGCCACTTGACTCACATTAGTTTCTGCACCGGCCAGATATCACGGCAGTGGCCAGTTCAGCGACAATTCGCGCCAGCCGTAAGCCGACCGTAAGGAAATCACGCTCATGTCTCACCATAACCGTATGCATACTCGGAGGAACGCCCGGTGGTGAGACCGTCGGTCTTAAGGGCGGAGAGGCAAGGTGAGATCAATGTCTACAGCATGCGCCAGCTGTGATTCATCGCTGAACGCTGGGGACGTTTTCTGCAGGAACTGCGGCTATGCGGCGAAAGATCTGGCGGCGCCGGCGACTAAGCCGCGATCGGTTGCGTCATATGAACCGGCATCGGCTGCGCGGTTCCCCGCGGCATCGTCGCCGGGGCCTGGCCGCGGCCAGGTCCGCGTGGCCGCCGCTACCGGGCAAGCCCAGGGTCAGCGGCCATGGGAGACGAGCCACGACGCCGAGACCGGCGCGAGCGTCCGGGAAGAGCCGGATCGGCGGGCGGTGCCGTCTTGGTGGAGTAATCAGGTCCGCGCAGCGGCCCCGGCCGCGGCACGTCCGGCATTGCCGGCCAGCGGTGATGCGAGGGTGCTGGTGGCCACGCCAGAAGACCAGGCTCAGAGCGACGCCGCGGCGGCGGCGCCGCAGTCGTACATCACCACCGATGACCGCAAGAAGAGTTACCCGGATCTGGGGGTGGCAAGGACTCTTGATCCGCTCTCCAACACGCGCTTCCTCAGGCAGCTGGCGCGGAGGGGCGCGCTTTACGCGGCTGCGACAGTAGCCGTCGACTTCGCGGTCATCGTCCTGAGCCTCATCTTTTACCTGCTGCGCCCGGGATTTAACCCGCTGGGACCAGTAAAGCCCATTACTGGCCTCGTGGTCATCGCCTTGACCCTGGCTTTCTGGCTGCTGCCAGTCCCGGCGCTGCTCGGAGAGTGGAGCCGTCTGCTCAGCTTCCAGGCGCCCGCGGCCGAGACGGCGCTTGGTCACGTCAGGGAGGCGCTTGACCGCCATGCGATCCCGAGAGACACGATCGGAGTGCGGCCGATCTCACCGCCAGGCGAGGGCCGCCGCCACTACCTGGAGCTGCGCCGCGGTTTCTTCGCCGGCTACATCTCCTGCTTCGCGCACGGCCATGATCTTTACGTCGGGTGGACCTACTGGATATACGTTTCCCCGCTGCGAGTCCTCCTGATCTGGATCGGCCGCAGAATCCAGGATCACACCGGACGCGGAAACGATATGTACCAGACGCTTCGCTACGAATCCGCCAAGGCCACCATCGCCGCGATTCACGCCTGCACCCTGGACGGAGTCGATGTAGCCACTGGCGGGTCGAGGCACCCGGTCGACGGAAACCCCCTATTCGGCAGAACTACCTCCGCAGCTTGAGGCCCGGCAATCCCCGGCTCACTGGACCGTGTCGTGGGATGGGGATGCCGATGCGAGGAGTGTGGCCGCCTGCTGCTGGGTGAGCGCGCGGCCGGCGGCCAGCGCGGCATCCCACTCGCCGGGTGCGACGGCCGCGCGGGCGGGAGCCAGGAACTCCTCGAGCAGTTCCGGTTGCTTGATCGGGATGCCGGTCTTCTGCCGGACGGCTTCCGCGGCGCCGGCCAGGCGGGCCGCCCGCAGGCCCTCGCCGAGCTGCGCGGCATTGGCGGCGCACATTTCCAGGGTCGTCGCCAGGAGCTCGGGGTCACCGCAGCTGACGACGTAGCCGGCCATGGCGGACAGCAGGTCACGGGCGTCGGCGGCACGGCCCGCCCGGAGGGCAACCCCGGCCAGCGATTGCTGGTCCAGGGCCACGCCCAGCATGTCCCCCTGCTTGGTGTCGAGTGCGAGCGCCTCCTGCAGCACCTGCGTGGCGCGGTCGAAGTTGCCCGCGTCGCTCTCCAGCTGGCCGAGGTTCGTCAGGGCCGCGGCGAGCCGCATGTCACTGCCGACCTCGCGGGCGATGGCGGCGCTTTCCTCCAGCAGGGACCGCGCGGTGTCGAAGTCGTCGAGGTGATGGTGGGTGATGCCGAGGCTGTTGAGTTCCCGTGCCTGCTGGTCCCGGTCGCCGCGGTCACGCCAGATCGCCAGGCTGCGCCCCAGCAGCCGCAGCGCGTCGCGCGGCTCACCCTGCCGCTGCAGCAGTACCCCGAGCCAGTGCGCCAGCTGGGCCAGCGGCGCCCCGCCGTCCTCGACGGTCAGGTCGATGGCCTGCTGCAGCCACCGCCGCCCTTCGGTGATGTAGCCATGCCGGTACCAGAAATAGGCCAGCGCCTGGACCAGCCGCAGGCCGGTGGCCGCCCGTTCGCGGTCGGCGGGCGCCTGGCCTGCGGCCGGGATGTCCAGCGACCAGGTCAAGGCGGCGTGGAGATTGTCATGCTCGGCCTCCAGCCGGTCCAGGGCCGCCAGGTGCTCGGGGCCTGAGCTGCGCAGCTGCTCGTCCGCCCGTTCGGCGACCCCGGCATAGTGCTCGGCGTGGCGGTGCCGGGTGTCG
>Ga0181525_10002386_pt1 | contig 15379 bp, 13 predicted proteins | sample PEATcosm2014_Bin_48_FD_121100 | JGI IMG/M metagenome (GOLD analysis project Ga0181525, IMG submission 121100) | Peatland microbial communities from MTU Mesocosm Facility, Houghton, MI, USA - PEATcosm2014_Bin06_10_metaG | ecosystem: Environmental > Terrestrial > Soil > Wetlands > Peat | place...
ACGCCGTCGTCGTCGGGGCCGGTCTGTGCGACGGCAAAGCGCAGACGCTTCTGCTGATCGTGTTCCTCTACGACGAAGAGGCTGCCGGCGTCCGAGAACGTGAGCTCGCGCGCTTTGCGAACGATCAGGCGCTGCAGGGTGGGAAGGTCGCGTTCCGACGAGAGCAATCGCCCGATCTCGAGCAGCTCCTCGCCTTCGCGTGCGGTCCGCGACATCGCGCGGGCCGTCTCGACTTTGGCTGCGGTTCGCAGCGACGCCAATAAAGCCGCGCCGCTCACCGGCGGATGCATGATGGCGACGACCTCAGGATCGTCGGCGATCCACGCGAGCGCCGAATGCTGCGGCGGCAAAACGACGATTGCGGTCGCGGGCGGGGCGCCGAGGGTTTTGAGGCCGCCGCGCTCGCGCAGCCGCTTGAAGTCCACCGCATGGACCGACACCCCGACGTTGCCGAGCAAAATGGGAAGCTCGCCTAAGTCCAGGTCGTGCGGGTAGAGGACCAATGTTGCCACGTCGTTAGTCTTCCACCAGGAAGGGACAGTACCCCCGGTTCCTTCCGAACGGGAGGCCCCTCGGCTGTAGCGAAACGGTAGCGCTCATGCCCGACGAGCACCATTCCGCGCCGCTGGCCACCCGTGTCCGAAAGCTCGCCGACTACTTCGTAGGCACCGATCTGCTCCGGTTACGGATCCAGCGCGAGAACGAAGAGATCGAGCTCGGGCGCCGTCGCTTGCACCCGGATCACGTTCCCGACGTCCCAAACGACCTGTCGGCGATTGAAGCCGCCCCGGTCAACCTCGAGGCGATCAAGTCCGATCTCGTTGGGATCTTTCATCTTACTCGTCCGGCGAGCAACGAAGGCGATCTCCTGGAGGGCGACCGCGAGCTAGCCTTCATCGAGGCGCTCGGCATTCGCAACCCGGTGCGAAGCCGCGGTCCGGGCCGGATCGTGTCGATCAACCCTGCCGACGGGGATGCGGTCGAATACGGGGCCGTGCTCTTTCAGATCGACCGCGGATAACTCAGGATAGAGGTTCCCGAACATTTTCAACAAGGTTTTGATCGCCAATCGTGGCGAGATCGCGCTGCGGATCAATCGTGCTTGCCAAGAGCTCGGCGTGCGCACGGTTGCGATTTTCTCCGAGGCCGATCGTGAATCGTTACACGTCCGTCAAGCGGACGAAGCTTTTTGCGTCGGTCCGGGCCCGGTCCCGCGCTCGTACCTGAACATTCCGAACATCATCTCGACGGCGCTTGTGACCGGCTGCGATGCGATCCATCCGGGCTATGGATTTCTCGCCGAGAACGCGCGGTTTGCGGAAATCTGCGCCGATCACGGCCTCACGTTCATCGGGCCCAAGCCCGCAGTGATCGCCGCCATGGGCGACAAAGCGACCGCGAAGCGGGTGATGAAGGAGGCCGGCGTAGCGACGACGCCCGGCACCGACATTCTCGCTTCGGCTCAAGAGGCGGTGACCGCCGCCAAGAAGATCGGTTATCCGGTGATTTTAAAAGCGACCGCCGGCGGCGGCGGCAAGGGCATGCGCGTCGTCGAGCGTCCCGAGGATATGGAGCGCGCGTTCGCGAGCGCAACCGCCGAGGCCGAAGCGAGTTTCAAAGACGGCCGCGTCTACATGGAAAAGCTCATCATCAACCCGCGCCACATCGAAGTGCAGATCGTAGCCGACGAATTCGGCAACGTCGTGCACTACGGCGAGCGCGATTGCTCGGTGCAGAAACCCTCGCACCAAAAGCTGATCGAAGAGTCGCCGGCACCGCATCTCTCCGAGCGTGCGCGCAGCGGTCTGCTCGAGATGGCGGTGAAAGCGTGCAAGGCCGTAGGGTACAGCAACGCCGGGACGCTCGAGTTCCTGGCTAGCGGCCACGACGTGTACTTCATGGAGATGAACACGCGCATTCAAGTCGAGCATCCGGTCACCGAGATGGTCTACAGCGTCGATCTCGTGAAGGAGCAGATTCGCATCGCGGCGGGCGAACCGCTCGGATACGTGCAGAAAGATATCCAACTGCGCGGACACGCCATCGAGTGCCGGATCAACGCCGAAGACCCGCACAATAATTTCGCGCCGCAAGCGGGCACGCTCAGCAAAGTCGTGTTCCCCGGCGGCCCCGGGATCCGCGTCGATACGCACGTGTATTCAGGCGCCATGGTGCCGCCGTACTACGACTCGATGATCGCAAAGATCATCGCGTTCGGCGCCACGCGGGACGCGGCGATCGCGCGCATGGAGCGCGCTTTACGCGAAACGGTGATCGAAGGCGTAAACACGACGATCGATCAATGTCTCGAGATCCTGGCCACGAAGCAATTTCGCGACGGCCGTTACGACATCGGCTTCTTGCCTGGGTTGCTGGTAGCCGGGGCGGCGCATTAACCGTGCCTTCGCGTAGGCAGGGGCGCGAGGCTGCGCTGCAAGCCCTCTATTCCATCGCGATCGGTCACCGCGACCCCTCGGAAGCCCTCCAAGAGATGGTCGGCGACGCCGACACCGATCATCGAGCGTTCGTGAAAGACTTGGTTCTGGGCACGCTCGACTACGCGACGCAAGCCGACACCACGATCGGACCGCTGCTGTCGGGCTGGACGCTCGAACGTTTGCCGACGATCGACCGTTTGTTACTTGAAATGGGTACGTTCGAGTTACGCTGCCGTCCGGATACTCCGCCGGCGGTCGTCATCAACGAAGCGGTAGAGCTGGCGAAGAGATTCTCGACCGACGACTCGCAGCGATTCGTCAACGGTGTACTAAGTGCAGTTGCGAAGGAAACGTAAGCAAAAGCGCGCGCCGAGCTGGCTGCGCGGGACGCTGATCGCCGTTCTGCTGCTGCTCTTGTTCGCCGTTGGAACGATCGCGGGCATCGTCGCCGCATACTCGCGTAACCTTCCCGACATCAGCCGGATGGCCGACTATCAGCCGGCGAGTTCTACGCGCATCTTCGCTCGCGACGGGACGCAGTTGGCTTCGGTTTTTCGCGAGAACCGCGTCTGGGTTCCGCTCTCGCGGATTCCGATGGACGTTCGCGAGGCCGTGATCGCCAACGAGGATCACAATTTCTACTCGCATCACGGCGTCGATTTCGGCGGCATCGCGCGCGCAGCGGTCGCCGACCTGTCGCACCAAGAATTCCAGGGCGCTTCGACGATCACGCAGCAGCTCGCGCGCAAACTGTTTCTCAACGATCAGGTATCGATTTCGCGAAAGATCCAAGAAGCGCTGCTCGCCATGGAAATCGAGCGGTACTATACGAAAGACGAAATTCTCGAGCGATACTTGAACATGGTGTACTTGGGTTCGGGCGCCTACGGCGTGGATGCGGCCGCGCACACCTACTTCGGGCGCAACGTCGATAAGCTCACCCTCGCGCAGGCGGCGATGCTCGCCGGCGTGATCGCGGCACCGTCGGACTACTCGCCGTACGTGAACCTCGCGCTTGCGAAGGATCGGCAGTCGCACGTGCTGGATCGCATGGTTGAGAGCGGGTACGTCACGCAAGACGAGGCCGATGCCGCCAAGGACGCGCCGTTGCAACTGAGCGGCTCGCGCGCGCCCGGCGTGCAAGGCTATCTCTATCCGTATTACACGACGTACGTCATCGCGCAGCTCGAGAAGCTATTCGGAAAGCAAGCCGTCGAAGAGGGCGGCTTGCAAGTCTACACGGCGCTCGATCCACGCGTGCAACAGCAGGCGCAAGATGCGGTCGCCTGGGGCGTGCGCGAAGCCGAAGCGGAAGGCATCAACGCGCACGAAGGCGCGCTCGTGGCCATCCGTCCGAGCACCGGCGAAATCGTCGCGATGGTGGGTGGCAGTCAATTCACGCTCGACAATCAATTCAATCGCGCCTGGCAAGCGCAGCGCCAACCGGGCTCGTCGTTCAAGGTGTACGTTTATACGGCCGCGATCGATTCCGGGATTCCGGCCAATACCGAAATCGACGACTCGCCCGTCGGATATCCGATGGGTGACGGTACGACGTGGTATCCCAAAGACGACGACGGCCGCTTCATGGGATTGATCACGTTACGTACGGCGCTCGCGCAGTCGCGAAACGTCGTAGCGGTGAAACTTGCGGATCGCATCGGTCTGGATCGCGTGATCGACTACGCGCACCGCATGGGCGTGACGGCGCCGCTCGAAGCCAATCTTTCGCTCGCGCTTGGGTCGTCGGTCGTCTCTCCCCTCGATCAAGCCAGCGGCTATCAGACGCTTGCGAACCAAGGCGTGCACATCGACCCGTCGGCGATTCGTTTGGTCAAAGATTCGCTCGGCAACGTGGTGCTCGACGATCAATATCCGCAGGCATCGGAAGTGGTCAACGCCGGAACCGCATACGTGATGACGACGATGCTCGAGGATGTGATCAACCACGGCACCGGATATCCAAACGCGATCATCGATCGCCCGGCTGCCGGAAAGACCGGCACGACCTCCAACTTTCGCGATGCGTGGTTCGTCGGATATACGCCCGACCTCGTGACCGCGGTCTGGCTTGGAAACGACGATTACTCGCGCATGAACGAATCCTATGGCGGTAACATTCCGGCGCGTATTTGGGCGCGCTTCATGAAAGGCGCGCTCGCGCCCATTGCGAAGCACGATTTTACGTTCCCGGCGGATGAAGTAACGCGCATGGCCGGTTGCAGCGGCGGCTACGAGTACTACGTGAACGGCACGCAACCGCTTTCGGGCTGCGGATCGGCGCGATATCAAGCGGCGTCCGAAGCGACCGAAGCGCCGGTCGACGAAGTCGTGCCGTCCGTGAGCCCGTCGGCAAAGGCGCCGGACGCGGTCACGCCGCCTCCCGATAGCGTCGGGGATGGCCAGCACTACGTTCCACTCGATTCCACCTCGCCCGCATCCAGCGCCGCGCCGAGCGAGCCTGCAAAGGCGAGCCCGAGGCCGCGAAACCGGTGAATCAAGCGCCGCGTGAAGCATCGCTGGTCGTGAGCGTCGGCGAGTTTGCGGCGCGGCTGCGCGAAGTATTCCGGCGTGTGAAGCCGTTCGAGTACCTCGGCATCAGCGGTGAGATTTCGCAGTGGAATCCGCGACAGAACGGCGTCTACTTTACGATCAAGGACGCGAACGCGGTCCTCGAATGTTTCTGCTACCTGAATCGCGCAGCGAAGTTTCCGAAGGTGACGCTCGGGACGGCGGTTATTGCGTACGGGTCGATTCGCGTGGTCGAGCGGCGCAGCCGGTACGAATTACTGGTCGAGGACCTCGCGCTCACCGGAATCGGCGAGCTCCACGCGCAGTACGAGGCGCTGAAGGAACGGTTCCGCGCCGAAGGCCTGTTCGAAATCGCGCGCAAGCGTGCGATTCCGCGTTTTCCGCGTCGCGTGGCGCTCGTGTCCGCCGACGGAAAGGGCGCCGAGGATTTCGTAAAGGTCATGCACGAGCGCGTGCCGCACGTCGAGGTTCGTTTCATCGGAACGCGCGTCCAGGGCATCGGCGCGGAGGTGGAGATCGCCGAGGCGATCGATCGCGCGGCAAAGCTCAAACCCGACGTCGTCGTCGTGGCGCGCGGCGGCGGTTCGTTTGAGGACCTGTTTCCGTTCAACCTCGAACCCGTGGTCCGCGCGATCCTGCGCTCGAGCGTTCCCGTCATTACCGGCATCGGTCATACCGGCGACCACCACCTCGCGGACGACGTCGCCGACCTGTCTACGGAAACGCCGACGAACGCCGCGCAACACATCGCACACCTGTGGCAGCGCGGAAACGAGCGCTTCGAGCGTCTCGCCATGCAGCTCGATCGCGAGATGCGCGACATCCTCGCGCGAGCGCTTCAGCGCGGGGATGCGGCGATCGAAACGCTCGATCGGGCAATGGAACGATCGCTTAACCTCAAGCGCGATCGGGTGATCGCGGCAGAGCGCCGCCTGAATCAGCAGAGCCCGGTGCAGCGTCTGCAGCAGCGTTCGACGCATCTGGCCGCGTTGCGCTCGCGCTTGGTTCCAGCCTGGGATCTGTACGCGAGCCGCCGCAGCGGCGCCGTCGCGCTCGCGTCGTCGCGGCTCGACGGCGTCGATCCGAACGCTCCGCTTGCGCGCGGCTACGCTTTGATCCAGCGTAATGGCCGCCTGGTTCGCGACGCTCGAGAGCTTGCGATCGGGGATGACTTTACGGCTCGCCTCGGGCGCGGGGCGGTGGACGCTCGCGTCGAAGCGGTTCGCGATGAGTAACGGAGAGACCAAGTCCTTCGAGGAGAAGCTCGAGCGCATCGATGCGATCGTGAAGGAGCTGGAAGGCGGACGCGTCGAGTTGGATCGTGCGATCGAGCTGTTCAAGGAGGGCAAGATTCTTACGCGCGAGTGCGAGCAGTTGCTGCGCGGCGCGCAAGAGCAAGTCGACAAGGCCCTGAACGACACGCCTGCGGCCGGTTAAATGGCCGAGCGGCTCGATGAGGTGGTGGCGGCTAAAACCGGCATGACGCGCTCGCAGGCGCGTAGCCTCATCATGGAAGGACGCGTGCGCGTGAACGGCACGCCCGCTACAAAAGCGGGTCAAAACGTGCGCTCCGACGCGGAAATTGTCGTCGCCCAACCGCGCCGTTTCGTCAGCCGCGGGGGAGAGAAGCTCGAGCACGCGCTCGACGCCTTCGGGATCGACGTCACCGGCCTGCGCGCGCTGGACGTCGGCGCGTCGACGGGAGGATTCACCGATTGTTTGTTGCAGCGCGGGGCGCAAAGCGTGGTTGCGGTCGACGTCGGCTACGGTCAGCTGGATTGGCGCTTGCGCAACGACCCGCGCGTCGTTCCCATGGAACGCACGAACTTCCGGCATTTGGGCGACGCCGCGTTCGAGGAGCCGTTTGCGATGATCGTGGCCGACACGTCGTTTATCTCGTTGCGAACGATTCTTGCGCGGGCCGTCGGATTCTTGAGTGACGACGGCGCGATCGTGGCCTTGATCAAACCGCAGTTTGAAGCCGGCCGCGAGCGCCTCGGACCCGGAGGAGTCGTACGCGATGCCTCAGTGCACAGAGCCGTCATTCGGGAAGTGCGCGACGGCGCGGCGGCGCTTGGCCTGAGCGCGGTCGCGCTCGTCGCATCGCCGCTGCTCGGCCCGGCCGGGAATCGCGAATTTCTCGTCGAGCTGCGTCGCGGCGGCGACGCCATCGACGACGAGCGGATAGAGGCGGTCGTCGGCGAACCGCATCCCTTGTGAATACATTGGCCCTGGATCGCAAGCTCGTCACGCTCTACGTTGACGTCGCGCGCGATACGGCCCGTGCGCTGGCGAGCGACATCGCGGCATCGCTGGTGGCCCACGGATATGCGGTGGCGACCTGGAAGGGCCAACGCGAAGTTGCGCACCTCGCAAGCAACGGGGCGCGGGCCGAAGAGGCATCGTTATTTATCACGGTTGGCGGCGACGGGACGCTCCTTCGCGCGGCGCGCGTTGCAACGGAGTGCGGGGTCCCGTTGCTGGGCATCAACACCGGGCGTCTCGGCTTCCTCACGGAGCTCGACTACGGCGATCCGCGGATCGCGCAACTTCCGGAATTTATCGATCGAGGGTTGCTGGTTGAAGAGCGTCTGGCCCTTCGGGCGGAACACGACGGCCGCGAATACTTCGCGTTGAACGACGTCGTGGTACGCAAGGGTGACGTTTCGCGCATCGTGCCGTTTGGTTTGAGCTTGAACAAGGAGCACATCGCCGACATCCCGGCCGACGGGATCTGCGTCGCGACGCCGACCGGCTCGACCGCCTATTTCCTTTCCGCGGGCGGTTCGATCATCTCGCCGAAGGTCGACGCGTTCGGGATCGTTCCGCTGTTACCGCATACGCTGTTTTCCCGGCCGCTGATCGTGTCGGGATCGGCGCGCGTCGAGATCGGTTGCGACTCGGAAGTCGCGCACGCGCACCTCGAGTGCGACGGCGACGTCCTCGCCGAGATCGGTCCCAACGCAACCGTCGTCGTGAGCAAACACCCGCGCGCGGTCCGGTTTGCACGACTCGAGCGATTGCGCTTCTTCGAACGGCTCGAGCAAAAAATGCGCTGGGGTGTTTCCATTAAGGCCGGTCCGCGGTAAAGCCACTAGGGATGCTGCGACGACTGGAGATAGCCGGGTTCGGCCTGATCGCGCGGGCGGAGATCGATTTCGCGCCGGGTGCGACCATATTCACGGGTGAAACCGGGTCCGGAAAGACGATGGTGATCGGAGCGCTCGCGTTTGTGCTTGGAGCGCGCGCGAACGCGGGCAAGGCCGCCGTCACGCTCTGGTTCGATCCTTCGGCGCTGCTGCGCGAGCGCTTTGCCGCCGACGGGTTCGCCCTCGATGCGGAGGAAGAAGCTTCGATCGTGCGCGAGATGAGCGACGCCGGAAAATCGAGCGTGCGCGTGAACGGACGGCCGTCCACCGCCGGCTACGTGCGCGATCTCGCCGGACACATCGCCGAAATCGTAGGGCAGCACGAAGCACAGCGCTTGCTCGTGCCGGCGTACCACCTGGAATTACTCGATCGATGTGGCGGGGCCGAAGGTGTGGCGGCGCGCGATGCGGTGAAGGCCGCGCATACCGCGCTCGCGGGACTCGAACGCGAGCTGCAATCGGTGCGGGGCGACGCGCGCAAGGCAAACGCGGCGTATGACGACGCGCGTTTTGCCTTGGACGAAATCGATGGCGCGGCCCTGCGCGAAGACGAAGATGACCGCTTGAACGAGCGCCGCCGCTATCTCGAGAACGTCGAGCGCATCGCCGCGGCGTTGCGCGGCGCACACGAAGCGCTCGAAGGCGAGGAGCGCGATGCGTCGAGTGCGCTTGGAGGCGCCCGCGCGGCGCTTGCCGGCGTAGCCGATATCGCTTCGGAATTGCGCGAGATGGCGGATCGTGCCGCGGCGCTTCAAGACGACGCCGCGGAGTTGGCAACGAGCATTGCGCGAACGCTCGAAGACACGGAGTTTGATGCCGCCGAGCTCGAGGCGATCAACGCGCGCCTGCACCTTCTCGATTCGCTCAAGCGAAAGTTTGGGTCGAGCGTTGCGGAGGTCCTGGCGCATGCGGAGCGCGCACGCTCCATTGTGACCGCCTTCGAGTCGCGCGACGAGCGCGCCGCACAGCTCGAGCGAACGATCGCGCAAGCCGAGCGCGATCTCGCAGTCGCGGCGTCGACGTTGACGGCGATTCGCAAGCGATCGGCCAAGCGCTTATGTGAGTCGGTCGATTCGGAATTAAAAGATCTCGCGCTCGCGTCGGGGCGCTTCGACGTAGGATTCACACCGCTCGAGCAGATCTCGAGCGACGGCGCGGAGGGCGTCGAGTTCCGCTTTTCGGCAAACGCGGGAGAGCCGTTACGTCCCCTGGCCAAGGCGGCGTCCGGCGGCGAGCTCTCGCGCGTCTTACTTGCGCTGGTCGTGGTGCTCGCCGCCGCTCGCGAACGGACGGCCCTGGTATTCGACGAGATCGACGCCGGGATCGGTGGCGCGACCGCGACCGCCGTCGGCGCGCGCATCGGACGTCTCGCGAAGACGGCGCAGGTGGTCTGCGTAACGCACCTCGCGCAGCTCGCCACGTGGGCAGATCGTCATTACGTGCTCGAAAAACGCGAGCGCAAGGGCTCGACGACCATCGAGGTTCGCGAGGTGGCGAACGACGACTCGCGCGCGACCGAACTGGCGCGCATGCTTTCCGGCGAGTCGCACGACGTCGCGCTCGAGCACGCCCGCACCCTGCTGCGGACGGCCGCGCGGTGAAGATCCCCCGCGATCGCAACGACGTCACCGTCTCCGCGGGCGGCAAGAGCGTCGCGCTCACCAACTTGAATAAAGTCTTCTTTCCCGAGCTCGGAAAGACGAAGGGCGATCTGCTGCAGTACTACGCCGACGTTGCCCCCTATCTGCTTCCGCACGTCAAAGACCGCGCGATGGTGATGAAGCGCTACCCCAACGGGGCTGCGGGCGATTTCTTTTTTATGAAGGAGACGCCAAACCCGCATCCGTCGTGGCTCGAAACCGTCGGCATCGAACACAGCTCGGGAAAGATCGTCAACTTTCCCGTCATCAACGATCTTGCATCGCTGCTTTGGCTCATCAATCTCGGTTGCATCGACTTGAATCAATGGTATTCACGCATCGATGACGTGGACCGTCCCGACTATCTGGTGTTCGACCTCGATCCCGGAAGCGCGTCGTTTGCGCGGGTCCGCGATGTGGCGCTGCTCTTACACGATGGACTGACCTCGCTGAAGATTCCGAACTACGCAAAGACGACCGGGTCGCACGGCATTCACGTGTACGTGCCGATCGTGCGCGGCCCGCTTCAGAGCGAGGTGCACGAGGTCGCAAAGCAGTTTGCGGCGGCGATGGTGCGCCACGATCCGAAGCTCATGACGCTGACGTACAATAAGGCCAAGCGCCCCGACCGCAGCGTGCTGGTCGATTACAACCAAAACCGGTGGGGCGCCACCCTCGCCTCGGTGTATTCGGTGCGGCCGACGCCGCGCGCGAGCGTGTCGGCGCCGGTGACCTGGGAAGAGATCGAAAAAGGTATCGAGATCGAGGACTTCCGCATGGACAATATCCTCAAGCGTCTCGAGAAAACCGGCGACCTCTGGAAGCCGCTCCTGGCCAAAACCAAACGCTTCAACCTCGAAAAACTCATCGGCAGCGACGAAACGTCGTCCTGATACCCGCGCGGAGGCGTTTCCGCGTTGTCGAAGGATTCACGAGTTCTTCCCGAGATCGCCCCGTTTCGGGGCTATGCTCGATCCATGCTCGGTGAATTAAGCGCGCGGGACGTCGAGCGGGTCCTTCGCGACAACATGATCGGCCGGATCGGCGTTCACGCTCTCGGGCGCACGTACGTGGTTCCGATCACCTACGTCTACGATGGCGACGCGATTTACGCTCACACGCGCGAAGGCATGAAGATGCACATGATGCGCGAGAATCCCCACGTGTGTTTCGAGGTCGACCGCATGGACGGCGTGGCGAACTGGGAGAGCGTGATCGCTTGGGGTACGTTTGAAGAGTTGCGCGGCGAGCGCGCGGAGCGCGCCATGGCGATGCTCGTACGCGAACTCGCGCCGCGCCTCCAGGGGCCTCCGGGTGGATCGGCCCATCCGCGGGAAGGCGACGCGACGCACCTGGCCTTTCGGGTGGAGCTGGAAGAAAAAACCGGACGCTTCGAGCGGCGCGCTTAAGCCCGCTCGAACTGCAACTCGATCTCTTCGAGCGTCTTGCCTTTCGTCTCGGGCAGCCAGAACGCCGCGGTGACGAAATACACGATCGTGAATGCGGCAAAGGCAAAAAACATGCTCGCGTAGCCGTGACGCGCGACCGTCGGAAGAAAAATTGCCGCGATCGTCGTCGAGGTGACTTGATTGAGCACGAGCGCGATACTCATGCCGTTGGAGCGGATGCGCGTCGGCATCAATTCCGAGAGCGCAAGCCACACGCACACGCCGGGCCCTACCGCAAAGAATCCCATAAAGAGATAGAGTGTGAACGCGACGAGCCAGCCGTTGAGGACGCTCGGCACGGGCGTGACGTAGGCGGAGATAACCCTCAGCGGCGCGACGCGAGCTGCGTCGAGATCGCCGAACGGGCTGCTCGATCCGAGCAGCGCCTCGACGCGGCTCGCGGGAATGGCGCGTTCAATCCGCAGCGGCGCGTTCGTTTCGTCCGAACGAACCGCATTGGTGGCCGAGGTGAAATCGCCGTACGCATAGTTGATCACGAGCGAGTGCGGCAGCCCGTGCGAAGAGGCGCCGGCCGATGCCAGCAGCCGGTCGGCGGTCGAACCATCGAACGCCAACGTCAAGGTTTGATCCGTGCCGACCATCGTCTGTATCGCTCGAGAAACGTCGACGTGCTGCGACTCGGTGCGCGCAAACAGCAGTCCCGTCCCGATCAGCGACACGATGATGCCCGCGCTCCCGAGCGAGAGCAAGAACTTTCGGCCCACGCGGTCGACCAAGATGACGGCGACCATGGTGAGGGCGAAGTTGACGAAGCTGAAAATGAGACTTCCGAAGTGGGCCCAATAGTCGTTGAGGCCGGCTTGTAACAAGATCGTCGTGTTATACGGAATGATCGAGTTGATGCCGGTGAGTTGATTGCAGGTGAGAATGACGCATGCAATCACAAACGGGATCACGTACTTGCGGCGCAGCAGCGACTCGCGCATGCGAGCGCCTCGGGTGCCCGCATCGTGTGCTTGGGACTCTTCCATCTCGCGAAGTTCCGTTCGTGCCTGCGCCTCGTCGCGCGAACGCCGCAGCGCGGCAAGCGCCGCCATGGGGTTACCGCGCTGGAAGAGCCAGCGCGGCGATTCGGCGAGCCACAGGCTTCCGGCCGCAAAGAGCACTCCGAACGGAAGCGACAGCCAGAACGTGTCGCGCCACGCAGCGTCTTTGAAGGCGAAAATGCGTGCGGCGTTTCCGGTACTCGCAACGGCCTCCAAGCCGTGACTGAATCCGAGCGTTATTAAACTCGATAACACGAACCCAAAGACCAGCAACCACTGAAACATGCCCGTGCCCTTGCCGCGATCCTCGGCATTCAAGCACTCGGCCAGGTATAGGGGAACGACGACGCCGATCAGCCCGCCGCTCATGCCCTGCAACAAACGGCCGCCGACCAGCGCCCAGAAGCCGTGCGACAACGCGATCAATGGAACGCTCGCGCAAAACATCACGGCGGTCGCAGTCATCAGCCACTTGCGCCCGACCCAGTCGGCGAGCGCGCCGGCAAAGAGCGTCGTGATGACGCTGCCCAGGAGTACCGCGGCGACCACGAACGACAGTTGCCCGGGCGAGAATCCGGAGGTCGCGGCGAGGTACGGTAGCGCGCCCGCGATGATGCCGACGTCGATGCCATAGAGCAGTCCACCCAGTCCCGCAACGGCGAGAAGAAAGCGGTTGTACGTACCGACGGGCAACTAGGGGATCTCGTGAATCTTCAAGAGGTTCGTTCCGCCGGCGCCGACCGGCATCCCGGTGGTGAAGGCGATCATGTCCTTCGACCGGACCAGTCCCGCCTGGGTCATGCGTTGTTCGGTCATATACAGCAGCACGTCGATCGACGCGTAGTGATCGATCAGCAGCGATTCGGTTCCCCAGACGAGCGCCAGCCGTCGCGCGACGACTTCCGTTGGGGTGAGCGCGATGATGCGCGCGCGCGGACGAAAAGCCGCGATGTGGTGCGCGGTGTTGCCGGTCGTGGTTCCGGTCACGATGAACGGAATGAACAGTTCGTCGCTGGCCCGCGTAGCGGCTTCGGCGATCGACGTTGCAATCGTCGGATTCACGCCCGCGAGACGCCGGTCGCGCAGCATCGCGTGCGGATAGCTTTTCTCGACTTCGCGTGCGATTTCGGCCATCGTACGTACGGCTTCGGTCGGAAACTGTCCGCGCGCGGTTTCGCCCGAGAGCATCACCGCGTCGGTGCCATCGAGAATCGCATTGGCGACGTCGGTGACTTCGGCGCGGGTTGGTTTCGAGTTATAGGTCATCGACTCGAGCATCTGCGTTGCCGTTACCACGGGCTTGCTGGCCCGGTTGCACTTGGCGATGATCGCCTTTTGCACGAGTGGAACCTGTTCGAGCGGGATCTCGATGCCGAGATCGCCGCGTGCTACCATGATGCCGTCGGCGGCCGCGATGATGTTCTCGAGGTCCTCGAGCGCCTCGTGCTTCTCGATCTTCGCGAGGACGGGGATGCTGGCGCCGCGCTCCCCCATGAAGTTCTTCACGCGGTGAATGTCGTCGGCGGAGCGGACGAACGAGACGGCGACGTAGTCGACCTTCTGTTCGACGCCGAACGCGAGGAACTCTAAGTCGCGATCGGTCACCGACGCGATGTTGAGCGTGCCGTCCGGATAGTTGATACCTTGTTGCGAACGGAGGTCGCCGCCGAACTCGACGGTCGTTTCGATGTCCGTGGCCGTCTTCGCGTTGATGCGCAGCGTGATCTGCCCGTCTTGCAAGTAGATGCGCTTTCCAACCTCGACGTCGTGCGGGAGATCTTTGTACTGTACGCCGATGCGTTCGGCGTCGCCGGCGATTTCGTCGGTCGTCAGCACGAAACGTTGGCCGCGCTCGAGATGCACCGACTCGATGCCGTCGGCGAGTTTTCCGGTGCGTACCTTTGGACCGGGCAGATCTTGCAGGACTGCCGTGTGGATCCCGAGCTCTTCAGAAATTTTACGCGCGTTTGCGATGACCTCGCCGTGTTCGGCGGGCGAGCCGTGTGAGAAGTTCAGCCGCAACACGTTCGCGCCGGAAATTAAGAGCGAACGCATCACGGCTGCATCGCGCGAAGCGGGTCCGATCGTCGCGACGATCTTCGTGCGTTTCTGAAGTATGTTTTCCATGCTTGCCTGCGCCATGCGCGAGGCTGCAGGCAGGCTCCTGCGCTAGCTTAAGCGCATTAACGGACCGCATGCTGCTGCGCGGGCGCTACCAACATGACCGGCGCTATCCGGAACGACTCGCGGGAAGTTACCTGGCGTCGCTGCTCGCGCACGTGTTACTCGCCGCGCTACTCTTTTCAGTCGTTTCGAACTCGTCGCAAGAGGGCGCGACTGAAAGCAGCGCCGGCGGTTCGATCGTCACGCTGGAGTCGCGCGCTCCCGTCGTCGCAGCCGTGCAGGTTCCGGTGCGGCAAGCGGCTCCGTTGCCGCACGCGCCGCGCGTCGCGCCGGTCGCACACCCGCGTCCGGTTGCGGCCGCACGCCAGCCGGTCCCGCCCCAACATCGGGAGCTGACGAAAATCGCGCCGAGTGCGCCGCCCCATGCATCGCCCCTTCCGCAAGCCACGGCCCAACCGAATCCGGTCCCGACGACGGCCGTCTTCGAACCGAACCCAAGTACCGAACTGCCGGCCGTGCCGACCTCGCTTCCGACCGCCGTGGCGGTTGCCGTTAGCGTGAGGATTCCGCCGAGCGCCGCGCCAAGTCCGGTTCCAACGTCCGCGCCGACCGCGAAGCCGACGGCGCTTCCGCCCGCCCCAACCGCGCCGCCGACGGCGCGTCCGCAGACCCCGGCCCCCACCGTGGCGACGACCGTGGCCCCGAAAGTGCTGGCCGCACAGCCGCAGGCGACGGCGTCGGCAAACGCGAGCCCCGCCGCCCTCCCAAAGACGAGCGCACCGCCCGCCGCCAAGGAGGGTGTCCCGAGTCCGAGCCCCACCGAAGGGGCCTCGGTGGCCGCAACCCATGGCGAGGCTCCGAGTCCCGGCCCGAAGGGAACCGGCTCACCGGGCCCCCGGCCCGGGAACAACGGGCCCCCGAAACCCGGACCCGCTAAGCCGATCAGCGTTCCGCCGACGGCGAGCCCGCAACCCGGGGGCGGCACGGCCTCCAAATCCCCGGCGGTGGACCTGAATGCACGCCTGCGCGCGATGCTGCCGA
>Ga0181525_10002387_pt1 | contig 15377 bp, 13 predicted proteins | sample PEATcosm2014_Bin_48_FD_121100 | JGI IMG/M metagenome (GOLD analysis project Ga0181525, IMG submission 121100) | Peatland microbial communities from MTU Mesocosm Facility, Houghton, MI, USA - PEATcosm2014_Bin06_10_metaG | ecosystem: Environmental > Terrestrial > Soil > Wetlands > Peat | place...
GGAGGAATAGCCGGTTCCGCAGGCAACATCGAGGACGCTGTCATCGGGGCCGACATGCGCCGCCTGGATCAACTTCGCTAACACCATCGGCTTGAGCAGCGCGCGGCCGGCGCCTACGTCGATATCGCCGTCAAGATAGGCCACCCCGGCCAGCGCGGGCGGCACGAAAAGCTCTCGCGGAACCGCCAGCATGGCCGCGATCAATTCCGGATTGGTGACATCGGCCGTGCGAACCTGCCCATCCACCATCATCCGGCGCGCGGCGGCGGTATCGAACATGCCTCAAGTTCCCAAATTGCCGACGACGCGTTTTGCGACACGGTCGGACAAAACGCAAGCGCGCTCGATCCGGGGTTACGCGGCGGTTCAAGTCCCGGGGGCCAAGCCAAACCCGGGGCCGTGATCGGGATTATGCCGAAGCTGTAGGCATTGCTTAATCGATTGGGTGCAGTTACCCATGCCGACGTTACCCAGTGCTTTGGACGGCCACGTGGCGGAGTGGTTACGCAGCGGTCTGCAAAACCGTTTACCCCGGTTCAATTCCGGGCGTGGCCTCCAGACTTCGCTCGCGCAGCGCGGCGAAGGCCGGCCCAAGGGCGCTGCGGCGCTTCGCGCTTTCAATGCCGGACCGGCTTTGTTATATGCGGCTCCGACGCGAGCAGGCTTTTCCCCGGTAGCTCAGCGGTAGAGCAACCGGCTGTTAACCGGTTGGTCGCTGGTTCGAATCCGGCCCGGGGAGCCAATCCGCAAAACTGCGGTAAGGATTCATTAACCACCCGCGCCCACCATTCTGCCTCATCGCAACGAGGCACGAATCATGGCCCAAAATCTGACTTATGTGCTGCCGCGCGCTGTCATCGTGCTCCTGCTGTGGGGCGCGACGTATTGGATCCTCACCGCGGTTTCACCCCAACTCGCCCCGGCGATCGTCTATGTCACGGGCATATCCTGGGTGTTGGCCGGCGTCGTTTGCTTCGGCTATCTCTACCGGCTGCGCCGCGACATGGGGCTCTTGCCCGACCGCGCAGCCGCCACGAAGCGTCAGCCGAACTAACGAACGGCGGAAAGCCGCGGCCTAAGCGACGCCGGCGCGATTCCAGCCGCGAATGCGATCGCCGTAAACCTCGAACCCGGCCGGCGTGACCACGACGGTGTCTTCGAGCTTGATGAAACCGCGCTGCGGATGTTGCAGCGTGGTTTCCACCGAGATCACCATGCCGGTTTCAAGCGGCCGATCCGCGTCATACGCATCATAAGGCACCGGACCGGAACTGGTCAGCCGCGGCGCTTCGTGGCTGACGAGGCCCATGCCGTGGGCGAGAAATTCGGCGTGGTTATGCACCTTGGATTTGTGCATCACCGCATTGGCCGCCGCGTAGATTTCCTTGCCGAGCGCGCCGGGCCGGATCGGCTTCATCGACGCCTGCTCGATGGCTTCGACCTCGGCAAGGAGATCGACAAGCTCGGCGTCGGGCTCGCCGACGATGCCCATGCGGCAAACATCGCCGATATAGCCGTGATAGTTGCCGCCGGAATCGAGCGAAAGAATATCGCCCTTCTCCCAGCGTTGATCCGACGGCGCGCGATTGAGACTGGAGCCCGCCGTGATCAGACAATAATCGAAGGTCAGCCCGCGGGAGGTTTCCTCGCGGCGCAGCGCTTCCGTCAATTCCGCCTTGGTCGAGCCGGCGCCGTGGTTCTTGATAACGGCTTGCATTGAATCGATCACGGCATCCGAGGCGATGCGCAGCATTTTCAGTTCTTCCGGAGTTTTGACCGCGCGCAACCGCTCAAGCACGAACAGCGCGTCCTTGAATTCGCTCCCCGGAAACGCCTTGCGCAAAACATCGGCCGCATCGGCTGGGATGAAGGCGAGCTCGACGCCGACGCGTTTCGCATGAGGGACAAGCCGGCGCGCATAGTCGATCGCCTTTTCCATCGCGTCGACCGAGCCTGAGCTTTTGGTGTTGAGCTCAGGCACCCAGAACGGCTTATTTTCGTTTTGAAACCGCTCCATGCGATGGCCGAAGAAACCGGCCTTCTGCGGCGCGCCCTTGGCATAAACGAAGACCGGGAGGTAGCGGCTCAGCCCCATCGCGTCCATGGACTCGAAGAAAAAGGCGCGGTGACCACCCATGAGATATTGAACGTTATGCTTCGATGTCGCGATCAGGACATCCATGCCGGCTTCGTCCATCAGCCGGTCGAGGCGATCGGTGTCGAACGGAGCGGCGTGTTGTCGTTTGGTGACGTCGAGCATGATCGGTTCCTCCGGGCGCCGGCTTACGAAACCTGACTTAGCAGATCCATCGGCGCCGATAAACCCGCTTGGGGAGCGTCGCGCAAAGGGGCTCACGAAGCGCTTGGATATCGACCCATATACGGCCGCCGGCTCATCCCCACAATTCCGCGCTGGCAAGCTGGGCGCCTTTCACAAGGGCGTCGAGCTTGGCCCACATGATGCTCGGATGGACGCGGCGATGGAACGGTCCCTGGGCAAAGCCGCAGTCGGTACCGGCCAACAGGTTCTCGCGCCCAACCAGGCGCGCGAGCCGCACGATGCGTTCGGCAACAAGCTCCGGATGCTCGACCACATTGGTGGCGTGGCTGATGACGCCGGGAATGAGAATCCTGCCCTCGGGCAGCTTGGCGCTTTCCCAGACCCGCCATTCGTGCTCGTGGCGGGGATTGGCCCCCTCAATGACCAAAGCGCCGACCTTCATGCCAAGAATAAGGTCGACGACGTCCTTGAGCGGCACGTCGGTGGTGTGCGGACCCGGCCAGCTGCCCCAGCAGACGTGGTAGCGGATGCGATCGGCCGGCAAGCCGGCGATCGCTTCGTTGAGCACCTCAACTTGCAAACCGAGCCATTTGCGGTAATCCGCAAAACTTGCCGGCGGCACCATGCGATCATAGGTCACGGCGGCGCGCGCATCGTCGAGTTGCAGGACGAAACCGGCATCGATGATCATGCGATATTCGGTGCGCATCGCGGCGCCGATCGCGCGGATCAATTCCTCCTCGGTCTTGTAATATTCGTTCTTGCGGTCGGGAATGACGCTGGCGGGCGCGGCGACCGGCAAAAATGCCTCCGTGACGCCGACGCCTTTGAGCGCCGATTTGAAATTCTCAATGTCGCGCGCAAGCTCCGCCTGGCCGGTATAAGCGATCGGCCCGACGCAGACGGCCTCGGTCGTTGTCGCCACGCCCTCGCGCGCGTCGAGCTCGGCGTAAAACTCGGCGAATTTTTCGCGGTCGACGCCGCGCGTGAACGGATTGGCGCCCCGCTTGATCGGCCGCCGCTCGAAGCCGCTCAGCCGTTCGAGCACATATTGCGACCAGCTGATCGATTTGCCGAATTCGCCGTCGCTGACGACGTCGACGCCCACCCCGGCCTGCTGGCGCACGACCTCGGCGACGGATTGCTCCAAGCATGTGTCGTAAGCGGCCCGATCGTACGGCTTGCCGGCCTGCTTCGCCCGCAAGAAATCCTGCAGCTGCGGCGGCCGAATAAGACTGCCGACATGCGTGGTGAGTATGCGATCGCTGCTACGCTTCATTTTTGCCCCGGCTGCGTCATTGCGCGCGCAGCGAAGCAATCCAGTTCGGCCGCGTCAATGCTGAATGCTTCGCGGCGTGCCTCGCCGCGACGGGCGGGCGATGGGCGTCAGCCCATGCAAGGCGGCGCGGCGGCGTCGCGGCGGCGTTACGCGGCGGATCGGGCGGCCGATTTGGCGGCCGGGAGGCTGACGACGTCCGAATCGCTGCGCTTGACGCGATCGAGGATGAGCTCGATCGACGCAATCTCGATGCGGTTACGACCGTTGTCCTTGGCGCGGTAGAGCGCATGATCGGCCTGCGCCAGGAGCGCCGAGATATCGAGCACGGCGTCGTAGCTGATGACAACGCCGATGCTCACGGTGGCGACCACCGGCCGGCCGTCGACCTCGCTCGTCGCCTTGGCGAAGGAAGCGCGAATTCCCTCGGCGACCGCAATCGCCTTTTCGCGCGTCGTGTCGACCAGGAGGGCGGCGAATTCCTCGCCGCCGAGCCGGCCGAACAGGTCGACACGGCGCATGCAATTGCCGGCGATGTCGGCGAACAATTGCAGCACGCGATCGCCGACGGCGTGGCCGAACCGGTCGTTGATCGACTTGAAATTGTCGAGGTCGAGCAACATCACCGCGGTCGGGCGCGGATCGCTCGCCTGTCGTTTGAGCTGGGCCTCGCCGTCCTGCAGGAAGGCGCGGCGATTGGAAATGCCGGTCAGCGGGTCGACCAGCGCGGCGGTCTTATGGCGATGCTCGGTGCGCTCCTTGGCCATGGCGAGCAGAATGAAAGCTATCGAGATCGTGAACAACAGCGCCTCGAAGCTGAGCACCGTCATCCAGACGCTCGCGAACACCGCGGTGCTCGGCGACCACGGCAGCATCGCGCCGAACGGGGTACGCAACAGATAAAGCGCGCCGTGCGCAAACAGCATGAAGATCGCCGGCCAGCGCGACACCAAAGGCTCACTACGGCCGCGCCAGAACTCGTAAGCGGTCGCCCAGGTATAGGCGGTGATGATACCGGAAGAGAGCAGCACCCGCATGTCCCAGGATCCGGCGATGCTCGGAATGTGGCACACGACGAGCCAAAGTGCGGCGCCGCCGAACAACAGGATCGGCAGCGGCCGGCGATGGTCGAACACGCGCGCGCCGGTCCAGGTCAAGGCAAAGGCGGTGAACAGCAGCACGTTGGCGAAATCGATCGAGATGAGGTCGGACACCGACCCGTACATGCCGAACAGCGCGACCGAGGCGGCGCGCAGCAAGTCGGCAAAACCCCACCACGCCACGGCGTAAATCGAAGTGTTTTGCACCCACGCGAACAACAGCAGCAATCCGAGGATTGCTTCGACGTAGATGGTCACGAGGAACAGGGTGTTGACGTCGAGGTTCATCACGCTCAACCACATTCGCCCAACACGAACATCGCGTGCTGGAAGTCCCGTCCTTACCGGGATAGCGCCGCGGTCGGAAACAATCGGTGAATTCCCGTACGCGCCGAGCGGTCTTACGCCGTTAGCGTTTCGGCTGGCTTTCACGGCTTGTCAGAGTTTTCGCAGCCTTGTTTCCAAAGTTTTAGTCATTTAGGGTCGCCCCCCGCTCGGGAACTTCAAACAATGCAGCTACGCAACGGAATCATCGAGGCAATCGGCAATACGCCGTTGATCAAACTCGAGCGCGTCTCGGCGGCGACCGGATGCACGATCCTGGGCAAGGCCGAATTCATGAATCCCGGCCAATCGGTCAAGGACCGCGCCGCTTTGTTCATCATCGAGGACGCGGTTAAAAAGGGCGAGCTAAGGCCCGGCGGCTTGATCGTGGAAGGAACCGCCGGCAATACCGGAATCGGTTTGGCGCTGGTCGGCAACGCCATGGGCTTCCGCTCGGTGATCGTGATCCCCGAGACGCAGAGCCAGGAGAAGAAGGACACGTTGCGGCTGTGCGGCGCGGAATTGATCGAAGTGCCTGCGGTGGGCTATGCCAACCCGAACAACTACGTGAAGCTGTCCGGCCGGCTTGCCGCGCAACTTGCGAAAACCGAAAAGAACGGCGCGATCTGGGCCAATCAGTTCGACAACGTCGCCAACCGCCAAGGTCACATCGACACCACCGGCCCGGAAATCTGGCGGCAGACCGACGGCAAGGTCGACGGCTTCATCTGCGCGGTCGGCACCGGAGGCACACTTGCCGGCATCGCCATGGCGCTGAAGTCGTTCAACAAGAATGTTCGCATCGGGCTCGCCGATCCGATGGGCGCCGCGCTCTATAGCTACTACACAACGGGTGTATTGAAGTCCGAAGGATCCTCGATCACCGAGGGCATCGGCCAGGGCCGCATCACCAAGAATCTCGAAGGGGCGCCGATCGACGTCGCCTATCAAATTCCGGACGCCGAAGCGGTGCCGATCATCTTCGATCTGCTCGAGCACGAAGGCCTTTGCCTCGGTGGCTCATCCGGCATCAATATCGCCGGCGCGGTCCGCCTTGCCAAAGAGCTGGGGCCCGGCCACATCATTGTGACGATCCTCTGCGACTACGGAACGCGCTATCAATCAAAACTGTTCAATCCGGCATTTTTGCGCGAAAAACACCTTCCGGTACCGCCCTGGCTCGAGCGCAAGTCGAGTATCAAGGTTCCTTACGAGTGATCCTGACGAATGAACTTCGCGAGTTCCCCCGCGTTAGATATTTGAGAGCGATCATGTTGAGACCTGAAAACAGCCCCGCCCCGTCGCCGACCAGCCGCTGGCTGGTGTCGACCGAATGGCTCGCCGAGCGATTACGCGATCCGACCGTGGGCGTCGTCGACGGCTCCTATTTTCTGCCGACGCAAAAGCGCGACGCCCATGCCGAATATCGTGCCGGCCATATCCCCGGCGCCGTGTTCTTCGATATCGAAGCGGTCAGCGACCATTCGACGGAACTGCCGCACATGTTGCCGGGCACGACGCAATTCGGCGAGGTCGTCGGCGGGCTCGGGATCGGCGACGGCGATACCGTCGTGGTCTATGACAGTACCGGACTGTTCTCCGCGCCGCGGGTTTGGTGGACGTTTCGCATTATGGGCGCGAAATCGGTCTACATCCTCGACGGCGGCTTGCCGAAATGGAAAGCCGAGGGCCGTCCGCTCGACACCGGCGACACCAAGCGCGCAGCGAAGACGTTCACCGCCGAAATGAATGTCGGCGCCGTCGCCATGCTTGACGACGTGCGCCTGGCGCAAGCCGGCAGTAGCGCGCAGATCGTCGATGCCCGTTCGGCGGAACGCTTCGCCGGCAAGGCGCCGGAACCGCGGCCGGGACTACGGTCGGGCCACATACCGCGTTCCTTTAACGTGCCTTACGACCGTCTGCTCGACAACGGCCGGCTCGCCTCGCGCGAGCGCGTCGCGGCGGCGTTCACCTCAGCCGGCGTCGATCTCGACAAGCCGATCATCACAAGCTGCGGCTCCGGCGTCACCGCCGCGATTCTGACTTTCGCGCTGGACTCCATCGGCAAGGAGCCGCAAGGCCTCTACGACGGCTCCTGGGCGGAATGGGGCTCGCGCCCCGATCTGCCGGTCGAGCGCGATAAATAAAAGAATACCAAGATGGCGAAGCCGAAACCCGTCGCTCTGGTGACCGGAGGAGCGAAGGGTATCGGCCGTGCCGTCGCGCGCCATTTGCTCGCGGCGGGCTGGCGCGTCGGCGTCGTCGATCTTCCCGGCAGCGGATTGCATCACGTTTACCCGCCGCGTCACCGTAACGTCTTGGGCGTCGAAGGCGACGTCGGCGACGAAGCGAGCGTGGCGGATACGGTCGAGGCGCTTTTGCACCGCTTTGGGCGGCTCGACGGGGTCGTTTCCAATGCCGGCTTCATGATCCGCAAGCCGATCCGCCGCCTGACGCTCGGCGAATGGCATCACGTCATCGACACCAATCTGACCGCGACATTTTTGCTGGCGCGGGCGGCTGAAAAACCGTTGCGCAAGGCGCGCGGCGCCATTGTCACCATCGCCTCGACGCGCGCCCTGATGTCGGAGCCCAACACCGAATCCTACGCGGCGAGCAAGGGCGGTCTCCTCGCGCTTACCCATGCGCTGGCGGTCAGCCTCGGCCCCGATGTGCGGGTCAATTGCGTCAGCCCGGGATGGATCGCGACGAAAAATTACGGCGCGCTCCGCCGCAAGGATCACACCCAGCATCCCGTCGGCCGCGTCGGCAAGCCGGAGGATATCGCCGAAATCGTGGCCTGGCTGCTCGACGGTCACCGCTCCGGCTTCGTCACCGGCGCCAATTTCGTGGTTGACGGCGGCATGACGCGGAAGATGATTTACGAGGAGTAATCCGGCCGCATACCGGGCTACAATGCGTTAGGGAGACTCACATGATCTTCCGGCAGCTCTTCGATTCAACGTCCGGCACTTACACTTACATCCTCGCCAGCCGGCAGGGCGGCGAGGCGCTGATCATCGATCCGGTCCTGGAGAAGGTCGACCGCTATTTGCAGCTCGTGCGCGAGCTCGACCTCAAGCTCGTCAAGGCCGTCGACACCCATCTGCACGCCGATCACATCACCGGGCTCGGCGCGCTGCGCGACCGCACCCACTGCATCACCGTGATGGGCGAGCAAAGCCACGCCGATGTCGTCTCCATGCGGGTCGCCGAAGGCGATCGCGTCGAGATCGAGGGTTTGCGGCTCGACGTGCTGTACACGCCCGGCCACACCGACGATTCCTATTCCTTCCTGCTGGCCGACCGCGTTTTCACCGGTGACACGCTTTTGATCCGCGGCACCGGCCGCACCGACTTTCAGAACGGCGATCCGCGTGCGCAATACGATTCCATTTTCAACAAGCTGCTGAAGCTGCCCGACGCCACGCTGGTGTTTCCCGCACACGATTATAAGGGCGAAACGGTTTCCACCATCGGCGAGGAGAAGCTGTTCAATCCGCGGCTGCGCGTGAAGTCGATGGATGAATACGCCGAGCTGATGAATAACCTGAATTTGCCCAATCCGAAGATGATGGACGTCGCGGTGCCGGCCAATATGCGCGTCGGGCTGCATCAAGAGGAAGTCGCGCGCCAGGGCTGGGCCCTGTCCGCGGCCGACGCCATCGCGTTGCGCGCGCGGCCCGAAATCGCGATCGTGGACCTGCGCGAGAAAAGCGAACGCGAGAAGCACGGAGTTGTGCCGGGCGCGCTGCACGCGCCTTACCGGGATCTCCAGGAAGAGCTCGGCTCAGGCGGCATGCTGCGTGAGTTGGCGGCCGCGTCCGGCAAGCGCATCGTGTTTCTTTGCGCCTTCGGCGAGCGCTCGGCGATGGCGGTGCAAGCGGCGCAGGATGCCGGTTTGAAGACCGCCTGCCACGTCGCCGGCGGCATCGATGCCTGGAAGAAGGCAAACGGACCGCTGGCGCGCCGTTAGCGCGGGTTCAATTGACTTTGATACCGGCGGCTTTCGCCAGCGCGATGTTCGACGCAACTTCCTTTTTGATCAGCGCATCGAATTCCGCGGGCGACAGCGGCAAAGGCTCCATGCCTTGCGATTTGAGCTTATCGATCACCGCCGGCTCGGCCATCGCCTGCTGGGTTTCCCGGCGTAAGCGCTCGACAATGGCGCGATCGGTCTTCGCCTGCACGAACATGCCGAACCAGTAATTGTAATCGGAATCCGGGTAGCCGGCCTCGATCGTGGTCGGCACGTCCGGCAGGGCGCTCGATCGCTTCGCCGAGCACACCGCAAGCGCCAAAAGCTTGCCGTCGTTGATCTCGCCAATCGCCGACGGGATGCCCATGCAGGCAAAATCGACCCGGCCGGTCATTACCTCGGTCACGGCCTCGACGCCGCCCTTGAACGGTACATGCGTGGCATTGAAGCCGGCGCTCACGCGCAGCCGTTCCGCCGCCCAATGCGTCGCGCTGCCGATGCCCGCGGAGGCAAAAGTCATATTTCCGGATTTCGCGGCGGCCACCAATTCGCCCAGCGTCTTGATGCCTTTCGAGGGCGCGATAATGACGACATTGGCGGCACTGCCGAACGGAATGACGGCGGAAAAATCGCGCGTCACGTCATACGACAAGTCCGGATAGAGCGCGGGGGCGGCGGAATGCGCCGACGCGTTGACCAGAATCGTGTAGCCGTCCGGCGCTGCTTGAGCGACGATGGCGGAGCCGATCGTGCCGCCCGCCCCGCCCCTGTTCTCCACGACGATCGGCTGCCCAAGCCGCTGCGACACCGGGTCGAGAACGATGCGCCCGACAATGTCGATGCTGCTGCCGGGCGCAAAAGGCACCATCGCGCGGATCGGCCGCGTCGGCCAATCCTGATCGGACGAAGCAATTTCCGGCACGAGCGGAATCGACAGCGCACCGGCGGCCACGCTGAGAAATCTACGGCGCGTCGTCATGGGTGCTTCCTCCAACTCTGTTGCAACCGTGTTCGCGGCGGCACCATCGAAGAAGATTTACGCGAAAGCAAGCTGCCAAATGCGGACGTGTGAAAGCCGCAGGCGCAAGTCCTGCGGCTTCCGCTTGTTGCGCCGCTGGCAGGGCGGGGAAAGTCAGCGTGCGCCGGTCATTTCGAGCGGCCGAAGCTTAGAGCTTCGAGCCCTGAGCGCCTTGGTCGCCTTGGTCGCCTTGGTCGCCGGACAGGTTTTGCATTCTGCTGCCGGGACCGCCGTCGTTTTGACCGAAGCGGCGGCCATGGCCCCAACCGTGTCCGTCACCTTGGCCGTCGCGGCCGCCGTCGCCACGCTCATTGAAGGCGTGCATGTTGTGATGCGGCCGCAAGATTCGCGCGAGCTTCATGAAGCGGCCCTTCTGCGTGTCGTCGAGGCTCTGATAAAGCGGGGCGCCGGCATCGGCGACCTTCTTGAGCGCGGCACTGGTCTTGGACATGTTGTCGGCACGGCGCGACAGCCGATCGAACGGCGACGTCGGCGGCTGTTGGTCGCCGGACTGACGCGCCTGAATACGCTGGATCCGCAACTGGACCATATCGCGCACGGCTTGCTCGAACGGCGGCCAGTTCTTGGCCTGGTCCGGCGTCAGTTCAAGACCCGCCTTCAACGCCGCAATGCGTGCGTCGGTGAAAGCGGCAATCTCGGCAGGGCTCGGGCGATGATGGCGCTCGGCGCGCGGACCGCCGTCGCCGTAACCGCCGTGACCGCCGTGACCGCCAAAACCCTGTTGCGCATACACATACGAGGTGCCGGCAAGGGCAAAGAGTGCCGTCGCGGCGATAACTGGCTTGAGCATTGTGATCCTCCTAAGATCTCAAACGTGAGAAAAATAATGAACCGCGCAAGCAATAAAACAAGTTAAACTTTCGACATGTTCAATAGAACGCACATTACCACTTTGTAATATTGTCGGATAATTCAACTTCTAAGTATACATCAAGTACTCTCTCATTGGGGGAAGTGACGCCGTGTATCGGCCGACCGGTTCAAAATATACCGGAGAACCCAAAAGCGTACTGCGTGTCCGCAAAACACGGGGCAGTCTGATGGCGGTACAGGACACCGCCGCGAGCGGAATGGCGTCACTCGGAAGTGCCTATCTCACGGCGCAGCAAGAAGTTCGGGCCGAAATTCGAAGTGCATAGTATCGAAGTGATACCACTTGCCGCCCCAGATGAAGCCGTGCTTTTCAAAGATCGTGACGATCTCCTGGGGCACGCGGTTGCGATACAGGATCGCGCCGTCGTGCGACCGCCAGTACCAATAATCCGAGGCTGCGGTATTGAGATCGATCGCGATTCCGTAGCTGTGCGGGCTCGGCTGGCCGGTATCGGCCACGGTCCGGCATTTGTAAGTACCGGCGATCGGGTATGCGGCGCGTTTGATATCGTCAGGCAGCGCGTCGATCTCGGCCGACACCGCGCGCAATTGCGTGTCGACGCCGTTCAGCGACGTGATGCGGATCGATTCGCCCCAACTTTTAGGAAGCCAAGGCAGCGAAACAAGGTGCGGCATCACCTGACCCGTCCGGCAGTCGCCATACATCTTGCTGAAGAAAGCGGTATCGCGGAACCGCCCCGGATCGGCATCGACAGCCGGCGGCTGGTCGAGCGGGCCGCGCGGATACGGGATGCGAAACTGATCGACGATGGACGCGCGCCGGAGGAGGTCCGCGAACGTCTTCTTCTCGGTGCCGTCGGAAACCGGCATGACCGTTCCGTCGCGCCAGTGCAGCGCTTTGCCGTCATGGCCGGCGAGGGCGTCCGGGTAAGCAGCCACCAGGCGGTCGAGCGCCAAGCGCACCCGATCGTCCTGAGCGAAAACCGCAGTCCCAGCCGCAATCACGGCGAGAGCTACGACAACAGTCGTCGCAATCCAGTTGCCGGTCGCTTCTGCAGCACGCACTGACGGCTAGGCGGCCGGCGGCCAGTGCCGTTCGTGGAACCAGGTGCGGTAGTCCGTCATCTTGGCGCGCTGCGCCGGCGGCGCATGCCGCTTGCAGGTCGATGCCTCATCGCTGTTAGGCGCCGCGCCCCAGCGCAGTTCGACGCAGTCGTTGAGGTTGTAGCCCATTTCGAGATCGGCGGCGCGGTCGACCACATCCTTGAGCGTGAGCGTCCACTGCGAACCGTCGCTGCGCGTATACGAGAACTTGCGCGCCGCAAGCTCCGACGCCAGCACGCTTTCCATTTCGGCCTTGACGTCCGCCACGCTCTTGCCGTTCGGCATGGCGTAGCGCTCGGGCTTCCGCACGACGCGATCCGGATAGCCGCGCACCACATCGATCGCGATCAACAGCCGAAAATCGCGCGCCGGCGTCGCGTAATCTTCCCATGCGCCGGTGGTCTCGAAGATCGATGGGCCGTCCGGCATGCTCGCGTCGGCGTGCCCGCCGGCCTGGAATTTTCGCCCGTTCTCAACCGACCCGACGCGCGTTTTCACCTGCTCTTCGAGCGAGTCGATTGCGTCCTTCATCGCGCGCAACGGATCGAGCGGCGCCGGCGACATCACCTCGTCCATTCGATCGTAAAAATCTTCCAGCCCGAGTTGCGACTGATCGAGCGAAAAATCGCCATACTGCGGATCTTTGGCGATTTCCGCGTTGGTCAGCCGCCGCAAAGTGCCGTTCGTCTCGCTCACGATCGGGCGGAAGTGCTTGAAACCGGGATTTCCGAGCTTCGGATCGTGCACGAACAGGAAATTGCCGCGCCAGAAGCGCTTGCGCGCAACCGTCCCGTCGGGTTCGGCGTCGACGGCGAGAAAGACGCCGGCCGCGCCGCCCGACTGTGGCACGCGCCGCACCAGCATCATGACGTGCCCATACGGATCGGCATACACGGTTCCCGGGCGCAGCGTCGCTTCGGTCAGCGGCACGGTATAAAAATCGGTGTTCTCGTCGTTCGCCAGCGTCCGCACGGCACCTGACTGAACGGCATCGCCGACGACCCGCAGATATTCGCCGAATGTCGGCGCCGGCCGCTCGGCGTCCGGGTTCTGATTGGTGAACCAGCCGTAGCACTTCGGCGGCTTGCCGCCGCCGCCGCGCGAGCACTTCCCATAGCCGAACGGCAGTCCCACCTTGTAGGCGAAATAAGCGCGCAAAAAGTACACAAGATCGGCGCAGTCGGGGTGAAGGTACATCGGGCCTTCGTCTTCGGCGAGACCCAAATAGTCGAACAGCATATTGCGCGATCGATCGTGCAGCACCTCACGCAATGTCGGCCACGATGGCTCGGTGTCGAGCGGCGCGTCGAAGAGCTTTGCAATCCACGCCGAATACAGGTTTTCGGTTGTGCGGTCCCAGCTATTGCGCACCGGCCAGACGTTGCCCGGCCCCGCCGGCGGCCGCGGCGGCGCGGCGTCGCGCACGGTGATGTCGCGCGTGATCGTGCCGCATCCGGCCGGCGCGTGGTCGCGTGTCAGCGTCGCGCGCCACGTCCCCGCGGCCGGCGCCGCCACTTCGGCGAACCAGACATAGGGCGGCCCATCGTACTGCGCGCGCGATTTGGCCGCGACGCTGCCGTCGGGCGCGATCAGCGATAGCTCGCCCTCGATCGGCTTTTCCGCTGCGACAAGGACGCGTAACGGCGCGCCTTTCCACGGCGCCATCGGCGATGGCAAGACCGCGACCTCGGCCGCATCTTCGCAGCCGCCGGACGGGTCTTCGGCCCGTGCGTCCACCGCCGCGCAAAGAAAGACTAGAAGTGCCCCTGCGACCGGCAACAAGGCCGTTCCGGCAGGCGTAAACCGGCGTGCTAAAAACAAGTGAGTCCCCTTCCCGTCCCTTGAACGCAATTCAACAATAATGCCAAAGCTTTGGCTTTATCATGGCACGATCGCCGGCCGCGGCCCCGGGGCGGCTTCCCGTTGGCCTGCCGCCGCGCGGGAACTTCGCTGATTCATCGCGTTGGCGACGATCGCGGACAATAGCGTAAACCGTCGGTCCTGGCCGAGAGATTTTCAACGCAGCACCTGTTGCAGAAACAGCCGCGTACGTTCGTGCTGCGGCGAATCGAAGAAGCCTTTCGGCTCGTTGATCTCGACGATCTGTCCGTCAGCCATGAAGATGACACGATCGGCGACCTGGCGCGCAAAACCCATCTCGTGGGAAACCACCAGCATGGTGATGCCGTCGCCGGCGAGTTCCACCATCGTGTCGAGCACTTCCTTGACCATTTCCGGATCGAGCGCCGAAGTCGGTTCGTCGAACAGCATGATGTTCGGGTTCATGCACAGCGCGCGCGCGATGGCGACACGCTGCTGCTGGCCGCCGGAGAGCCGTGCCGGGTATTTTTGCGCCTGCTCCGGAATTTTGACGCGCTCGAGATAATTCATAGCGAGCTGTTCGGCGTCCTTCTTCGGCATATGGCGCACCCAGATCGGCGCCAGCGTGCAATTTTCCAGCACGGTGAGATGCGGGAACAGGTTGAATTGCTGGAACACCATGCCGACATCGCGGCGTACGGCGACGATGTGCTTCGGATCGTCGGTCAGTTCGATGCCGTCGACGACAATGCGGCCGCGCTGCCAATCCTCCAGGCGATTGACGCAGCGAAGCAGTGTCGATTTGCCGCCGCCCGACGGTCCGCAAATGACGATGCGTTCGCCGCGCGCCACGGTCAGATTGATGTCGCGCAAGGCGTGAAATTCGCCGTACCATTTGTGTAGCGCGATGATTTCGACCGCCGTTTCGGCTCGCGCTACATTGCCGCGCGGATCGCCGGGAGAGTTTTCCATCGCCACTCCCCTCACCGCCGGTGGGCGCGCGCCAGGCGCGTTTCCACGCCGCGCGCATAGCGCGACATGCCGTAACAGCAGATAAAATAAAACGAAGCGGCAAAAGCATAGCCGGTCACGCTGGTTACCGGCGTCGCCCAGTGCGGATCGACGCGCGCGGCTTCGATGGTGCGCAAGAAATCGAAAATACCGACGACAAAAACCAGGCTGGTGTCCTTGAACAATGCGATGAAAGTATTGACGATATTCGGCAGCGTCACCCGCAGCGCCTGCGGCAGGATCACCAGCGCCATCATCCGCCAATACGGCAGTCCCAGCGCCTGCGCCGCCTCGTATTGCCCGCGCGGGATGGCGGCGAGCCCGCCCCGCACCACCTCGGCCATGTAGGCCGACGCGATCATCGCAACGCCGATGAGCGCCCGCATCAGCTTGTCCGGCGCGAACCGCTCCGGGACGAACAATGGCAGCATCACGCTCGCCATGAACAAGATCGTGATCAGCGGCACGCCGCGGACGAATTCGATGAAAGTCACGGCGAATAGTTTGACGACCGGAATGTCGGAGCGGCGGCCGAGCGCCAGGACTATGCCGATCGGCAGGGAAACCACGATGCCGACCGTGGCGACGACGATGGTCACCAGGATGCC
>Ga0181525_10002388_pt1 | contig 15376 bp, 14 predicted proteins | sample PEATcosm2014_Bin_48_FD_121100 | JGI IMG/M metagenome (GOLD analysis project Ga0181525, IMG submission 121100) | Peatland microbial communities from MTU Mesocosm Facility, Houghton, MI, USA - PEATcosm2014_Bin06_10_metaG | ecosystem: Environmental > Terrestrial > Soil > Wetlands > Peat | place...
CAGTTCGACTTCGCTCGGCGCGGCGCTCACGTCGGCGACTTGATTCAGCCGCACGACTGCGCCATTTGCAGTCCGCAAAGGCAGTTCGCGCAGGGCGGAAATTTGATTCACGCTTTTCGGATCGGCCAGAACGCGGATGTTGACGATGCGGTCGCCTTCCAAAACATACGACGCTGTCTGGCCGAGCAGCGCGGTGTTCACGGAATCGGCGATGTCCTGGACGGTGAAGCCGAACCGCGCAGCGTCGGCGGGGCGCACGCGGAAATTGATGGATGGCCCGGTTTCCGTCAGCCCGTCGAAAGTATCCACGACGCCGGGGATTTTTTTGATTTCATCCTCGACGCGCGGCGCGGTTTGCTTGAGCCAGTTCAGATCGGGCGAGAATATTTTAATTTCCACCGGATCAGGCGTCAGTTGCAAATCGCCAATCACGTCGGTCAGGATGCCGGGAAAATCCCAGCGGAACGCTGGGAATTGTTCGGTGAACGTGTGGCGCAATCCGGCGATGACCTCGTCGGTGGAATGTTTGCGGTCGCGTTTGAGTTTCACCGCGAAGTCGCCGCGATACGGCTCGGTGATGAACATTCCCATCTCCGCGCCGAGCCGCCGCGAGTAGCTCTCCACGTCCGGGGTCGCGGACAAAATCTTTTCCACCTCGTCAAGCTGGCGCGAGGTTTCAGTAAGGCTCGTCCCCGGCGGCGCCCAGTAATCAATCACAAAACCGCCTTCGTCAAAGTCGGGCAGAAAATCGGAGTCCAGCTGCCGGTAAATAAAGAACGAGGCGACAAGCACCCCACCGCACGCCAGCAGCGTGAACCAGCGGAACCGCAATGCCGCGCGCAGCGCGAGTTCGTAAATGCGGATGACTCGCGTCAGCAGCCAGCCGCCTTCCAGATTTTTCGGCGCGTGGCCGTGCTCCATTTTCTCGCGATCGCGGATGAACCACGCGGCCAGCGAAGGCGTGAGCGTGAGCGCCAGAACCAGCGACGTGAGCAGCGACACTACCATCGTCAGCGCCAGCGCACGAAAAAACACGCCAGTGATGCCGGACAAAAATGCGAGCGGAATGAAAACCACCACCGGCGTCAGCGTCGAGCCGACCAGCGGATAAAAGATTTCGCCGATGGCTTCCTGAATTCCCGCCAGCCGCGGCCGGCCGGCGGCGACTTTCACGCACATCGCCTCGACGACGACGATGGCGTTGTCAATCACCAGCCCGATGGATGCCGCGATGCCGCCGAGCGTCATCATGTTGAAACTCATGTTCGCCAGCTTCATCGCAACGAGCGTGATTAAAACGGTGATCGGAATCGTGACGATGGCCGTCCACACGCTGCCCCAGTTTTTCAGGAAGAAATAAAGAATCAGCACAGACAAAACCAAGCCGAACAGGATTGCGTCCCAAACGCTGCCCACCGAATCGCGCACGAAAAGCGACTGGTCGTAAAAAAACGCCAGGTGCATGTCCGGCGGCAATTCCTGCCGAAGCTGGTCCAGTTGTTTTTTCAGCGCGGTGGCGATGTCGAGCGTGCTGCCGTCCGCCTGGCTCTGGATGTTCAACAGCACCGCGTCGCGGCCCTGCGCGGTGACGGACAAAAAGACCGGCTCCGCCCCGCGTTCGACGCGCGCCACATCCTTGACCTGCACCGGATGACCGCCGCGCGCCGTGATTACCAGATTTTCGATGTCCGCCGCTGAACGGACGCGCCCGTCCACCGTCGTCAGGTAGAGATGATAATTTTCCTCCATCATGCCGGCGGGCGCGACGAGATTATTTTCCGTCAGCGCGGTGCTGACATCCGACAGACCGAGGCCGGCGGCCTGCAATTTCAGCGGGTCAACGACGATGTGATATTCCGGCGCCCGTCCGCCGGTGATTTCCACGCGCGCGACGCCGGGAATCTGGAGAAAACGCGGCTTCAAATCATAATTCGCCGTTTCCCAAAGCGAAGTGATGTCGCGGTTGGAACTCGTCAGGCTGATGCCGATGATGGGAAACGCCGAGAACGTCACGCGCTCGATTTCCGTTTCGGCGGTAGCCGGCAGGTCGCTGCGGATTTGAGAGATGCGGCCCAGCACATACAATTCCGACTGCTTCATGTCCACGTTCCAGTTGAAAAAAACATTGATCTCCGCCGAGCCGCGTTTCGTGGCGGATTGAACCGTGATCGTGCCGGGAATGTCCTTCAACGCCTCCTCGATGGGGCGCGTGACTGTCGCCATCATTTCGTCTGCGGGCATGATGCCGTTGTTCACAAGAACGACGACGCGTGGAAAATTTGTCTGCGGAAAAACCGACGACGGCATCCGCAGCGCGCAAAAAATTCCCGCCAGACACAACGCCGCCGCGATGAACGTGATGGACAACGCGTGCTTGGTGGCGAACCGGCCCAAAGGCGAAATGGCGTCGGGCTTCATTTGGCGGCTGGCGAATTGGTGGACGTCTCGTCGCCCGCAGAATTTTGAATGGTGATCTTGGTTTTTCCCGGCAGACCGTAGGCGCCGACGGTCACGACGGTGTCGCCCGGTTTTAATTCGGGCGCGGAAACTTCGACCAAGCCATTTTCGCGCAAGCCGGTCTGCACCGGCATTTGCGTCGCTTCGTCGCCTTTAACGACCGCGATTACGCTGCTGCCATTTTCATCCGTCACCACGCTTTCGGCGGGCGCGGCGAGACAATTTGTGTGAACCGCCGTGACGATGCGAAGCGAAACAAATTGGCCGGGCCGCAATCCGCTGCTCACCGGCAACAGCGCGCGCACCAAAACCGTGTCGTTGGCCGTGTCCACGTTCGGGCTGACAAATAAAAGTTCCGTCGTCACCGGCGGCGTGGTCAAAATCTCGACCGGATTTCCGGGCTTCAAATCATTCGCCTCCGCCGACGGAATTTCCGTGCTCACGGCGAGGCGGTTCAAATCCATCACCTCCGCAACGACCGTCGTCAAATCCACCGCCTGGCCTGGCTTGACGTTAACGCGCGCGACCGTGCCGGATAGCGGTGCGGTGACTTGCAACAGGGCCAGTTGCGCCTCGGCATCCTGCAAATTTTTCAACGACGTGTTTTGCTGCGCGTATAATTTCTTCTGCCGCTCCACTTCCTGCTCGGCATTTTCCGCCGTCGTCGTGCCGGAATTCAACTCCGCCAGCACGTCGCCTTTCGCCACCTGCTGGCCTTCGACGACGTTCACCTTGGTCACGACACCGGCGGAAGGGGAAGCGAGTTGCGCGCTCGCGGCGGGCTGGTCCGCCGTTGCGGGAGCGGGTTCGACCATCCCGTAGCCGGAAACATAACCATACAGCGTTGCCGTTGTGATTTTGCCAGTTTGGACGGAAACCACAGTTGCAACTTTTTCATCGGCGGCAGCCGCGTCATCGGCGTCGGCCATTGCGCGGGTTGCGCCGATCAAAATTATTCCACAGCACGCTGCGGCCAGAATTGAAATTATTTTTTTACGGTTCATGTTTTGAGGGCGATTTGATTTCGCCGGGACTTTTTTGCATTTGCTGGATGACGGAATCGGGCAGGGTCAACGGGCTTTGCAGCGCGTCCTCCAACCGGCCGACCGCCTCCTGCAACTGCGTTTCGTTTTCCAGTTGCGCGAGCGACGCGCTTTCCAATTCCAGTTGCGCGTTGAGCGAATCCAGTTGATCCGCCGCACCAACATCAAGCTGCGCTTGCGCGGACTTTTGCTGTTGCTGTTCTGCGGCGAGCAATTCGATTCCTGTTTTCAATTGTTCCTCTGCCACGCGAAAACCGGAGACCGCGCGGTCAATCTCGCCGATGACCTGTGATTGCAGTTCGATGAATTTTGCCGCCGCCAGTTCGCGCCGCGCCCCGGCCTCGGCAATCGGGCCTTGATTCTGGTCGAGGATTGGCAGTTCCAGAGTCAGGCCGAGGCTCCACTGGTTGTCGCCGGCGTTACCATTGTTCCAGGCGTAGCCAGGGCCGAGGTGCAGGTCGGGATATTGTTTGGCGACTTCCAGTTGCAAATCATCTTCCGCCGCCGCGTAATCGGCCAGCGCGCCGAGGATGTCCGCGCGCGAACGCAGCGCGATGCTGCGCGCCTCCGCCGAAGTCAGCGCCTCCGCGCCGCCGGTTGAAAAGTCAAAGGCCAGTTCCTCGCCGTCCAGCGCGGCTTCGGTCAGGCCGAGCGCCTCGGCCAGATGCGAGCGCGCGTCGGATTTCTTTGATTGCGCGTCGCTCAAATCGAGAAGCGTTCTGTTCAATGCGATTTGCGCGGTCGTGAGTTCCGGGCGCGAAATCTCGCCGGCGTCAAAGCGCTGTCGCAGCAGTTTCAAAATCTGCTGCTGCGCGGAAAATTGTTTCTGCAACAAATCCGCGCGTTGACCGGCAATTATGAAATCCAGCAGGCTCGCGCGGACATCACTGCGGATTTTCCAGATGGCGGAAACAAAATACCAGCGCGCAGACTCGGCGACTTTTTCGGCCTCCGCGACGCGTTTGCCGTGTTTGCCGGCGGTCTCAATCGGCAAATCAAAAGTCACCGGCACCAGCCACGGGCTGTAATTTCCGGGTATCTGCGAATCGTAGCCGGGCGCGACGCTTACGGACGGATTCGGACGGGCGCCCGCCGTTTTCAAACCCACCTGCGCGACGAGCCACTGATCGCGCGCGACTTCGAGGCCGGGATGAAAATAGAACGCGACGAGCGTGAGTTCCTGAAAATTCCAATTCGTCTCCGGCCAGTTTTGCAATTTACAGCCGAGATTTTGTTCGAGGAATTTTTTCAGTCCGGCATCGTCGAGCCGGCGCGATTCCAGTTGCGTCGCCGTTTTTTCCGGCGCAAGCGGCTGCGGCTGGAAATGCGCGCAGCCGGCGAGCAAGGCGCTTGCAAGAAGGCAGCCAAACATAGCGGCAGTGGGCTGCCGCAGTCCAAAACCTCGCGGAAATTTTGACGGCTTCAGCCCGCGCGGCTGCGTCTTGGACTGCGGCAGCCTTCCGCCGCTTTTAACTTTTGACGACCAAAATTTCATGCTGTTTCTTTTTTATCGAGCGGCAGGCGGACGGTGACGGTCGTGAGCCTTGAAGGCTCGGATTCGATTTGAATTGTTCCATTGTGCGCGGAGACGATCCATTGAGCGATGCTCAGGCCGAGGCCGCAGCCTTCAATTGTGTTTTCATGCGCGGGGTTGCCCCGAAAAAACCGGTCGAACACGCGCGGCAGGATTTCCGGCTGAATCCCCGCGCCGGTGTTGACTATTTTGAACTGTGCCATGTTGCCGGATTTCAGCAGGCTCATGATCACGCCGCCTTTCGGCTGGTTGTATTTGATGGCGTTGTCGGCAAGATTGAGCAGCAGCTGGCGCAGGCGGTGCCGGTCGCCGCAAACGGAAATTTCCTCGCATGCTGTCAACTCAACCTGAATGCCGTGCGGCTCGGCGAGGATTTGCGCGTCGGCAAAATTATCTCGGACGAGATCGTCCAGACGCATCGGCTCAATGGCCAGCGCAACCTGGCCTGCGTCGGCCTTTGCGAGCAGCGTGAGGCCGTCCACGATTTTCGAGAGCCGCCGCACTTCGTCGAGCTGGCTGAACAACCGCTCGCGTTCGGCGGGAGAAAGCGATTCGTCGAGCAATGCAGTCTCCGTTTCACCGCACAAGACCGTGAGCGGCGTCTTCAATTCGTGGGAGGCGTGAAGGGTGAATTCGCGGATGCGCTGAAATGAATTGTCCAGGCGCGTGGTCATGGCGTTGAAAACTTCGGTGAGCCTGTCAAGCTCGTCGCCGTTGTTGGTCCGAGGAATTTGTTCGCCGAGGTTTTTTTCATGGATCTTTTCGAGGGTGTCCGTGAGCTTCGCCACGGGTGAAAGCGCGCGGCGCGTCAGCCACCAGCCGCCCAGCAGCCCCAAAATGACGGCGGGCAGGCCGACTTGAAAAATCATTTCACTTGTTTCGCCGATGGCGTGCTCCGCCGGCGCGCGCCGGTGTTCGTGGCGCAGTTGTTCGTCAATTTCGCGGTAGGTGCCGATGCCGATGACGAGCAGCGACAAGATCAAAATGCCCGCATACCATAAAGTCAACCGCGTGCGGATGGTCATGGCGCCTCCTTCAGCACATAGCCGCTGCCGCGGACGGTGTGCAGCAGTTTGGGTTCATAGCCCGCGTCAATTTTTTCGCGCAGGCGGCGGACATAAACGTCCACCAGGTTCGTGCCGGGATCAAAATGATAGTCCCAGACTTTTTCAAGAATCATCATGCGCCCGCACAGCTGCCCCGCCGAACGCATGAATAATTCCAGCAGGCGGTATTCGCGCGCGGTCAGCTCGATCTCCGTGCTGCCGCGCTGCGCCCTGTGCGTCACGGTGTCGAGCGTCAGATCCGCTACGCGCAGGACGATTGATTTGTTCTCCGCCCCGCGCCTGGTGAGTGCGCGCACGCGGGCGACGAGTTCGGCAAGTTCAAATGGTTTGGGCAAATAATCATCCGCACCCAGATTCAGTCCTTCGACTCGGTCGCCGACCTCGCCGCGGGCGGAAAGGAGCAAAACAGGTGTCTTGTCTTTCTGTTCACGCAACTGCCTCAACACGCTCAAGCCGTCGCTTCCGGGAAGCATGATGTCGAGGACGACGATGTCGAACGGCGTGGCATTGACCGCAGCCAGCCCGTCGTCGCCGTTATGGCAAATGTCCACGACAAAACCCTCGGTCTGAAGCGCCTTGCGGACGAACGAGGCCGTTTTCTTTTCGTCTTCAACAACGAGCACACGCATGAATAATTAAAACGGCCTGGATTTGCTTTGTCGGATTATTTCAACGGCATGATGCCGTTGCCGTCAAGCCCCCGGTGTCCTCGTGTTTGATGCGCACCAGCTTCGTCTGTCTTCAACGCCAAACCGGCGATGTGGCGGGCGGCTCGTATAGGCCGCCCGCCGAACAGTAGGTTTAACGACCGACCCACAGCACATCGAGGTTGCCGGGACCGCCGCCACCGCGTCCGCCCCGGCGGCGCTCGCCGGTGGGTGCGTTGGTAGCCGTCACTGGCGTGGCTGCCGCCGGAGCATTCGTGGCCGAAGCCGCCTGGGGCAGACGTTCGGTGCAGATCAAAACTATCTGGTTGTTCTTCGTGTCGAGCGACGAGGTTTTGCAACCCTGCTTGGTTTGCACGGTTTGTTCCACGGCAAAGCTCGTGGGGCTACTCTCCTTGATGATGGTCAGCGTGCCGTTGCGCTGCGAACTCCATGCCTCCATCGTGGCGGGATTAAAGCCACCGCCATCCGTGCCGCCGTCGAGGGGCAGGGTGGCCAGCACCTTGCCGTCGTCGGCATTCACCACAACGCAGACGTTGGGATTGGCGCACATGGCAAACAGGATATGGTTCTTCACGTCCAGACCGAGGCCGCCCGGTTCGCCGGCGGTGTCGCCGAGGTCATACAAGGTGAGGACCTTCATGGCCCTCATATCCACCACGGCGATTTTTTTCTGGTTCTCGACATCGCAATACAATTTTCCCTGCCCGTCGCTTTGAGCCTGCTCCATCGCGCCGTCCGGAATGTCAATCGTGCCAACCACCGTGCCGTCCTTGGGATCAATCGCCGTGATGCTCGGCGATTCGTGGCTGAAAATTAGAACCTCGTCCGTGAACGGCTCCAGCAGAATGCCGTCGGGCCGGCTCGTAACGTCAATGTCCTTGATCTTCTGCATCGTCTCGGTGTCGAACATGGCGATCTTGGCGTTGCTGCTGAAGCCATGGTGCGTGGCGGTATCAATCGCCACGCCGTGACCGCCGACATTGGTGATGGAGCCGATATAATTATGGTTGTCCAGGTCGAACACGAAGGTGTTGCCGCCGCGCGGCACATAGACGCGCCGGCCGTCGTTGTCGGCATAGACGTAATCAATGCCGCCGTTGCCCATGAGCTGGGTGGTGTCGAGCACTTTGTAAGGGGTGTCGGTTTGGGCGAGGATATTGCCGGCCAGCAGGCCGACGCCAATCATGACTGTTGAGAGTTTTGTCAGTTTTTTCATAAATAAAGTTTGAGCCGATTTTCACGAACAGTCTGGCAGACGCAGCCCAAAGGACAACAGTTTCATAATTACAATTTTGTAACGTGGCGACCGGCTGTCTGCCGGCCTGATTCCGGCCTCACGGAAGGAGGGAGCTGCCCCGGGCCGTGGCGTGATGAATGGCTGCTAGGATTTTTGCAACCACCAGCGCCGCGCGGCAACGAGGGACCATATCGCCTCCACCAATCCAAATGGCCACGCTCCCTGAAGAAATCCATAAATTGAGCCTAACGCGCACGCAACCGCAAATCCCAGGATGAACCAGCGGCTGCGATCTTCCAGCGCATAACACACCAGCATCGCTGTGACCGCAACCAAGCCAAAAAATGTGAGACCATCCATATCTCACACTAGCTTCTTCGCAATGTGCTCGTCGAGGATTTCCTGCACGGTCAGCGCCACGATGACTTTGTGGCTGCGTTTGAAGAATGATTCACTTTCCGGCAGGCAAACGTCGCGCAGGCATTTGGCCATGACGCACAGGCATGGGCGAAATATCAATGCCAATCCCACGCGCGGGTTTTCAACTAAATGCTATGGATGCGTCAGCCGGAAGAAGAGATTTCCCGTTGACGGTGAATCGAGCTGTAAAGTCTGCGGATGTGAAGTGTTTGCCTTATCACTGTTTGGCTGCCGGAGTTGCCGCCTTGGCTGGTTTGGCCTGGCGCAGGTAAACCACCAGCCGGTAGCCGAGCAGGACGGCCAGCACCGCCGCAAATACGAGCGGCTGGCGCACGTCCGCCTTCACCTGCATATAATAGTGAATCACGCCCGCGATGGCCGCCACATAAGCCAGCCGGTGCAGCGCGCGCCAGCGTTTGCCGCCCATCCGTTTTATCATGGCGTTGGTGGAGGTGATGGCCAGCGGTATCATGACCAGCAGCGCGATGCTGCCGATAATGAGATATTTGCGCTTCACCATTTCCGTCAGCGTGCTGGAAATGCTGAATCCACGGTCAAGGCTGAAGAAACACAGGAAATGCAGGCAGCCGTAGAAGAAGGCGTAAAGGCCGAGCATCCGGCGGAGTTGAATCAGCCAGTTCCAGCCGGTTATTTTGCGCAGGGGCGTCACCGCCATCGTCAGCACCAGAAAAATCAGCGTCATCATGCCGGTCGTCAGGATCAGGAAATTCTGCGGGTTCGCGCCGAGCTGCTTGTGCGACTGATCCCAAACCAGCGACGCTAGCGGCACAAGACCGTTGACAAAAATCAGGAGCTTGATGAAACGGATGTCGTTTTCTTTCATGGCGGCTGGCTAGAAATTCTTCCGCAAATCCATCCCGGTGTAAAGATGCCCCACCTGTTCCTCGTAGCCATTGAACATCAGCGTCGGACGCCGGCCCGATGCGCCGATGCGCTGCTCCGTGGCCTGGCTCCAGCGCGGATGATCCACCTGCGGATTCACGTTGGCGTAAAAACCATACTCGTTCGGGGCATACTCGCTCCACGAAGTGCGCGGCTGGTCGGCCACCAGCTTGATTTTGACGATGGATTTGATGCCCTTGAAACCGTATTTCCACGGCGTGACCAGCCGGATGGGCGCGCCATCCTGCGGCGGCAGGGCATTGCCGTAAATCCCGCTCGCCAGAATCGCCAATGGATGCATCGCCTCGTCCATCCGCAAACCCTCGACGTAAGGCCAGTTCAGCACATCGCTGCGCTGGCCCGGCATCCGCTTGGGATCAAGCAAAGTCTCGAACGCGACATATTTCGCGGCGCTCGTCGGCTCGACCACATCGAAAAGCTTGGACAACGAAAACCCCGCCCACGGAATCACCATGGACCACCCCTCCACGCAGCGCATCCGGTAAATGCGTTCTTCCGGCGGACTGATTTTCAGCAAATCATCGAGGCCGAAGACCTTTGGCTTGTTCACCAAACCATCGACCGACACCTGCCAGCCTTTGGTGTCAAATCCCACCGCCGCCGGTGCCACGCCTTCCTTGTCGGTCGAGAACTCGTAGAAATTATTGTAGTGCGTGATGTCTTCAAACGAAGTTTCCGGCTCGTCCACGCGGAAGCCGGTGGCGGCATTGGTCGCCGTCGGCGCGGAAATGACGCCTTCGAGCTTCGCCGTCTTGACCTCGCCCTTGGCAACGGGATTCAACTTCCGATACGCCATGCCGGTGGCCACGGCGCTGGCCGCGAGGATTCCGGTCCGGATGAAGTTCCGGCGGTTGAAATAAACCGCGGGCGGAGTTACCTCATTGTCGGAAATTTTGTCTGGCTCTTTCATCGGATAAACAAACCTTTAAGCGACACGGAAAATTAGCAGAGTTTCAAGCATCTGTCCGGCAAAATTTTCAGGCTGCGTCACGCCAGCTTCTTCGCAATGTGCTCATCGAGGATTTCCTGCACCGTCAGGGCGACGATGACTTTGTGGTTGCGCTTGAAGAAGGATTCAGTCTGCGGTTTCACGGATTGACAGCAAGGCGCGGTTTCCAGTCTCCTGACACAAGTGAACGCGCTTCCAAATTATCGCGGGCGGCTCGCGCCGTCACCGACGGGTCATCTGCATCTCGGCCATGCGCGGACGTTCTGGCTGGCACAGCAGCGGGCGCGGGCAAATGGCGGCACGCTGGTCTTGCGGAACGAGGATTTGGATTCCACCCGATTCCAAATGGAATTTGTCCCGGCGATGATGGAGGACTTGCGCTGGTTCGGCTTTGAATGGCAGGAAGGCCCGGATTGCGGCGGGCCGTTCGCGCCCTACAATCAAAGCGAGCGGATGGAGGTTTATCGCGCCGCGCTGGAGAAGCTCCGCGCGGGCCATTTCATTTATCCCTGCACCTGTTCGCGCAAAGACATCCGGTCAGCCGCCCGCGCCCCGCACGCGGAGGATGACGAGGTGATTTATCCCGGAACATGCCGCGGAAATTCCGAATTGCGAATGACGAATGACGAATTGAATTCGAAATTCGAAATTCGGAACTCGAAATTCGCCTGGCGTTTCCACGTTCCCGACGGCGAGACCATTTCTTTTGTGGATGGGAATTGTGTCGAGCAGCGGTTCGTGGCTGGGAAGGATTTTGGTGACTTCGTGGTCTGGCGCGGCGACGGCGTTCCGGCGTATCAACTGGCGTGCGTGGCGGACGACGCGGCGATGCAAATCACCGAGGTGGTGCGCGGCGCGGATTTGCTCGTCAGCACGGCGCGGCAGATATTGCTCTACCGCGCTCTGGGCGTGACGCCGCCGGCATTTTTTCATTGTGAATTGATGAAGGACGAAGCTGGCATTCGCCTTGCCAAGCGGCATGACGCCTTGAGTTTGAGGGCATTGCGCGCCCGGGGGGAAACGCCCGAATCGCTGCGCCGAAACTGGACTTGAAACCCGTGTCCGGCCAAAAATGTTTCAGAAAATACTTGTGAATTTTTCACGGCAAGGTAGCCTTCGCCTCCGTTTTGACCCGTAGCTAATTTGACTGAAAGGGCGTATTGCGCCGTTTGACGAGTATTTGAAGTGAAACATTTGGGTGCCATCATCCTTGTCTGCGCGTTTGCCACCGCGATTTTTGCGGCGGATGCGCCGTCAATGGCCCCGGCCCCGGCGAGTCCCTCCGGTCAGGCGGTTTCAAGCGCAGCTGCGGCGCAAGCCCAGCCGGCGGTCGGACCGGCAACAGAGGAGGAAGCGCTTCCGTCTCAATCACCACCGGCGCTTTTTTACATCGGGCCGTCGCCAGATAAGGATGTGCCTTCGATTTTCGCGAGCTGGTGGCCGGCAGCAATCGCGCTTCCCATTTCAAATTCAATCATCTGCACATGGATTGTGGCGGCGATTATCCTCGTCACCGTGCGCGTGACGACCTGGAAAAACCTCAAGGAAATCCCGTCTGGAATGCAAAACGTGATAGAGGCGATCGTCGAAGGCTGGGAAAGCTTTATGACCGACGTCTTGGACGCCAGGGTCACACGCTGGGTTTTTCCGTTCGCGACGACGTTTTTAATCTTCATCGTCCTGTCGAATTATGTGGATTTGATTCCGGGCGTGGGCAGCATCGGATTCGGAACGCCCGTCAAGAACAGCGTGCTGCCTTTTGCCGTTGAGAACGTGCACCGGCCCATCTTCCGCCCGCCGACGTCCGATGCGAACCTCACGGTGGCGATGACGGCGATTTTTCTGGTGATGAGCCTTTTTTGGGCGGTGCGTTACAACGGTGTTTTCGGATTCGTTAAACACGTTTTCGGCGTGAAAATGCAGGTCAATAAATGGATGTTTCCATTGATTTCACTGCTGTTTCTTTTCATCGGCGTGATGGAGGTGGTTTCGATTTTATTCGCCCGTCCGGTCGCGCTGGCGATGAGGCTTTACGGGAACGTTTTTGCCGGCGAAACGATGCTGGACATGGGTTTCCACATGCCGAACTGGTTCGCCTCTTTGTTCATCACGCTCACGGTCTATTTTTACGAGACGTTTGTCTGCGCCGTGCAGGCGTTCGTGTTCGGCTTGCTGGTCGTGGCGTTTGTGGGCACGATGTGTTCGCACGAAGAGGAACCCGGCCATTGAGATTTTTTGAAATTTGCCGCCGCGAACAAAGGTGGCTGCGACAACAACAAAAACAAACTGAAGGAATAAATATATGCTAGCAGATATAGCGCAAAACATGGTCATCAACACCGATATTAAAACCGGTGTGGCAATGGCCGGCGCGTCCATCGGCATCGGTTGCGCCACGGCGGGCGCCTTGATAGCCATGAGCCGCAATCCCGGAATGATGGGACGCATCCTGTTGTGGATGTTCGTCGGCATGGCATTGGCCGAAGGCTGGGCGGTCATCGCGTGGTTCGCCGTCAAATAAATCCGGCTATGAGCGAACTCGGAATTGACTGGAGAGCGCTGCTCACGCAGACGATCAGCTTCTCCGTCGTCTTTTTTGTCCTGTGGAGGTTTGCCTACAAGCCGATCTTCGCAATGCTTCAGATGCGCCGCGAGAAAATCGCCGAAAGCCTGACCAACGCCGACCGCATCAAGGTCGAGGTTGCCAAAACGGAGGCCGACCGCCGGAAGATCCTGGCGGACGCCGGCGACCAGGCGACCCATCTGATTGACGAGGCCCGCGCCGCCGCCGCCCGTGTGCGCGAGGCGGAAACGCAAAAGGCCGTCGCCGCCGCGGAACAAATCGTCGCCAAGGCGCGCGAAGCCGCCGCACAGGACCACGCGCGGATGCTTGCCGAGCTGAAGCGCGAAGTGGGCCGGCTCGTGGTGCAGACCACCGCGACCGTCACCGGCAAGGTTCTGACTGCGGAAGACCAGAAGCGGCTCGCCGAGGAAACGGAAAAACAACTGGCCGCCTGAAAATCTCAAATTTGAAATTTCAAATTTGAAATCAAGCGAAGCGTGGCATGAAAATTTCCAAACAAGAACAGCGCGGGGCCAGGCAACTGTTCCGCAGTTGCCAGGCCAGCGGTTTGCTGGACGAGAACCGCGTCCGGCAGGCGGTGTCGCTGCTCGTCTCGCAAAAGCCGCGCGGCTACGTCGGGATTTTGTCGCGGCTGCTCCGGCTGGTGCAACTGGACATGGATCAGCACGCCGCGCACATCGAAAGCGCGACGCCGCTGTCCGCCGATTTGCAGGCGGAGGTGACAAACCGGATTGGCAAGATTTACGGCGCGGGACTGGAAATTTCGTTCCGCCAGAATCCGGCGTTGATTGGCGGTTTGCGGATTCAAGTCGGGAGCGATCTTTACGACGGCAGCGTGAAGACGCGGTTGGAGAAATTGGAACAGAGTTTTTGATGAAATTTTATGAGTAACTTGTTGCAGGAAATTGAAGCCCAGATTGCCGGCGTGAAGCTCTCGACGGCAAAGCAGAACGTCGGCACCGTCCGCGAAATCGGCGACGGCGTGGCCAAAATCGAGGGCCTCACCGACGCCATGCTCAACGAGATGCTGGATTTCGGCCACGGCATCACCGGCATCGCGCTCAACCTTGAAGAGACCGAAGTCGGCGCCATCATTCTCGGCGATTACACCGAAATCAAGGAAGGCGACGAAGTCCGCACAACGGGGCGGTTGTTGCAGGTGCCGGTCGGCAAGGGTTTGCTGGGCCGCGTCGTCAACGTGCTCGGCCAGCCGCTCGACGGCAAGGGCCCGATCAAGGAAACCGCTTTTTATCCGGTGGAAAAAATCGCGCCCGGCATCATCAAACGCCGCTCGGTCAGCCAGCCGATCCAAACCGGCATCATGGCGATTGACGCGATGATTCCGATTGGCCGTGGCCAGCGCGAACTCATCATCGGCGACCGTTCCACCGGCAAGACGACCATTTGCGTGGACACGATGATCAATCAGGCGCGCATCAACAAGGCGGCTGAAGAAGCTGGCGACAAGGATTTCCGCCCGATTTACAGCATTTACGTCGCGATTGGCCAGAAGCAATCGAACATCGCGCGTGTCATCGGCGTTTTGGAAGAGGCGGGCGCGCTGCCTTATTCGATTATCGTCGCGGCTTCGGCATCCGACTCGGCCACGAACCAATATCTCGCGCCGTTCGCGGGCGCGGCAATCGGCGAATGGTTCATGGACAACGGCATGGACGCGCTTATCATTTACGACGATTTGTCCAAGCACGCCGTCGCGTATCGCCAGGTTTCACTCATCTTGAAGCGTCCTTCCGGGCGCGAAGCCTATCCCGGCGACGTGTTTTATTTGCACAGCCGTTTGCTCGAACGCAGCGCGCGCGTTGGCGAAAAATACGGCAACGGCTCGCTCACCGCGCTGCCCATCATCGAGACGCAGGCCGGCGACGTTTCGGCTTACATTCCGACCAACGTGATTTCCATCACCGACGGACAGATTTATCTCGAAACGGATTTGTTCTACCAAGGCGTGCGCCCGGCGATTTCCGTCGGCTTGTCCGTTTCGCGCGTCGGCTCGGCGGCGCAGGTCAAGGCGATGAAGCAGGTCGCGGGGCGAATCAAGGGCGACCTCGCGCAATTCCGCGAACTGGCGGCGTTTGCGCAGTTTGGTTCCGACCTTGATGCCAAGACGCAGGCGCTGCTCGAACGCGGCAAGCGCATCGTCGAGCTGTTCAAGCAGAACCAATACAATCCGACGCCGCTGGAGGTGCAGATTGTCATTCTGTGGGCGGCGCAAAACAATTTCATGGACGACGTGCCGGTGGAGAAGATTAAGGATTTCCAGGCCAAGCTCGCGGACTTCTTCGCCACGCGCAAAGCGGATTTGCTGACGAAGGTTCGCAACGAAAAAGCCATCAGCGCCGCGCTGGCGGTGGAATTGAAGGCGGCGGTGACGGAATTCAAGCCGACGTATCATTAATTCATGCCCAGCACGCGCGACATACGCCGACGCATCCGGTCGGTCAAGAACACCGCCCAGATCACCAAGGCGATGCA
>Ga0181525_10002389_pt1 | contig 15367 bp, 11 predicted proteins | sample PEATcosm2014_Bin_48_FD_121100 | JGI IMG/M metagenome (GOLD analysis project Ga0181525, IMG submission 121100) | Peatland microbial communities from MTU Mesocosm Facility, Houghton, MI, USA - PEATcosm2014_Bin06_10_metaG | ecosystem: Environmental > Terrestrial > Soil > Wetlands > Peat | place...
ACTGGCTGCACGAGATCAAATTCGACGGCTATCGCATCGAGGCGCGGCTCGACCGTGGCCAGCTCGACCATGGCCAGGTGAGGCTGTTGACGCGCAAGCAATTGGATTGGACGCACCGCTTCGAACGCATCGCCAAGGCGGTCGCGGCGCTGCCGGCGCAAAGCGCCATGCTCGACGGCGAATTGGTGGTCGAGGACGCCAACGGCGTTTCCAGCTTCGCGATGCTGCAAAGCGATTTGAAGGACCGCCGCGGCGACCGCTTGGTCTATTGGGTGTTCGATTTGTTGTATCTCGACGGCCGCGATCTGACGCGGGAGCCGTTGCTGGAGCGCAAGGTGGCGCTGCGGCGTCTGCTCAAGGGCAACAGCCGGACCGGGCCCATCCGCTACGCCGAACATTTCGACGAGGACGGCGCGGCGATCTTCCAGCACGCCTGCGCCATGCATCTCGAGGGCATCGTCTCCAAGCGCCGCGACGCGCCGTATCACTCGGGGCGAACGGAAAATTTTGTCAAGACCAAATGCCATAACGCCCAGGAATTCGTCGTCGCCGGCTTTAGCCCCTCGACCGCGATGCCGAAGGCGGTCGGCGCGCTTACCGTTGCTTTCCACGAAGGCGGCAAGCTGCGTTACGCCGGGCGCGTCGGCACCGGCTATACGCACAACATCGCCCGCGATCTGTGGCAACGGCTTAATGCGCTGCGGACCGATCGCGCCCCGGTCGTGCTGCCTGAGGGCGAGCGGCGCAAGGACGTGATTTGGGTGAAACCGCAAGTGGTCGTGGAAACCGAATTCCGCGGGCTGACGTCAGACGGCCTGCTGCGCCAGGCCTCGTATAAGGGTCTGCGCGAGGACAAGCCGGCGCGCGAAGTGGTGCGGGAAGCCGTGGCATCGGCGGCGCCGGCAGCGATGGCGCAGCGGCAAGCGGTGCGCAAATCCGCCGGCAAAAAATCAGCAAAGCCGGCCGCGGCAAAATCCAAGCCGGCCCGCGCGAACAACTCCGGCGCCGATGTCGCCAATGTCCATCTGACCCATCCAGACCGGGTCTATTGGGTCGATGTCGGCGTCACCAAAGAGGACCTGGCCGAGTATTATGTGAGCGTGTGGAAATTGATGGCGCCGCATGTCGTCGATCGGCCGCTCGCGATTGTGCGCTGTCCGGGTGGGACGACGGGCGAGTGTTTTTTCCAGAAGCACATCGCCTCGAATATCAAGGAATCGCCGCTGCGCCATGCCGTCGATACCAAGGAGCACGATGTCATCGCGGTCGAAAAGATCGACGATGTCGTGACGCTGGTGCAGTCCGGCGCGTTGGAGATTCACACCCGCGGCTCGCGGCTCGGCGCGCTGGAGGTTTGCGACCGCATCGTATTCGATCTCGATCCGGGGGAGGGCGTCGATTGGCGCGAGATCGTCGCCGCCGCGCAGGAGACGCGCGACCGGCTCAAGGCCGAGAAACTCAAAAGCTTCGTAAAACTCTCCGGCGGCAAGGGCCTTCACGTGGTGGTGCCGATCGCGGGCGCCGACTGGGACGCAGCCAAGGATTTTACCGCGCGCATCGCCGCCGCAATGGCCGCCGATTCGCCGCGGCGCTTTATCGCCAAGATGACCAAGGCGGAGCGCAAGGGCAAAATCTTCATCGACTATTTCCGCAATTCGCGCGAAGCGACCTCGGTCGCGCCTTATTCGACTCGCGCCCGCGCCGGCGCCCCGCTATCGGCGCCAGTGTCGTGGGAGACGCTTTCGAAAACCACGGGCGGTAACGAATTCACCGTGCTCAATGTGAAAAAAAAGCTCAAGGGCGATCCCTGGGCGGAGATCGGCAAGGTCAAACAGAAGCTGCCGGCAAAATGATCTCCCTCCCCCCTTGTGGGGGAGGGCGGGGAGGGGGGTCGGGAGGTGACGCGCTAACGCAGACAGTTGCGGTGAATCCCTCTGCGTATCGCGCGACCTCCCGACCCCCACCCCTAACCCCTCCCCACAAGGGGGAGGGGAACGAACTATCCCGCAAGCCTTAGCCGCTCGCCTTTCGGCTCGAACCGCGACCGGAAAATCTCGGCATCGAGCGGATCCTCGAAGCAATAGCGCACGAAGGCGGCGTAATCGTCTTCGACATACATGTCGAACTTGCCGACATAGGCGATCAAAAAATCCAAAATCTCGGTGTCGTCGGCGAGTTGCGCCCGCGGCAGCACCACCTGATACGGGCATTCCGCATCGAGCTTGCGCAGCCATGCGCTTCTTTTGTCCGAGTCCATGCGAAGCCTCCCGCTCCTGAGCCGAACCGTAGAGTGTTCACTATTTGTTCCAGACTGTCAAGATCAAATTTAAAGCCGAATCTCATGTCCTAATTATTGCGACAACGGCCTTGACAGTAGTCCCATTTATGGTTACTTCCGCGTATCTCGCCCTTCGAAGGGTCGTCGACCGGTGACAGCCGATCGGTGGGGCGGATGCGGTTCCTGCGGGCGGGGCTTGTAACCCCGCTCCCCGGGCGGTCCGGGCATCGTCTCCGCCGGCACTAGGACCGGCGCGCGAGGTGTCTCGCTGGACTGGGACAGTGGTCGTCGGGTAACGCCCGGCGCCGCACGTCCCAGGAAACGCGGCCTGGGCTGAGCGGTGGCATTGATTTGCGCCGCAAGCGCCGCGGTGGAGCGCCGAGAGGCGAGCGGTCTCCGATGAGACCGCTGCCGCACCCGCTGGTGCGGCCATGGATGGTGCGCCTGTCGGCGCTCCGCCTCCCCTCGTTTTCGAGGGCGGCAAAAGGGAATGGCTTAGCTTGAAAGCTGCAAAACTCGGGCGCGTTGGCGCGTCGCGAGAATGAAAACGTGCGTCGTAGGGGCAATGACGTGAGGCTGATGGACGAAAAGTGTTCACGCGGCGCCGCCGGTGCCGCGCGGCGGCGGCGCCGGCGCGGCGGGGCGGCTATCGGGCGGCTGCGCGGAGACTTTGGGCGCGCCTGGCATGGCCAGCGGATCGAGGGCCGGCGACATCGCGCCGGCGTCAGGATAGCGCGCCTGCATCTCCCGCAAAAACGCTTCCAGCGTGTCGACCGAAGCGGCGGCGTGGGCGATCGCGGCAAATTCCTGACCGCTGCTGCCGAGCGGCGACGAGACGACGTCGAAGGCGCGGGCGTCCGGGGTCGCCGCCATCTTGGCCGCGTATTTCTCGCGAAAGCGGCCGAGCCCGAGCGCATCGTCGCCGAGCGCATAGCCGATCTCGGCGCGCAAAATGTCTTGCCGCTCGATTTCCGACAGCGGCTCAAAATCCTTATAGCGGTCGCCATACATCAGTTCGATCTGCTCGGCCGACTTGTCCCAGTGCCGGCCCGCCCACAAAATATCGGAACGCAGCCGAATGGCTTCGCGGCCGTCGATATTGGCGATCACCTCCAGCGCCAGCTCGCGCCGTCCGAGGTCGGATAGCGCGCGGGCCTCGAGCAACAGGCGCTGGTTGCGCAACTCATTGGACAGGTCGGCGATGCGGGTGGCACGCAACACAGCCAACGCCCGATCGGCCTTGCGGTCGATCAGATAGATGACCGCGAGCCGGCTCGCGATCTGGGCGCGCGCGGCGCCTTGCAGGCGGTGGTCGACCTGATATTGCAAGAGGTCGGCGGCCTGATCGAGCAAATCGACCGACACCAGACGATCGGCGAGGCGGCGGATCATCTCGTCGCCGCGGCTGCCGATCGGCGTGAGTTCGCGGAAATCGTAGAACAGCGCCAGCGCATCGATCGCCGGCATCGCATCGCCTTTGCCGGCAAGGAACAGCGAATCGAATGTCGCCGCCGCCTCATCCTGGATCTGGCGCGTCATCTCGGAGTCCGGACGCGCCGCCATGGCACTGCGCATGACATAGAAGGCGTCGCGATAACGGCCCTCCTGGGTGTAAAGGTGGGCGAGCATTTTCAGCGCTTCGACTTCGGTCTCGTCGCCGCGCCAGATCGTGGTCAGGGTTTCAAGCTGGGAGATGACGTCGTCACGCTTGAGATCGCCGAGCGAATAGCGCAGCGCCGTCTCGCGCAACTGGCCTTGCGCGGCGGCCGGCCGATCCCACGAATCCGCCGCCGTCCGGTACGCCGACAGCGCCTGCTCGGTATGGCCGATGCCCTCGGCCAGGCGGCCCATGAGAACGGCAATGACCGGCTGCATATCGTGCGGCACGCCGATGGTCTCGAAATCGTTGAGTTCGTTGGAGGCGCCGTCGAAATCGCCGACCTCGATCGCCGACCGCATTTCGTCCTTGAGCGCGACGCGCTGCAACTCGATCGGCAGCGTGGCGACCGAGGCTTCCATGGTTCTAAAACCGCCGCGCGCCTGCGCCCATTTGCCCTGCAGCGCATAGGCCAGCGCCCGCCACAACGGCGCGTCATGCTGGTCGCCGACGGCCGGATCGGCCAGATCCTTGAGCGCGTCTTCGGGCCGGTTCATCATGTCCTCGACCACCGCGCGCAACACCAGGGCCGAGACGCCGTCGGACGCCGGCTTGGCATCGGCCAGCGCCACGTCGAGCACACCTTTGGCTTCCGGATACATGTCGCGGGACAGATAAAAGCGGGCTAGTTCAAGCCGCGGCTGCAAGCGCTTGCTCGGCGCCGCCGCCGCTGCCGCCGCTATCAAGTGCATTTGGCGCTCGCCGTAAGACGCCTCGCGGTTCTGGCCCCAGATTTGCGAATCGAACATGACCGGATGCAGGCCGCTGCCGCGCAGCAGCGTCTGCAGCGAGGTCGACAGCGTCAAGCCGTTGGGACGGCTGATAACGATCTTGTCGGCGGCGAGATCGACGCTGACATCGTCGGCCAAAGGCTCGATCACAACGCCCTGGGTCGAGGCGAGTGCCCGGAACTCGATAAAATCCTGGGCATTAATGAAGCCGCGCGCCGGCGCCAAGGCGGTAACGACGAGGAGCGTATCGCCGACCTCGGGGTCGGCGAGGCGGTGCAATTGCTGCGGCGCGTCGAAGGGGATCGTGATGTTCGATCGATTGGGCCCGATCAAATTGCGGGTGATATCGAGCGAGCGCGTCGGATCGATGACGCTGTCGCCGATCTGCACGGTCCACACCGGCCCTTCGGCGACAATGCTGGACAGGTGCGGGCGATCGAGTTTGATGCGAACGATGTCGGCGTCCGCCGTATGGACAAAATCGTAACCGCGGATGGTGCGGCTCGGTTCGCCGTCAAGCGCGCTGAGGTCGATGTCGGACTTGGAATCGAAAACGATCCACAGCGTGTCGGCGCGATGAAACACGGCGGCCCCGATGGCGGCCTTAAACGGAAACGACAATTTGAGGTTCGCGCCTTGTCCGGCCAACTCGGCCGCAATCTTGCCGGAGGCTTCGCCGGGGCGGCCGGCCGCGCGCGGCGCGGGCGTGGGCGCGGGCATGCGTTCGACCGGCTTTTTCAGATCGGGCTTTTTCAGATCGTTTGTGGGCGAGCCTTGCGGCGGCGCCACGCCGGCCACGGTGGGCGGCTTTGCCGGCGTCACCGCGACGCTCGGCGGCGGAGAAATTGCGGCGCCGGGCTCGGCATTGGGTGCGGCCGGCGGCTCGGGCGATTGCACAGCGATCGTCGCCGGCGCCTCGACGTTCGGGATGTCCGCCTTGGCGGCGTGGCCGTTTTCGCTCGGCGCCGGCCCGGCCGGCGGAATTTGCGGCGCCACGTTCGAGAGAGCTCCGCCCGGTGCCGGGGGCGGCATCGCCGCCTCGGGCTCGGCATTGACGACATCGACGACATAGCCGCTTTCGTCGCGGAAGGTGCGCACGTCGACTTTGGCGGCCAACACGAAACGGACCGACGCCTCGTCGTTGTCCAGTTCGCTGCTGATGCCCTCGACCGCGCTCGGTAGCGCGGCTTGGGCGTCGGCGAGGTCGAAGGTAATCGGCGCGCCGAACTTGAGCACCAGCCGCTGTTTGGAACGGTCGGCGGACACCGTGGTCTGGTTCGGCACCGCGAAGACATAGCGCGTAAAGGTCGGCTGGGTCGCGACATGGACGCTGATGGGCGCGATTTCTTTCTGCTGCTCCGTTTGCCGCGCCCGCGCAATCTGCTGCTCGGCGTCGCGCGCGCGGCGCGCCAAATCGTCGACCACATCCTGCGGCAGGCCGGGCGGCACCCCAGTCCAGGTGTCCGGCAGCAAATCGACGAACAGTTTTTCACCGGCGGCCATCGCATTGACCGTCACCGGGCGGGCCAGCGCGATGCGCACGGCCTGGCCGTCGGGGTCGCTACGCGCCGCGCCGAGATAAGTGGGTGCCTGTTCCACGATACGATCGATCGCGACCTCGACCGGATGCTTGAAGCTGATGATCAGTACATTGCCGGCGACGCGCGCCGTCGCGTCGATGTATTCGCCGGCGCTAAACACCAGCCGCAAATAGCCGTCATTGACGGTGACGGCGACCGTGGTCTTGAGCGGCGCGGCGATGGTCGGTACCGCGGCAAGAACGGTCAAGCAGACGACGAGACCGAACGGCCGCGCGCTTCGCCAACAACGGCGCGCCAGGCGAAGGCCAACCCCCCGGATCATACGACCGCACGCCATGAACTACTCAAATCACTCAACACTTACCGGACCCGATCGACACCGGGCGCGCCGTCGCGGCGGCGCCGCCGCGCCGCAACCAAGGGCACAGCATATGGAGGCAGGCTTAATACCGGCTTAATTCAATGAATCCATATACTTATGAGAGACGGTGGCCGCGATATGCGCGCTGCCGAGGTTTGCGCTTACGGCGCCGAAGGCTGGCCGTTGATTTTCGGCAGATCCGGCGCGGCGCCGGATTTGACCTGTTGCGCTTTGTTGGCGAGTTCGACGGTCAGCCGCTCGGCGGTGTCGGCCGACATCTGCGCCATGATATCCGACATTTTCCGCGGATTGATTTGCGAGGCGACTTGAATCAAAACCGTGATATCGAGCCGATCGAAGATTTTTGCGGCATCGCGCGGCTTCATGTTCTCGTACATGGTGACGAGATCCTTGAGGCCGGCGACTTCGGCCTGATCCTTCTGCGCGGTTTCGACTTTGATCCGCGCCTCGACCTCTTTCAGTTCATTAAGCCGCGCTTCGACGCGCTTTTCGGCGCCTTGGATCAGGTTTTCGCGCATGTCGAGCTCGCGCGCGCGGGTATCGAGCTCCTCGCGCCGCGACTGCAACCGCTCGAGAATGGCGCGCTCGGCCCCGGTCGGCAGCACCGCACCTTCTTTCGCGATCACGGTGCCGCCCGGCGGCGGCGTCGTTGGCTTGCCATCTTTGCCGAGCGGAGCGAGCGGCGGCGGCGCACTCTTGTCCTCGCTCGGCGCGGCGGGAGTAGGCACGGACCCGGTAATGTCTGGCTCTTTTTCAGCCAACCGCAGCATCTGCGGCGGCGCCGACATCGGGACTTTGCCCGGCACCGGTCGCGCACCGCTGCCGTCGGGAAAGTTGAACATTTGCTGCGCCCACGACGACGGCGGCCCCGAAGGCTGCGTTCCGTCCGGCAGCGGGTGCGTGATCGACACATCGGCCGCGGTCAACGGCGCGTTGTCTCCGGGCAGGAAATAGGAACTGTGCAGCACCAGATCGGCGGTTTTCAGCACGAGCAGGCAGGCGCTCGCGATCAGCGCGATCGTAATAAGCCGCAGGTCGCGGATATAACCGATCATGCCGCCAGGCCGTGGATTTTCGCGCGCACCCGCTCCGCGAAGGCTTCCGCCGCCGCCGCGACGGACCTGGCGTCGCCGCGCCGCGCCCCGTTTGGCGGCACCGCGGGCTCCGCCGGCGCGGCTGGCACTGCCGCCACGTCATGACTGCGCCCGGCACTCACGATCTGCGACAGCCGCGCCAGCAGGTCCTTGCCGGCCACGATCGCCCGATCCATCTCGATGGTGACGCGTTCGGACCGGCGCAGCCGCTCGCCCAAACCCATGTCGCATTCGTGCACGGTGAGCTTGAGGCCACCGATCGCGCGTTCGGCGATCTCGGTCGCCGTTACCAGCTCCGAAATTGTCGCCCGCAACGACTGCTCGTCAGCTTTGAGCAGTTTGAGCTTGCGATTGAGCAGCATGCAGTAGCCGATTGTCAGCATCAAAAGGAACGCGACAAAGCAGTTAATGATCATGCCAACGCCGTTGCTCATGAGGGCTCCATCGGGTTGCCCGAGCCGCCCGCCGTTTCGAACATGGCGTAGGTCGTGCTCGGCTTGCGTAAAGGTTTGGCCACGCGCACCGCGACGCGGTCGCCGACGCGGCCCATGCGGCCCTCGGTCAAGTTGACATCGCCGCAGCGTATCATCACCGACGCGTCCGATTTGAGATCGAGCATCAGCGTATCGCCGACGTCGAGCTTCATGATCTGCTTGAGCGGCAGCCGCGCTTCGTAGAGGACGGCATCGACTAATATTTCCGCCTGGCCCAGCTCGGTCGCGAGATGGCCCTCCCAATTCGGATCGCGGCCGAATTTCTCGCCCATGAACATCTGCAACAGCACGTCGCGGATCGGCTCGATGGTCGCATAGGGCAACAGCAATTCGATGGTGCCGCCGCGATCCTCCATGTCGATGCGCAGCCGCACCAGGATCGAGGCATTGGCCGGCCGCGAAATGGCGGCAAAGCGCGGATTGGTTTCCAGCCGATCGATAGTGAACTTCACCGGCGACAGCGGTCGAAACGCCATCTCGGCATCGGCGAGCACGACCTCGATCATGCGCTTGACCAAATTGGTCTCGATCGTGGTGTAGGGTCGGCCTTCGATGCGGATCGCGGTCTGGCCGCGCCGGCCGCCGAGCAAAACGTCGATAATCGAATAGATCAGACTCGAATTAACGGTGACCAGCCCGAAATTGTCCCACTCCTCGGCCTTGAACACGCCGAGAATCGCCGGCAGCGGAATGGAGTTGAGGTAATCGCCGAAGCGCACCGAGGTGATGCGGTCAAGCGACACTTCGACGTTATCGGACGTGAAGTTGCGCAGGCTGGTCGTCATGAGCCGGACCAGCCGGTCGAAGATGATCTCCAACATCGGCAGCCGCTCATAGGAGACCATCGCCGAATCGATGATCGCGCGGATGCCGGAATTATCGTTCAGCGAGATGTCGGTGAGGCTGAAGCCGAGGAGCGAATCGATTTCGTCTTGCGTGAGCACACGCTCCGCGCCGCCCTTGGCCGCCTGGACAAAATGGCCGTCGTCGACCATGGTCTCCTATTGCGACGCCATGGTCTCGCTCGGGTTCGCGCTCTGACCGTCGACCGGCGGCGCGCCGGTGCCATTTTGCTCGCCGTTCAACGCGACGCCCCACTCGGCGGCGAGCGCGTCGCTTTCGATCTGATCCTTCGCTGCCATCGCTTCACACTTTCGAAGTCAGACCGTCACTGGATGACGATTTCCTTGAACAGCACGGCGTTGACCCGGCTCGGCGCGATTTCGGTGTTGACCCGTCGGGTCAATTCCTCTTTGAGCCGATACAGCCCGGCCGAGCCATCGAGATCGGTCGGGCGCAATTCCCGCAGATAGGTTTGGAACGTGTCCATGAGCCGCGGCATGAGCGGCTGGATTTGCGCCGAAAGCGCTTGGTCGGGCAGTTCGAGCACGACCTTCACCTTAAGATACTGCGTGCGATCGCCGCTGGCGGCCGACAGATTGACGAGAACATCGGGCATATCGAGAAACACCGGCGGCTTGATGGCATCGGCCGCCGCGGCGGCGGCCGCCTCGCTCTTGCCGGCGAACAAGAAGTGATAACCGCCCCATCCGGTGCCGCCGAAGACAACAAAGCCGCCCGCAGCCATAAGGATGAGCTTGAGCGGCAGCCGTCGTTTGGCCGCGGCGGGTTTGCCGTCCCCGCCTTCGGCTTCGGCATTTTCAGCTTGGGTCTGCGTTTCGGTCGTTGTTGCCATCACCGCTCCCGCTGGCGTGAGGTCGCACGCAGCCGGCCGGACAAACGCAAAACCAAGTTGCGAGCGCTATTTGGCGCCGGTGAACGCGGCGCCGTCGGGTTCGAAGCTAGGCACCAATGGTTAACGGATACTTGCCGGTAGAGCCGCGGCCGGAATTATTTGCCTAGTCCGGCGTAAAGGACGGCGCTTTCTGCCCGCCCGGGAGCGACGGTTTTGCAGCATATTCCGTTGATTTAGCTGCGTTTTCCGCGATGGCACGGCTTCTGCAAATACTGCTTTGTAAATCGGCGTGACGCGGCTTGGGAGAGCCGGCAGCGCGCGGCACGAGGGCGCCCGGACACCGGCGCCTCGATCGGTGAAGGGGAGAGTATCCGATGGAAAACGCACTGCTCATCGGCCTGTCGCGGCAGATGGCGCTCGGCCAAGAACTCGACATCATCGCCAACAACGTCGCCAATATCGATACCACGGGCTTTAAGGCCGACAACGCGCAGTTTGGCGAATACCTGATGTCGCACGCCAGCGACCAGACCTTCAACGGTCCGGATCGGCGCGTCAGTTTCGTGCAGGACCGCTTGAGCTGGACGGATTTGAGCCCCGGCGCGATCCAACACACCGGCAATCCGCTGGATGTCGCCATCGATGGTAACGCGTTTCTGGTGGTGCAGACGGCGCGCGGTCAGCGTTACACGCGCAACGGCGCGCTGACGATTAACGGCAGCGGCCAGCTTGTCACCGGCGCCGGCGACCAAGTCGTCGGCGACGGCGGCCCGATTACGTTCCAGTCCACCGATCACGACGTGGTCATCAGTTCGAACGGCATTATTACCGTGCGTGAGGGCAACAGCACGGTGGACGCCTCGCGCGGCAAACTTCAGCTCGTCAGTTTCGATCAGCCGCAGCTTCTACAGAAGGACGGCGGCTCGACGTTCGCTGCACCCGACGGCACCAACGCCAACCCCGCGGGTCCTAACATTCGCGTCGTGCAAGGCGCGATCGAGAAATCGAACGTCAACGGTGTGACCGAGATGGCGCGCATGATCGCGATCACCCGCAGTTACACCGATATCGCCAACATCTTGCAGCAGCAGAGCGAGCAGCGCCGTAACGCGTTGTCACAGCTCTCCCAGACACCGACCAGTTCGTAGGCTCAAGTTCCAGGAGAGATGTCAGCATGCGTGCCCTCGATACCGCGGCGACCGGAATGGCGGCCATGGACCTACAGGTCCAGGTCATCGCCGGCAACATCGCCAATATGAGCACCACGGGATTTAAGAGCCAGCGCGCCGAATTTCAGGATCTGATCTACGAGCATGTGCAGCGCATCGGCGCGCAAGCCTCCGATCAGGGCAACATCCTGCCGGTCGGTATCGATCTCGGCTCCGGCGTAAAAACCGTCGGCACGCCGCGGTTGATGACCCAAGGCTCGATATCGCAGACCGGCAACACGCTGGACGTCGCGATCCAGGGCGACGGCTGGTTTAAGATCCAACTGCCCGACGGCACCTTCAGCTATACGCGCGACGGTTCATTTCAACAGGACGCACAGGGCCGCATTGTCACGGCGGAAGGCAACGTCGTCCAACCGGCGATCACGATACCGGCGAATTCGACCGGTCTTACCATCAACAATCAGGGTCAAGTGTCGGTAACGTTGGCGGGAAGCACCACATCGACGATCCTCGGTCAGTTCACGATCACGCGCTTTGCCAATAATGCCGGATTGCAGGCCAACGGCGATAACCTGTTCACGGTTACGGCGGCCTCTGGCACGGCGCAAGACACCCTGGCCGGAACGGACGGCGCCGGCACGCTTCTGCAAGGCAGCCTCGAACAATCCAATGTCGAGGCGGTGACCGAAATTTCCAATCTGATCGCGGCGCAACGCGCCTACGAAATGAATTCCAAGGTCATCACCGCGGCCGACGAGATGCTGCAAACGACTTCACAACTGATGCGCTGAGAAAGGTCTTGGCCATGCTGCGCCGAACGATCGCCATTCTCGCTCTCCTCGCCGTCCTCGGCGGGACGGCGTCTGCGCAAACACCGCCGCCGCCGCCGCCGGCGCTCAAGGCCAGCGTCACCGTCACCGGCTACGTCGTGCACATCGGCGACCTCGTCGAGAACGCCGGGCCGGTGGCCGACGTGCCGGTTTTCCGCGCACCCGATCTCGGTACCACGGGCGCGGTCACGACCGATCGCATCGTCGACGCGATCCGGCCGCACCAACTGATCGACATCGACACCCGGGGCCTGTCCCAGGTCATCGTCACGCGCGCAAGCCGCGCGATTAGCGCGCAGGAAATTTCCGGCCGCGTGGCGAGCGCACTGGCCGGACAATACGGCTTCGGCGAAGCACATAACATTCTCGTTAACTTCGATCACGACGTGCGCACGCTGCAAGTCGAGGCGAACGTGATCGGCGAACTGCAAGTGCTGGCGCTCGCCTACGATCCGCGCACGGCCCGCTTCGACGTGACGTTCGATCTGCCGTCGAGCATGGAGTTGCGCCGGCAGGCGGCGCGCTACACCGGCACGGTCATCGAGACCGTCGACGCCGTGGCGGTCGATCATCCGATCGAGCGCGGCCAAATCCTAAAAGCTTCCGATCTCAGCATCCTGCGGCGTCCGAAGACGGAAGGCGGCGCCTTGACCGATCTCCCGGCGGTGGCGGGACTTGCGGCGCGGCACGAATTGCGTCCGGGCCAGGCGCTGCACGCCGCCGACGTGATGAAGCCGGAAATCGTGCAGCGCAACGACAACGTAACCATCGTCTACGAGGCGCCGGGCGTCATGCTGACGCTGCGCGGCCAAGCGCAAGATGCCGGTGCGCTCGGCGATACGATCGGCGTTCTCAATTCGGAATCCAAGCGGGTGGTGCAAGCCGTCGTTTCCGGGCCGGGCCGCGTCACGGTCAAGGCCATAACCACGCACCTTGTCGAGAGCGCGCCGGCGCATTCTGAGTAGTTCGCGAGTGAAAGGGTGTACGATGTCGAAACGCGTTTTGTTGCTGCGTTGTGCTTTGCTCTCCACCGTGGCCGTGCTCAATTCTAACTGTTCGTCGATCGATCGCTTAAAGCAGATCGGCGAGCAACCGCCGCTCTCGCCGGTGAGTAATCCGACCGCGCAACCCGGCTACAAACCGGTCCAAATGCCGATGCCCACGCCGCAACCCGCCACTTTCAATCCGAACTCGCTGTGGCGCAGCGGCTCGCGCGCATTCTTCAAGGATCAGCGGGCGCACCAGGTCGGCGACATTTTGACCGTCAAGGTCAACATCAACGATACGGCGCAATTCCAGGACGAAACCCAGCGCAGCCGCAGTAGCACGGAAGATTCCGCTATCACCAATTTTCTCGGCGCCAATACGATCACGGCGGCGCACCCGATTCTTCCCGGCAGTCTGCTCACCGCCGATGGCAATTCCTCCAGCGACGGCAAGGGTTCGATCAACCGTCAGGACCAGTTGCTGACCAATGTGGCGGCGGTGGTGACGCAGCTATTGCCGAACGGCAATTTTGTCATCGAAGGCAAGCAAGAGGTGCGGGTCAATTTTGAAATTCGCCAGCTGGTCGTCGCCGGCGTCGTGCGTCCGGAAGACATCGACAGCGACAACAGCATTGATTTGCCGAAGATCGCCGAGGCGCGGGTGGCCTATGGCGGACGCGGCCAGTTGATGGACGTGCAACAGCCGCGCTACGGCCAGCAAGTGATGGATGTTCTGTTACCGTTTTAACAGGGACCAGGAATCAGGAATTTGCTAAGCGTCACGCTGCTTTTCTGATTATTGATGCCTGATTTCTGATCCCTGCTCCCCGGGATCGCGTCGCCCAAAGGCAACGCGAATCCCGCCACGGCGCGGCCCCCGGCAGCTCCCCGCCGGGGGCCGCACTCGTTTTGACCCGACTTCAAAATAATGAATGGTCGCCGGCATCGATGAAACAATTGCGGCATCCGCGCGCGTACCGGCAACGACAAAGCCAGCGCGATCGGATGTGCGTTAGGCCGAGCGCTGGCGCGGTAGGCGGCCGCCGTCTTGCACGCAAAACCGCAGCAATTCCTGCCGTAACGCAGCGACCGCGCCGACCCATTCGCCGAATTTCGGTTGCCGGAACAACCGCGCCGTCGGGTACCAGGGGCTGTCTGCCCGCTCGCGCAACCACCGGAAATCGGCCGCAAACGGCAACAGCAGAAACAGCGGCTTGCCCATCGCTCCGGCCAAATGCGCCACCGCGGTATCGACGGAGATCACCGCGTCTAATTGCGCCAGCGCCGCCGCGGTGTCGGCAAAGTCTTTGAATTTTTCTTCGATCCGCGAAATCTGCGAGCAGCTTTGCAGAACCGGCGCGTCTTCCTCGCGCAACTCGTGCTGGAGACTGATAAAGCGGACGCTCGGCAGGTCGAACAGCGGCGCCAGCGTCTCAAGGCGCAGCGAGCGATTGAGATCGTTGTCGTGCGAACGCTCGCCGGACCAGACCAGGCCGAAGTGCAACCGCCCTCCCCCCGGCCGCGCTCGCCTAAGCGCTTTGGCCTCGGCAGCGGACACGATGTAGGGAATTTCCGCAGGCACGGTGGCCAGATCGGTGGCAAAGGCGAGCGGCAGACTCAACAACGGACATTGAAGATCGAAACGCGGCAACGGCGCGCCGCGCGCGACCACGGCCGCGACACCGCTTATGCCCGACAACAGCCGCACCAGTTCGGCCTGGACTTGGAGAACCACCGTCGCACCGCGCGCCGCCAACAGCGGCGCATAACGCGCGAACTGAATGGTGTCGCCAAAACCCTGCTCGGCGTGAAGGAGAATGGTCTTGCCGTCGAGCGGCTCGGCGCCAAGCCACAGCGGCGCGGCGAAATTTCGCCGTTGCGATGCAAGCGCCCCCACCGCCCAACGCGCCTCGTAGCCGCGCCAGCCATTTTCGAAATCGCCCAAGGTCAAGCGCGCGACGCTCTCGACAAAACGCGCGTGAGCGAAATCGGGGTTCGCAACGGCGGCGCGGCGCGCGCTCATCACCGCTTCTTGCGGGCGATCGAGCCTGCGCAGGGCGACGGCGCGGTTGGTCAGAAGCTGGGCGTTATCGGGCGCCAGCGTCAGCGCCCGATCGTAGACGGCAAGCGCCGCGGTCGGACGGTTGAGCTTGATCAGCGCATTGCCGCAATTGCCAAGCGCGTCGAGGTGATCGGGATCGGCCGCGAGTACGCGCTCGAAATTTTCCAGCGCCTCGGCCGCGCGCGACAGATCGAGCAGCGCCACGCCGCGCCGATTGAGCAGCTCGGAATTATCCGGATCAAGGCGCAGTCCGGCGTCATAGCTCGCCAGCGCTTCGTTGAGGCGGCGCAAAAAATAGAAAATCAGCCCGAGGCTGGCAAAGCCGTCGGCCCGCCCGGCATCGATCTTGAGCGCGGATTGAACGAGCACGAGCGCCGTGTCGAGTTGGCCGCGTTGATAATGCAGCTGTCCGAGCCCATGGAGCGCGTCGAAATCGTCGGGATG
>Ga0181525_10002390_pt1 | contig 15367 bp, 17 predicted proteins | sample PEATcosm2014_Bin_48_FD_121100 | JGI IMG/M metagenome (GOLD analysis project Ga0181525, IMG submission 121100) | Peatland microbial communities from MTU Mesocosm Facility, Houghton, MI, USA - PEATcosm2014_Bin06_10_metaG | ecosystem: Environmental > Terrestrial > Soil > Wetlands > Peat | place...
CGAAATCGGGAGTTACTGCGTTTCCTTGCTGCGCGCCGCGCAGAGCCAAGCTTTCGTTCTCCGGATCGCGCGCGAAAACGATACTCTGCGACGAGGTGTCGAACGACGCCGTCACGCCTGATTGAAGAGCGTTGAAGTTGCTGATGAACTGGTCGACCGTCGTCGCATACACCTGCCCCGCGGCCAACGGAACGGTGGCGTTGGTCTGGTAGTCCATGTTCGTGGTTATGCCGTCAACGGTCACCTGCAAGATGCCCGCGGTACCGCCTGGGCCCGGCACGTCGGCCGGCGGAGGGTTCGCCAAATTCGCGTTGCCGTCGAGCGCTTCGGTGACGTTGACCGTATTGTTGGCCGAGTTCATCGGCTGAACCAGCGTCCCAGCGTTGGTGTTCGCAAGCGACACTGGAAGCTGCGACGGATCCAAAATGCCGCTCTTGATGTTCGAAGCCGAGATCGGCAACGAGCTCACGATCGGAACGAATAGAGCCGTTCCGGCCGCGCCATTGGAATCGTAGGACGCTTCGGTGATGCGATTGACTTCGTTCGAAAGGCCGGTCGCAAACTGATTGAGGTCCGTGCTGTAGACCGACAACTTGTTATTGTAGAGATCTTGCAGCGCAGCGAGCTGTCCGCTACCGAGCGGAATGCTCGCCGAGCTGGGCGACTGGGGCGGATTCGTTGCGAAGTAGACGTTGTAACTCGGCGTCCCATTCGCGGCTTGACCGATTACCGGCGCGGCAAGGTGATAAGCGACGGTGTCATTCACGAGCGCCTGCCCGTTCACGGTGACCAAGGTCGATCCGTCGGACTGGATCGAGGTGTCCGTCGAGATGTACTGCGACAGCTGATCGATCAGGTAATCGCGCTGATCCGAAAACGTGTTCGGACTGTCGCCGGCCGCTGTCGACGCGCGAATCTGACCGTTGAGCGCCGCAATTTGATCGAGAATGCCGTTGATGGTCGTAACCATCGTGGCGCCCTGCGAGACCGTCTGCGCTTCGGCGTTGCTCACCGCGGTTGCGGAACTGCCGAGCGAGGTCGCCAGCGCCTGAGCCGACGTCAAGACGTTTTCCTGCGACGCGGTCGGGCTGCCGCTCCCGGCCTGCGACACCAATTGGTTGATGGCCGTCTGGAAGTTGCTGAACGCCGTGCTCACGCCCGCAGTGGGGTCGCCGAGTTGCGACTGCACGCCCTGCAGAACGTTCTGCTCCGTCGTGTAGTAATTCTGCGACGACGAAGCGCCGCGAAACAGCGCGTCGTCGGCATTGGAATGAATCCGCTGAATCTGTGCGATGGTGACGCCTTCACCGACGGTGCCGGTCACGTGCGTCGCCATGAACGGCGAGCTGACGATCGGCGGCGCTTCGGTGAACTGCACTTCCTGGCGAGAGGCTCCGGGCGTGTTGACATTCGCGATGTTGTCGCTCGTGACGTTCTCGGCGACCGAGAAGTCCTGCAGAGCGTTACTCATCATGTCGAGCCCGAAGAACGTGCTCTGGGGGAAGAAACTGCTCATGCCCGGCTGCTTACCAGCACGCTGTTAGTCGGCGGCGGTACGTACCCGCGGCGCTTGTAGGTCCCGGGGCCGTCGTTTGCGGCCTTCTGCAAGGCCGCGGTGACTTTCATCAACCGATCCATCCCATTCATGATCAGCGCTTTGTTGTTGTTATTGGTGATGCCAAGCGAGATCGACGTCGTGGTCAACTCGACGATGCGTTGATTCAAGGTGGGCCACATCGGCCGCGGCGCGTAGGCGCACACTTGGCGCAGCGTCAGCGTTCCGAAGCCGCGGACCTGCATGCCCCGGCGCTTGCCGGAGGCCGCAAGGTGCGCGCGACGGGCGGCATCGAGCGCGCGTTCGGTCTCGGAAATCTTTCCGACGTTGCGCTCGACGAGTGCCGCCGTGAGTGCGAGCGCTGCGTCGTGGACGCGACGCAACAACAGGGTTTCGTCCGAAAGCACTTCGGCGAAGGCATCCCATGAGTCGTTCACGGATCGATCCTCCCCTCAACTTGCACGTGCGCCTCGTGGCTTGCGTCCCCGAGGACCTGGTTGCGCAACTGCGATTCCAACGTCTTCGCGATACCAAACTCGCCGCTCTGAGCGATCGCCTGCGCGCGCTCGTTGTTGAGCATGCCCTGCCAGGTTTGCTCCGATTGCGCCGTGTCGTCGCCGAAGAGCGATTCCTTGGGCACGGTATCCTGCATTTCGTTCATGACCATCTCGAGGAACACGCCTTCGAGCTGCGTGGCGGCTTGGTGCAAACGCGCGAGCGCCTGTTTCTGATCGGCGGTCAACGCGGGCTGCGCCGGCTGCGCGGGCTGCTGCGGGTTGACGCCGCTAATGTCAGGCATCAGAGCACCTCCACGTCGGCCTGAAGTGCGCCCGCCGAGCGGAGCGCTTGAACGATCGAAATGAGATCGCGCGGCGAAACGCCGAGCGTGTTGAGCGCCCGCACGACCGAGGCAAGCGTCGCCGCACCGGCAATAAACGTAAGCTGCCGCCCATGCTGATTGGCGGTCACGGTCGAGTTCGCGGTGCGCGCCGTCCGGCCAGTGTTCGAAAACGCGTTGGGTTGCGACACCGAGTTGTCGGTCGTGATCGTTATCGTCAGATCGCCGTGCGCAATCGCGCAGGGCGCGAGCTTGATGTCGCCGCCGAAGACGACCGTTCCAGTGCGCTCGTTCAGGACGACTTTGGCAATCTCGTTCTGCTGGAACGTCAGGTCGTCGGCATCCGCCAGAAACCGCACGATGTTCCCCGTATAGGCCGCGGGGAGATTCACGTGAACGGTCTCCGCATCGAGCGCCTGAGCGGTGCGCCCACCGAAGCGGCCGTTCAAGACGTCTGAAAGATTCGCGGCGGTCTTATAGTCCGGCGTGGTAAGGACGTAATTGAAACCGGCCTGATCGGTTTGCAGCGGCGTCACCATGTCACGCGCGATCACGGCTCCGTTGGGTACCCGTCCCGCGCCGGTGAAGTTCGTGGCAATCCCCGATCCGTTAGCGCCCGACACGAAGCCGCCGACCGAGATCGGGCCCTGCGCCGTGGCGTACACCAGATTGTTTGCCGCTCGGAGCTCGGTGAAGACCAGCGTGCCGCCCTGCAACGTGGTTGCATCGCCCATCATCGATACCACAACGTCGGCGTTGTCGCCCGAGTGAGCGAAGGGCGGCAGCGTCGCGGTAACGATCACGGCCGCAACGTCGCGCGTGCGAACGGACTGGAGCGACGTCGAGATCCCAAACGACAGCAAGATATTTTGAATCGTTTGACTTGTGAAGATGACCGAGGTGGAGTCGCCGGTGCCCTGAAGCCCGACTACGACGCCGTAGCCGACGAGCTGGTTCCCGGTTACGCCTTGGACGCGCGCGATATCCTTAACGTGCACCGGCTTACCGGTGTACTGCGCAAACGCCGGCGCGCCCGTCATGGAGACGACGAGCAATGCGGCCGTGAGGGTTTTAAGGAACATCGCGATTCGGTCCATCATGCCATACGCCTAGAACAACCAGCTCAGGATGCGAGCGAGAAGCCCTTTGTTCTTTTGATCGTCGCCCTTGAACGTCGCGCTGACGTTGGCCACGCGCGAGGCTACGATAGTATCGGTGCTGTCGATATCTTCAACGCGAATCATGCCCGTAATATGCAAGGTCTGAAGACGGCCATTGACCGTGATGCCCTGATCGCCGGCGATTTCAAGCGCGCCGCTCGGCAGCACTCCGGTCACCGTCGCCATCATCGTCGACGTGAACGCATCGGCACCGGCCGCGGTCTGCGCCGTCGACGTTGTCGATTGGCCGCCGATCGCGCTGGTGTTCTTGACGAGCGGGAGGTTGAAATTCCCGGTACCGCCGGTCGCGCTTAACGCAAACTGCTTGTTGCTCGAATAGCTGTTGGAGTGCGCGCTCGAGTCGTTAAAGTCGAATTGGACGTACACGAGGTCGCCGACCTGCGCCGCATGATGATCGCCCATGAGCCGCATCGGATGTCCGGGTCCCGCGCCCGGAGGCGCCGGCTGATAGAGCGTGTCGGCGGACGCCGCGATCGGAGCGAGCGCAAGTGCCGCAAGCAGAGCAAACGTTCGACGCATCACTGGGTCCCTCCCGAGAGGTCAAGTTCGACTCGGTCCGGCCCGATCACCGTGCCGGACAGCGTTTTGTTCGTTTCGGGGTTATAAAGGGCAACTTGATCGCCCAGGCCGCCGCTCGAGCGGGCGACGACGTCGGCGACGACGCTAACACCGCCGTCATGAACGATGAGGACGACGGTCGCACCGGCTTTTACGATCTGATCGGTCTGCGTGCTTTCCATCGCAATCGCCTGGCCCGCGCGAATCGGGCTCACGATGCGGCGCCCTACGAGAACGTCGGCCCCGTTGGTCCGCTGTCCACTCCATGGAATGCGCGCGGTCGTCACATCAGCCGCCGTTAATACGGTTCCGGGGACTAAGTCGTGCGCCGCCACGGCCGCCTGCACGTACCGCTGCACTTTGTATCCGACGAAGACTTGGCGAATGAAGTGCCCGTCGATGTCGATTTCGATCGGAACGTTCACGAACACCGGATTCACCATCGCGTTTCCGACCACGAGCGATACGGCGCCGGCGGGCACCGTTTGATCCGGAATCGGATACGCGAGCTGCAGTTCCGCATCGCCGTCGGGGTGCACGTTCGCGATGGCCGGCTTCGAGAGTTGCACGAAGCGCTTGCCGGTGATGCGCTGCGTCGTCGCCTGCGCGAACGCCACCGACGGCACGCATCCGATGAATGCGAGCGTGGCGATGGCGGCGGCAGCGACGAAGGTGCGCATCGTTATCCTATTGGAACGGCGAGAGTTGGACTGCAGTCGAGATCATCTGATCCGACGCGCCGATTGCCTTGGAGCTGGCTTCGTAGGCGCGCTGGGCGACGATCATATTGACGATTTCGTTGACGATCTGCACGTTGGACATTTCGAGGTAGCCGCCCTGAAGGACGCCCGCGCCATTGAGCCCCGGGGCCGTGACGATAGGCGGTCCGCTCGCGGCGGTTTGCGTGTACAGGTTGCCACCGCTGACGGGTGAGAGTCCGGCGTTATTGACGAAACGCGCGAGCGTGAGTTGACCCAGCTGCTGAGGCTGCGCGCTGCCGGGTACCTGCGCAGTGATCGTACCGTCGGTTCCAATGCTGACCGAGAGCGCGTTCTGCGGGATCGTCGTTTGCGGCTGCACGAAATAACCGGCCGCCGTCACGACGGAGCCGTTGGCGTCTTCTTTGAACGAGCCGTCGCGGGTGTAGGCGGTCGTGCCGTCGGGCAACGTTATCTGAAAGAAGCCGTCGCCCTCGATGGCCACGTCGAGCGGATTGCTCGTCTGCTGCAACGACCCTTGCGTGAACACTTTCTCGGAGTCGGAAACTTTGACGCCCAGACCGACCTGCTGGCCGACCGGAACGATCGACGCGCCGATCGGCGCGCCCGGCGCTTGGATTTGCTGGTACACCAAATCTTGGAAGCGCGCTTGATTCCCCTTGAAACCCGCCGTGTCGACGTTGGCGATGTTGTTGGAAATCGTATCCATGTTGTACTGCTGGGCGATCATGCCGCTAGCCGCGGTCCAGAGTGCTCGCATCATTGTGGTTGTGTGCTCCTATTGCATTCCGGTGACTTTGGAGATCGCCGTATTGGTGGCGTCGTCTTGCGTCTTCATCGATTTCTCGTTGGCATCGAACCAGCGCTCGGCGGTGATCAGATCGACCATCGAGCGGATTACATTGCCGTTGCTCGCTTCGAGCATTCCTTGCTGAACGATCGCACCGGTTGCGGCCGCTGGGCCCGCGTTACCGGTGATCGCGAAATTGTTGGCGCCTTCCGGGCGAAGGTTGAGCGTGCTCGCAAACGACGTCAGCGCGAGCTGTCCGAGCGCGACTCCGCTTTGCGAAATCGTGCCGTCGCTCGCTACCGTTACGCTGCCCGCCGGCTGTGGGGTCGCTTGCGCATTCCCTTGGTTGGCGGCCGCTCCCGCGGTGACCGACAGTTGAATCGGCTGCCCGGTCGTTGAGAGAACCGCGTCGCCGTCCTGCGTGCGCAGAATGCCGTTTTGGTCTTGTACGAACTCGCCGTTGCGCGTGTAGCGCACGCCGTTGGGCGTCTGAACGCTGAAGAACGCGTTCGCGGTGCCGGTGATCGCGAGGTCGAGCGTGTTTCCGGTCGTCTTGAGCGCGCCTTGCTCGAAGCTCGTCGGCGTATCGTAGATCTGCGTACCCGTGCCGAGCGGCCCAACATATTGCGCCGTCGGAATGCCGGGAAGCGGCGTCGTCGATCTTTGGCCGGGGTCGGTTTGAATGCGATAGATGTCGAGCGTGGGCGCCGACTCGATTTGAAGCAGCGTCTGCTTGAAGCCAGTCGTATTAATGTTCGCGAGATTGTTCGCGACATTATCCGCTAAGCTCTCTGCCACGAGCGCTCCGCTCGCCGACGAATAGAGGCCACGTACCAAAAGAAAAAACCTCCGCACGAACGGGTTTCCGGTTACCCCGGATAAGCAGAACCGTCAATCAGTCAGGTTCCACCGCGGCCCCCCACCCTTCGTGCACAGGTAGTCCAGGCCGCCGAGTCCGCATCACGAGGACTCATGTTCTTCATCGGCAAGGGGCCCCGGGAGTTTAGCTCCCGGGGCCCCTTGTAACTCGCACCCTCTCGCTTTTTTAGGTGCTAAAACGTCATCCGATTCACTTCGGTATAGGCATCCATCAGCTTATTGCGGATCGACATCGTGAACTGCATCGAGAGGCCCGCCTCCTCGAGGGATTTCACCGTTCCTTCGAGGTCGTTGGTTTTGCCCAGGGCCAGGTCCGACGAGTTCTGCTCGGCCGTCACCATTTGATCGTTGACGTGGTTGAGCATCCCCTTCAGCGTGTCGATGAACGAGCCGCTCGCGCCTTTGCCGGTCTCCGAGCCGTCGTCGGGCAGCGGCTCGGCCTTCGGCGTCGGGCTGATGTCGGGAGCAAACGTTCCAGGGGACACGGCGCTCATCGCGTTCGCGAAATTGCTGATTTCCATCGTCTATATGCCTTAACTCTTTAGCAGCCCGAGGTCGTTGTTGCCCATTTGGCGGTTGGCCTGAATTGCCGCAACGTTGGCCTGATAGGCCCGCGAGGCAGCCATGAGGTCGACCATTTCTTTGACGATTTCGACGTTAGGGTAGTGGACGTAGCCGCGTGCATCGGCGTCCGGGTTTCCCGGGTCAAACTCCAACCGGTCGGGGGTTGGGTCGTCGACGATGCCCAGAGCCTGAACGCCTTCGACGTCGGCCTTCACCGGCTGCGTCGGATCGAGCGACCCTCCAAACGGATCGTCGCCGCTTTGATCGACCGCGCCGGGCTTCTGGGCGAAAACCACGAGCTGGCGCTTGAAGGCGCCGCCCTGCGGAGTCCGCGTCGTATTGGCATTCGCAATGTTGTTGGCGATGACGTCCATCGCGAGGCGCTCGGCGGAAAGCCCCGAGGCGCTGATCTCGAGCGCACTATAGTAACCCACTAGTTCGTTTGCTCCTGAATCGCCTCTCGCAAAAATTTATACTGCTGTTGGACCAGCTGCGAAACGGTAGATTGATAATCCGCGTTGGCGGCAAGCAACGTCGTCTCTTGATCGACGTCGACGTTGCTCTTGTCGACGCGCATCTGAACGGTCTCGTCGACCGTCGCCTGCGGATCGAACGGCACCGGCGGGGACCCGTCGTCGACCTGGAACTGGCGGTCGTCGTCGGTCTGTAAGCCAAGCTCGTCTGCCGGCGCCGGAATGCCCAGGCTGGCCTGAAGCGCGTCCTTAAAATTGGTGGTCGATCGCTCGAAGTTCGGGGTATTGACGTTCGCGAGATTATTCGCGATCTGCTCGTGCTCCAAATGCGCGCCTTTCACGGCGTGCTGAAGCAAGGTGATCGTCGGCCCGAACAGGCTCGGTGGGGCAATATCAGCCATCGTTCATGGTATCGGCCCCCCATGCCGCGTTCTTTATTATCCCTTGCCCTGATTTTGGCGAAATATTTTCACGCCACCCGAGCGGCCAGCAGGTCGAGCAAGGCAGCCCGAATGCGCGGAACGACCGTCGACCATTCCGGCCCGGGCTCGCGAAAAATCCGCATGCTCGGATACCAGGACGTGCATTCGCCGCTCCCGCCCCAGCGCCAATCGGGCCGCCGCGGCAGCATCATCCACACCGGCCGCCCCAGGGCTCCGGCAAGATGCGCGATGGCCGTGTCGACCGTTATCACGAGGTCGAGCTGCGCGATCGCCGCCGCGGCGTCGGCAAGATCTCCGAACTCATCGCCAAGCGGGTCGATCTCCCAATCTGCGAAGGCCTCGTCTGCTCGGGCCCCGTTCATCAGGGAGAACCAGCGGATACCGCCGATGCCCTCGAGCGACCGTAGTTCTGCGAAGGGCATCGACCGCCGGAAATCCGAGCCGTGTCCCGCGTTTCCGGCCCACACGATGCCGACGCGCAGCGCGCCATCCGCTCCCATTCGCGGACGAAAGCGTTCGATGCGGCCCGGATCCGCATGCAGATACGCCGCGCCGGCTCCCGATTCCAAGCCAAGCAATCTCGGCAGCGTCATCGTCCGCACGTACGCGTCACATGGCTCCGGAGCGCTGGTGCGATCGCGTACGACGACCTCGTCCACGCCCGGTGCGTCCCGTAGTAGCTCGAGCAGCGGAGGCGCGCATTCCAGCACCACACGATCAGCACGCTCGTGCAACTGGGGTAAGTAGCGCGCCATTTGAATCGCATCACCCAGGCCTTGTCCGTGCGCGACGAGCAAGCGGCGAACGGGCGCCATGCCGGGCGTCCACATCGGAACCCCCGCGTGACGGACGTTACATTCGAGCTGCTCCTCGATCCAGTTCCATTCGATGAACGCAAGCGCTTCTTCCAGATATCCGTGCCACGCCATCACGCTTCCAATCAGGCAGTGAGCGTGGACGTCGTCGGGCGCGAGCTCGAGCGCGCGGCGCGCGGCGGCAAATGCCGCGTCGCCGTCGCCTAGGCTCGTATAAACCAACGCTTTTAACACGTTTGCGGCGCTCGCAAGATCGCCGGCCGGCTGGACCTCCAGGACCCGGTCGCATTCGGCCAGCGCCTCCGCAGGGCGTCCCAACCCGTCGTACGCTCGGCCCAGGCAAATGCGGAGGAACAGGTTCTCGGGCGACCGCTGCAGCCCGACCTCGCAGGCCGCAATCGCCGCCGAGTAACTTCCCTTATTTAACAGCGACTCTGCCAGGTTCGCGTGATCCATCCACCGCCAAATCACGTCTGACTCCTCACGCGAACTGGGCGGCGTGCAGTCGAGCGTAGTGGCCGTTGCGCGCCATCAGTTCGTCATGCGTTCCGAACTCCAGCACGCGGCCCGCTTCGATATACAGGATCTTGTTGGCGCGGCGAATCGTCGAAAGCCGATGCGCGATGATGAACGTCGTGCGCCCCGGCAAAATGCGGTCGAGGGCGCGTTCGATGAGCACCTCGGAATGCGAATCGAGCGCGCTCGTCGCCTCGTCTAGAATCAGGATGCGCGGATCGCGCACGATCGCGCGTGCGATGGCGATGCGCTGACGCTGGCCACCCGACAAACGCGCTCCGCGCTCGCCGACCTCCGTTTCGTAACCGTCCGGCAGCGTCGCGATAAATTCGTCGGCGTTGGCTTCTTGCGCGGCTTTGCGAACGTCCTCGTCGGTTGCGGTAAGCCGCCCATATCGAATATTCTCGGCGATCGAGGCGCGAAAAAGTTGCGGATCCTGCGGCACGATCGCAATCTGCGCCCGCAGATCCTCCAGGCGCACGATTCGGATGTCGATTCCGTCGATCAGGACCGCGCCTTCTTGCGGAACGTAAAAGCGCGGAATCAAATTCACGAACGTCGTTTTTCCCGCGCCCGACGGACCGACGAGGGCGACGATTTCGCCGGCCTGAACCGATGCCTGCACGCCGCCGAGCGCCGGCGCTTCGTCGGGATTGTACCAGAACGATACGTTTCGAAACTCGATCGCCCCGCGAATGGCGGGCATCGGTTGCGGATCGGCGCTCGCTTCTTCTTCGACCGGCAAATTCAAGAGCTCGTAGGCGCGGTTGGCGGCGACCATCGCTTTGCTCAAATCGCCGACGAAGCTGGCCATGCGATTCATCGGATTGACGAGATTCACCGCCAGCAGCCAGTACGCCATGACGGAACCCGTGCTCAAGTGACCGACGAGCACCTCGTGCGCCGACAACCAGACGATAACGACGACCGCTGCGGCCTGCAGAATCGTGATAACCACCGGTTGCATGTAGACGAATTGATTGAGCTTCATGAACGCGCCGAAGTAATCGTCGTTGCGATCGCGGAAACGCCGCGCTTCGAAGTCCTCGCGGCCAAATGCTTTAACCACCCGCTGCGCGGCGAGGACCTCGACGAGCGTGGCCCACAGATCGGAGATGCGCGCCTGCGACCGGCTCATACTCGTGGAAATCAGCTTTTGAAAACGCGACGCCGCGACGGAGATCAACGGCGCGAGTACGACCAATACGCCGGTAAGCAACCAGTCGAGGTAAATCATGTATCCAAACGACGACAGGAACGTAAGCACGGCGGTAATGAGTTGCGGCAGCGCCACGCTGACGGCGTCGCTCATCACTTGAAGGTCGCTCGTGAACCGCGTAATGAGCTCGCCCGGGCGCCAACGATCGAAAATCTGCAGCGGAAGCGCGAGAAGCCGTTCGTATAAGTCCAAGCGCATTTGGGCAAGCAATCGCTGCCCGCACCAAGTCGTCGTATAATTGGTCCCATAGGTCGCCACGTTGGCGAGTACGATGGCTACAAAGATCGCGGCGAGACCCCAGTACAAGGTGGGGAGACCGCCCGCGCGATGCGAGGTCGCGGGATTCACGACGCGATCGAAAATGAACCCGAACTCGACCGCAGGCACGACCATGAGCAGGCCGGTCACGGCCCCAAGGACGATCGCAAGGATCAAGCGTGGATAATAAGGCCGCGCTTGGACGGCAAGGCGCCGGAGGGTCTGCGAATCGGTCATGTGGCCCACCGTCTCCTCGCCCTGGCAGAGTGAAACCTGCCCGGCCCGTGACGGTACGTGATCATGGAACATCCGCTAAGGGAGCACCCGCAAGAGATTATGGATTGCTATTTTCACTCGAACGTCCCGTCGATCGCGCCCTGCGCCGACTGCGGGAAGGCAATCTGCGCCACGTGCCGCGACGACAACGGCACCTGTCCTAGCTGCCGCCTCGCCCAAAAAATCGAGGCAAGCACCGCGACCCGTCAACCACTTGGAGGACAGGTCCCGCCGCGCGCGCAGTATGCCCCGCCTCCGCCGCCCCAGCCGCCGCAAATGCAACCGCGAGCGACCGCGACGATCGCAAACCCCCAGGATCCTATCGAAACCCGCGCCCTCGTCGCGCTAGGCTATCCGCTCTGGCCGCTTGCCTTGCTAGGCCTCCTCGATCGCAAGCAATCGCGCTATCTGAAGAAGCAAGCGTTGCAAGCGCTGGGATTTAATGTCGGCTTCGCCGCTTTTGGCGGGTTGCTGGCCCTGGCCAGCAACATCCCAATTCTCGGCTTTTCGGCCGGGGTAATGCTCCCGTTCCTCATTCCCGTCTTCTTGGTGGCGGCAACGTTCTTCGGCATCAAGGCGTGGCAAGGTGAGGACGTTCACGTCCCGATCATCAGCGACTGGATCGAGGATAAACTACCGGCCGCCTGAGGCCGTAAACGTGCGATAGCGTTCCAAGAAGGCACGCGCGGCCGCTTCGTGATCGACGACCGCGCGCGGATACGCCGACTCCACGTTCAAGAACGGCAGCGCGAGCTGCGCTTGCGGCGCGCGCGCCGACCACGACCAGCTCCCTGCCTGTGCGAGCTCCGGGACCCACCGCCGGACGTAGACGCCGTTCGGATCGAAGCGCCGTCCGGCTTTGTGCGGATTGTAGATGCGCGGGTATTGCGCCATGTCGGCGCCCACGCCGGCAATCCACTGCCAATTGCCGTTCGCGATTGCGGGGTCGTCTTCGATCAGCCATTGCGCCCACTCGTCGCGCCCCACGCGCCAGTCGACCCCGAGATCGAAACAGAGAAACGATGCGGCGACGGTGCGCGCGCGGGGGTGCATCCAACCGGTTTCGTGCAGCTGACGAATTCCCGCGTCGACGAACGCGAAGCCCGTTCGTCCGCCGCGCCACGCGTCGAGCGCTTGGTGCGTGCGTGCGAAGGGAAATTTGCGCATGCGCTCCTGCAACGGTTCGTCGTCGGCGTTCGGGTGAAAGAAACCGAGTTGCAAGAAAAAATCGCGTAACGCGAGCGACCGTAGGAACAGCCGCAGCGAAAAGCGCTCTTCGCTCAGGAGAAACGGATCCTCGAGACGCTTTCGCGTGCGGTTCACCACCCAGCGCGGCGAAATCGTTCCAAACGACAAGTGCGCGGAGAGATGCGACGTTCGATCTTCGCTGGGAGCGTTGATTGCCAGCGCGTAATGAACCCCCGGCCCCTCCAGAAATTGATCCAGCACGCGTTGCGCCGACGCCGGCCCTGCCTCCACGGGCCGGTCGAATGCGCCAAAATCGTGCGGCGCGGGAAGCGGTTCGCTATGGAGTTCGCTACTCGCGAAACGCACCAGCAGCGGTGCGTCGTAGGACGCGACACCGAGCTCCTGCCACGATGCAAAGTACGGCGCAAACGCGCGGTAGCCGTTCCCTCCTCCGCTTGGACGCGCCGCGGCGGTTTCTTCCGGAGCGATCGCTAACGCGTCGTGCACGATCGCCGCGCGCAGTCCCGCTTCCTCGAGTTCCGACTGCAACCGCTCGTCGCTGTGTGCGCTTACGCTGTCGTAATTCGCACACCATGCGACGCCTTGCGCGCCGCAGGCGCGTGCGATGTTTTTCAGCACGGCGCCGGGAGCGCCGCGACGCACGATCAACTGCGCGCCGCGCTCGCGTAAAGCGATGTCGAGAGCGGCGACTGCCGCGCAAAAAAACGCCGCGCGACGCGGCGAACGGGCGATCCGCGATTCGAGCACACGATCGATCACGAGGACCGGTAGCACGTCGCCGAAGGATGCCGCACGGGCCAACCCCGCGTGATCCTCCAAGCGCAAGTCTCGCGTAAAGCGATAGATGAAAGGCGACGCCATGCGTACCTAAAGGTCCTCGACGTACGCGGCGAGATCGGCAACGTCTTGCGCGTTCAGCGTGCCGGGAAAAAGTTTCGGCATCGGCGGATCCGGATGCTTGATCGCTTCGACCACCGCGGCGAGGTCTTTACGCGAACTCTCGCGATGCAACCATGGGCCAACCGGGCCGGGAGCGGAGACCCCGTGACAGGCCGAACAATTCTTTGCGAAAAGCACCGCGCCGCGATTCGCGCTCGCGCTGGTCGGAACCGCGACCGTTTCATCCATCGTATCCGTTGCAGCATGTGGTCCAGCGCGATGCCCGCACCCTCCCGCGCCCGCTACGGTGGCCAACGCAACAACCAACGAAATCATCGAGCGAGGCGGCATGTGACCGCGGTTCGTTTTAGAGGTGGTCTTCTCCCCACTGATGGAATCCTAGCGTAATGGCTCGTAAGATCTTCCTGCGCTTTGGGCAGGCGAGCGACGTCGACCGTTTGACACGGGAGGGCGTCCTCACCGGAGCGCCGTCGGCGCGTGAGACCTGGAACCAGCGCATGACCATGTGCCTCGCCGAGCAAAAAGCCGGACGCCGTGCGATTTTAATCGCAGAGGATGAGTCCGGGCTACTGGGCATGGTTCAGCTCGTCTTCAAGCTCCCCGCCGGCTACGATGATCCGGAAGCTGCCAACGGGATGGATGTGGCGATGATGGAAACGCTGCGCACAAAGCCCGGCGTTCCCGCCGAAATCGGCGGCGAGCTGGTCGGCGAAGTGCAGCGGCTCGCCCTCAAGAAAAACGTCAAAACGTTAACGTTCCTCATTTCGATGAACAACTCGAAGGGCATCAATCAGGCGAAGAGCTGGGGATTCGAGGAATTCCGCATCATGCCCGAGGCCGACAAGATGCTTGCCTTCTTCCGCAAGTCCGTCGAATAACGGCCGATCGCTCCTTAGAGCTGGCTGTCGGTATTGTTTTGCGAGCGGAACGTGAAGGCGTCGCGATAGACGCCCGCCACGGCGCGGCCGTTCACCATGCGCGGTAAGAAGCGTGCCTGCATCGCAGCCTTGCAAACCGCACGATCCAAGACGAGATATCCAGATGGCTTCGTGATCGTGCACTTTTGCGGAACCCCGCGTTCGTCGACGCTCACCTCGAACGCGGTCGTGCCTTCGGCGCCCATCGAATAGGCGATCATCGGCGGCCGCGGATTGATGGCGGTGTCGCCGCCCAGCGGCGCGACGTCGCGAACGGTGTCGTTCGGCGCCACATAAATCGATTCGGCACGTCCCTGCAGGATGGGCGCCGCACTCGCTTGCGCGGCGACCGTCACCGGCTGCGCCTGCGGTTGCGTCTTGAGCGGCTCGTCGCGTCGCCAAACCGGCACGTTCGACTCCGCCTGAGGGCTCTTGTCGGTCTTATACGGAAGCGATTCAGCCACCACGGTCGTCTGCGCCCGCTTGAGCGTAATGACGTTGTGGACCACGACGATGCTCGGCTCGAAGACGGTCGGTTTGGGCGCGGGCGCGGCCACCTTTGGCGCCCGGCGCTCGATGGTTAGATGCATGAATTGTGCCGGAGGACTAGACTCGCGGACTTGAGCAACCGTCATGGGCCGTATCTGCGATACGAGCAGCGCGTGAATGGCGAGCGATGCAACCACGGCAATTGCAGCGGCCGAAAGACCGAAGCCCCACGCGCGCGAAGCGTGCGTCCGCTGGATCGATGCCGCCGTGAGCGCCGGCTCCCACACTTCCGAATCGCGCGCGATGCGAACGGTTGCCATCGTGCGCTCGATTTCGCGTTCGCCTCCGATCGCGCCCAAACACGACGCACACGCGGCAATATGGCCGCGGTATTCGTCTCGTTCGGCGTCGGTTGCCTCGCCGAGCGCGAGCGCTCCGGCAAGAATTTCTGCGCGAGCGCAGTTCTTCTTCACTTATCTCTCCGTCATTACCGACCGCAGCGTTTTCATCGCGCGGCACACGCGTTGCCGCACCGCGTCCGCGGTCGTTCCAAGGATCGTTGCCGCCTCTTGCGACGAGTATCCCGCGTAGCTCGTGAGCAACACGGCTGAGGCCTGATCGGCCGGCAATTTCGAAATCGCCGCCTGCAGATCCACCGATGCCGCACTCTGCTCGTCGATACGCCACGAGCGAACGTCGTGATCGCGATCGAGCGGCAGCATGCGGATGATTTTCTTGCGGCGCAGAAACGAGATAGCGCTGTTCGTC
>Ga0181525_10002391_pt1 | contig 15366 bp, 13 predicted proteins | sample PEATcosm2014_Bin_48_FD_121100 | JGI IMG/M metagenome (GOLD analysis project Ga0181525, IMG submission 121100) | Peatland microbial communities from MTU Mesocosm Facility, Houghton, MI, USA - PEATcosm2014_Bin06_10_metaG | ecosystem: Environmental > Terrestrial > Soil > Wetlands > Peat | place...
CGACATGGTCATCGTCGCGGCTGGAATTAAGCCGAATGCCGAGCTCGGTGTGCGCGCCGGACTGCGCGTCGAGCGCGCGATCGTCGTCGACGACCACATGCGCTCGGTCGATGACCCCAATGTTTATGTCGTCGGCGAATGCGCCCAGCATCGCGGCCGCGTTTACGGGCTGGTCGCGCCATTATGGGATCAGGCCAAGGTCCTGGCCGACCACATTACCGGCAAAAACGCGTCTGCCGCGTACCACGGTTCGAAACTCGCCACCAAGCTCAAGGTCATGGGCATCGAACTCGCCTCGATGGGTATTAATGAGCCGGCCGAAGATCGCGACGAAGTCGTCCAATTCTCCGAGCCCAAAAAAGGCACTTACAAGAAGCTGATCGTGCGCGACGGGCGCCTGGTCGGCGGCATTCTCATGGGCGATATCAGCAAGGCGGCCTATTTGATGCAGGCATTCGACCGCGACTCGCCGCTGCCGGAAGAGCGGCTGTCGCTGTTGTTCGATCTCGGTACCCCTAGTCAGAAGATCACCTTCGACGAGATGCCGGCCGAGGCGCAGGTTTGTAATTGCAACGGCGTCACCAAAGGCGCCATCGGGGCTTGCGTCGCCCAGGGTAAGCGCAGCGCTCCCGCCGTGATGGACGCGACCCGCGCCGGCAAAGGTTGCGGCTCGTGCAAGCAAACTGTCGGCGAACTGGTCGCCTGGTTTTGCGGCGGGGAAATCGAAGACGATCCGTCGATTCATTATTACGTGCCGGGAATTCCGTTGCGGAAGCCGGAACTTATCAAGGTGATTAAAGAGCAGGGTCTCAAATCCGTCTCTGCCGTCTTCACGGCACTCGCGGGCGGCGAAGAGGACGCGATGAGCAAGCCCGCTCTCGCATCCCTTTTGATTACGATCTGGAACAAGGATTACGAGGATGAGCGCGACGCGCGATTCATTAACGATCGCGTGCACGCCAACATTCAAAAGGACGGTACATTTTCCGTCGTTCCCGAAATGCCCGGCGGCGTCTGCACGCCCGACGAGTTGCGGCGCATCGCCGATGTCGCGGTAAAGTACAATGTGCCGCTAGTTAAGCTGACAGGCGGCCAGCGTATCGACTTGGTGGGCGTTGCCAAGGAAGAATTGCCGAATATCTGGCGCGACCTAGGGATGCCGGCGGGCCACGCCTGGGGAAAAAGCTATCGCACCTGCAAGAGCTGCATCGGCAATGAGTTTTGCCGCTTCGGTCTCGGCGACAGCATGGGACTGGCACTGAAAATCGAGCGGCGATTTCGCGGCATCGATAGTCCGGGCAAGCTGAAGCTCGCCACCGCCGGCTGTCCCCGCAACTGTTCGGAGGCCTTGATCAAGGATGTCGGCGCCGTGGCCATCGGCGACGGCAAGTGGGAAATATATATCGGTGGGGCCGGCGGATCCCACGTGCGTAAGGGCGACTTGCTCTGCATCGTCGATAGCGAAGACGATGTCCTGCTCTATACCGGCCGCTTCATCCAATTCTATCGTGAGAACGCTAAATTCAAGGAGCGCACCTACACTTTTGTCGAGCGGCTCGGCATCGAAAGGGTCCGCGCCGTCGTGGTGGACGATAGCGACGGCTTGGCCGTGCAACTCGACACTGCAATGCAGGAATCGATCGCGGCGGCTTACGATCCGTGGCGTGAAGCAATCGCGCCAAAAACGGCAAACCAATTCAATTCGATTGTCGATGCTAAGGGCACCTGACATGACGACTGGGGTCATGGTCGGCGATGTCACCCAAATCCCACCGGGGGAAGGACGGGTGTTCTTGGTGGCCGGACGCCAAATCGCAGTTTTCCATACCCATGCCGGCGAGGTTTTCGCCACGCAGGCCGAATGTCCGCATTTGCGTGGGCCGCTCGCGGACGGTTTGACGGGGGGCACAACGGTGATCTGCCCGCTCCACGATCGTGCTTACGATCTTCGCACCGGGCAGGGATTGAAGGGCGAACCCACCAGCATCACGGTCTATCCGGCGTCGCTCGATGACGCCGGCAAAATCTGGCTTTCAATAACGGACTAGAAGCCGCCGGCGCTGGCCAAAAACTGCTGCGCCCGGATTTGCCGCGACAACCGTTACGCCGCGGCTTTGCGCTTCTTGACGACTTGGCGCTTAAGTTCGAGCGCGCGCGCAGACAATTCGTCGTCCTTGGCCTTGAGCAGGAAGGAATCGAAGCCGCCGCGATGATCGACGGTCTTCAGCGCATTGGCCGAAATCCGCAACCGCACCGGGCGGCCAAGCGCATCCGACATCAACGTGACATTGAGCAGATTAGGCAGAAACCGCCGTTTGGTCTTGCGATTGGAATGGCTGACCCGGTTCCCGATCTGGCGCGTCTTTCCGGTCAACTCGCAACGCCATGCCATGGTTGAATATCCTCGACGAAATTTCGCGGAATCCCCGTATGCCCGGCGTCGTCTGACGAAGGACGGGGGAATTAACCGCGGACCTATAGCAGGGCCTTATCGAGCGTCAAGCACAGGCCTTAAGGCCGGTAGCGTCACGGGAATCCTTTCCCCGTTGGATAGTAGCGCAAAACCACAGAAACGACGTATTCTCCGACAAAACCTAGACCGGTTCCCCGTTCGGTGCCTGAGAAAACAATTGCCCGTCTTCGCGTTGCCGAAACCGATGGTTCACCGTGCCGCAACCGCCGCGTTTGCTGCGGCCTTTTTCGTCATCGGGACATTGGCCGCGCTCGCCGCCGACGCCGGCCATCAGGCCGCGGCGCAGGGTCGGCTTGAGGCCGAATACACCGCCAGCATTGCCGGCATTCCGATCGGTCGCGGCAATTGGATCATCGAGATTTTCGACGACCAATACACCGCCGCGGCCAGCGGCACGACGACGGGAATCCTGCGCTTCTTCACCGGCGCCCGCGGCACCGGCGCCGCGCACGGCACCGTCACTGGCGGCCAGCCGGTGCCGACCAGCTACGGCGCGACCATCACCTATGACCGCAGGGTCGACGATGTGCGCATGGCGCTGACCGGCGGCAATGTCACGGACTATGCGGTGGAACCGCCGCTACCGCCGATCCCCGACCGGATCCCGGTAAGCGATGCCGACCGCCGTGGTGTGACCGATCCGATGACGTCGATGCTCAATCGTGTCGCCGGCAACGGCGATCCGGTCGCGCCGGAGGCCTGCAATCGCAAGGTCGCGGTGTTCGATGGCCGCGTACGCTACGATCTGCATAGCGAATTTAAACGCATGGAGAACGTCAAGGCGGAGCGCGGCTATCAGGGCCCGGCGGTGGTGTGCACTGTCTATTTCACGCCGATTTCCGGCTTTGTGCCCGACCGTCCCGCCATCAAATACCTGGTCGAGCTACGCGACGCCGAAGTTTGGCTGGCGCCGATCGCGGGCACCCGCGTGCTGGTGCCGTTCCGCTTTTCGATGCCGACGCCGCTCGGGGTCGGCCTGCTGCAGGCAACGCAATTCGTCTCGATCGCGCAACCACCGCGTCCCGTGGCGAAGACGGAGTGATCCCGGTTTCTCACCGTTTCGCGCCGGCCAACCGCGGTCGGCTTTCCCCGTTATCCACAGGAGTGCTGCTCTTGACTCGCCGCGGAATCGTGATTGTGCACGGCGTTAACCTTTGGGGCGCCAACGCGGCGGTCTAAAACCTCTGATTCCACCTGATGTGGTATTCAACCGCGGCAAGCATCCCATATATCGCAGTGAACGAATTCGAACAGGCGAAGAGTCGCCGATTCGGCCGCGATTCGTTCCAGACTCGTTCCACATCTTAAGCACAGGTCTTTCCAGCGTTACGTTGTGATACAGATGTCTCTGCCCCACCCACCTTCCTCCGGCGTCCGCGGAGGCGAGGGAGGGGCGCCATGCCGGGCCCTTAATGCCGATTTCGTTCTCGCCTCCCGCCGACCGTAACCTGCGCGCCCGTGGCGCCGGCGTCACTGCCGTATTGGGGCCGACCAATACCGGGAAAACACATCTCGCGATCGAGCGCATGCTGGCGCACTCGTCCGGGATCATCGGCCTGCCGCTGCGGCTGTTGGCGCGCGAGGTCTATAACCGCGCGGTGGAGCGGGTCGGCGCCGACGCCGTGGCGCTGGTCACCGGCGAGGAGAAGATCAAACCGCCGAATCCGAGATTCTGGGTGGCTACCGTCGAGGCCATGCCGCGCGACCTCGATGTTGCGTTCCTCGCGATCGACGAAATCCAGCTTGCCGCCGATTTCGAACGCGGCCACGTCTTCACCGACCGGATGTTGAACCGGCGCGGGCGCGAGGAAACGCTTGTGCTCGGCGCCGCCACGATGCGGCCGATCGTCGAACGGCTATTGCCCGGCGCCAGCATCGTCAGCCGGCCGCGGCTATCGCAGCTTACCTTTGCCGGCGAGAAGAAGCTGACGCGTTTGCCGCGGCGATCCGCCATCGTCGCGTTCTCCGCCGACGAGGTTTATGCCATCGCGGAGTTGATCCGGCGCCAACGCGGCGGCGCGGCGGTGGTGCTCGGCGCCTTGTCGCCGCGCACGCGCAACGCCCAGGTCGAGCTCTATCAATCGGGCGAAGTCGAATATCTGGTGGCGACCGACGCCATTGGCATGGGTCTTAATCTCGACGTCGATCACATCGCGTTTGCCTCCGACCGTAAATTCGACGGCTATCAGTTTCGCAAACTCAGCCCCTCCGAACTCGCCCAGATCGCGGGGCGCGCCGGGCGCGCCACCCGCGACGGCACATTCGGCACCAGCGGGCGCTGTCCGCCATTCGATACCGAACTGGTCCAGGCGCTCGAATCGCATAGCTTCGAGCCGGTGAAGCTGGTGCAGTGGCGCAACACCGACCTAGACTTTTCCTCGATCGGCGCCCTGCAGGCGACGCTTGCCGCGGCGCCGACCGAAAGCGCGCTGGGGCGCGCGCCAGTCGCCGAAGACATTCTCGTCCTCGACCATGCGGCGCGCGACGAGGACGTGCGCGGCATGATCGGAACGCGTGCCGACGTCGAACGGCTGTGGGACGCTTGCCAGCTGCCTGACTATCGCAAGATCGCCCTGGCGAACCATGCGGAACTCGTGGTCACGCTCTTTGGGTTCTTGATGCGCGAGGGCGCCATTCCGAACGATTGGTTCGCCCGCCAGATCGCGTTGGCCGATCGCGTCGATGGCGATATCGATACGTTGTCGACGCGCATCGCCCATATCCGGACCTGGACTTTTGCCGCTAACCGGCCGGATTGGCTCGTCGATCCCGAACACTGGCAAGGCGTGACGCGCGGCATCGAGGACAGACTCTCCGACGCGCTGCACGAACGGCTGACAGATCGTTTCGTCGATCGGCGCACCAGCGTCTTGATGCGGCGGCTGCGCGAGAACGCGACGCTTGACCCGCAGTTCAATCAGTCCGGCGAGGTCGTGGTCGAGGGTCACGTCATTGGCCGGCTCGATGGTTTTGCCTTCGTCGCCGATGCGGCGTCGGGCGGTTCGGAAGCCAAGGCGCTGCAGAACGCGGCGCAGAAAGCGCTGGTCGGCGAGATCGCCGCGCGCGCCGCGCGCCTGGCCGAGGCGCCTGGCGAGCAATTCGTGCTCGCGGCCGACGGCGCAATCCGTTGGACCGGAGCCGCCGTCGGCAAGATCTATGCGGGCGACGAAGTGTTGCGCCCGCGGGTGCGGGTTATCGCCGACGAACATCTCACCGGCGCGCCGCGCGACGCCGTGGAGGCGCGGCTCGAGGCTTTTGTCAAATCCCATATCGAAAAGCTGCTCGGTCCTTTGGCGGAGTTGGCCGCGGCGGCCGATGTAATCGGCATCGCGCGCGGCATCGCGTTTCAATTGGTCGAGGCGCTCGGTGTGCTCGATCGCCAGCGCGTCGCTGAGGAAGTGAAGGGTTTGCCGCAACCGGATCGCGCCGGTTTGCGCAAATACGGCGTGCGCTTCGGCGCCTACCACATTTACCTGCCCGGTCTGCTCAAGCCGGCGCCGCGAGCGCTGGCGGCGCAGCTGTGGGCCCTCACCCATGAGGGACCGCAAAGCAACGGGCTCGATGACTTGTTGCATCTCGCCGGCAGCGGTCGCACATCGATCCCGGTCAATCGCGAGATCGATGCTGCTCTGTATCGTACGGCCGGCTATCGGGTGTGCGGTGAGCGTGCCGTGCGCGTCGATATCTTGGAACGTCTTGCCGATCTGATCCGCCCGGCGCTGGCCTGGCGCGAAGGCGCCGCTGGATCGAAGCCGCCGGGGGCCGTCGCCGGCGGTGGATTCACGGTGGTCAACGGCATGACGTCGCTGACCGGTGCTTCGGGCGAGGATTTTGCTTCGATCCTGCGTTCGCTGGGCTACCGCATGGAGCGACGGCCGAAGCCGCCCGAGCGTGAGCCCGTCGGGGATGCGCCGCCCCCCGCAGTCGCAGAGACGCAGCCGACAGCGGCGGGCGCCGAGGGCGAATCGGTCGCGGACGCCATACCGATACCGCCTGATTCGGCGCCGCCGAATGTCGTTTCGGATTTGGCCACAGATGAGGAAGATGGCGGTGCGACCGTCGAGGCGGCCCAAGAGGTAGCGCGAGAGGCGGGTCCCGGAGCCGGTCTTGAAGCAGGTCATGCCGCCGAGCATGAAGCGGTCCAGGATGCCATTCCTGAGGCGGCGGATTTTGTCGCGGCGAACGCAACTGCCGGCGCAAGCGAGGAAGTCGAAGCTTCCAGTGCTGTAGAACCGGGGCGTGCCGCGGAAGAACCGGTCTTCATCGAAGTGTGGCGTCCAGGGCGGCCAGAAAGCCGGCGTCGTCCCCGCGGCCAGCGTCGTGAGGCCGGCCCAGAAAGGCCTGGGCGCCGCCAGCGGGCGCCGGAGCGGGCGGAACATGGTGGGGCCCCGCAAATGGCCGCGGGAGAGCCGGTGGCCGTGTTAGCTGCGGGCGAGACCGCGGCGGCACCGTCGCCGTCGGCAAGTGCAAAGCCCTCGGCTGGGGCAGTTGTCCATGGCAAATCGGCAAGACCGCCGCGGCACCGTCGCCGATACGAAGGCGAACGCGAGCACCGCCATGATCGTCCACAGCGCGAACGTGAACAGCCGCCGGTCAAACGCTTCGAACGGCGCGACAAGCCGCCCGATCCGAATTCCCCTTTCGCCAAACTCGCAGCCCTAAAGGCCCAGCTCGAAGCCGACGCCAAGGAGCGCCGTTGAGTGCCGGCTGGGCTTGATCGCCAGCGCATCGACAAGTGGTTGTGGCACGCCCGCCTGGTCCGTACGCGCGGCGCCGCGGCGGCGTTGGCGGGCGCCGGATATGTTCGCATCAATGGCGCCCGTGTCGCCGCGCCGGGCCGGACAGTGCGAACCGGCGATGTCGTCACGGTCGCCCTCGACCGCAGCGTCCGCGTGCTGAGGGTGACGGGATTTGTCGAGCGCCGGGGTGCGGCCGGCAGCGGGCCACTGCTATATGAGGACATTGGCTGAGCGCGGTGCCGGCCGCCGCTAGGTAAAGCCGGCAAGCCTTGCGTGCACGTGACCCATGCGATAGGAGCAAGGCTCGAAAAAAGCCCGTTCAGAGTGTGCAGATGACCTATATCGTCAACGACAATTGCATCAAATGCAAATACATGGACTGCGTCGAAGTCTGCCCCGTGGATTGCTTTTACGAGGGCGAGAACATGCTCGTCATCCATCCGGATGAGTGCATCGACTGCGGCGTCTGCGAGCCGGAATGTCCCGTGGATGCGATCAAGCCCGACACCGAGCCGGGAGTCGAGAAATGGCTGGGGATCAACGCTGAATACGCCAAGGCATGGCCCAATATCACGGCCAAGAAGCCGCCCCCGCCCGACGCCAAGGAATGGGAAGGCGTGGCCAATAAGTTTGAAGAACACTTTTCTGCCAATCCGGGCGAAGGCGACTGAATACTATCTCAGGTTGTTAACGTTAACCATTGCCGAGGGTGGCGGACCGCGCTGGGCCGCTACAATGCTTTCGCATCGCCTTAAGGCTTTGATTTTGGCCGAAAATGTGATACAACTCGTTTCACAATGAAGAACACCCCCGATTGGCTGCTCCCATCGACTGGGAGCATATTTTTTCGGGTTTCCGAGGAACCGTCAAAAGAGGCGTGATTTTCCACGCGAGAGCAGTGGCAGCGAAAACTCGTCATCGTGCGAAGAAAAGTGCGGCCGGCATGAGCCGGAAGACAACAAAAACCTCCTCCCGCGCGAGCCGGAGGCCATCACAGTCCACGCGGACCCGCAGCGGTGCCAGCGTGGCGAAGCCAACGCAGCGGCGCAAGCCGGAGGCGGAAGGAGCTATTTTGGGAATGAATACGAAGAAGACGACCCAGCGACAAGGCTTCAAAACTCAGGAGTTCATCGTTTATCCGGCTCATGGCGTGGGGCAGATCGTGTCGATCGAAGAGCAAGAGGTCGCCGGCGCGCGGCTGGAGCTCTTTGTGATCAACTTCGTCAAGGACAAGATGACGCTGCGGGTGCCGACTTCGAAAGTGGCTTCCGTCGGCATGCGGAAACTTGCCGAAACGCCGATGGTCAAACGAGCGCTTGAGACGCTTAAGGGCCGCGCGCGCATCAAGCGCACGATGTGGTCGCGCCGGGCGCAGGAATACGAAGCCAAGATCAACTCGGGCGATATCGTCGCCATCGCCGAGGTTGTTCGCGATCTGTTTCGGTCGGAGACGCAGCCAGAACAGTCCTATTCGGAGCGGCAACTCTACGAAGCCGCGCTGGACCGGCTATCACGTGAGGTTTCCGCTGTGCAGCGGATTACCGAAACTGAAGCGATCAAAGAGATCGAGGCCGCGCTCGCCAAGGGTCCGCGCCGCGGACCCAAGCCCGACGCCGAAGAAGAGCCCGTTGTCGAGGAAGAAGCCGCATAAGCTTCTACGGCACGACCGCTTCGTTAGCTTTCAGGGCCCGGCAGCAATGCCGGGCCTTTTTCGTCGCATCGATGGTCGTGCTCGACCCAACCGTTGCGCCGCCGCCAAAGCTTCATCGGTTAGTCATAAATTAAGCTTCATTTGAAAGGAGTTAGAAGCATAATCGATAATGGGGCGGCGGTATGCGGCGAAGCAGGGTACCCGGGCGCGGCCGGATGGTTTCGGTGCGGTTGCTCTCGCTTATTTTGGCCGCCGGGGTTGGCTACCTAATCGGCGCTGGGCGGGCCACAGCTCTACGCGAACCTGATGTTTCCGCCACTGCGGCGGTTGGACAACGTTTTCCGCAAGATTGGAAAACGGCATCCGACGAATCGCGTGCGGTTATCGATACCGGCGCAACGACGCGCGATGCCGACAATGTAAAACTCGCAAACGCAAAACTCGCGCTGTTGAGTCCTGAACCTATGGCGCCGCCAGTCGCAGCGCCGGGTGCTCCGCCGCCGTTTCGCCCGGTGACATTGCCAACGGCTACGGCAGAGGCGGCCGCCCCCTCGCCCGCACCCCGTGGCCTCCGCGAGCAGGTACTGCGATCGCCGACAGTCGCCCAGCAGCCGCTACGAGCAACCAAACCGGAAGCTGCCGCCGTCCATCGGCGCGACGATGGTCGTCCCGGCTACATGCTCAACGACAAGCAACTCGCAAGCATCAAAGAGCGGCTTCATCTGACGACGGATCAGGAGCGGATGTGGCCGGCGGTCGAAGCCGCACTGCGCCGTGTTGCCTATGCGCGCGCGCAGGACGCCCGGGGTCGCACCGTGGCCGCCGGTGCGGTCGAGGCGGCTTCCGTCGATCCCAACAGCACGGAAGTGCAGGGCCTAAAAACCGCGGCCGTTCCGCTCATCATGAGCTTTGACGCGGAACAAAAAGAAGAAGTGCGTAATCTCGTCCATGTCATGGGTCTCGATCAGCTCGCGACCCAGTTCTGAACCTGGCGGCGCGCCTCGGATCAGCGCTGCGGAATTCCCGTCACCGGCCGCAATAGTTCCGCCGTGCATTTCGCTCCGAGCAGGGCCAAACCGGCAAACCAAACCAGTTCGCCCAAGTCGCGCGCGCTGGAAACTTCGAAACTGTAGAGCGGGTCGTACAGGAAAAACGCGGCGCAGGCCGTTGCCGCGACGGTGCAAAGCATCGCCGGCAAGCCGCCATAGAGCATCCCGACCACAGCGGTCGGCAACAGATAGAAGAAGACCAAATGCTGAGGGCCGGTCGCGCCAAGCTTGATCAACCAGAGTACCGCCGTCATCGCGGAAACGATTGCCAGCGCCGCAACAGTAGGCACCGCCCCCTTGAAGTTCCACATATCCGTTCGCTCCCCCGAGCCGATCGGCCAATTCGGTATTGTACCGGACAGGCTGGCCGGAGAGAATAGGCCCAAGACGCGGCCGCCGGGGCAAAACGGCTTGCCCCGCCTGGGGCGGGCGATGGGCCTATTCGACCACAATCTTAACCTCACTCCCCGGCTTTAGCCGATCGCTGGCTTCGAGGCCGTTGAGCATGCGAAATCGTTCGACGGCGTGATCGGCGACGGTCATTCGGCCCGCTAGCTTTTCCACGGTATCGCCCGGAGCCACCGTAACCACCTTCAGATGCAGCGGTTTGGCTTGCTCGATTTCTGCTAGGCTCATGCGGCGGAAGCTGCCCACCGATTCACGGAAGCTGCGGTCGGTTTCCGGCGTCCGATGTTTGCTCGCGAAAATGAAACGGTAAACGTCGCTTCCGAAACGGATCGCATAAAGCCGAAAGTCCCACTGATCGCCCTTGGCGACGGCAGTGGCGGCTACAAACCCGTTGATCGTCAGGTCCTCGACCGTCGCCGGATCGATGTTCTCGATCCAACCGGAGGTAAGATATTCGCCCAGCGTCTGCTCCGCGGGAACACGCACGACATCGAGGCGCAAGGCCTGGCCGCCGCCGTGCTTGATGCCGAGCACGGCCTGGGCTGTGTTATCGAGGGTAAAGCCTTCGGGGGCGCTGAAGGTAAAGCCGAGCTTGGGATGCAGAAAGCGCCGGCCGCGCACGAACCCTTCGCTTGGATCTTCGCCATACACGATGCCGTCGATATCGCCGAGATAGGTAGCCTTAGCCCTGGCGAAGTCCGGACCGCCGTCGGACGCCGGAGCGCGGTATTGCCGGGCATTGGCGAGCGCATTGGTAATACGCTCCGGTGTTGCCGGGTGCGATGACAAAAAGTCCGGTGCGCTCGGATCGATGGGGCCGCTCTGTTGCGGCTTAAGATCGGTATTGCGCTGCATCGCGGTGAGGAATCGCACCGCGCCATAGGGGTCGTAGCCGGCGCGCGAGGCAATACCGACGCCGATGGCATCGGCCTCAAACTCCTGGGCGCGCGAGAAACTGGCTAGCGCGAGTTTCGACTTGGCGAGCGCCAGCTCACCCGCTGCCGGGTCGGTGACCAGGCCGGTGACGACCCGGCTCACGAGGTCGGCCTGACGGGCCTGTTCTTCGCGGATCTCGGCGTGGCGGGCGATCACATGGCCCATTTCGTGCGCCAACACCGAGGCCAGTTCGGAATCGTCGTCGGCCAGCGCGATCAGTCCGCGCGTGACGTAAAGTTGGCCGCTTGGCAAGGCAAAAGCATTGACCGATTGCGAATTGAGCACGGTGACTTTGTAATGAAGATCGGGCTTCTCGGACGCAGCCACCAGGCGTTCGACGGTTTGCTCGATAGCGGCCTGCAGCCGCGGGTCGTTGTAGACGCCGCCATAGGCAGCAAGGATTCGTTGGTGCTCGCGCAGCACCGCGGGCGACATGACGGCGTCGGCCGGCTTGGAAGGCGCCGAGAGCGACGCCGCCGGCACGGCGGCAGGCGGCGAAGCCGTGCAGCCGGCAAGCAGCAGGGCCGTAAGCACGATGCTTATCCCAGTAAGCCGAACGCTGACCAATCCGATCAATCCCCGTCGCACCACGTCACCCAGTTTAGTCGTGTTACTCGCGGTCGGCGGCCTCGACCTGTTCCGGATGAGCCGCCTCGATATAAGGGCTCCCCGCGGTACCGCCGCGTTCCTCGATCCAACCGCGAACCCGCACCCGCCGACCTGCAAGCTTTTGCAGATCGACGCCTGCCGCGCTGAAATTACGCTCATTTCGCTTCGGGATCGTAACCGTAAAATCCTCGGACCAGTGCCGTCCGAAATTCACGTAGACTGTCGCCCCGCTCTCGCGCACCGAGACCACCTTGCCCTCGACCAGCGCAAATCGGCCAAGCCGCGCCAGCACATCCGTAGGGGCCTCGGCGTTCAGGACCTCATAATACGGATCGGCCCATAGGCCAAGCTTGGCGGTGCGGGCGGCGGCCTCGCGGTTCAAAAGTTCCACCGCGCAGGCCCTCCTGCCGACGTGATCGCCGACGCGGGCAAAACCCGAGGCGAGCAGCTCGCCTTGGGCGAATATTTCATCGCCGTCACGCACCGCATAGGCATAGGCGACGATGCGGCCGTAGCGGTCGGCGGGGACCTCGGCGCGCCGCAGCACCACGTCGTCGCCCCCACCAGCGCGTCGAGCGCGGCCATGGCGGCCGCACCGCCCGGCGCCGTGCCGGATTGCTGCTGCGCTGGGGATGGCAGCGGCGGCACTTCGATTGAAGCAAGCCGAACCTTCCGGCCGTCGTCGAGCAGGAAGGTACGGCCGTCGAGGATGCGGGCCGCCGCGCCACGTGCGACGATCTCGCCGCCGCAAGCAGCCGCGCTATTTTGCTGACCCTCCGCCGTAGCACCCCAGCAACAAGCAATACCCGCCAGGAGGACCGCGCCGGTACCGGTAAAGGCTGGGCCCCGGAAACGCATCGCAGGCTAGGCCCTAGGCATGCGCCGGCGCCTGGCGTTCGCTCAGGAAAGAAACCGCATCCTTCTCGACGTTGTAGTCGAATAGCCATTTGCGGAATTTGGCTGAACTCGCGATTTCGCGATCGCGCTGTTCGAGACTGGCATAGCGGGAATCATAGCGAAGTCCGTTCTTGCGCGCTTCGGCTTGCACGACATCGGTGCGCTCGCGGCGGAAGACTTCATAGCGCGGCAAAATCCCGGCTATTTCGGCCGGGTCCCGGTTTTCTAGAAAAATCGCCAACGCGACACCGTCCTCGATCGATTGATTGGCGCCTTGGCCGAGATGCGGCAGCATGGCGTGGGCGGCATCACCCAGTAACACCAGCCGGCCCTTGGTCCACGACGGAAGCGGCGCCCGATCGTACAAGCCCCACCAGAAACAGCGCTCGACTTGGTCCAGCAGACCGGTGACGCGCCGATCCCAGCCTTTAAACGACGCCGCAAGTTCGTCGCGATCGCCGACTGCGGACCAAGATTCGGCGGTCTGGTTTGTCGTCGGAACGAAGCCCACGTAATTGACAAGCTGACCGCTGCGGACCGGAAACACCATGAAGTGCTTGCCTTCTCCCATCCAGATTTGGTGGGCCTGTTTCCGCCACTCCGGCAGCTTTTCGATGGCCAGCAAACCGCGATAGGCCCGCGAGCCGGAATATTCCGGCATCGATGGCTCCGCGACATATTTTTGTAACGTCGAGTGCAGCCCGTCGGCGGCAATGACCACATCGGCCTCGGCGGTCCGCCCATTGGCAAATCTCAACCGCGCCATTGCGGCGTCCTGTTCGAAGCCGACACAGCGATGATCGGTGTGGATAATGCTCGGCGGCAGAGCGTTGGCGAGCACGCCGAGCAGGTCGGCCCGGTGCATGCCGTAGAGACCGTTCCAACCGCTGGAATCCGCGGTGAGAACCGGCCCAACCACCGTGCCGTCCATCCGGTAATATTCCGATCCGGCCCCGACTTTGGCGCCGACCTTGGCCATGGCCGCGCCAAGTCCCAAGCTTTCGAGCTGGCGCAGGCCATTCGGAAAGATGAAAACGCCCGCACCAACCTCGCCCAGCGCCGGTGCCTGTTCGAACACCGCGACATCAATGCCGCGCCGCCGCAGCGCAACCGCTGCCGATAGTCCGCCAATGCCACCGCCGACGATCGCGGCACGGATGCGTTTGGCCGGCATGGCCTACCTTTCCAAATGTCGTTGTCGCGGAATCCTGTTCTGCAACGACCAACTCATGCTATCATGGCTGTGCAACTGTTAAGGGCCGAAGTGGCGCCTCAAAGTCGCGAAACGCGATGAAATTACCAGTCCGTTGAACAATCTGGAAGGTCCCGTAGCTCAGCCGGATAGAGCGGCGGTTTCCTAAACATGCGCGCGCATACGGTACCTACTGGTCATATTGGGGATGTGTGCCTCAGGAGGCTGGTGTGAACGGAAGAAACTCCATCCCTAAGTATTTGTGATGATGGTTGCGCCAAGTTCGGGCGTTTAGCCTAGGCGGCCAATAACAAGCTCAGCGAATGCCGATCGTCCGAACGGCCAGAGCAGCGGCAGAGGCGCGGTTCTCGACCCCGAGCTTGGCATAGATCTGCTCGAGATGCTTGTTGACGGTGCGCGGACTAAGATCGAGAATCTCGGCAATGTCGCGATTCGACTTTCCGCGCGCGATCCACAGTAGCACTTCGGCCTCGCGCTCGGTTACCGCGAGCTTTCGCTTGAGCAACGTCTGGTCGTCGCCAATCTCGCCTTCGATAAGCCGCAGCAGATATTCGTCCGCGCCAATTTGCGCGATGTAGATGAGCTGCAATTTGACCGACGCCTTATCTGTCTTGAGACCGATCGACGCGGGCATCGAAGCCGGCTGGGCCGTTGCGGCGACTACGCATTGTTGCAGCCAGACCTGAGCGTCATGCGGCAGGACATAATCCTCCGTGTCAAAATCGCGGAAGGCATCGCCCAGGAGTTTCGCGGCCTGGGGCGTACACCACAACACGCTGCCGGAGCGGCTCGTCGCCAACAAGAACCGGCCGAAAGCGTCGAGTGCAGTGCGCGCACTGTTCGCGATGCGGGCGTTGGCGAGATGGACGCGGATGCGCGCCAGCAGTTCGCCTGGAACGATCGGTTTGGTGATATAATCGACGCCGCCGGCCTCAAGCCCTTCTATGATGTGCTCGGTATCGCTGAGGCCGGTCATAAACAAGACCGGCACATGGATTAGCGCCTTGTTCTGTTTCAGCCGGCGGCAAGTTTCGAAGCCGTTGGTGCCCGGCATAAGCCCATCCATGAGGATAACGTCGGGCAGCACTTTTTCCACAATTGACAGCGCATGCTCGCCTTCGCGCGCGACCAGAACTGTCATGCCAGCGTCTTCGAGCGCATCGGTCAGCAATCTCAGCGTCTCGGGCGAGTCATCGACCACGAGCACGATGTCCCGCGTCTCGTGCTTACGCATCAGCGCCACGAATTCCCTCCAGCGCGGCTCCGTATCGCTTGAAATCGAACGCGTTCACCATAGAGCGCATCTGTGCGATGAAATCGCGGCATTCCGGAGCGCTGCTTTCGATCTCGCTCAGCTTCTCAAGAATCCTGCGGACATGCCCGATCTCGCC
>Ga0181525_10002393_pt1 | contig 15361 bp, 14 predicted proteins | sample PEATcosm2014_Bin_48_FD_121100 | JGI IMG/M metagenome (GOLD analysis project Ga0181525, IMG submission 121100) | Peatland microbial communities from MTU Mesocosm Facility, Houghton, MI, USA - PEATcosm2014_Bin06_10_metaG | ecosystem: Environmental > Terrestrial > Soil > Wetlands > Peat | place...
AAAGCGGACATACCTTAACGGGTATCGTGGGTTCAAATCCCACCCTCTCCGCCATTTCTAAAGCACTTACGGGTTTTGAGACCCGAACTGGCCTAACCCTCAAGTAAAGCTTTCACTGTCTGGGAATGGCTCATTGCGCATCGATTTCGTTCGTTTGTCCAACCTCTTGACGATCATACGCCGCATACAAAAAGCACGAAGAGTTGTTCGTCATTCTTGAGGGTGTGCTCCGATTCGTCGGCGTCGTGGCGAGCACGAAATAGGCACCGCGTCAATGGCTATGAGAGTCGTCCCGTGTCTCCAGCGCATCACGGTGCGGGACTCCGTCCAAACCAGTCAAAAGGTTCTTCCTAACCCGAATCGCACCTGGAACGGTTCGGTGGGGTGGAAAACGTCTGTGAATACCGGCGCGGCTGTTGGCGTGATTCGGGAGATATAGGCGTAATCAATGTCGCTATCGCGGCGGTTCAGCAAATTCAAAAATTCGGCTGAAACCCGCCATGTCTTGTTAATTTTATAACCGACCTCCGCGTTGAGCAGCGCCGTTAAGTTTGACCGATGAATTCCGTCGGACGTCAAATCGCGCGGACCAAAGTAGCGCAGGCGCAGAGTCGACGAAAAGCCTTTGTAGTCGTGCAGTGTGACGCCCGATGAAATCACCACCCGAACCGCTTCGGGCACAAGCTTGCCACCCGGGCCTTGCACAGGATAGTGGCCGCCACCGACGTTGGTGTAGGCCGCATCACCTGGGTCTATTTGGGTAAATTGGGCGCGGGAATCCGCAAGGTCAAAATCAAAAGCCCAATGTTCCAGAGGCGTGTAGAAGTTCGCCCATTCGATGCCATAGCGGTTGCTCGACTGTTCTGAAGCAACCGTGCCTCCGGTGTCGCCATCCTGCTGCAATTCGGAGTTACTGTGGAGATACCAGAGCGAAAGGGTGCTTTGCAGATGTGGGACGGCCGCAGTGCGCACCCCAACCTCCCCGCCTTTGGTTTGGACCAGTGGAGAAATTGGGGTACTGGAGGTGGGGAAAGGATTGTCCGGCGAAATCGGTTCCTCCCTTTGCGTTGCGCCACGCGCGTCGTTGCTGTGAAAACTGAATCCGCCCTGGGCATAGAACTCGGTATCGGCCCAAGGGCCGAAAATAAAACTTGCTTTGGGGCTGGGCAGGAACTTGTTAGCCGAGCCCGAATTGAGCTCCGCAAAGTTGACCGGAGCAAAGATGGGGGAGACATAGGTGGGAGTCAAGCTGGTGACGAGATATTTTGCGTCGTCGCCGCGCAGGGCCACGACCGAGCGGAATTTTTCCGCCCACTGGATTTTATTTTCCGCATAAAAACTCGCTACCGTGTCCGTAAATTTGTTCAAATCCGTGCCCGCGGGCAAGATTGCTGTCAGATTCGGATCGGTAGCGCACCGGGGGATGGGTTCGTCATTGCAGGCGTTGATGTCAGTCTTGTCCGTGCGCACACGATTTTCCGTCCGGAAAAGGCCGTTGTGGACCCAATCGTTGCGCAGCTGCAGGCCGAACGTATTTGCCAACTTGCGGCCAAACCATGTGCTGGAAATCGTATGGTGTGCGTCAAACCCCGCCACCCAACGCCTGTCCTGCTGTTCGAACTGATCGCCCTTAATGGGATCATCCAGGTAGTAGGTGAAATCAGAAAACAGATTGAGGTCGTAATAAAATCCGTAGACCGTGATTTTCGTCTCGGAATTTGCGCCGCTGCGATGCCATTCCGACTGCAAGCTATAACGCTGTGACTCGCCACCGTCCGTCGGGTTCAGTGCGCCAAAGAAACCAACCAGCGGTATGGCGTCAACGGGGATTTGATCGCTCGAGTGCCATGTTCCACGGTAGGCGCGGGCCGTGATGCTGAAACCATGGTCGTCTCCGCCCTGGCTGTAGGTTACAAGGCCATTGTATTTGTAGAAATTATCCTCATGCGTCGTCCACGGACCGTTATCGTGATACGCTTCTCCGCCGTACAGCAAACTGCCCTTGCCGAGCTTTTGCGACACGCCGAAAGCGGCCCGCCCATAGCCATACATGCCGCCTTCCACCGTGAAGAAGTTCTGGGGCAGCGTCTTGAAAAATTCCACATGGGCTGACGCAGCCGAGCTAAAGTTGCCGACATCGGCGTAATAAGGACCCTTCTCGAAATTCACCCGCCGCACAAACTCCGGGATCACGGTGTTCATGTCCGAGTAGCCCTCGCCGTGCGCGTGCGAGGGCAGGTTCAGCGGCATATCGTCGAGGAAAATGGCGATATCTGTGCCGTGGTCGAGATTGAAGCCGCGAAGAAAATATTGGTTGGCCTTGCCGCCGCCGGCGTGCTGGGTGATGATGACACCGGGAATCGCCTCCAAAACTTCTCCCGAACGAAGAATCGGGCGATCTTGGATTTCCGTTGCGCCCACCGTTCCCTGGGCGGCGGACTCGGCAACTCCGACGAGGTCATCCCCCCGGCCCTTCACGTTTATGGCGGTGCTCACGGAGCCCACTGCCAGGGAGATGCGCAGCGGGGTGGGCGCCTCAGTGGTCCCTATGGTGACGGGAATTTCTTTGGTTTCAAAACCGGGATTCGATACCACGAGTCGAAAATCACCTGCCGAGAGTCCAGAAAGAATGAAGGAGCCGTTCGTGTTCGACTGTGTCGTTATTCGTACCGTACCGTTCGCGCTCCGAACCTGCACGGTAGCCCCGGAAATCACTGCACCGGACGTGTCAACGACGGTTCCTGACAGCTGAGGCGGATGAGCCCTATCACTCGTGGCGACCCGCGTCTTCTCTTGCGCGAGCGACGGGAGCGAGGACAAAAGTATAAGCATCAAGAACAGCCCTGGAGTTCTGGCCGTAGCGAAACCGGGCTTCGCGTCGCCGTTGCGTCCCCCAAGAACCTTTCGCATAGTACGTTCTCTCAGTTCGTGCTACCTTAATCTAGGATACGAAGTTGATAATCGTGCTACAGCTTGTATGAAATGTAAAGGCAATCGCCCTTTCATTCAGAAACTTATTTGGCTCTACGGGACTTTCCCTGCTTTCTGCCAAGGGAATTCCCGGTCGTTGCCCCATCGGTGTGGCTGGTGATGGCGACTCCTCCAGCCGCTGGGACATGAGCTCCGAGATCGTGCTGCCTGGCTAGTAATACGCAGCGGAACGGGAATTGGATTCACCCGTCAGATTGCTTGTTGCCATCAATCATTTTCTCCCCGCTGGTTGCCTCAAGGGTGTGGACCGGATGGCAGGAGACGGGTCTCGGGCGGATTCATCGTTTGTCATCACCCCGTCCCGGGCATGCTGATCCTCCTCGATACAATGAACCAGAGCCCTCCAGCGTTGGGTAAATTCGCCGCCAGGCAGGGCCTGGCGAGGAAACGTAGCGAGACACAGCTCGCGGTACCCCTCAGGCATGCGCCAAGCGATCCATTGTTCGTAATCGGCAAACCATGCAACGCCCCGCAGCAACAGGTCTATCTGGAATGTCTCATCGCTAAACTTAGGGTCCTCTTTTCTGTGAAGCTGGACCCTTCCCTGCGTTCGAAGCGGCTTAAAGCCATTTCGTCCCAGAAAAACGCCTTCCCTTTCGTCCCCAAAGAACACGCCGAATCCCCACAAATAGACATGCGAATCCTCGCCCAGTGCATTTTTGAGCTCGTATTGGGTTAGACCTCCATTCGGGCAGCGAACTTGACAGAATCCAAACTCACAAAGCAGGTTTCCTGCTGAGCTTAGAATGTCTCTTCCCATGACCCAGCATTCATGATCCAGCAATTGGTGACCGGCCTGTTCCGTTGACGCGCTCATAAGAATTCGCCCACTGTTCGTTCGCATCCGATCCCTTCCCGTCACGCCGGCTTCGACCGCGTTATGCACCAAACCCTATTCTATTACAAGTAACATAATAGACTATGTAGCCTATCACGCGGGTGCGCGGACCGACAGCGGCGCTTTCGAAAGGCCGTGTTCCCGCTATCGTCCAGACTGTCTAGAGACTGTCTCCGGAGAACTCATTACGAGCCGCCCATGCTGCACTCCCTTGGTGCTGATGAGGCGATCGGCTAGCTTTTGGACATCTCTCGACTTGCCACGAAGTACCACCACCTCCAGACAGTTTTCGTGATCGAGATGTGCATGTAGGGTGGAAATGACAATTGAGTGCGATTCGTGCTGGAGATCGGTAAGCTTTTCCGGCAATAGACGAGTGTGATGATCGTAAATGAGGGTGACAGTGCCCACGACAAGCGCACCTCCGGCGACAACAACCGAGCCGACGAGCCGGTCACGAATCAAATCGCGAAATGCCTCAGAACGGTTCTCGTAGCCTTTGTCCGCTATGAAGGAATCAAACCGCTGCAGCAGCTCTGAATCTATCGACACCCCGATACGACTGAGATTGCCCGTAAAACACCTCTTTACGTCCAATGGTAATGAGCGCGATCAGCCTAGCACATTGACTGCGCGGAGGGTAGCAACCGCCGCAGTCGGTCGCCGCTCTCTCCCGGCACGCACGCTGCGTCCGCTCCACCCGGTCCACGGGCTCGTTTCTTTTTCGCCCGAAGGGATTGAGCATTTTCCCCTCCATGCGGAAGCTGTGCCCGATTCCAAAACGTCGCGCGCGCAAACCACAACGCTGCTGCGATGACCGGCGCGGCACACGCCCCCGCCGAAGCACATGGGACGCGGGATGGCAGTGCACTTCGCCTTTGGCCGTTATTCCGCCCAGTTGTATGTTTGGATCTTTCAGTGTCCAGTGCTGCTATCAGCAAATGGCCGGGTCAAGCCCGACATGGTCCTTGTCAACGGCCAACCCGAGAAGCGCCCCGAGGGGTCCTACGATCTCGAATGGCGCGAGGGCGCGAAGCGGGTAGGGAGAGAGCTAGAAAAACGCTCTTCTGAATGGGGTTCGAGCAAGTTCTAACAATCACTTTTGCGAACAGGGCGGTTCATAGATTTACATCCTGCTGATCTTGATGTAGCGCCGCAGGTCTGGAATCATGTTGAGGAACACGTAGCCTGCAAGAAGCAACCCGGCCGCGCCCAGTACCAAGCTTCCCGTCCCGACTACACTCGTGAACGCTACCAGTTTCTTCTTCATGCAGCCTCCGAAGCACAAATCAACCGCTCTGCTCAACTATTATATCGTCCCTCGCCGAACCCCCGAAGGGTCGATAAATTGGGGACTGATTTCGAGCCCTATAGAAAGAACGTACCCGTTGATGTCCTCGATAACTGTTCACTTTTACACAGTTCCTTAAGTCTCTGCGAGCGGGGAGAGACAGCTTCTGGAAGCTGTGAGAACGCGCGTCTCGGCTATCAATCCGCCATCTGGGCCGTGCCCATCGCATCTGCGTCTAGTTTGGAAGATCTCGCACGAGGGGGTCGGATTTATCGAGCAAGGCCGCGAACTGATCCCGGGCCAAAAAGAAACAAGCTCAGATGCTGGCACGAGCGCTTCGCAAACTCGGAAACCAAGTCACCATCCACCTTTAAGCCAAGGGTACGGCCACGAACCCAATCTAAATGTGGAGAGGAGATTTTCGACCGAATGTAAGGGCCTGATTGCGACAATGGGCTTGAGACTTGGCTCGGAGTACCGCTTGGCGGAATATTCTGCGCAACTACCGGAGAATCGGGGTAGCCGAGGCGGCTACACACTGCCACGAATTACTATTGTGAATCCAAGTGTCGACGAAGCGATTTCGTCGTACAAAGGCTTTCCCGTTTTCAAAACCGGTTTGACGAAACACACCGGTCGCGATGGCGACGTTGCCAAAGAACTGCACCTTGATTGATTCCGGATTCCCATCTTGTTTCTCGGAAGGCTTCGCGTTATCGATTCCTGTCAGGAATCCACTTTTTGATTGCAGGCTGCCGGCGTCGTCGACCAGCACCACGGAATCGTCAAGTAGGGCACCCAGCGCCTTACCATCTCGAGACCGATAGGCCTGGTTCCATGCCTTCTCCATGGCAATGACCTTTGCTCCGGCCTCGCTATTATCTTGAGCCACTACCGGCATTGCCAAGGAACCGGCCAGGGCAAGAACACAAAGTATCCTCAATTTGCACCCCCTTGAGGGCTGGGTATGGGACATAACCCAAGACTATAGGAAACTGCCAACATTTCGAGGAACGAAGGTATCGGATGGGGCGATATGAGTGGGGCCTATTTCCTCGGTTTTCGCCATCCCTTGGTGGCTTCGATGAACGTAGCGTGCATCTAATTCAACCCTGATTGTGAGGCCTGGATCGCGCAGCCGCCTGTCCCGGACGTGCCACAAGCCATTGACGGTGGCATTCATCCGGGTGCTCACGAGCACACCGGGAGCAGCAATACGATCTGCCTTGGTGGTCGCTCGCATCAGGCACATCTTCTCCGGTCGACGCGGCGCGATGTTCTCATGACGCATGATGGGTCTGCCCCGCACAACCGGCAGGGGCCGTTCTGAATGCTCTGTGTGGCGACCGTCGAGAAACGGGCAGTGGTGCGCGGAGAACTCAGCGCAGACCTTGTGCATGGGCGGGTCAATGAAATTGAAAAGGTGCGAGGCGGGCCTCGAATGAAATAGCACCAGTCGAGCCAGCTATGTCGTCAGCACGGCCAAGTCAATCAGTATGGCGACGGTCGCAATGTCAAAGATCACATGCAGAGTATTCGGCCGGATGCCGTTGCGCTCCGGCAGAAAGGCATGTGTCGCTGCGTACATCGTTCGGTAGCGAGCGGCTCGCTGTGGATCCGGGCGAAGGAGATACGGCATCCACCAGGCCGTGAACGAACCGTAGCATGCAAGTCCGTAGGTGATCCACAACCACCAAAAGACCCACTCCGGGTAGCCTCGGCCAAAGTAAAAGACGGTGGCAGCAAGTCCGATCGCAACCGGAGTGAAATTGATCAAAGTGGTGACGAGAAGTTTACCGGTCGGGAACTCCACCCTGACGCCTTTTACGTTGTTGAGCGTTCCAAGAGGAATCCAATTGTGGAGCGCCACGAACAGCACGACAAAACACTGAAGGGCGAGCAGTGCGACCATGGCATCGGAATGCATAAGTCTCCGCATTATACTTACCATTTCTCTCTCTTAACCCGTGAGGTCCCTAAGACTGAGTGACAGAACGATATAAGTATCTCGCCATTCACCTGCATGAGCCTGCGCGACAACGTGTCCGAGAACTAGCGAACACGCCAGCGTTCGCCAGTGCACAACGGGAGCGGAAAAAGGTAGAGGCGCCGTTTGCGGAACTCAAGAATCTGATCGGACTGCGTCGCCTGCGCTTACGTCGGATGAAGTTCGTTCGAGAGTTCGAGAGCAGTTCTTCCTTGCAGCGGCGGCCCAGAACCTCAAGCGACTGGTGCGGTTCCTCAAACAAGCGACAACCCCTGTTCTGCCGGTACCGCTTAGCGGAAAGGAGAGAAGGAAAACTCGGCAGTGGAAGACTCCCTGCCGAGAAGACGATCCGTTGACGTGACTTTTCAACACCCACAGGCGCTCAACATTCCTCAATGAGCGCCATGGCGCTTTTGCAAGAGTTAGATCAGGGATCCGGTTAGGAGCGGCGAAAGGCGGGTTCGCACTCTAGCCGGAAGCTCTTACAGCTTAAACAGCGATCGCAAAGAATCCTCATCAACATGGCTCTGAGGCTTCAGCCAATGCGCTTTTCCCAAGGCTGACGTCGCGACAACCTCCAAAACCGGCGGCTCGGGCTTTTCGTTTTTGGTTTTAAGTAATTGTTGAGGCCAATCTCCAAAAACGTCTGCAGGGGGTAACTTTATTTTCCCTGTCCCGCAATGTCCAAATACGCACCCACGCACTGAACACTTTCCCGTTCGCGTCCTGTACTTTCCGGGATGGCTGTTCGAGACCTTGTCGGAAAAGTTTATCGACTCTAGATTGCACTTATTGTTTGTCGTGGTGAGTAAGCGAGATGAACCCAGGTCATCACGGCGACACCGGGCTGTCTTCCTTCGCGTCGACTTCTGAATCAGCCCACGTATAAGGCCGACTCAAGTTTTGGGATCACGAACCTCCCCCATCTCCCATTAAGGAGAATCTGCCTAGCGCCGAAGTGTGTCCGAATCTGTGCAGGAGGAGTGTGTCCAATGAAAACTCGCAATCTAGTTCAAGCCTTGTCTTTGAGCTTTCTCCTGATCGCTCCTGGAGTGCTCTTCGCCCAAAATCCCAACTGTACGATCATCATCCCCGCTGCTCCGTTTACCGCGGCTGGACTTGCGACGCCTTACCAGCTGACCGCCACTAATCCTGCTCAGGGAGAGTGTCATGAGACAAACACGGCCTCGTCGGCTTTTGTTCAAGCTGCCATACTCGATCCGGCCAGCGGCCAAATTTCGGTTTACAACCCGTTGGTGATTGACGCAGGTTCCCTGCCGGCCCCAGGGGCAGCCCCGATTATCCCGACGCTTCCGGACAACGCGATCGTGGCTCTTTGGTTCGGATTCAACGGAAACAACCTTGTGCAGCAGGGTGCCTCTCCGGGCGTCCTAGAGGCCAACGGCTGCGTAAACGGTCTGCCGAATAACGTATTCGGACAATTCTCCTACTGCAATGCGCCGGCTTTCTTCAGGGCTGCCAACCGGGCCATCCGCAACGGTCAATTGCACGTTCCGCATTTTGGGTTTGCCCGCGACGGACGGGTCTGTCCGTCGGTCCGGGACTTCTCTGTTGTCGATCAAGACCAAAGCGACAACTTGCCCGTCACCTATCTGATCAGCACGGGTGGTCTGCTCGCTCAAAATACCGTGGCCAATACCCAAGCGCTGCCCGGTGCCACTACGCTCGGCAACCCCAGCGATAACGGCCTGCTCGACAGGTTCCTCGATCCGGCTCTCGGCTGCACGCCCTGGAAGGTACCCGACCTTGCCGACCCCGGTCAGCAAGCCCCTGGTTTAGCACTCAACGAATTACAGGCGCGGAAACATCAGAGAACTCCAATCGCACGGATTCCTGCCGGCGATCCTATGGTTTTGAACAGCGATGGATCCACCAGCCTTGCCAAAGTGAATGCCTACCGGCGAGGTGTGGACCAATACGAGGCGCAGTCTCTCGACCGAGCTGACACAGCGCGATATTGCCGACGCATGTTGCGAATCGCACCCGACAGGCTCTTGCGCGACCAAACTCTGCTGCTTGCCGGTCCTTCCCCCGTCACCGATGCAGCGAATTCCCTCTTCACCTTCATGGCGCAACGCTTTGTGGCCAGTTACAACATCCTGGGTTGCGCCGCCTTGGTCGATATACCCGACCCGGTATCTTTCACGCAGGATGCGAACGGCGTTGCCATCAGCGCCACCATCGACTTATCCAACTATGAGAAATGCAAGAGGAAACTCGATCGGTATAAAACCCTGGATGATGAAGCCGACGGCGCCGATAGAGCCGAGGAAGCGTCGGATTAGTGCTCGTCAAACCGCCATCGTAGCGGCGGTAGGCGCGGCATGCTCAGGGGATAAAGAAATCCTCTGAGCATGTTCATCCGAACTTTCAGACCCAGAGTCGAGCTGGCGCAAACGACTGCGATGTTCTGTGTTGTCGAAACGAAAACTACGGTTGTGAACACTCTCCTGGTGAATGCTATTTGCAATCTTGCGAAGCCAGGAATTCTCGGATGCCTTGTGCTCAATATCGTGTGGATCTCAATTCCCGCCGCAGGACAAATCTCTCCGGGTCCTCTCTCCCGTGCCCACCAGTCGATCAATGGCGTGACCGAGTGCTCGAATTGCCATGAACTCTCAACCGGAAAACCCACCTTCCAGTGCCTGTCCTGCCACGGAGAAATTGCGTGGCGAATCGCAGCGCGAAAAGGGCTGCACGCTACGTACATGATCAAACCGGGTTCGAGCCTGGAATGCGCAAGCTGCCATCCCGAGCACAACGGCGAAGATTTCATCCTGACAAACTGGAACGTTAAAACCTTCGACCATGAGCAGACCGGCTACAAGCTCGAGGGTAAGCATTCAGGGTTGGGCTGTAGCCGCTGCCACGCGCCAGAGCACGTCTCCGAGAAAGAACGCATGAGCATCAAGGTCAAGGATCTGAGCAAAACATTTCTGGGAGTTTCCCCCGAGTGCACCAACTGCCATCAGGACCAGCATAACGGTCGGCTCGGCGCCGACTGCCTGCAATGCCACAACTTCTCCCAATGGAAAGAAATCGATGTTCGTAGGTTCGATCATTCGGTCACGCGTTATCCCCTGACCGGTCTGCACGTCAAGGTTGCCTGCCAGCAATGTCACACTCCGGGGCCGGATAAACAGCTGCGCTACACCGGAATTCGGTTTCGCAGCTGCAGCGATTGTCATGCTGATCCGCATCGCGGAGGTTTTTCGCAGACGTGCCAGTCCTGTCACACCACCGCAGGCTGGAACCAGACGATAGCGTCGGAGATGAATCGCACGTTTGATCATTCCCAGACGAAGTTTCCTTTGCTCGGGAAACATGCCGATGTGGAGTGCGTACGGTGTCACGCGAGAGGGGACTTCAAGAAACCTCTGGCATTTGAGAAGTGCTCGGATTGCCACCAGCCAGATCCACATGGAGGACAGTTCGCCAGGCGCGCAGGCGGAAGTGAGTGTGCTAACTGCCACTCCACGGACGGGTTTAAACCCTCCACCTTCGGAGTCAAAGAGCACGCGGCCACCGCCTACCCGCTCGAAGGCAAGCATGCGACGCTGCAGTGCGCGAAGTGCCATATTTCGAAGAGCAAAGCCGCGGTATATGCGATGAAGTTTCGCTACTGCACGGATTGTCACGCCGACGCGCATGCCGGGCAATTTGCCGCGGCGCCATACTTCAACCGGTGCGAACATTGCCACACTCTCGAACGGTTCCTACCATCCGCATTCGGGCTGCGCCGACACAACGAAATTCCCTTTGGTTTGAGTGGCGGTCACGTGGCGGTTCCATGCGGCGACTGTCACAAGGAGTCTGCGAATCTCAAACCGAAGCCAACCGCGCAGTATCACTGGCAACGCGTGACTTGCCAAACTTGTCACGCAGATCCACATGAAGGGCAATTTAACGGATTCATGCGGCGGCCGGCGCCTGATGGAACGGCGCTCCAATGTGAAGTCTGCCATTCCGCCGAGACCTGGGGAGAACTCTCCCGCTACGATCATTCGCAAACCGCCTTTCCACTGATGGGAGCCCACAAATCCGCTAAGTGTGCCGATTGCCATAAGCCTCCAAACCCCAGAGCCGGGCTGGTGCATGTAGATTTCAAGGCGGCGCCTGAGACATGCGAGGCGTGCCACGCGGATGTCCATGGCCTGCAATTTGCGCGGTCCGGAGTCACGGCCTGCGCCGACTGTCATGACGCTGCCAGATGGAAGCCGTCTCTGTTCGACCATGACAAGCGGACTCCATTCGCATTGCAAGGCGCACATCGCAATGTGAGCTGCGAGAGTTGCCACAAATTAACGCGAATGGCCCAAGGCAAGGCCGTGCGCTTTTACAAGCCCACGCCGACAGCGTGTGCAGCGTGCCATGCACCCGGCGCGTTGGGAAAAAGCACGACCGGGAACTGACAGCAATCAGGCGAGGGTGAGTGATCGCCTCTTGAAACAAATGAGGAGGAGGACGTTGGCGGGGAGTGAATTGCTAGTTCAAGCGTTCTTGCTGTTCCAGATGGCCGCCGGTGTTCCCGCCGGGCAGCAGGCCGCAACCTCTGCCTCTGATGGCAGTCCACATGGGCCGATGCAAGTTGCCTGCGAGAAATGTCACACTGCGTCTGCGTGGAAGCCGATCCGCTCTAAGCCTGACTTCGATCACAACAAAACCGGTTATCCATTGCGCGGCCTGCACCTGGGCGTGACATGCGAGGAATGTCACGTCAACCCGGTATTCGCTAACTTGGGCAGCAATTGCCAGGATTGTCATGCCGACATTCACCGGCGGAAAAATGGCGCGGAATGCGACCTCTGCCACCGCGTCAGCGGCTGGCAGGTTCTGATCCAGTCTATCAACGAACATCAGGATCGTTTTCCGCTGATCGGCGCACACGCCGCGGTGGACTGCTATTCGTGTCATAAGGCGGGGGCGGTCGGGCAATTTAATCGTCAGGGGCTCTCCACCGAGTGCGTCAGCTGTCACCTGAAAGCATTTCAGAAAACGACCGCGCCCAATCATCAGGCGCTGGGATATTCGACGGATTGCCTCCAATGCCACGCCAATATGGACGGTTGGACGAGCGCGATTGTTCCGCGTGCGAAAACGCGAAGGTGAAGGTAGTTGGGATGCATGCAGCAAAGCTCGAAGCAAGGAAGATCGAAGCGATGGGACCGCGACAATGACACTCGTTGATCATGGGAGCAACCCCCGGTGAGAATGATCGCAGAGCTCGGCCTCGTATTGTTGTTGGCGTCAGCGTGTGTGGCGAATGGGTCAGGGGCCGGTACGGCAGAAATCCGAAGAGTGAAGGTCGTCCGCTTCGGCGACAAAATAAAGCTCGAGATCATTCTCAACCGCCCGATACATCCGGAACTCAGGATCGCGACCAACCCTGATCGCCTGGTCTTGGATCTTCCTACCGCGTCGACCAACTCAAGACAGCTACGTATTGTTGTGAATCGAAATGGCGTAAAACGGATTCGCATGGGCCTAAATGGCGCCGCACCCCCGGTCACGCGTGCCGTGGTGGACCTCGATCGCGCCCACCCGTACACACTTGCTACGGCGGGCAATACCGTTACGTTAACCGTGCTCCCCGCAGCCGCGGTGTCTCACGGTTCGCGTGCCGCCGGTGCCTTACCGGCGGCCAACAGCACTTTGTGGGACAGGCTGAGACCCCGGCAAGGCACGCCGAACACAACGATGAAGCCGTCATTGCCGGAACCCACCGAGCCATCGTCCGACGCCAAACTTCACGTCAGCTTCAAGGTGAAGTACGTCGCGGAGGGAGCCGCCTATTTGATCGGTGGACGCAGCTCCGGCTTGACCGCAGGTATGAGGCTCGTCGTGCACGAGGTCGACCCGTCCTCGGCAGATTCCCCAAACCCTCAAGGAGCGGTTGTCGCGGAGTTGAAAGTCGTTTCGGTGGCAGAAACTTCAGCGGTGACAGAGATTCATAACACCAAGCGGGATGTGAAGCCCGGCGATTGGGCTGAACTTTCCGAAGCCGATTACGCAAAGCTAGGGGAAGAACCGGGCACGAATGCTGTTTTCAAGAATCCATCGTCTTCGGTGGTTCCAGTTCGGCCGTCGAAAGCGATACAAGGGGAAGAAGCCTTGCAGGAGGGTAGCTGGAGTCGTGCCCGAATCGCCTTCGACTATAGCGGAATCACCAGCAGCGGTTCAACGCCAGGTCACGGCAGTTCGCTGGGATTGGCATTTCACACGGATACAACTCACATTGCCGGCACCCACTGGAGCCTACAAGGCGACTGGCGAGGAAGACTGACCACGAATTCCCAGCCCGATGAGGAAACCATGCAGGACTATCTGGACCGGACCTACACCATACAGTTGTCCTACGACAACCCGAACTCCAGCTGGGTTGCGGGTGTGGGACGTCTCTACCTGCCTTGGGCAGTGAGTCTGGACACGATCGACGGCGGATACTTGGGACGCAAAGTCGCCCACGGGGTGACAGCCGGCGTTTTCTTTGGTTCTACTCCAAATCAGGCATCCTGGCACTATCGTCCGAACCAGCAAATTGGAGGATCCTTCGTCAATTTTGAAGGCGGTAATTTCGATGGCTTCCACTACACCAGCACAACCGGGATTGCGCTCAGTTTTCTGAAGTGGCAGCTCGACCGTCCCTATCTTTTTCTGGAAAACGCGCTCTCTTGCATGAAATATGTTTCCGTTTATCACTCCTTCATCGTGGACTCGCCGCAAGGCGTCAGCACGGACGGTATCACTCCGGGAACGGGAATCAGCCGCAGTTATCTCACTGTGCTAGTTCAGCCCGCAAAATGGATTTCCTTCGAAGTTTTTCACAATTACCTTCGGGATGTCCCTACCGCTGCGACCGCGTTAATCGGCACGGGCCTGGTAGACAAACTTCTATATCAGGGCGTGAATGGATCGGTGCGAGTCGAGCCGGTCCGGAACGTCGCTATCTACACCACGATTGGACAGAGTGACAAGACCGGAGACGTAAAGCGAAGCCTGAACCGGATGTACGGGGTTACCTGGAATCAGATTGGGCACACAGGGATCCGCGCCGACATCCACTACTCGAAGTTCGACAGTTCTTTCGCGCGCGGAGATTACAGGGTTCTTTCGTTATCTCGCCCTCTGAGCAGACACATGAACTGGAACGCTCAAGCTGGCAGTCAGACCCTCGACTCCGCATTCACCGTGAACCAGCACTCGGTATTCGTAGACACCTCTTTCGACGCCACTCTCACCGGTCGTACGTTTCTGCAAAGTGGATACACCATCGAACGCGGGGCGCAATTGAACTATGAGCAGTGGCACCTGAGTCTGGGATATCGCCTCGACATGAAAGGTTCAATGAAATGAATGCATACGCAACCACCCTTGTGCCCACCGCGGCAGCGGTGAACGGCGCGGCGACAAAACATCAGAGACTCATTGTGCTCCTCTCAACCATGGCGATGGCAGCGATGGTCGGCCTCTTGCTTTATGGCGCCGACTACTATCGACTCAGCCAGGCTGACCGGGCGTTTTCCCCGAAGCATCATCTATTGCGCCCCGGCGGCGTTGTTGGGATCAACTTAGGCTTGTTGGGTGTCTTCATGTTGTGCGGAATCTTCTTGTATCCGCTGCGGAAGCGCTGGGGATGGCTGCTAAAACAGGGTAACTCGAAACACTGGCTGGATCACCATGTCGTTCTCGGGTTGGCTGCGCCCGTCTGCATCGCCTTTCATGCGTCGTTCAAATTTCACGGTCTGGCCGGCATGGCCTTCTGGGTCATGGTCGCAGTTTCCCTGAGCGGCCTGATTGGGCGCTACCTTTACGCCCAAATTCCGCGCCAAGTGGCCGCCGCCGAATCGTCTTTGCTCGAGTTTCAGAGCGTGCTCGATGGTCAGACGATCGTTCCGCAGGTCGATTTGCAACGACTGTTGTTCCACTTGCCCGCGCCCGACCGCGTGTCGCATTGGTCGTGGTTCGCCGCGCTGCTTTACATGATGGCATCCGACTTGGCTCGGCCGTTTCGGGTCGCATGTCTTCGCGTCAGGGTTTTGGGAATCAAATCCACGGCTCGTTCTCTGGGCGGATTCTTGCCCCAGCGGAATGTCCGGTTTGAGGAAGTGATTGGTCTCGCCCGCAAACATGCCTTGATTTCCCGTCGTGTCATATTCCTATCTCACGCCCAGCGTGTGTTCAAGCTATGGCACGTCGTGCACAAGCCGTTTAGTTATGCCTTTGCTGCCCTTGC